>Ga0207752_1000026_pt1 | contig 62661 bp, 42 predicted proteins | sample Pon2CUnioCityCA_6_FD_187272 | JGI IMG/M metagenome (GOLD analysis project Ga0207752, IMG submission 187272) | Marine sediment microbial community from Union City, CA, USA - Pond 2C Sediment 2 (SPAdes) | ecosystem: Environmental > Aquatic > Marine > Intertidal zone > Salt pond sediment ... | reverse complement strand
ACGCGTTATCAGGCCAGCAAGCAGCCGCCCTGCGCCAATACCAGGAGTGCGTGAGCCTGCTGAAGGACGAGCTGGGCGTTGAGCCTGAAGAAAAGACAGTATCATTGTACGAAGCTATCCACAGCCGCCAATTGGGTCCGCTAGAGGATGTCGAGCCGGTTACACTCCTTATCCCAGGGCAGCGGTATCTCATGGAGGAACTACTGGAAACGGGCGCCCATGGCGAAGTGTACAGCGGTCGCGATGCGCAGACGGGCGAGCCAGTGATCGTCAAGCGATTGCGCCCGGAGGCAGTCAGAGCTGATGAGGGCCTACTGGCCCGCTTCATCCAGGAAGGAGAGGCCCTTAGCCAGCTCAATCACCCGAACATCGTGCGCATGCTGGCCACGTTTGAGCAAGAAGGACAACGCCATCTGGTGATGGAACACGTTGCCGGAGGATCGTTGGCCCGGCGGTTAGAGGAAAAACCCCCGATGGCCCTGAAGGAGATAGTGGGGATCGCGCTGGAGCTGGCCGACGCGCTTTCCCGCGCCCATCATCTACAGATCATTCACCGGGACGTAAAACCGGAAAACGTCCTGCTCGCAGCCGATGGCACCCCGCGCCTTACCGATTTTGGGGTGGCCCGTCTGGTGCGGGAAGCAGAGCGCCTGACCACAACCGGCACGCTGCTGGGCACGCCGGCCTACATGAGTCCAGAACTGCTGCAAGGAGCCGAACCGGACACGCGCAGCGATATCTGGTCGTTTGGGATTGTGTTGTTCGAGATGTTAGCGGGCGAGCGTCCCTTTCGAGGGGAACAGGTCGCCGCCCTCTTACTCAGCATTCTCAACGACCCCACTCCGGACATCCGCCAGTTCCGGCCGGACGTCCCCGTGGCCCTGGCGGAGCTGTTACAACGTATGCTGGTCAAGGAGCCAGAGGAGCGTATTGACAGCATGCGCCTGGTGGCAGCCGAACTGGAAGCCGTTCGCAAGTCCAGCCGACGGGGAGAAGATGGGGAACAGACCGTGGCGCTGACATCCCCAGTGGTCTCGGAACTGGACGAGAGCTCAGGTCCGGTGGACACCCCGCCCTTTGTGGCCCGCGAGCCGGAGATGGCCCGGCTGTACGAACATCTGGAGACAGCCCTCAGCGGCCGCCCGCAGGTGGCCTTTATCCTCGGCGAAGCCGGCCAGGGCAAGACGGCATTACTGCAGGCTATTGCCCGCCAGGCCCAGGAAATACATCCTGAGCTGATCGTCGCCGGCGGGAATTGCAATGCCTATACCGGGCTGGGCGATCCATATCTACCCTTTCGCGAAATCCTGGCCCTGCTGACGGCCGACCTGGAAGCGTGGTCCCTGACCGGTTCCCTGCACCCGGATCATGCCCGCCGCGTCGAGCGCCTGCTGCCAGAGACAGCGCGGGCGCTGGTCGAAACGGCCCCCGATCTGCTCGATACTTTTGTTCCACTGCCGGGCTTGCTTGAAAGAACCGCCACGGCAGCCTTCTCCGGCACAAGCTGGCGCCAACAGTTGCTAAAACGGGCCGGGAGCAACCGTTCGGCAGCGGAGAGCGGCCTGCAGCAAAATGCGCTCCTGGAGTCATATTCCCGCCTGCTACAGGCCCTGGCCCGGCACGCCCCTTTGCTGTTGATATTAGACGATTTACAGTGGGCGGATCCCGGATCTGCCAGCCTTCTATTCCATCTCGGCCGGCGGCTGTCAGCCTGCCCGGTGTTGATCGTCGGCGCCTACCGGCCGGATGAGGTCGCCGCAGGCCAGGAGGGAGAGCCACATCCCCTGGCACGGGTGGTGAATGAACTGCAGCGCCTTTTCGGCGAAATATTTGTCGATCTGGGGCAGGCGGAAGGGCAGGCCTTCGTCAACGCCTGGCTGGACTACGAGCCCAACCGGCTGCCCACCTTCTTCCGCCAGACCCTTTATCGCCAGACGGGCGGCCATCCCTTGTTCACCATCGAGCTACTGCGCGCCATGCAGGAGAGAGGCGACCTAAGGAAAGGGGACGACGGTAGCTGGGAGGTACAGACCAACGTTAACTGGAACACGATGCCCGCGCGGGTGGAGGGCGCGATTGGCGAACGTATTAACCGCCTGGAACCTTCCCTGCAGGAGCTGTTACAGGTGGCCAGTGTCGAGGGCGAAGCGTTCACCGCCGAAGTTGTGGCCCGCGCCCTCTATCTGGATGAACGGCAAGTGGTACGCCTGTTGAGCCGCGAGCTAGACAAAATTCACGCGCTGGTCTACGCCATCGGCACACGCCACGCTGCCCAGCGGCGTCTCTCTCGTTATCGTTTTCGCCACATCCTGATCCAGCGCTATCTCTATAACTCGCTTGACGACGTCGAGCGTATCTACCAGCACGAAGCGGTTGGGGGCGCCCTGGAAAACGTCCACCAGGGGCAGATTGCCGATGTGGCCGTCCAGCTAGCCCGGCATTTCGAGCTGGCCCAGCTCCCACAAGAAGCAGCCGTTTATCTCCATCTGGCCGGGGATCAGGCCCGGCGTACGACCGCTCTGAAGGAAGCGATCCGCTTCTACCGGGCGGCGCTCTCTCACTGGCCGGATGGCAAACCGGCCGGGCGCGCAGCGATTCTGCGCAAATTGGGTGAATGCCTGTGGATGACCGGCCAGGCGAGGGAAGCGCTGGAAATGTTCGCCGCCGGCTACGAACTGTTTAGCACCCTGGACAATATTGAAGAAGCTGGTGCCATGCAACGGTTGATTGGCCGGGTCTACTGGGAACTGGGCGAGCGGGGAAAATCGCTGGAACACTACCAGCAGGCGCTGGCCATCCTAGAATCGCTACCCGAAAGTGTGGAGCTGGCCTGGGCGATCAGCTCTATCTCGCAGATGCATATGCTGGCCGACGAGGAGGAGGCGGCGATCGAGTGGGGCGAGCGTGCTTTAACACTGGCCAGACACCTGGAAGCCGAAGCCGTCATCGTTCACGCATTGAATAATATCGGCACTGCTTACCTGCTGAAAGGACAACTGGAAGAGGGTCGCGGGATGCTCGAAGAGAGTATCCGGCGGGCAATTGACGGCAATTTGCCCCACGATGCCTGCCGCGGGCGCCTCAACCTGGGGTCGGGCTTCATCCGCCTGGACCACTACAACGAAGCCAAGGCAACGTATGAGGCATTACACAACTATGCGAACAAGGTCCACACGACTCTGTATATCACAAGCTCGCTGATTGAGCTGAGCAGGATTGACTGGCTCCGCGGTCAGTGGCGCGACGCCCTGCTGCGTGGTCCGCAAATTCGCGAGTGGTTAGAAGAAGCCCAATCGATGGCCTACTCCCACGCCATTGCCAGCCAGATATTCAGCCAACAGTTGAATGATTTGGGCGAACCCAAAGCTGCCTACACGACGCTAAATGAGATCGAACCCACCATTCGCAGCTTTGACGAATTACAATTCACCGCCCCTTTTCTTATTGAGATGGTGCGTGCCCTCGGTGCACTGGAAGAAAAAGGAGAAGCAGGCCAGGCAGCGCGGGAGTTGTTAAATCTTCTGGCCCGCACCCGCTACGAGCGCAGTTATACGTTTGAGGCGCTCCTGGTCATCAGCGATACGCTTCCTCTACCGGCTACTGCGAATCTTCAGCTTGAGGAGATTCAGAGCATTCTAGAAGGTTTGGCCCTGGACAATGGTTTTGTCCATGTTCCTTCACACCAGGCGACCTGGCACGAAACATCCGGGAAGATCACGCTGTTGCAGAATTATCCGGCAAAGGCAGCCGGCTTGTTTCGCCAGGCAGTTGACCTCTGGCAGACGATAGCCCGGCCGTTTGATCAGGCGCGAGCCCTGCAAAAGCTGGGCGAGGTGCTGCTATCAACCGGCGACCGTGCCGGTGCCCTTGACGCTTTCACGCAAGGAAATCTACTGATAGAGGAACTGGCCGCCCAACTCGACGACGGGGAGATAAAAGCAACCTTCCTCCGATCCCCGCTGGCAAGGCTGGTCAAGGCCGGCCTGCCGGCGAAAGTAGAATAACAGGCGGTGATGATCACGCCTCATCGCGCAGGCGATAGCCGACGCCGGGCTCGGTGATCAGGTAACACGGCCGGGAAGGCTCTGGCTCCAGTTTGCGGCGCAGGTTGCTGATGTTGACGTGAAGCAGATGGAAGGCGTCATCATACCCTTCACCCCACACCTCCTGCAACAGTTGGGCGTGGGTCACCACCTTGCCGGCGTTGCTCACCAGCGCGCGCAGCAGATCATATTCGGTGGGGGTAAGCTGCACCTCTTCCTCATCACGCGTCACCAGCCGCCGGGTCAAGTCCACCGACAGATCCCCCAGTGTGAAGACCGGTTCCTGTGCCGGCCGGGCCACGCGGCGCAACGCTGCCCGCAGCCGGGCCAGCAATTCGCCGGCACCAAAGGGTTTGGTCAGGTAGTCATCGGCGCCGGCATCCAGCGCCGCGATTTTGTCCGTTTCCCTCTCACGTACAGAGAGGATAATGATCGGCACCTGGCTCCACTCACGCAGGCGGCGCGTAACCTCAATGCCGTCTATACCCGGCAGACCCAGGTCGAGAATGACAATATCCGGTCGTTGCTGCGCGCTCAGGGCCAGTCCTTCTTCACCCGTTGCCGCTTCGAATACCTGGTACTGGTGTGCCTGGAGGATGGTTCGGAGGAAGCGGCGGATGGCGCGTTCGTCGTCGATGATCAGAATCCGTGGACCGTTATCACCCATAGCTAAGCCTCTGTGTGGTAGGTGTCGGAATCAGCAAGCGGGAGGGAAACGGTAAAAGCGGCGCCTCCTTCTTCCCGGTTGCGCGCCCAGATGCGCCCGCCGTGGGCCTCGACAATTCCTTTGCTGATGGAGAGGCCAAGGCCAATGCCGGGGGGCATGCCGGGCGCGGTCACGCGATAGAATTTGTCGAAGATTCGCTCGAGGGCATCAGGAGGGATACCCGGGCCCCGGTCGGCCACTTCCAGGCACAACACATCGCCGGCGAGGTAGGCGCCGATTTCCACCGGATTTGCAGGTGGGGCATATTTCAGGGCATTTTCCAGCAAATTGGCCAGCACCTCTGCCATAAGCACGAAGTCTATCGGGACCAGGGGCAAGTCGTGGGGAATGGAAACGGAGACAGCGCGCTCGCCCAGATAGGGAGAGAGCCGGTTCAGGACCACGCCAACCAGGTCTTCCACACTGGCCGGGGCCGTAGTAATGCGCATTGCGCCCGCTTCCAGGCGAGTCATGTCCAGTAAATTACCTACCAGGCGATTGAGCCGCGTGGCCTCCTCGTAGGCGGTGTCCAACAACTCGCGCTGTGCAGCCTCGTCGAGCAAAGCGCGGTCATCCCGCAAACTGGTCAGGGTACCCGTGATCGTTGCCAGCGGGGTGCGCAGGTCGTGAGAGATGGAGTTGAGGAGAGCCGACTGCAACTTCTCCGTCTCCTGGAGCAGCCGGGCGCGGCGGGCAGCGTCCGCCAGACGCGAACGCTCGATGGCCAGCGCTGCCTGGCTGGCAAAGGAGTCTAAGAGCCGCCGCCGTTCGCCGTCGATCTCCCGTTCGGCCGTGACCGCCAGCACGCCCACCACGTCCTGAGCTGTTTCCAGAGGCAGGTAAAGGTTCCCGGCGTCGGCCAGGGTATCGGTGCCCTGGCCGGCCGGCCGGCCATGTTCATAAACCCAGCGAGCGGCGGCATATGCCTCGTCACTGCGCCGGAACCCCCGGCCGGCGCTGTGCCAGACCAGTGTTCCTTCTTCCTCCAACAAGACCGCAGCCGCCCCCTCTAAAATCTGCTCGGTGTGGTTGACCACGACGCCGGCGACGCCTGCCAGGTCGGAGGCGACCGCCAGGTCCCGGCTCAATTCGTAGAGGACGGCCGTCTGCAACTCCCGCCGCTGGGCAGCCCGGGCCTGCTCACGAGCGTGGGCGGCCAGGTTGCTGATGAGCAGACCCACGCCCAGCAAGCCGCCGAAGGTGAGCAGATATTGGGCATCGGCGACGACAAAGGTATAGAAGGGGGGAACGAAGATAAGGTCAAAGGCGATAACGCTGAGGAGGGAGGCCAGGATGGCCGGGGTGTGGCCGAGGCGGAGGGCGGCGATGACGACGGCCACCAGGTACAGCATCACCAGGTTGGTGGGCTCGATAAAAGGGCGGAGAGGCAAACCGATAATGGTGGCTGTAGCCACCAGCGTCGCACTTTGGAGAAAACGGCGCCAGCGGGCCCGCGCCGGCCGGGCCTGCTGGCGCCCCGTTCCCCTGGCTGGCGGTGCGCTGCTGATAACGTAGACGTCTATTTCCTGGCTCCGATGGATTAACTGGTCGGCGATGGAACCCCGCCAGAGAGCGCTCCACCGGCGAGAAAGGGGCTGGCCCACAACGATCTTGCTGATATTCTTGCGCTCGGCAAAGTCAGTGACGGTGTCGGCGATGGAACGGCCGGGGAGGGTCATGCTTTTGGCGCCCAGCTCCTCAGCCAGACGGAGCGTGTGGGCAAGACGGTCGCGGGCAGCCTCGGAAAGGCGGGCGTGGGCGGGCGTCTCCACGTAAAGGGCAAACCATTCGGCGTCGAGGCGGGTAGCCAGCCGCCGGGCGGTGCGCACCAAGCGCTCGCTGAGGGGGCTGGGTCCCACGCAGACCAGCAGACGCTCGCCGGCCGGCCAGGGACCGACGATGCCGTGACTTTGCATATAAGCTCGCATCTGCTCGTCCACCCGCTCGGCCGTGCGGCGGAGGGCTAGCTCGCGCAGTGCGGTTAGATTGCCACGCCGGAAGAAATCTTCTGATCCGGCCGGGACCTTTACTTTTCCGGCTGCCAGCCGCTGTAATAACTCGTCCACCGAAATATCGACCAGTTCGACCACGTCTGCCGCATCGAAGAGGTGGTCGGGGACCGTCTCGCGCACCACTGTGCCCGTGATCTGGGCAATCACGTCGTTGAGACTTTCCAGGTGCTGGATATTAAGGGTCGTGTAAATATCAATGCCCGCGTCCAGCAACTCCAGCACATCCTGGTAACGACGCGGATGGCGGGCGCCGGGAGGATTGGTGCGGGCCAGCTCATCCACCAGGGTCAGATCCGGCCGGCGAGCCAGCAGCCCATCGAGGGGTATGTCGGTCCCATCCGCCTGGAGCACTTCCAGCGCCGCCAGCAGCGCCACCGTTTCCGCCTGCCCATGCGTGTCCACGGCAACCGCCATTACATCCACACCGCCGGCCTGTTGTTGCCGGGCTCTATCTAACATCGCCCGCGTCTTGCCCACGCCGCAGGCGTAGCCGAGGAAGATGGTCAGCCGTCCCCGGTCCGGGGGCTTCGCGTCCTTTGTGTGTGCCTTAGAAATAGGTTCGCTCATTCTTTCCGTTGCCTGCCTGCATTGTAAAGCATAGCGGCCGTCCATCAAATTTCTGAGAATCAACTGCCATTAATTTACCTCAAGCGCATCTCAAGAAAGTGAAAGATCGTATCAAGAAAGTGTCAAGATTCCCTCATGACAATGCGAAATGTGGTAATTTCACAACGTGGCATCCCCGTATGTTCCCGGCAAAAGCAGAGACTGCGGGGTGTTTTTTGTGTGTATGAAAGACGCAACCGTCACCTCTCCAGAGACGGTAACCGAAAACCAATAACAAGTTTGCTAGAGACAGTTTACTAGAAACCGTTTGCTAGAAACCGACGACCGGTTCTTGAAGGAGTATACATGGAGCTGTCCAATCTAAAACGTGTGCTGATCGGCGACCCGTTCCCCACCAGCCAGGAAATCCACGAGCGGCTGGATAAGGTGCGGGCCTTGGCGGTTTTTGCATCGGACCCCATCAGCAGTAACGCCTACGCGACGGAAGCAATTATGAGCGTGTTGCTCGTGTTAGGCAGCGGCGCCCTAAGCATGACATTGCCCATCGCCATGGCAGTGGCTACGCTGGTGTTGCTGGTGATTTTCAGCTACATCCAGACCATTTTGCACTATCCTGACGGCGGCGGCGCATACACCGTCGCCAAAGACAACCTGGGGCGCTTCCCCTCGCTGCTGGCCGGTGGTGCCTTGCTCACCGATTACATTCTCACCGTCTCGGTCTCGTCGGCGGCCGGGGTGCGGGCGGTGACCTCCGCCTTTCCCGAGGTCTGGGAATACCGGGTGTGGCTGGCCCTCGTCGCCATCTTTTTTATCACCTGGATGAACCTGCGCGGCGTGCGTGAAAGCGGCACCGTCTTTGCCTTTCCCACCTATGCTTTTGTCGGTGGGGTGCTGCTGGTAATCGGCATCGGCCTGGTCCGTTATTTCGGCCTTTTTGGGGTTACGCCCATCGAACCCTTAGAGGTGCAAATAGAGGCGGAAGCGACAATAACCGGCTTCGCCTTCGTCTGGCTGCTGTTGCGAGCTTTTGCCGGCGGCACGACGGCGCTGACCGGAATTGAGGCGATCAGCAATGGTGTCCAGGCATTTCAACAGCCGGAATCGAAGAATGCGGCGAAGACAATGGTCGCCATGGGCGCCATGGCGATGTCCCTCTTCGTCGGAATCAGCTTCCTGGCTACTCACCTGAACCTGGTGCCGATGGAGGAGGGGGAAAGTGTTCTCTCCCAGATGACACGCCTGATTACGGGCCGGGGCTTCCTCTATATTTGGGTCCAGACCTTCACCGCCCTGATCCTCTTCCTGGCTGCCAACACCGGTTACCAGGATTTCCCTCGCCTGAGTAGCTTCCTGGCCCGGGATGGTTTCCTCCCGCGCTGGCTGGCAAACCGGGGCGACCGCCTGGTCTTCAGCTCCGGCATCGCCGTGCTCACGGTCGTCTCCTCAATTATCGTCGTCGTTTTCCGGGCGAATGAAATCGCCATGCTCCCCCTCTACGCCCTGGGCGTGATGTTGAGCTTTACCCTTTCCCAGGCGGGGATGGTACTCTTGATGGGCAAGATTGGGCGGTTGGAACCGGGAGAGAAAGCCTTCACGGGCGTGACTGAAATCCATTATGAGCCGGGCTGGCGCTGGAAGCGAGCGGTTAACCTCGTCGGTGCCGTGACTACCGGCATTGTTTTCTTAATCCTGGCAGCGACCAAGTTTATGGAAGGGGCGTGGATTGTGGCCGTGCTGATCCCCGTATTGGTGGCCATGTTCTACACCATCCACCGCCACTACGAATCGGTGGCCGATGCTCTCAGCACCCGCGGGCTGAGCGATCAGGATCTGACGCCGGTAGCCGAGGTAGCCATTGTGCCCATTGCCGACGTCCATCGTGGGTCGCTCAGGGCGCTGACTTACGCCCGGCGGATCGCATCGGACGTGCGCGCCATCTCCATCGCCACCCGGCCGGAAGTACGGGAACGGCTGGAACGGCGCTGGAACCGCTTCCCCGAACTGACGGCCGGCATTCGCTTTGATATCGTCGATTACGACTTCCGCGACATCATGGATCCTCTGGTGACCTACATTGAACGGGTGAGCGAGGAAGAGTTCCCCGGGCAATTGGTTACGGTGGTGGTGCCCGAATTCCTGCCGGAGTCAGAGTGGGCCCGGCTGCTGCACAACCAGACGGCCAACATCTTGCGTAAGCGCCTGCGCAACCAGGAGCAGTTGATCATCATTGACGTGCCGTACCATATTGAGGCAATGGCTAACGGTGGAAGCGCAAACAAGGCAACGACGAATGGTGACTTGCAGGAGCCGGAAGCGACGGCCACGGCCAGCGTAAACCATCCGACATGACAGAAGCGAATATTTTGGCGGCAACAGGAGCCGGCCGATAACCGGTTCCTGTCCGTGTCAGGAGCACATACGTATGAAACGACAGGAGAAATCGCCCTACCTTGTACTGACCTTCATCGGCGGTACAATTCCCGGCGCGCTGCTTTTGGGGAACTACTATCACATTGCCCAGCGGTTCATCATCCTGTATGTGATCGTGGCCACCCTGGTATTGGGCGCAACGGCGTTGTGGGTACATGCTGCGGCCTATGCGGATGGATCGGAATGGTGGCAGGATGATGATCCCTCAGGCTGGCGTGGTTATTGACATCGAGCGTCGTCACTATCCTCGCTCGAGGCGTTTCAGGACGCTTTGCGCGGCGTGATAACCACACATACCGTGTACGCCCCCTCCGGGAGGCGTCGAGGATGAGCAGAGGAAGAGGTTGGGCAGGGGAGTGGTATAAGGGTCCGGGCGTACGGCAGGGCGGGTGAAGAGCTGGCGCCAGTTTTGCAGGCCGCCGTTAATATCGCCGCCAACATAGTTCGGGTTGTAGCGCTGGAAATCCCGGGCAGTCATCGTGTGGCGCGCCAGGATACATTCTTGAAAGCCAGGGGCGAAACGCTCGATCTGGGCCTCGATGGCCCCGGTCATTTCTCTGGCCGAGCCGTGGGGTACGTGGCAGTAAGCCCAGCCGGTATGTTTGCCGGCCGGGGCGCGCGTGTCGTCGAACAGGCTCTGCTGGCTGACAATGACGTAAGGCCGTTCCGCATAGTTCCCCTCCCAGACCATCCTTTCACTGCGCACAATCTCCTGCATCGTAGAACCCAGGTGAACAGTCCCGGCGTGGCGGCAGGCGGCGGCCCGCCACGGAATCGGGCGATCCAGCGCCCAGTCCACCTTGAAAACGCCGGGACCATAGCGGTAGTTTTCTAACTGCCGGCGATAACCGGCCGGCAACCGCTCGCCGGCGATTTCCAGCACCTGGCGCGGGGTCACGTCCAGCAAGATGGCGCGGGCCGGGGGCAACTCTGCCAGCGAGGTAACCTGCTGGCCCGTGATGATTTCGCCGCCCAGATCGGTCAGAAAGGCGGCCAGCGCACCGGCGATCCGCTGCGACCCGCCCCGGGGAAGCGGCCAGCCGACGACGTGGGCCAGCACGCCCAGCATCAGGCCGAAAGCGGAGGTCGCCGGCCAGGTGAGGGGCATGACCGCGTGAGCGGCCAGACCGGCAAAGAGCGCGCGGGCCCGCTTGCTGCGGAATATCGTTTTGGCCAGCATTTGCGCCGGCCAGATGGCGCGCAGGCCAAACTGGGCCATGGTCAGGGGATGCCGTGGCAGGCGCAACGGGCCCAGAAATGATCGGGCCACTTTGTCCCAGTGTTTCACGGACGGCGCGACCAGACGCCCGTACATCTTGCCATCCCGGCCCAGCCTGGCCATCGTGTCATCCAGAGAGCGGTAGAGGGCAACGGCCAGGCCCTCACCTAACGGATGCGCCAGCGGAATCTCCGGCTGAACCCACTCCAGACCATACTCGGCCAGTGGCAGAGAGCGAAAGAATGGCGATCCCAGGCCCAGGGGATGGATCGCCGAGCAAATATCGTGCCGGAATCCCGGTAACGTGAACTCGGTCGTGCGCAGGCCGCCGCCGATCGTCTCCCCGGCTTCCAATACCACCACTTTCCACCCCTGCCGGGCCAGCGTGATCGCCGCCGCCAGGCCATTCGGACCGGAGCCGACGACAATTGCGTCGTAGTCAGCCATTGCCATCACGGAACTCATTAGCGGCGCTGCTGTTTTCCCATTCGGCGGTACGGGTTCGCAGCCGGCGCAAAGTGCGCCACTCAGCCGCCAGTGGCGTCAGATCAAGCTGGCGCACCAACTGCCGGGCGACCAAGCCAACGATGGCCGTAAACGTCGGATAGGCCAGTTCCAGCTCGGCTAATTCCGAAACGTGCATGCCGGCGGCCATGCCCGCGGCCACAATTTGCACCACTTCGACAGCCTGCTCCCCTACGACGTGCGCGCCCCTAATCTTACCGGACTCACGCTCGACAATGAGCTTACAGAAACCTTCGGGACGGCCATCGATCACCGCGCGGTCCAGGTCGCTGTAGGGCACGGTTGCCCAGGTGCATCCACCCTGCAGCTCCGCCTGGGCTTCGGTCAGGCCGACGCTGCCATACTCCGGGTCGGTGAAGCCGCCGTGGGGCACGACGTGATGCTGGAAGCGCTTTTCCCGGCCCAGCAAAGCGTTCTCCACGGCCAGGCGGGCCTCGGCCGACGCGCTCTGAACGAGCATCATCCGGCCGTTAATATCCCCGGCAGCATAAATGCGCGGGTTGCTTGTACGCAACGTGTCATCCACGACGGCGTAGCTCCGCGCAGTCTGCACGCCGGCAGCCTCCAGGTTGAGTTGCTCAACGTTGCCGACCCAACCCACGGCCAGGATAACCTGTTCAACCGCCAACGGGTGCAAACGGCCCTCTTGCCCATAGACCAGGCGTAACCCACCGTCCTCTTTCTCGATGCGGTCAATCCCTTCGATACCGGTGAGCACCGAGATGCCACGTTCCCGAAAACCGCGGGCGACGGTCTGGGAAACAGCAGCGTCCTCTCCAGGCAAGATGCGCGGCGCCAGATCAAGAAGGGTCACCTGGACGCCAAACGCCGCCAGAATCGAGGCCAACTGGCAACCGGTAGCGGCTGCGCCCACAATCGCCACCGCCCGGGGCAGGCGCGCCAGCGACCAGACGTCACTGTGGGTCAACGCGTGCTCGCTGCCGGGGAAGTTGAGTCGCCGGGCGTGACCACCCACGCAGAGAATGAACTTTCTGCCCTGCAGCCGGTGACCGTTTTCCAGCACGATCGTTTCTTCGTCGAGAAAACGGGCCGCGCCCGCACTGTCCGCGAGCGCCACGCCTGCCTGGCGCAGGTGATCCAGGAGTTGCTTCTTTTCGTGGATGCGGTAGACAGTCTCCTGGGTGCGAGCCAGCAAAGCCGGCAGATCGACTAGCGGTTTTGTGGCGATCAGGCCGTAGTCGGCGAACTGCTCGGCGTCGCGCACGAGGCGGGCAGCCTTGGCCAGCACGCGCGTGGGGACGCAGCCATCGTTGGTGCAGGTACCGCCCATGCGGTCGCGCTCGATCAGGATGACCGAGGCGCCCAGTTCTCTGGCCCGTAGAGCGGCCGTTACGCCGGCCGGCCCGCCGCCTATCACAATCAGATCGCGCATATTCTACCTCCGCAAGGTATCACCTGGAACCGATCTTCTCCATTATAGCGGAAACGGGGACGCCTGGTTGAAACGGCACCAGGTTACATTAGGCGCTACTTAAGGTCACCGTCTGCCCATAGCTATTCATCAGGGCAATTGGTACCATTTCCACCCATGGGTAAACCATCCAGATCCACTTATCCTTCCCTGATGCTGGTTGCCACCCTCCTGTTGATCCTTGTTGCCGGTTGCAGTCAGGATGGTACCTCTACGCCGCAACCTGGCGCGAGGCAAACGCGCGCTGTGGGCATGGCGGCCCAAACGTCGACGACTGGTGAGCCGCCAACGGCTACCGTCACGCCTACGACCACGACCTCGCCCACTCCGACGAATACACCGACCCCAACGCCTACGCCTACGGCCACGGCGCTGCCCGCCCTTCTTAGCGGCGACCCGCGCGGCTACATGCTGCGTACCCCTGAGACCCGGCCGGGCGCCGTCTGCGGCACGGTCGACATCTTCGATTTTCCCGTTGATCCCCCAGATGCTCTGGCCGTCAACCGCGGTGGTGTCGATTACAACCGGTATCGCGACCGCTATAACGGTTTTCACGCCGGCGAAGATTGGTCAGGCCCCAACGGGCGCAACCTGGGGTCGCCGGTTTATAGCATTGCTCACGGCCGCGTCATTTACGCGCATCCCAACGGATGGGGCGTCGACCAGGGTACGGTGATCATCCGCCACGTTTTCGAAGACGGGAGCCAAATCCTGAGCTTTTACGGCCACCTCGACCCCCCCAGCGTTACCCTGCGCTACGGTGACTGTGTCGCCCGGGGCGATAAGGTCGGGGAAATTGGCGATCCGCGCGGGCGCCCACACCTCCATTTTGAGATACGGGACCACAACCCGGCCGAACCCGGCCCCGGCTACTGGTCTGTGGATCCGACGCTGGCCGGCTGGTTCCCACCTTCACTCACCATCTGGGAGAGCCGTATTGAGGCTTCCCCCGGCTTTGTCTGGGCGCGCCCTCCGGGTGATACCGATTCTTTCGCCGGCACGGCAACCACCGGGTTCCTGGCCGGTGACCAGCTGGTGCTGCTGAAAGCAGGACGGCTGCAGGGGATTGGCCTGGAAGATGGTAGCACCCGCTGGGCCCAGCCCGACCCACCCACACCAACGCCGCAACCGGAAGCGACGCCCGATCCCACCCGCATTGCCCGGGAAGTAGCCGCGGCAGCGCCGGTAGGCGCGGTGCTCGACGAGGCGGAACCGGTGTTGTACGCCGTCGACCGCCGGGGCCGGCTCCAGGCCTACGCAACGACCGGAGAGACCCCCGATCTGGCTCCCCAATGGGACCCTCTCTGGCAGGTTGAGCTGGAAGTAACAGGACCACCGGCCGTTTACGCGTTGCCCGGCGGCGGTGTCGCCGCGGTGGGACGGAGGGAGGCTGTGACCCTGGACGCCAACGGCCGGCAACAGTGGATGCAGCCTTTTGCCGAGACACCCGGCGAGGCCGTCCGGGCCGGTGACTACCTCTTCCTGCCCGTGGGACGTGGCCAGCCCACCCTCTGGTCTCTCAATGCGGCGGGTGCCACCCCCTGGCTCGGCTTACCGGCCGGGAAGCCCGTGGGCCGGGTTGGCTACGGTCTCTGGCTCTACACCCGGGAAGGCGTTTACCGCTTGGATCCCACTACACGCAGCGCGGACCTGGTAATGTTGTTGCCTCCCGCTTTCTCCGGCTTCGCCGCTCACGGCAACGGCGATGCTATCGCCTTGCCCGATGGCGGTCTGCTGGTTGCCCACGAGGATCTGGACGACCGCCGGCTATTGCGTTTTGGTGACGGTGGAAACCTCCTCTGGGAACGCTCTTACCGTCACGTGGGAGACGGGGCGGCCCAACTGGCCCTGCTCGACGGACAGGCCTACCTGGCACTGACAGACGAAGGATCGACGATGCTGGTTACCGTTTTCTCCGTCGATCTGGACAGTGGCGATCTGATCCGTCTTTTTAACGGTGGAACCCGAACAGGGGCGGCACAGAACACGTGGCTGCTACCTGCACCCCTGGGTACGCTCCTGCTCAACATTGGCGGCGGCCACATGGTAGCCCTCGATCCCCGGCATGCCGTGGATACATTGGTCCCCGGTCCTTGACGACAGACAGGGAAGAACAAACGGAACAGAAAGGAAAGTATGGCTGACTACGAACCGGTCCGGATAATCATCGCCGGCACCGCCCGGCGCTCATTCTATATGTACGGCCCCCTACTCCAGGCACTGCCTGGCGTAGACCTGGTGGGCGTCTGGGGCCGCAGCGAGGCGCCGGCCAGGGCGTTGGGAGAAGCCCTTGCCGTACCCTGGTCGACGGATCTCCGGCAGTTGATCCGGCAAACGGCTGCCCAGGCCGGCGTTGTTTCCGTGGCATATGCGGCGAACGGCCGGGTGGGATTGATGGCGCTGGAGCATGGACTCCATGTCTTGCTGGAGACGCCTATTGCTCATCAACTGGATGAGGCCGATGCGATTATCGCCACTGCCGAGACGCGCAATCTAAAAGTCGAGGTTGCCGAGCAATTCCACCGCAGACCACTGGAACAACTGAAACTGGCCTTGCTCGACAGCGGTCTCTTCGGGCGTGTTTATACCGCCTTCAACGACTTCGCCGGTCACGGTTACCATGGGATCAGCGTCTTGCGCAGTTACATCGGCTTTGATGCGCGCCCGGTGCGGGTCATGGGAGCGACGGGCCGGTTCGAACTGAGCGCGCACTGGTCCCGCCTGGCCGAAACGCGCGGGCCACGAACTGAGAGCCAGGAACACGCCATCATCGAATTTGAGGAGGGGCAGATCGGCATCTATCACTGGACTGATGTGGCCTACGACTCGGCATTGCGCTGGTGGCGGAGCAGCCGGTTCCTGGCAGAGAATGGAATGGGGATCACGATTGGCGTAGAGCCAGATGTCGACGCCCGCCTGACATTGCTGGCTCCGGGCGGCGAGGCACCGCAAGCGATCCGCATCGAACGGCGCTACCGGCGCAATGATGGCGGCCCGCTGGTGGCCATGGTGGCCCATACCGGGGATCCGCAGGAGCCAATTATTCGCTGGGACAACCCCTTTGCCGGTGTGGCTCAATGGCACGATGATGAAATTGGGGTAGCCGGTGCAATCATGAGCCTGGTAGATGCGATCCGCCACGAGCGGTTGCCCAGCTACGGCCCCCGGCAGGCGCGGCTCGACCAGGAGCTGACCCTGGCCATCCGCCTCTCGGCAGAACGGGGAGGGCAACCGGTGTCCCTGCCCCTTGACGTAGAGTAATTACCGCCGGCGCTGGTCGCCCGGGCCACCACCGGTTCAGGGCCACTGTGTCGCAACAGGAGATGATCGATAATCATGGACACACCGACAATGGCTACCATCGAATCAGAAAGAAGGATTGGTTTCTGGGAGGAGTATGGCGCTCTTCTTGCTTTTCCCGTGGCCCTGGCGGCTACCCTGGGCAGTCTCTACTACAGTGAGGTTGCCGGTTATATTCCCTGCACCCTCTGCTGGTATCAGCGCATTTTGATGTATCCCCTCGCCCTCTTGATTCCAGTCGGCCTCATTTTGCGGGATGAATTCCTGCCCAGGTACGTATTGCCCCTCTCTACCCTGGGGATAGGGATCGCTTCCTACCACTACCTGACTCAGTGGGGGTACTTCGCCGGATCCGCCGCCTGTCGCACCGGAGTACCCTGCAGCGGTCGCTATGTCAATTATTTGGGCTTTATAACCATCCCCTTCATGGCCCTGATCGCCTTCACCTTGATTACGATCATCATGTTCCTGGTCTGGCATGCCTCTCGCCCCGAAGGCGAGGGCGCGACGGCAGTCTAAATGAGGTTAAGCAATCGTATGCGAACAAGGCCCGTGCCCGGCCCCATGCTGGTTCACCTGCGTCTATGGAGCTTGCTGTTTCTGCTGCTTACCACCGCTGCCTGCAGTGAGGTGGCGTTGCCTACGCCGGTCTCCGCCGACCAGGAGACGAACGTCCTGGCGACGGCGCCTCCCCTTGCCTCAAATACGCAGGCTCCCGAACCTGCCGCCTCTACCGATGTGGCAGGTACGGCTACCAGCCTACCCGCGGCAACCGCCACGCCCACGCTCTCTCCCTCGCCCACGGTACCTCCCACCGCCACACCACCCCACCCGCTGGATATCCAGGCGATGCGCCGCCAGGCCTACTCCGGAAGCGAACTCGACGTTGAGCAAACGTTGAATCCCGGTCCCAACTACCAACGCTATGTTGTCTCCTATCTCTCCGAGGGGAATAAGATTTACGCACTAATGACCATTCCCCAGGGCGAAAAGCCGGAGAGTGGCTGGCCGGTAGTCATCTTCAACCATGGCTACATCCCACCCGACGTCTACCGCACGACCGAACGCTACGTGGCTTACGTGGATGCCTTCGCCCGCAACGGCTACATCGTCTTCCGCTCCGACTACCGGGGCCATGGTAGTTCGGAAGGGGAAGCAACCGGCGGGTATAGCACCCCCGCTTATACTGTCGACGTGCTCAACGGGATGGCCTCGGTGCTGCGCCACCCCGACGCCGATCCAGAGCGGGTGGGCATGTGGGGTCACTCGATGGGCGGGCAGATCACGTTGAGGGCGATGGTCGTTTCGGATCAGATCGATGCCGGCGTCATCTGGGCCGGCGTCGTCGCTTCCTATCCCGATTTGCTGGAGCATTGGACCCGGCCGGGACCCACGCGCACGCCCGATCCGGAGCGCACACGCCGCTCCTGGCGCCGGGAACTGCCGGAGCAATACGGTTCCCCCCAGGAGAATCCCGCTTTCTGGGCCGCCATTTCGCCTAACACGTACGTTAAGGACCTCTCCGGCCCGATCCAGCTCCACCACGGCACGGCCGATAGCGACGTTCCCGTTGTACTTTCCGAGATCCTTCTTGCCGAAGTGCAGGCAGCAGACATTCCGGTAGAATACTACCTATACGAAGGCGACAATCACAACATTGCCAATAACCTGGGGCTTGCGCTCAGCCGGTCCGTGGCATTCTTTGATCAGTATGTGAAGGGCGCCGGCCCGGATTAGGCACACGGCCGGCTAAGATAGTGATCGGTGTCACAGGCAGGTGCCATCACTCCCAGGTGCGCCTGTCTGCCAATGCCTCAGCCTCTTCGGGAATCGTACCGGGAGCGACAACGGAGAGATTGACGCGCAGCTTGATTGTCTGCTCCAGTGCTTCGCGCAGGGCGGTGGTGTCTGGTGCCGTCTCAGGTTCAGACTCTATCAGAATGGTCAACTCGTCCCGGTGCCCATCTCGGGTGACCACGGCCTGGTAGCGCGCCACCCCCTCAACATCATTCAGAACAGCGGCAAGCTGGCGTGGATGGACGAACATGCCCCGCACCTTGACCGCCTGGCCTACCCGCCCCAGCCAACCCACTAATCGCGGCGTGGTCCGACCACAGGGACAGGGTTCTGTGTTCAGGGCCGACAGATCTCCCGTGCCAAAGCGAATCAGGGCGTAGGTCTCGTCGAGCAAGGTAACGACGATTTCCCCCTCCACCCCATGCCCCAGGGGCTCGCCGGAGTTGATGTCGACGACCTGGACCACCACGTCATATGGAATGTGCCAGCCCCTATTTTCGCTACACGAAAAACCAAGATTGCCGGTTTCGGCCGTGCCGTACCCTTCCCCGAATTCGATTCCTCGCCGCCGGAATGCCTGGCGCAGAGAGGGAGGAAATGGTTCAGCCGCCAGGAATGCTTTCCGCAACCGCGTTTCCTGCTGCCACTTCCAGCCCATTTCCTCAGCCCGCTCGATGAGGGTCATGAGATAACTGGGCACGCCGGTATAGCCGGTGACTCCCAGTTCGCGGATAATCTGCAACTGGGTCTCGGTGTCGCCGGGACCTGCCGGCACGACGGCGCAGCCAAGCTGCTGTAAGGCTTCGTCGAACATAAAGCCCAAAGGCGTGCGGTGGTAAGCGGCCGTGTTCTGCACGATGTCGCCGGACCGGAAGCCGGCTGCATACAGGGCCTGGGCCCAGCGCCAGTAATCGGGGCGCGACCCTTCCGGGTCAAAGAGAGGGCCGGGCGACAGAAAAAAGCGTTTCGCCGTCCCCGGCCGGATCCCCAGGAATCCACCAAAAGGCGGAGATGCACGCTGTAACTCGATCAGCTCGTCTTTGCGCGTAATGGGGATTGCCGCCAGGTCGCCAACACCGCGGATGGCACCGGGAGCGACACCTGCCGCCTCCATAATGCGCCGCATGGCAGGGGCGTGTTCGTAAGCATGGGCCACGTAGTGCCGCACCTGCGCATCCTGCCAGGAAGCCAGCTCCGCGACCGGCATCGTTTCCATCGGTTCGTTGAAGTATTCCTTCATAGTAACTTTACCCACTACAGGAAGGAGTTTCAGGAACCAGCAGTATCCGTAACCGGGTCAGGCAGCCGGTCATGCGGTCCCCACTCGCTTAACCTAGGACAGCCACCGCTTCCGCCGCTTGTAATGCTTGACGTCCCGGTAGCTCTTCCGTTTGCCAACTTCGTTCAGGCCCAGATAAAACTCGCGCACGTCGGCATTATCCTTCAAGGTCTGGGGTTCGCCTGCAAGGACAATACGGCCGTTTTCCATGATGTAAGCGTAGTCGGCGATGTCCAGCGCCAGAAGGGCATTTTGCTCAACCAGCAGGATGGTGGCCTCCCGTTCGCGGTTAATGCGTTCGATAATCTCAAAGATCTCCCGCACCAGGATGGGGGCCAACCCCAAAGAGGGCTCGTCCAACATGACCAGCCGGGGGCGGGCCATCAGTGCGCGCCCGATAGCCAGCATTTGCTGTTCACCACCTGAGAGGTAACCGGCCGCCTGGCGCCGCCGGTGGGCAAGTGGGGGAAAGAGGTCATAGATCATCTCGATGTCCGACCGGACCGCCTGGCGGTCCGGCCGGGTATAACTGCCGGCAATCAGGTTTTGCTCCACGTCAAGATGCTCAAAGACCCGGCGTCCTTCCATCACCTGGAAAATGCCGCGGCGAACGATTTCCGCTGCATCCAGGCGGTGAATCTGCTCGCCTTCAAACAAGATCTCGCCATCGGTTACCTCGCCGTCCTCAGGCTTCAACAGGCCGGAGATCGCCTTCAGCGTGGTAGATTTACCGGCCCCGTTAGAGCCCAGCAGAGCCACGATTTTGCCTTCCGGCACTTCCAGCGACATCCCTTTCAGGACGAGAATGACGTCGTCATAGATCACTTCGACGTTGTTGAGTTCTAGCATAGTGCCAACAGGGAGGTTAGAGATTGGAGATTGCACCGCGACACCTGTCGCTAATCTCCAATCTCTAATCTCAATAATTTAATCAGCGGAAATATAGTCGGTCACCGCTACCCACTCGCCGTCCTGTACCTGGTACATCACCAGCGCCTTGTTGCCGGCGTGGTCGTCGGCGGTGAACGTCAACGGCGAGGTAATCCCGCCGGTTTCATACCCTTCCATCTCCTCGAGGGCAGCGCGCACATTGGGCCCTGTCACCTCTTCCCCGTCCTCGATAACGCGGCTAATCGCCTCGCTCATCACCCCCATCGTAGTCCAGCCCTGCACGTAGTGCACGCCCAGTTCATCCAGATCCTTGTCCTGAGATTCGGCATACTCCCGAATCTCGTCCAGGCCCTCGACTCCGCTACCAGGGAAGGCGAAGGGGCTGGTGCCAAGAACACCTTCGGCCGCACTGCCGGCCAGGCTGACAAAGAGTTCGTCCGTGCACCAGTTCAGGCAAACCACCTGGGCGTCCATGCCCAGACGATCGACATCCTTCACCAGGGTTGCCGCCGGAGAAGACACGTTCTGAATGACGATGTACTCGGCGCCGGCATCCTGGACCCGGGTGAGCTCGGCCGTGTAGTCGGTCGCGCCACCCGGCATGGGGATGGCAATTACTTCTGCGCCCTGCGATTCGGCATAGGTCCGGCCGTCTTCAACCGGGGAGAGACCGAAAGGGCTGTCGTGATGGAGGATGGCGATGGTCGGGGCGCCCCCGGAGTTCTCCAGGGCATAGTTGATGGCGATGATGAACTGGTCGGAATAGGTGGTGCCGACCAGGAAGTTGTAGGGTGCCTCCCCGGGATCCTGCAGCCCGGCCGAATAAGAGGCCGACATCAGCGGAATTTCGTCACCGGCGATGCGGCCCCGGAGGGCCTCCGTGTCCCCGGTTCCCCAACCCTGGAAAACGACAACGTTTTCCTGGTCCACGTACTGGCTGTAGAGTTGCTCCGCCTGATCCACCTGGTAGGCGTAATCGGCACCAAACAATTCGATCTGCCGCCCTTCAATGCCCCCATTGGCGTTGCGCCACGCCACGTAATCGCGGATGCCATCCGCATATGGCGTGCCGACATCGGCCGTTGCGCCGGTGAGATCGTACACCGCCCCCACACGGATCGTCTCTTCTGAATCGGCGCTGTCGCCACCACACGCCGACAAGAGAACGATCCCGGTGACCAGAAGTACAACAATACCTATCCGTCCCCACATTTGCTTAAACATATGCCCTCTCCTCACTAAACTAAAACAGTTGACAACAATTCGTATTCGTATAGCTTCGAGGTCAATGCCCAAAATCGACAGTGCGGGCGATGAGGTTGAGGCTTCTGTCCCGGCCATACGCGTTACGCCTAATAACTGAAGGGCCATAAGCGAAAGTAGTCCTTGATATTTCGCCAGATTTTCGCCAGCCCCTGTGGCTCAAAGATTAAAAAGAGAATAATCGTCGCGCCAAAAACACCCTGCTGGATAAAGGGTAAAATGCCGGCAAGCGCAGGGATGCTGCCGCCGACAGCCCGGCCGGCGTTGCTCAAAACGGCGGGGAGCAGGGTCATGAAGATCGCACCATAGATCGAGCCAGATACCGAGCCCAGCCCGCCGATAATAATCACTGCCAGGTAAAAGATGGAAGTCTCAAAGGTGAAGCGTTCGTAATTGACGATGCCCCGCCACTGGGCGAGCAGGGCACCGGAGAGACCGACAAAGAAGGAGGAAGTGGCAAACGCCAACAACTTATAGCGGAAGACGTCCACGCCCATCACTTCGGCTGCAATGTCCTGGTCGCGGATGGCAATAAAGGCCCGGCCAACCCGCGTCCGGAAGAGGTTCACGGCAAAGATCGTCGTCAGCGTCGCGAAGAAGAGAATAACCCAATAAAAGCGAAAATTGGTGCCCACGCGCTCTCCGAACAGCATCGGTGCGGGCACGACCAGGGCTTCAACCCCGCCCGTGAGCCAGCGCCAGTGGGTAATCAGCCACTCGATAATCTGCTGGGCTGCCAGGGTGGCAATAGCCAGGTAAAGGCCCTTAAGGCGCAGAGACGGAATGCCGAAAATGGCACCCACCCCGGCCGTTACCGTGCAGGCGATGGGAATCGTCAGCCACCAGGGCAGGCCCAGGCGGGCGGCAAGGAGGCCAGAACTGTAGGCACCCACCGCCATAAAAGCACCCTGGCCAAGACTGATCTGGCCGGTAAAGCCGGTGAGAATGTTCAGCCCGATGGCGCCAATGGCGGCAATGCCCGCCTGGTTGGCCAGCGTGAGCTGGTAGCCATCGGCAAGGAACGGAAAGACCAGGAGAAAAACAATGGCCAGGACGAGGCGCAGGCGCATCAGCGGCGTACGCCGTAGCGCTATATCCGCTTCATAAGTGGTGTGAAAAACGCCAGATTCCATCTGAGTCTGCTACTCCTTTCTCCTAGACACGTTCAATCCGCTCTTCGCCGAAAAGCCCGTAAGGTTTGACCATCAGGATGAGAATGAGGACGATGAAGGGAATGACCTGGCTGAGCCCGCCACCGATATAGCCGCCGGTATAGCTCTCCAGCAGGCCTATAATGATCCCGCCGAGGATCGCTCCCGGAATGGAATCCAGCCCTCCAAGAATGACCACCGGAAAGACGCGCAGGCCGATAGTGGCCACCACGCCGCTCACGCCGACGATATTGGCTACCAGCACCCCGGCCACGGCCGCGGTAACGGCGGCAATCGACCAGGCGATGGCAAAAATCCCCTTGACGCTGATCCCCATGCTCAGGGCCGCCTGTTGATCGTCGGCTACCGCCCGCATACCGATACCCTGGCGCGAATAGCGGAAGAAAAGGGTAAAGACCAGTAGGAGAATACCGGCAAGGATTATGGCGACAATGCGGTCGGCCGGTACCACTGCCCCGCCAATGTTGACATTTTCCGACGGGATGAAGGGAGGAAAGGGCCGGCCGGTTATACCCCAGACACCATTAATGAACGCCTGGAGCAGGCTGGATAAGCCGATCGTGACCATAATCACGGAAATGATCGGCTCGCCGATCAGCGGGCGCAGGATGAAGCGCTCTACCACCAGCCCTAAGAGGACGGCAAAGACCAACGTCAGGGCGACGCCAATCGGCCAAGGTATGCCAACCTGGGCCACCATGCCAAAGGTCATGTAAGCACCGAAGAGCAGAAAGTCACCCTGGGCGAAGTTGATCACGTCGCTGGCTTTGTAGATGAGGACAAAACCCAGGGCAACCAAGGCAAAAATCGCGCCGTTGGTCAGGCCGGTTACCGTTAGTTGCAAGAATTTATCCATAGTCGCGTCTACTTTTTCATTTGCCGGCCAGCTAGCCGCCGTTTAGCGTCTCTATCTTTAACTGCGTCTTGATATTTGCCGTCCGCCCATCCTGGTAACTGATGGTCGTCTCAACATCGATCGCATCATTCTGGCTGTAGAGGGCGGAGATGATGTGATCGTACCGTTGCGCGACGAAGCGGCGGCGCACCTTGCGCGTCCGCGTCAGTTCGGCGTCGTCGGCATCCAGTTCTTTATGGAGCAGCAGGAAACGACGGATGCGGGCCGCCTCCGGCAGATCCTCGTTGGCGCTTAGAACGTGGTCCCGTACCAGGTCATAGACTTCGGGCTTCTGGGCCAGGTCGGTATAAGTGGTATAAGCCAGCTGGTTGTTTTCCGCCCACTTACCGGTGTTCTCCATGTCAATATTGATCATCGCGGTCACGTAGGGCCAATCTCCCCCAAAGACCACCGCCTCCTGCACGTACGGGCTAAATTTCAGCTTGTTCTCAATAAATTGGGGGCTGAACTTGGTGCCATCGTGCAGGGTCATTACGTCCTTGGCGCGATCGATGACGATCAGATGGCCATCTTCGTCAAAGTAGCCGGCGTCGCCGGAGCGGAGCCAGCCGTCCACCAGAGCCTCCTCCGTCGCCTCGTGATTGCTGAAGTAACCTTTGAAGACCGCTTCTGACTTGAGCAATATCTCCCCGCTGTCCGCAATGCGGATTTCGGTACCCGGCACCGGCGTGCCGACCGTCTGGAACTTGATATCGCCGTCCCGGTGCAAGACGCTAATCCCGCTGGCTTCAGTCTGGCCGTAAATCTGCTTCAGGTTGACACCCAGGGCGTGGAAGAACCGAAAAACATCCGGGCCGAGGGCGGCCCCGCCGGTATAGGCCCGCTTGATGTGGCGCAGGCCGAGGTGATCCTTGATCGTCTGGAAGACGGTCCAATCGGCCAGCCAATATTGCAGGCGCAGGGCGAAATCGGGCTCCTCCTTGCGGAAACGCACGTCGGCCATGCGATAGCCCACGTCCATCGCCCATTGGTAGACGGCGCGCTTGAGCCAGGTACTGTCCTCCATCTTGACCATTACCTGGCTGACCAGATCCTCCCAGATACGGGGCGGGCTGAACATCGATTGCGGGGCGATCTCACGAATATTGGCCAGCGCCGTTTCCGGCTCTTCCGGGAAATGCAGGGCAAAGCCCTGTTGCAGACTGCAGGCAAAGGACATCATCTGTTCGCCAATCCAGGCCAATGGTAGAAAGCTGACGAAACGATCGTCCGTTTCCAGCGGGTCGACCTCCAGCAGATGACGGCCCATGCTGATCAGATTCCGGTGGGTAATCATCGCCAGCTTGGGCTGGCCGGTGGTGCCGGATGTGGTGGAGAGAACGGCCACATCGTCTGCTCGTCCGCGCGCCACCAGCTCTTCAAAAAGCCCGGGATGCGCTTCACCGTACTCCTGCCCTAGCTTCTCCACTTCCGGGAAGAACATCAAGAACGGTTCGGTATAGTTGCGTAGCCCCTTGGGATCGTAATAGATCACTTTCTCTACCCCGTCGATGTCATCCCACATCTCGAGAATCTTATCGACCTGCTCCTGATCCTCGACGACGATGAACTTCACTCGAGCATGCGTAATAATGTAGACGATCTCACTTACGACCCCGTCCTGGTAGATACCAATGCTCTTCGCCCCGGCCACCTGGGCTGCCAGTTCGGCATAAATCCACTCCGGCCGGTTATCGCCGATGATCGCTACCGTATCCTCAGGCGTGAGACCCAGCGAAATCAGCCCCAGCGAAAAATCGCGCACGTGTTGCAGGTATTCATCCCAGGTGACGGACTGCCAGATACCGTAATCCTTCTCGCGTAGCGCCGTGTGCTCGCCCAATTCCCGCGCACGTTCCAGGAGAAGTTGAGGAAAGGTTTCACCCATCTGCTTATCCCTCCCTGGCCACACTACCGAGGTAAGCGCGGATCACGGCTTCATCACGCTGGATTTCTCCCGGAGTACCGTCGGCGATCTTGCTACCGAAGTCAAGCACGGCAATGCGATCAGAGATATCCATGACAACACCCATGTCGTGCTCGATGATGATAATCGTCACCCCATGCTCCTCGTTGATGTCCAGAATAAAACGGGCAATATCCTCCTTTTCCTCCATATTCATCCCCGCCATCGGCTCGTCCAGCACCAAAAGGCTGGGTTGTAGGGCCAGTGCCCGTCCCAACTCGACCCGCTTCTGCAGTCCATAAGAAAGGGTACCGACGGGCTGTTTGCGAATCGCTTCAATCTCCAGTAAGTCTATGACATCCTCAATAAAATGGCGGTGGGCTACCTCCTCGCGCTGGGCCCGGCCCCAGAACAGCCCTCCCGTAAAGACATTGGCCTTGAGGTGTACATGGCGTCCCAGCATCAGGTTATCCAGGACCGTCATATGCTTGAATAGCTCGATATTCTGGAAGGAGCGGGCGATTCCCAGACGGGCAATTTGATGTGGTCTGAGCGAGGTTACCTCGTGTTCATCCCCGTTGAAGTAGCGAATCCGTCCGTGCTGGGGATGGTAGAGCCCGCTGACGCAATTGAGGAAGCTGGTCTTCCCCGCCCCGTTAGGGCCGATAATCGCCCGGATTTCGCTCTGGCGCACGTCGAGGCTAACGTCAGCGAGCGCCTGCACCCCGCCAAACGCCAGGGAGACCCCCTCCGCCTCAAGCTGTAAATCGCCGGGTTGGAGATCGCTGCTATTGAGGACGTGCTTGAAGCCACGTGCCATGTAACCTATACCCTCCTCCTGCTTTTCCTCGAGGCAGTTTGGCTTTAGCCGGGCACAAAGTACGCGTCTTTGTTGCCAGTTTGCCTCCGACCTGGCACAGCATACCGCAGGTAGCGTTAATGAACCGTTTACGGGACCGTTAACGGCTCAGGGGATGTTCTAATTCTGGACGTGGTGGACGGCGGTGCCTACCCGCACATTCCCGACAAAATCAGGGGGGCGGAACGCATTGATCCGGACGATATCGAAGACGTCTGCCAGGGGCTGCCAGAGGAGCGTACTATTCTGACCTACTGCACATGCGACAATGACGAAATCAGTGCCAAAGTCGCCTACTTCCTGCGGAAGCGAGGGCACGATGCCTATGCTATCGAGGGCGGTCTGCCGGCGTGGAGAGAAGCGGGGTGCCCGGTGCAGGAGGATGGTCGCCTACCTACGCACAATCATTCTGTACCTTCTTGCCGGTCTGGCCGAAATCGGCGGGGGTTGGCTCGTATGGCAATGGCTTAGGGAAGGCAGAGACGTGCGGCTGGGCTTGCTGGGCGGCCTGGTGCTCTTCACCTACGGTGTAATTCCTACGCTGCAGACGGAACCGGCGTTCGGCCGGGTGTATGCTGCATATGGCGGCATCTTTATCGTGCTTTCCATCCTCTGGGGGCGCGTCGTCGATGGCTGGCACCCGGACCGTTTTGACTTGCTTGGCGCGGCGATTGCTTTGGTGGGGGTGGCGATTATTATCTGGGGGAGGCGCTGGTTTTGATCGGGGAGGGTATGACGATGGCCAAGGTCCGGGACAAGCGCAGATAATGTGGGCTAACCGCCGGCCGGCTGCGGGTCGGACAGGATCTGCACGTTGGGCCCCAGGAGAGAGAGGCCGGGAATAACTACGGCGCCGGTGCGTTCCCCGGCCGGGCTGCCCTGGGCGGTCTTCAACTCCCCAACCAGCCCCAGCTCATCAAAGATACTCGTCGCCCGGAAGTGACAATCCACAGCCCAGGCCACCTGCCCGGCCCGATCATAGAGCCGGCGCAAAGAGAGATAGGTGCGCGCCAGTTCGGGACGGGTGCGAATGGCCCGCAAAAGATCCCTGGCCTGAATCAGCAACTTCTCGATCTCATTCCACTCCGGCCGCGGTAGACGCATGGCTATCTCCGCCTGGGTGCGCCAGGCAAGCGCTTCGGCCCACGGGTCCTGAGACGCTGCCGCCATCTGTTCCGCTTCTCGCGCCGTGGCCATCGCCTCTTCATAGTGCCCGGCCGTGTACTGGCTCTGGGCCAGGTGAAGGATGACAATATGTACCAGCAGACGGTGATCGACCGCCCGTGCCCATTCTAACGCTGCCTCAATCTCCGCCAGTCCCGGCGCGGGCTTACCAAGGTGGACCAGCGCCCGCCCGACGACTGCCCGCAGCATGAAATTGTGGGGGGACATACCCGCTTCTCGCCAAACGTCTCGCACCGGTTTGACGACGGCCAGCGCCTGCCGCCACTCGCGCAATTCCGCGTAGACGAAGGCGAGCTGCATGCGGGCCACCACGTGAGTTGCGCCGTGGAGTTCGTCGTTCGCCAGATCCAATCCTCGTTGCGCGGCATCGATGGCCCTTTGGGAGGAACCTACCCGGGCATAGGCCACACCCAGATAACCGAACATGATCGGCAAATCGGCCGGGGCCAGCCCACCCTCAGTCAGGTCAATATAGCGCAACAGGTAAGCAATGGCATCGTCATAGCGACTGGTCAGGATATGTGTCCGGCCAAGCATGCGCAGCGCCGGGAGGCGCAGGCTATCGCTGCCCAACTCCTCGGCGTGGCGCAAGACGCGACGCGCGTAATCGGCAGCAGCAGCGCCCCGGCCGCGCAACCAGAGAATTTGTGACGAGCGCTGGAAGATCTGGGCCAGCCGCTCGATGTCTCCTAATCCCTCGGCCAGATGTTCCGTCTCCTGCAGCAGCTTCAATGCTTTGGGCAGGGCACCGCTGAAGGCATAGGCCTGCGCCAGCAGCAGGTTTAGATCGACGCGTTCGGCCCGGCGCTGTCCGCCCGGGTGCGGGATCCGGCCCAGGAGGCCAATCGCCCGCATCCCAAATTCCCGCGCCTCATCGTAAGAACGGATGGCCAGCGCCCGTTGACCCGCCTCGACCAGGTAAGGCAATGCGTGGCCCGGTTCGTTGCTCAGGTAGTAATGCTGCGCCAGTTTGGCGGGATCGGTCTCCGGCGCCGTTTCCTCCAGAAAGCTGGCAATACGACCATGGATCCACTGCCGCCGGGCACGGGCCAGTTGCTCGTAAGCGACCTGGCTTACTTTTTCGTGAGTAAAATCATACCCATCCCGGGTCTCACGCACCAATCCTCGGGCCAACCACTCGTCCAGAGCATCGAGCAAAACAACAGAATCAATGCCACTGACCTTCTCCAATATCTCAAAGGTAAACTCTCGCCCGATGGCTGCAGCCATACCCAGTGCCGGCCGTCCGTCATCCGGCAGCTTATCCAGCCGCGACTGGATCAAGGCCTGCACCTTCGCCGGTAACGGCAGTGTGGGCTTGCGGCCAAAAGGGTTACCCGCGGGGATGTTGTGCCAGTCAATGCCCGCTTCCCGCAGCGCCCGGATCGTTTCGATGACGAAGAAAGGATTCCCTTCCGTCTCGTCATAGAGTTGTCCGATAACCTGGGACAGATCTGCAGTCGTCGTGTCCTTCTCTTCGCCAAGCATCTGCAAGGCCAACAGACGCGTCTCCTCGCGAGATAAGCGGGAAAGCGAACGTTGTTGGAGCCAGCCCTGGCGGGCCAGGGTGCGCAACAGGGCCAGCCGCTCGGGGGGCGTGTCTTCCGAGCGCCCCGTAATTATCACCAGCAGGTGCGCACTCGGCGTGCGCGGCGCCAGGTACCCGAGGAAATTCCAGGTCGGCAGATCCCCCCAGTGCAGGTTGTCCAGGAAAAGAATGACCGGCCGGTGCGCGGCCAGGGTCAGAAAGAAGTGACCCAACCCCTCGACGACGTGATGCTGTCCCCCAACCTTGCCGCGAGCCTCCTCTAACACCGGAAATTGACTATAAAGGTCAGGCAACAGTGGCTGCAGCGCCGCCAGCCAGGCGGGAGGGGGGCGAAAGAGATCCCAGGGGATCTGTTGGTCGCCGGCCGCCCGGCGCAGGGCTTCGGCGATGGAAGCGTAGGGCAGCATCGCTTCAAATTCACGACCGCTGCCCATGAACAGATAATGGCCCGCCCGGCACCCTTCCAGCCACTGCTCGACCAGACGGGTCTTTCCCACACCTGACTCTCCCTCGATAAAGTAGATGCCACCACACCCGTTCTCGGAAGCCGTGAGGGCGTCGTCAAGCCAGGCCAATTCCGCCTGGCGCCCGATAAAGGGCACGTCTCTCCTTGCCGGTGGCGTTAGCGCCGGCAAGGGAGGCGATGTCATCGTTGGCGGAGATTCAGACCCAGGCGTTGGCGCCATCGTAGCCGGAGCCAGTTCCATCTCCAGACCACCGGCATAGTTGCCGGCCATCATCGCTTCATAAGCCGCCGTTGTCTCTGGCAGAGGCTCGGCACCCAGTTCCGACGCCAGCAACTCGACCAGGGCCTCGTACTGTTCCTTCACCGCAGCCCGGTTGCCTGTCGCGTAGTAGAGCCACATCAGCCGGAAGTGGGCGCCTTCCAGGAGAGGCTCCGCGTCCAGATAGCGCAGCGCATAGCCAATGGCCTGCGGCCAGCTCCGAGTGGCAGAATGCTGGTCAATCAGGCGCAACAATGTCTGCCGGTAGAGGCGTGCCAGCCGCTCCCGTTCCGGCTCCACCCAATCTTCGTACACTTCCTGCAACAGATCGCCGGTGTACAATTCGACGGCCCGTGCGAACTGGCCGGAATCAATCGCCTCCTCGAACTGTTCCACATCCAGTTCCCAACCGGCCGGGAGCACAAAGCGGATGCTGTTGCCTTCGGTGAGGATGACGGTGTCGCGGGGATCGACCGGTTCCAGCGCGCGCCGCAGGCGGTGGAGATACTGGCGCAGATTGCGCCGGGCCGCGGCATCGGTGCCGCGCGGCCACAACAGGAAGGCCAGGCGCCGCCGGTCAACCGTTTCCGCACGTTTGAGGACCAGGTAAGCGAAAAGAGAACGCGTTGTAGGCGAGCCAAGGTCCAGCGGCGAACCGGAACGGTCCACCAGCGCCAGGTTACTCAATAATTGCACGCGCAATGGGCTTACTTCTCCTCCTCCAACTTGCACCGTGCCGGGACGCAATCTCAATGGGGTGTATTCGCCTATTCGATTAGTAGTATACGCGGGGCCAGAAACCCGGGCAAATTTGCCGCAGTCGCCGTGATCTCATCCAGCCTCGCCGGGTTCTCGTTGCCCGATGCGCCGGCGTTTGAGTTCTGGTGTCTGCTGCAGCGGGAGCAGTGACACGGGCTGATGCTGAACATTCTGGAGCTGTACGAATCATGGCGTCGTCTGCTGGCCCAGGAGGTAGGTGCCCGACAACGCAGCTTTATCGGGAGATCTGGGAGGAGAATGCTTACGAAACCTGAATTGGGGAGTGCTGACGCGGATCTTCTCGCGTGGAAGAGATCGATACGCAACAAAAAAGGCTTGTCCGCGCGGACAAGCCTTTTTGAGTGGAAAATGGTAACGCTTACTTCGTGTACAATCAGGTAAAAAAGCGATAAAGCGTGTCTCCTGCTTTTTCGGTGATGTTGTCGGGAACGGCTTCGTCGACGAAAAGGTCCGTTATCTGCGGCAACAGCGCGCGCATCATTTTCTCCTGGGGGCTGGGCGAACGGGCAGGCATATAGCGGAGAAAAGAAATCGTCTTCTCATCGGTGGCGAACTTGCGCTTGTAACGCAGTAACCCCTCCTGGTCCCAGTCGCTGAGGCCAAAGTCGAGATATTCGTGCCCTCTGGCGCGGCCGTATTTCATTCCCTCCCAGACAATGAGATCGTTGGGCCGGGCGTCGACGTAGTCAGGATCGGAGGCATTGAACTTGTAGTAGAGCTTATTCTGCCACTCAAGAAAGAGAACGGCACCAATTGGCCGGTCTTCGAAGACGGCAATCATCAAGGCACCCTTTCCAGGGCCGAGAAAATGATCCCAGATCTGTTCAAAGAAGCGATAAGGCTGGGCCAGCAGCTCGTACTTGTACTTGCGCACGCCCAGGTGAAGATCGAAGAAGTCACGGATCTCTTCTTTCTCGCGGGCAATTCGGATCTCAACATCCTCACGGCGTGCCTTTTTGATGGCCCGCCTGGCCGAGCCGCTCAACCCCATCCAGAGGTCGTCCTCGGACCGCTGGAGGTCGATGGCATGCCACTTCGCCCGGTCGACCAGCGCCAGCCGTTCATCCTGCAGCGGCACCTGATTATGGAGACAACGCAGGTTGAAGCGGTGCTCCTCATCCAGCAGCGTGTTGATCAGACAATCCCATTCGTCCCGGTCACGGACCAACGGATCGCAGAAATCGGAAAATGGCAGGCTGGCTATCCGGGGATCCATCATGTCTTCGATCTTGCAGTAAGCCATGCCAGAACTGGGGACACCCTCTTCGTCCACAGCGACCAGCGCCCGTAGCTCAAAGTCATAGGTTTCCTTGAGCACGCGGAGCCATGCTGGCGCGTGGAAAACATCGCTCCTTTCGCGGGAAACGAGATCCTGCCATAGGGGATCAGTAGTGGGATCAATATTGACTATTCTCACGCCAACTCCTCTCTTTGCTGAATTTCATGGGTGCTACGCATGGTGGGGAAAAAGGTCACAATTTCCCGGCTTACCTCGGCCAGAACCGTATCCAGCGGCTGCGTAGCGTCAATTTGAATAAAGTTGTCCATCTTTTCGCCCTGGATAATACACGCCTCTCTCTTTCGCTGGAGATAATCAAGCGTCCCTTCGCCCTTCCGCGCAAAGAGCACTTCCGGCGGGGCGTCGAGAAAGATCACCAGCTCCGGTTGGGGAAACAGGTGAGCGAGAACCCAATAAAACAGCCGGTCTGAAAGGTTGGAGTGTTTTTTGCCATCAGAGGTGGCCGCATTGAACAAAACATGGCGATCGTAGACGACGACGTATCCGCGCAACTGGTAAACCCAGGAAACGAGCTGGCGAAAGCCCGCTTCGGCGAGGCGGTTAAAGAAGCGTAACGCACTGCCTATCTTGCCCCGTTTCACCGACCGGTGGGCGTTATGATGGGTTGAGACATAATCCGGATCGGTGATCCCCTTCCGGCGAGCCTTTCGTTTGTACGATTGCAGCTTCAAGAACAGGAATAGCCGGGAGGTAGGGAGCGCAATATTACTCGATTCAATATTGGTCCCCATGTAAATATACCTGGTCGGTACGGGACAGAATTCCGGTAGTTTTCTGGCAATGGTCGTTTTGCCGGCACCGTCGGCACCGACGAGAGCGACTGTAGGCATAAAGCATCAACCTTCTGTGTTTTATTGAGATTCAATAGGGAGCAGCTCAGATGGGGCACTCCCTTCCTTTTCATCAGTGAGGCCGTTCTCGTCAACTTCGGGTTTACGCTCTCGCGGGGAGAGGAGAACGGGAAACGCGCGTGCGATGGCAGCCAGGATAGGGCCGGGATCACGCAAAGAGGCGATCGCAAAGACTTTTGGCCCCTTTACCGACTCCCACCACTCCCTGAGTGTCAACTCACCGCGCCGCCAGTGGTAAAAGGCTGCCTGGAGGTCGCGCAGCAGGTGCATCCACTTCACGCCCGTTCCCTTCTGCACACGCTGGACGGGCAAGGGCAGACCAAGCGCATCACAATACATGGTCATCAGCAGTTCAACCCCGGCTGCTTCGGCCGTCGCCGCCCGGCCGGTAGGCCGGCCGATATTTGGCTCGATGATGAAGTAATCACCACTACGTTCGTCGCGTTTCATCTCCAGGTAACCCAGCCCCCGGTAAGGAACGGTGGCATAAACGCGCAAGGTCTCTGTCACCACCGTCTCGTTCAGCACCTCCTGCGAAAGGCAGGCCTGCCCTGTTTTGGGCTGCCACTGGCGCAGTTTCTGAGTTGTAAAGGTGACAAGCGGCTTTCCCTGGCGGTCAAAGTAACAGTTGCAGGTATAGTGACTGGTATCGCCACCCAGCACCAGTTGCTGGACGATCAGAGACTCGGCCCAACCGGCCATCTGCTCATAATGAGCCAGAAACGCCTCCGGGCTCTTCGCCACGACACCCTTCAGCTTTGTATGTTTCGACCATTCTCGCAGCCGGTAAGGGGGCTTAATGATCACCGGATAGGTCAACTGGCCGGCCGCCCGCTCGGCGTCATCCCGCGAGTGGAGAATGAAGGTAGGCGGTATCGGCAACCCCTTCTCCTGAGCGTAGGTGTAGAAGGACGCTTTGTCCATCATCCTGGTGACAATCTCGTGTTCCGGCAGCATGACATGGTACCATTCTTCGAGGCGATGCCGGTGCTCTGAGATGACCAGAACGTTCTTGTCCTGGCAGGGAAAAAGGACCGCCTTCGAGCCCAGCGCCGGTCCCAACTTTTCCAACATCTCAATCAGTTCTGGGCCGCCGGTATCGGTGAACAGTATCTTGTCACAGACACGGGTCCGGCAACTATAGTATTGCTCGTCTTTGGCCACGCCGATGACGGGTACATTGCGGCTGGCCAGGATGCGAGCCGATTGTAACCCCTGGATGCAGTCAAGACCGACGACAACGGCATATGGTTTCTGACTTTCTTCCCTTTTTGTTTTCATTTCACCAGCTCCAGTGTGGGGCATGTTGATGCCAGTACGATTCTCGCTTTTGTACGCTCCGGACGATTTGGTCGCACCAGAAGCGGTTGTTCACAACTCACGACCGAGGTAACGTTCTAACTGAAATTCGCGGGCGTAACGTTCAATGACTTTCACCTCGGATTCTGACAGGGCGTGCTTCCACTTCTCAAGTAAGTGGTCCCGATCATCGACCGCGGCCTCGGCTGTGTGACTGGGCACCGCGACTTGCTCCAGCACCGACTGCCGGTAAGGAATGCCGAGATAAGCACATATCTCTTTTAGCGTCTGCTCGGGCTGGCGAAGCAGGGACCGGTACGAGACCAGTTTCCACTCGCCCGCCTGAAATTGCTGCAAAGGTACATAGTTAAGGATGCACCACTCCAAGGCGAATCTCTCAACCCGCGTCTCCGACTCCGCAATCAGCCACCGGTAAGGCTCGAGATAATCCGCCATCAACACCTCCTGCTCCAGCCACCGGGAAGGCTTCTTGGGCGACAACCAGCCAACGGAGAGACAGGAGTGCACAACCTGGAAAGGGCTCCTGATCAGATAAATAATGGGCACGGAAGGAAATTCCAGGCGCACCCATTTGAGCAGCAGGTTGATCGAAACATCTTTCAGCAATCTTCCATGGCACACCAGCCGGTTATTCTTTCTGTTAAGGTGATAATTGCGCTCTGTTCCCTGCAAGAGCGCCGCAAAATGTTGCCTTAGCTCGTCGTGTTCCGTGCCCGGCCGGAGGTAACGTCTGCGGTGAATTTTTAGTTCTCGCTTCTTCGCATGTCTAAAGGGTTCAAAAATCAACCGGTAGTGCAACTGATGGTTGACCAGGTTCGCCAACCAGGTGGAGCCGCTGCGATGTGTGCCGGCAATGATGACACTCCGTTCAAGATCATGATTGGTATCGATGTAGATTCTACCCAGCACATGGCCCAGAAGAGTGGTGCGGAGCTTTGTCCATATGATCGCCGGCGGCACTCTAAGCTTGTCTGAAGCGCTTTTCACCATTCCTCCTATTTCTGACAGGTAGATCCGCGGCAAGCGGCAGAATCAGAGCAATGAGGCACGGTAGATGTGATTCTTCGATAACCTCCGCACCGGGCGAATGCAATTGGACGGTTATGTTCCCCGGGCTCAATGAGCATTCAGCCGGTCGACCAGCGCGACGTAGTCGGCGGCGACCCGCTCCCAGCTATATTGTTCGTTGAATTTATCGGCGTGAAGGGCCAGCTGCGAGAGCCGCTGCCGGTCCCTGTGCAGGGAGAGGATGGCGCCGGCCAGTTCGTCTACACTTCCCGGCTCAAAAAACTGAACCATGCTATCATCGAAGTAAGCGGCAATTGTCGGCGTGCGTGCGGCGATAACGGGCGTGCCCAGGGCAACATACTCCATCAGTTTTGTAGGCAGAAGTCCATCGGTAAAGATATTGCTGCGATTAGGTACAATTCCCACATCCGCCCCGGAGATCAGGGGGGGCAGTTTCGACACGTGCAGGGTGCTGCCGATGGTCACATGGTCCTCCAGGCTCAGCGCTTCCCTTAAGTGGTTCAGCTCTTCGAGGGTTTCGCCTCTACCCAGTAGCGTCAGATGGATATCGGGAATCTGTTTTCGAACCTTTTCGACGGCATGCACGATCAGATCGACGCCGTAGCGATGCGTGAAAGTACCATGGTAGATCAGGCCAAAACCATGGCCGTTTTTGGCCGGCCGTTCCTGGTCCCGGCGGAAAACACGGCTATCGGCGACGTTCATCACCACGGAAACCTTATGTGCCGGCACACCCCGCTCGATCAACGTCTCCTTCCACACATCGGTGACCGTAATCACATGGTCCGCAAAGCGGCAGGAGAGTTGCTCCTGCCAGGTAACCAGGCGAACCGGCCAATTGGTCATCTTCCCGTCCGTTTTCGCGGCAAAAAACTCCGGCATCAAATCGTGCAGGTCGAGGATAATATCGGCCCCGGTCAGCTTCGGAAACAACGCGGCAAAGACCAGAAAATCAGGGAGATTGTGTACCTGCACCGTTCCATACCGCTTCTTACGATGCAATGACACCAGTTTGCCAAAGGCCAGCGCGAAGAATGCCAGGTACTCCAGTAACTGTAACGGGAAACTGCCACCTTTGTGGCGCTTCATCGGCAGCCGGTAGATTTGCACGCCGTCTTCCTGATCCCGAGGGCGCTCATCCTTGCCACGCAGGCAAATGACGTCCACCTCATATCCCTGGCTGACCAGGGCCAGCGCTTCCCGTTGGACCCGGGTTTCACCTACCGGGTAATAGGCGTGGACGACCATACAATGGCGTTTACCCTGCTCAGCACTCATCATCGTGACTCCTCTACCAGCAAATACCGGTGTACTGGCCGTTGGCCTGGCCTGGATCCTCTACGATCCGCACCAGGTCAATGACCGTCTGTTGCGGCCCAATCTGCTCGAGAATCTGGCGAAATTCAGGTGCCGCATTGCCGATAAGGACAACCTCGCTCACCGCCAAAACATCATCAATTGACTTACGCATCAGGGAGGCGATATGCGGGATCTCCTGGTTGATGTAAGCCCGGTTTGCGCCTTGCAACCTGGCCAGGGCGACGTTGCTATCGTAGATGGCAACGTCATATCCCTTGCCGATAAGACGCTCAACCAGTTCCACGATCGGGCTCTCGCGCAGGTCGTCGGTGCCTGCTTTGAAGCTAAAGCCCAGCACACCAACCCGCTTGCAGTTCGTCCGCCGGACCAGCTGGTACGCGTGCTCGATCTGGCGGCGGTTACTGGGAAGAATCGACTCCAAGACCGGGGCATCCTGATCGAAGTGGCGGGCGTGATAGAGGAGAGCGCGCAGATCCTTGGGCAGACAAGATCCGCCAAAGGCAAAACCCGGCTTGAGATAGTAAGGGGAGATATTCAGTTTTGTATCCTCGACAAAGATATCCATAACCTGGTGGCTATCTATTCCTTGCCGCTTGCAGATATTGCCGATCTCGTTGGCAAAGGTGACTTTGAGGGCGTGAAACGCATTGGAAGCGTATTTGACCATCTCGGCAACCTTGATAGGCACGATAATCGTCTGGGCATCAAGCATTGAGTAGATATCGCTCACCGCCTCGGCAACCTGCCCGCTGTCGCTTCCAATGACGGTAAAGGGCGGATCGTAAAAATCCTCGATTGAGTTGCCTTCGCGCAAGAACTCTGGATTAAAACCGACGCCAAAATCGATGCCTGCCTGCTTGCCAGACGCCCGTTCCAGCGCGGGAATCACGACTTCTTCTGTGCTACCGGGCAGCATGGTACTGCGAGCCACGACAATGTGATAGTCGTCTTTCGTTGCCAGGCTGCTGCCAATCTCCTCACATACCCTCTCGACATAGGTCAGATTCAGGCTGCCATTGTGGTGACTGGGGGTTCCCACGCAAATGATGGAGAGCTCGCTGTCGTGGACAGCCGCCTCGGCGTCGCGCGTTGCCCGGATCAAACCGGCAGCAACCCCTTTTGCCATCAACTCGGGCATCCCTTTTTCGATGATCGGGCTCTCTCCCGCGTTGATCATTTCCACTTTAGTGGGATTAATATCAACACCGATTACCTCGTGTCCGTTGTCTGCCAGCACGGCCACGGAGACGGCACCGACATAACCCAGACCAAATACGCTAATTTTCGCCATACCTGTTTTACACCTCAATTCATCTGAAATTACTGCTCAGTTACATTGCCTTCTGAAACGGTTTGTAGTCACGGCTTTAGCCGCCAGACCGCTGAAGCGGTTACTACAAACCTCACGCAATCAGGTTAACAGAGCACTACGCTTTACTTGTCAACGATTGCTCAGTTAGCTTTTCTAACAAGGCAATTTTCTCCCGCCACTCCCGGCGTTGGGCCTGCTGCAATTCCTTGATTTCCCCCCGGTAACTACTGTAATTCTGCCGCATCTCGGCAACACCCTGCCGGATACCAGGCGAGGTATTATCGACATGAACCGTGCCCCGATGAAAATAATCCTGCAGCAGCGGCCAGTCGGACGTGATAATTGGCTTCCCCATCGAAAGCGCCTCACAGGCGCCACGCTGCATGGTATGGTTGCGCGTCGTGAGACACATCACCGCCTCGCTGGTATCCATCAGTGCATAATAGGCGTCGTCGGGCAGAAAATCGGTAAAATGGACGTTGGCCGGTGGGTTGGCCGGTAACCGGTCACCTGCTCCACTCTTCTTACCGGTGACATAGAATTCAACGCCCTCCATCTCCTCCGCCGCAGCCAGCACCTCTGCCAGCGGCTCGTCCTGGGCGAAAGTGTTGACCACCACCACGTTAAAGCCGCCGTTGACAGGATAAGGGTCGCCTTTGGGGAACGTGGTAGGAACGTCGCGCAAGATGAATGCGTGCCCCCCCCACTCGTTGACGATCTGCTTGAAGTGCTCGTTGGTGACAATCGTCGTAACGGCCCGGCGCGCCAGAAAACGGTGCAACCACACCGGCCGTTTCCAGTACGGCGAGAGAAAAGCATCGCTGTGCGCATCGACAATGAAACAGCTATTGGTTAGCAAGGTGTAGAGATAAACAAAGAAGACGGCAATGCTCGGCGGGCTCTGGATGAAGACGACACGCGGTCGCTGCTGGAAAAGCAAGATCAGCGTTTTCACTGCCTGGTAAGTGTACTTGAACGGAGCTGCCAGCAGGCCGCGTCGGGTTGTCGAGTAAACATAATGCAATTCTTCAATACCCAGCTCCTGAGCAAAAACCCGGCTGCGCGGACCGTGGCTGGGTGGTCCCCACACAAGGAATAGCGATTGATCGCGCAGGTCGGCAAATGGCGTGGCATCATCACGCACTGCAGGTGTAGTCATCAGGCTAAAAACTCCCTTAGCAATTTATTGACGTTTGATTCAACGGTGAACGCTTCTATTATTGTCTCTCTACCTTTCATTCCATATTTCAATCTACTTTCGGGATCATCCAGCAGCTGCGCCAGCGCCTCGGCCAGCGGTCTTGCTTCTGCCGGCGGGACCAGCAGACCGTTATAGCCGTCTTCAACGACTTCGGGAATACCGGAGTGGCGGGTCGAGACGACGGGCAGTTCCATAGCCATCGCCTCCAGGATGACATTGGGGATGCCATCCCGGTCACCGTCAGCGCTCAGGATACAGGGCAGGACAAATATGGTAGCCAGCCGGTATTTCTGAATGACGTCGGCGTGGGCCAGCGCGCCAGACAGAGTGACGGTTCCTTCAAGCCTGAGGCGGCGGATCTGCTCTTCCAACTGCCCGCGGGCTGGCCCCTCACCCACAATCGCACAGTGGAAATCATACCCCCGATCCTGTAGCAGGCGGCAGGCTTCGAGTAGATAGGGAAACCCCTTTTTCTCCTTCAACTGTCCCACAGCGAGTATCAGAGGGTAATCTGCTGTCGAGCGCGCCGGCGGTTCGTAGCGGCTCGTGTCCAGCCCATGATAGATGCAACGCAATTTCCCCTTATCTTCCCCGTTCAGGAGGGTTTCCAGATAGGTTTTGTTGTAATTCGTGCAGGTGGCTACGAACCTTGCTTCTGCTATCTTCTCGGGCAATAAAATGGGATCGACAAAAATATCGTTGGCATGGGCCGTTGCACTGTACGGAATATCCAGCAGACGGCTGGCAATCAGCGCCACGGTGGTCGCGCGGTCGACGAAGTGGGCATGGATTTGATCATAGGGTCGTTCCCGCAGCAGGTACGCCGCATAGACACCTTCCCCAAAGTGGAGAAACGTTTTCAAGCGAGTCTTTAGCGCCGGATGGGGACGGGTCAACAGATAAAACAGTGTCCGCCAATAGACGGCCGGTCGCTGCACCACAAAATAAAGGTGGGCGAGCAGCAGCAAGAGCGGCGAAACTGGCAGCAGATAGGTGACCTCTTCCTGCGCCGCTTTCTGTTCCGGGGACAACTTGCGTGACGACCGGCGAATCGAGTAAACGTCTATCGTCACCCCCTGCTGCCGCAGCAGCCTGATTTCCCGATCGATGAACGTCGTCGTCAGCAAGGGATAGGTGCCGATAATGTATGCCACTTGCAACTGGTCGGCCCTTTCCAGGGGGCTATATCCGTTGCCGGTTCTGTTACGTTTATTCATAAGGATACAACCTAAGGGAATGGCTGGTGGATTAACAGATTGATAGTGGAGCGTCTGACACGATTGGCAAAAATGAAACGCGTCCGGTGTCCGACAATAGACGACCGGTGCTGCCGGTCCCAAGATATTCGTAAGCGCCAACATCCGGCGGGGCAGTGCGCGGGTGCCGCAAAATGTCATCGCCAGGCGCATAGGTGGGATCCGCCTGGTCGATGGCAGCACTACCCACCCCAAGCTGACCATACAGCGTGACCAGCCGCACAAACTCCTCCCGAATAGAATCGTTGCCGCTGCAGAAACGCGTTCCGGTCCATCTGGGCAAGATGACGGTCTCTCTCTGTGCCGGAAGCAGGGGATCGGCAAAGATACCCTGGGCATCATCCTCAGGGCTCACCGGATCGCCAGGAGGAACAGCCTCACCCCCGTTCCAATAAAGGTTTTTTTCCAGGAGCAGGTTGCGCGTATCGGCCGGATCGCCGCGCGAGAACTTACCAGAATCGTCGGTGAGATCTTTCCCCATTGTCCCTGTTGGATCCGACCAGATGTTATTCACGAAAACGATATTTTCATTGGGAGGATTTTCGCCTTTGATCGCAACCCGGAAAGCGTGAGCCTCGGAAGGCATATCACCGACCACCGTGTTGTTGGCGAAAAGAACGTCCCGGGCGCCGGTCACGCCAAAGACCGAGCCCACCACTTCGGGCGAGTTCCCAATCATCAGATTGTTGACGACCTCCACACCGATGGCCTCATGATAGGGTTTGCCATCATTGCCCACCTGGATAAAACTCTCGTCGTTTCCCTGCCAGTTGAGGAAGATATTCCGCCGAATGGCGATCCGCTTACTCCCCAGATGGCCATCGTGGTCCTCATTACTGTCTTTGACGACGATGAAGTGCTTTGTCTCACCACTGATCGGCCGGTCACTACCGGCGAAATCGTTGAAGAAGATGTTGTCCTGAATCACGATATCGGTGACGCTGTTCACGTCCATATGCTGTTCGGAGTCGCCCTGGTTGTAGAAGATGTTGTTCTCGACGGTAATAAAACGGGCGCCATTGTGAATCTTGAGCAGGTCGTTGTCGTATGAATCGTGGAAAATATTGTTGCGGAAGGTTACATTTTCCGACCAGATATCGTCACGCCGGTCCAGAATGACCACATAATTGCTGCTGCCCGGTCCTGAATGTTGGAACTGGAAGCCTTCGAAAACCATATTGCGCACGCCGTCAAATTCGACGACAGTGCTCGAGTGAACCAGAACCGCTTCGTAAGGCTTAACAGCCTTGAAAGTGGTGGGGACGTTGAAGCGCCGTTCCAGGTCAGTGGCGCCGTGGTAGGTGCCGCTTTTCACCCAGACGGTACAGCCGGCGTCCGGTACGGTGGCAACAGCATGGCCTAACGTCGCCCACGGCTGCTGCTCCGTCCCGGGATTACTGTCGTTACCGGCCGGGGCCGGCGCAACCCAACGTTCGCAGGTCTGGATGTTTGGCACATCGATGGGCAGCCAGCCGGCAATCGCCAGACTCAGCGTTGCCACAATCAGGTAGACGAGAAACTTGTTCAAGGGCAACGTGACAACTGCCCGCGCTCTAGCAGTGACGGTGAAAGCCGGCCCGGATTTGCGCTGCATACCCTTCAGCATGGCGCTGCTCGCTCCACCGGGCATAGGCCTGAATTTTACCTTCTGTTTGTCAATAAGTGACCATCCTAAAAACACTCTGCCTTGCCATTAGCGGTTCGCTGTCCACGCCTCCGGGTTACTGGTCGACGCTTATCAACTCATAATATAAGGAAGCATAACGCTCGGCGACGCGATCCAGACTATACTCGCGGTCGACGGTGCGGAATGCCGCCAGTCCCAGCCGCTGGCGCAACTTCTGCTGTTCAAACAGGACACTCAGCTTCTCGGCCAGCGCACCGGCATCATCCACGGTAAAGCGGAGGCCATTCTCTGAATCTTCGATTACGTCCCTGTTACCGGGTATGTCGGAAACGACCACCGGCAAACCACAGGACATCGCCTCTAGTAACGCGTTGGACAGACCTTCCGCGCGCGAGGGAAGTACAAATATATCGGCTTTTTGCAGTTCGGCACGCACACGATCACTCTCTCCCTCAAATTCTACCCAGGGGCTAATCTCAAGTTGAGCGGCCAGTTCAACCAGTTTCTCGCGAAGCGGTCCATCACCGACAAGCTGCAAATAGATGTTACGGTCAGCGTGCTGGCGGCGCAACTGCTGGAAGGCGTGGAGCAATGTGTCCAGGCCCTTGTTCTTGTGCAACCGGCCGACGTAGATAATTCGCGCCGGTTCGTGAAGCGCATAATTAGAGCGGCGCATACTTTCGTTAACTTCCACGCCGTTGGGCAATTCGACAATCTTATCCGGCGGCACGCCCTCGGCCTGCAACTCCTGCACCACTTTCTCATTGAGCGCCACGAAGCGATCACACTGCAGGGCCGTGGAGAGCATGTGACTGGCCAGCGCCAGTTGTCTCTCGCTACGCATCTTCTTAATATCGCTGGCCCGGCCACTATTTGCCAGTTTGACCATTACTTTGCGTCCGGTCAGGCGGCCGGCAATGACGGCAGCAAAGGTGTGATAGTTGAGACCGTGAACGTGAATCAGATCGTAATCATCCCGGCGCCGCCAGAGATACCAGATAAGGGATAGAATGTAGAGGTAGCCGCCAAACTTGCGGAACCCCTTGATATCCATGAAATGCCAGAAGGTGAAGTTACGATAGAGGGGGATACCGTCAATCGTTTCCCGCCGTGGCGTTCCCCGGAACCACCAGCCGGTTACCAATTCAACCGGTTGTTGTTGCTCCACTAATTTCCGGGCGAGCTTATGGGCCTGCCGTTCCGTACCACCAATCCACGGGTGAAAAAGCCTGACCACCATCATGACTCGCGCCGGTTTTTCCAAGGCACGATCATGCTCGGCAGCAGCCGCTTTGAGTTGCCATAGCCTGGATGTCTGCTCTGATGCCCGCTGAGCCTGTTGCCACCGCTTGCGGGCGCCCGCCAGACGGTCGCCACCACCTAATTCGAAATAGTTGTGCCAATATTGGACGGATCCGCGCAGGCGATAATATTCCCACACCTGGGGGAACAGGCGCCACTCGTCAGGAGTAAGCGGGAACTCGGCCTGGTACGCGGCCATGAATACCCGGCGGCTGTCAAAGTCCAGCCGCGACAGGGCACCAACCAGATCAACGAGCCGCCATTCAAGCCGTGCCAACTCGAAGTCGTGCACCGTCACCCGGCCGTCCTGATGGTAATGCAGGTTGTGAATGCCATAATCACCGTGAATGACCAGACGCGGTAATGGTGCCGTTTCCAGGACGCCGTCCAGGTCTCGCAAACGCTCACCGATGTGAGCACTCCGTTCGTCTAGCCAGCGCGCATGTTCCTTGGCCTCTGGATCGACAAGTTCGGCTGACCGCTGCGGCAACAGCTCCAGTTGCTCTAGATGCCAGGCAAGATCGCGCCGGCGTCCGGCTGAAAAAGAAATATAACCCAGATGATGGTCGCCTTGAGGCAGGAAGCCGTCTAGCCGATGGTGTAACTGAGCTAACGTCCGGCCCGCTTTGGCCACCAGCTGCGCACGCTGTCTCCGCGTCAAAAATGTGGCTGTGTAATTCTTTCCGCCGGCCAGCTCAAAGAGCGCGAAGTACTGACCGTTATAATTCACGAATGTCTGGCCATTAACCGCAGAAACCAGCCGCGGAGCAGGGAAATCAACCGCTCCCAAGCGTTGTAGAATCGAATGCTCGTGGAGTAGAGCCGGTTCTTGCCATTGCTCACGGTAGCTCTTAAGTACCTTCCTGCCGGCCGGTGTCTCGACCACCAGGTTGCGGTTCCGCCAGCCAAAAGGAAGATTCTCCGGAGGGGTAATCAGGTCCAGATCAAAATGGCCCAGGATTTCCTTGACAGTCTCGCTGGTCATTTCCGGCGCATATAGCCGCGACTTGATGTACTGCAATAAGCGGCCCGGCCGGGGGAGGTGAAAAATGGGGCCAGTTTGTGCCGGAAGTGTCTCGCTTATCATATCGCTCCTAAGTAAATGCCTGTGTCACCCACGGGCAACGCCAGCGCAATCCGGCGACGCAATGCCATGCGAGTGGCCAGTAAATCATCGTTGTCGTTGTCTGCTTCGACAACCGTCCACCCCTTCTCCCTGGCTCGGCCTACGGCCAAATCGGTAGCCAGGTGAGCGTTAGACACAAAGCGGGATATCTCATCCGGCTCTTTATCACGGAGCCGTTCCCATACGCCCCGGCTCTGGATCCGTTGCTCACAAGTTTTCCGGGAGGCCCGCACGGCGACCAACAAATCGGGCTGGGGTACCTGGTCCAGATAGTCTGCAATCTGCTGCGCTTCCGGCACTTCGACACTGGAGGAAAATAACTGAACAACCCTGTGGGCAAACCCCTCATCGAAGATTATCACTTCATCCGGCCGCGCGTGAGACTTGAAAAACTCGTAGGTGCCGGCGTGATGGAAAAACCAGTGGGATACCTGACGCTCGCGCACATCGGCTGCCGGCGGACGCTGCCGCTGCGACCTGGCCAGATACCACGTCAGTTGCGGATACTTCGCCATGAATTTGAGCCGGTACAGGGCACTGTGGCGGTCAAAAATCTGCCAGAGCAGAGGGCGATGCAACACCTCTGGGGCGAGATGTACCGCGGTTGCGCCGGCCAGCGTCCTGCGGGCACACGGCCGGGCTGCCTCGACCCAGGGATAGGCACGGAGCCCTAATTCTTCAAAGAAAGCGGACACCATTGGTAACAGCGTCGTTTTGCCAGCGCCAGGTGGTCCAATCAATTCGACAATCATAAGGTCACCCCAATCAACAAATACTCAAACCTGGTACATCCAGGAGGCCAAATCCCCCGGCTCCGGCAGCGAACCGGCCGCGTTCGGGCAATCGCCTCTCCTCAATTGTGCCTTTTTGGAAGGTTTCGCCATACGAAGACAGATTACATAATCTGCCACAGGAGGTTCTTCAACTGAGCGGCAACGGTTTCGAATGACCGGTTGGCATCCACCCTGACCAGCTCAACGCCATTGCTTTTGTGCTCGGCCAAATTCTGTAGCACCCGGTACTTCCTTTCGATTGCCGCACGCTCATGATCCGGTTTGCGCTGCAGGGAAACGTCCGGATGGACGTCGAGAAGAAAATAGTAATCGGGTGCTTCAAACTTGCGGTAGAGTCGCCTCTCCAACCGCGAAAACAAGCCTGCCACAGGCCCCTGGTTGCCATTAGCCATTATTTCGATCTTGGGTCCATCCAGCGAAGCTGCCAGTGGGAAGCGATCATAGATGACGAGGGAACCGGCGCCGGCCTGCTTGCGGCTGGCCCGGTAGCGGCGGTAGCGGTCGTAGCCGATGGAAAGGTGATGGCTGTAGAGTAAACTCTGGCGGAGCGTGGCCAACCAGCGAACGGGCAGGCTTTTCTCGCCCAGTAACCTGCCCCAGGCGCGCTGGCTGCGGCGGGCAATCCTGAAGAGCAGGTACAGCAGTTCGCTCCGCCGGGACGGCTGCTTGCTGCCCAGGTAGTAAAGGTGCGCGTCCAGCTTCCATGACAACCACTCGGAGAGCAGGGAGCACATGGTCGATTTGCCGGCACCGTCGGCGCCCACAAAAGCCAGCGTCTGACCACCGTTGGCCAGCGTCATCTTCCGGTTCGGCGTTCTTTTTAGAAACGATTTACGCCGTCGCCATAACGCTTTATAGTAGAGGAGAGAGGCATGGAACCGGTTATGCCGTTGCCAGGGCCGCAGGGAATTGCGCAGCCGTGCCCGCAAGCGGTAGAGACGGTACCCGTCGCGCCGTGAATGGTTAACCGTATGCAACAGACCCAGCACAATATCTGCCGGAACGATCTGCAGTTCCTGCAGAGTCTCTGCTATCTGTTCCAGCGAGGTTTGAGGCAACAACCACTGGATCTCGCGCACAATGTCGCCCGGCAACCCGGGTGAACGAATGGAGAGAATGTCTTTGATCACATCCCGGTCACGGTACTTGAGCAACGCGCGTAGCGAAAGGACGATAAGCTCCAGTTCCGGTGCAGGCACCTTCACCCCATGGTACAGCCGGGTTGAGTCAAGAAAGTGAGTCTCCAGGGGCAGCCGGTAATTCTTGACAAATTGTTCGCCCAGAACGAGCTGATAATGGACGTGGAGGTGAAATAGCTCGCCACTTGCCGGGTCAAAACCGAGATAGTTTTCCAGGGCCGGATACGCCTTGCCTGGAGCGGCAACCAACGGCTTTACCCGGTGTTCGCTCAGGATCTTTCGGAAGCGGTCGCTGTCTTCGCGCTCGACCAGCAAATCGAGATCAGTCTTCCCCTGGAGTGCCTTCTCCAGGCGGACGTTGCTTTTCCAATGACAATACCGCACCCCGTCTTCATTCAGGGCACGGAAGAGCTCGGCAGCAGCTTCGAGGCCCGTCGTCGCTCGGGGAGTCGCGCTATTCGCAGCCGGCATCGAGGTTTGTATCATCTCTGGATTCATTAAGATCAGATTGCCCCTTTCTTTGCGAAGGATGAAATCGTTAACTCTCAAACGTATATCCGGCCAGGAAGTCAATCTCGTCAATTCTCTCCTGCACCGCTTCAATCCACCCGGCAGTCCACTCTATCGCGTCACGGTCCCGTTCTGGCGAGTCATACAAAATTCCGGCACAGGCATCCAGATATTCATCGTCGACTTCTACTCCTAAGAAACGGCAGGCGGTGGTCAGACAACTTCTGGGATCTGCGAGGAATTCTTCATATCTCAGCGCCAGAAGGTTGGAATCGGGTAACTGCTGGCGGAGTCTGGTCAAAGTTTGACAGTAATCGAAGTAGTGATTGATAGCATTGTCGAAAGAACGTTCTCCCCGGATCATCATAAGCGTGATCGGATCATATGGGTTGCGGATCATCTGAATCAATTTCACGTCAACATCGCTCATGCGCTCTTGTAGTTGGGGTAGCAGTTCCGGAGCGCGCGACAGCTTTCCCGTCGACGGCCCGGCCCGGCTGGCACCGACCGTGCGGATGGTACGGTAACGCCCCTGCCACTGGCCGGGAACGGCAAAGGAGTAAGGGGTCAGGCGCCGGGCGGTAACCCGGCCCTTCATCGCCTCCCTGCGCGAACGTTTGAGCAGAATGTGGTAAATCTGCTCAGGCTTGAAACCGGCCGACACATAATGGAGCACATCCACCTCGTCGGCGAGAATGATGTCAGGATGGGCATCCAATAGCGAACCCAACATCGTGCCGCCACTCTTGACGTGGCCGATAAACAGGCAGAAGGTGTTGACTTCATCAAACAGAGCCGGCTGCCGGAGAGACTTGTAATAGGTCAACGCAAAGCGCCGGGCGCTGTTCAATTTCTGAAAGGTGCGGCTGCGAAAGACCCTGGCGCCGGCACCACGTTTGGCAAACTGGCGCCACCGGTCCGAATTCAGCCAGGAGACCCAGAGGTCCTCGAGTGAAGATCCCATTAGCCCCCCTGCCAGCGTGGCGTATTTTCGCCTTGATAACGACTAACAATGGAGGCGATGAGGCCCAGCGTAAGCCACCACATCCCGAGCCCGTATACAATACGCATATTGGAGAAATTATTAACGACGATGTGAAAGAGGATGACTAACCACAGCACGACAACCAGTTTCCGGCTCCAAAAGCCTGTCGCCGGTATTCTGGACCAGACGCGGATAGTGACTATCAACCACCACCCGACCGGCGCGAGAAAGAGAAAAGCACCGATAAGCCCTTGTTCAGCGATCAGGCTCAGGTATAGATTGTGAGAGGCATGATCCTTGTCTGGAGCGTATAGATCGCCGACCCGTTGTTGAAACCCCCTGTCGTAACGATCAAAATTATCGTAACCCCAGCCCAATAACGGCTTGGTTTCAAACATGCGGTAAGCAGCATAGAAGACGGGTAACCGGCTCAGCGCCGATTCCGTTGACTGCTCAGAGTATAGACGTTCTGAGGCAAAGTTAAGATAGTTATCCAGTACACCCGAACCCAATACGACAGTTATGATCAATACGGCAACCAAACCGAGACGAATGACCGTTCTGGGGTAGAGCCAGAACAGCCCAAAAAACATCACCATACCTGCCAACCAGCTTCCCCGCGAAAAAGAGAAGAAGATCATAAAGCCGCCCAAAAGAACCAATGCCAGATAGAGCAGAGAACGCTTTTTGGTACGATCCAGCGTGCGGGCGCTGTGGAAGAGAAGCACGATGCAAAAAGCGAGGGCCGAGGTAAAAACGCTATAATCGTCAAGCGAACCGGTGGTTCGAGTGCCTGCCCGATCCAACCAGAAAGACGGCAATACCTGAGGCGAAATCCAGGAAAGAAGGCCAATGACCGATTGCGTTATCAGGATGAAGGCCGCAACCGGGAGTAACCGCCTCAAATCTTTCTCATCCGGGCTTGTCAGCCGCACGAGGAAGTATAGGCAGACCGGTACGATCACACGGTCATAAAGCAAGATTGTCGTGGCCTCAACCGACGGGTTCAGATAGACAATAGACAGCTCGCTGACGACAACGTACCCGACAATAGCTGCTTCGACCAGGCTTAACTTGGGTATACGGCGCGGGTGGATCCGCAACCAGGAACTGAGGATGATCACGGCTATTGCCGCCGGGGGAAGGGCACGGTGAATTACCCAGTAAACGCGCCGGAGCGGCCCGCCACCGCTGACCACCACAAAGGGAGCCAGCAACAACCAGATGAGAAGCGCAGCAAACGGATACCGGTGTAAAAGCACGAAAGCCGGCAAGGCAAAGAGCAGCGCCAGCGCAACCGGCCAGAGCCCATTGGCCACCAGGTAGGCCAGTACCGCACCCATTCCCAGGCCGATGACGACAGCGAGGGGCAGCAGGGCATCTTCAAATAGATCTTTGCCTTTCTCCGGCAGCGCCGAGAGAGAACGAAAGGAAGACATGATCTGTTTCTGCAGATACGACGTGTTTATCATGAGCTACAGCACCGCTGTCACGTGGTCCCCGCTCTGGGCACGATACGATAATCGGGCAAACGGCGACCTTTGTAATTCCTAATGGCGGCACGCACATGCCAGGCCAGGAGCAGCGCCTGGTTCAGGGGCAAATCAGCCACGAGGAATTGCACTCGCTCCCGGAGATCAAACTCTATCTCTTCAAGTTCGTACTCAAATTCCCTCATTTCCTTCTGGGCGCGCCCCTGGATAAAAGCAATCTGCTGAGAAGTCAGAACGTCGCGAAAACGGCCAATAGAGCTGGTAGTAATCGCCCCGGGTTTGCGATCGCCGTACGAACTGTTGCTCCCCTGCTCGCGGAAGGTTTTCGCCCCTTTCATCGTCTCCATACCCGGGACATACTCCTCGTCGATAAAGGCGCAAATCTCCTGCAATGTCTCTGTGGGCCTGGATGCCAATGTTTCGTAGCGGACGATCATGTATTGGTCAGGATAGCGCTCGCGATTTTCCTTTGCCAGTTGCACGGATGAGAGCCACATGGCCGTACCCGCACCCACGCGACCCCGGCGTTCCTTCCACCGCTTCAATACGGAGGCGTATCTATCCCGGGGATCGCGGATCATGTGTAATATTCTGGCACCCGGGTAAGCGTCCATGATAGGCTCGGCATAGCGTTCCGTGTTTAGCGATTTGTCACCCCAGCGCGGTTTTCCTTTCCGCTCTGCGTAATGTTCCTCAAGCAAGGCAAACAGACGCCCGTAGGTCGCTTCGCCCTGCTGAAACTCGCGGCGGATGCGCTCTGGGTCAGGTTCCAGCTTCACCAGCCGCTTGTAGACCATCATTTTGTTCAGACAGCGCTCAAAATTCTCTGGCTCGCTCAGATCGCCATACTGGTCGTAGAAGTAGGTCCACATATTGGTCCTACGAGTCATGGCAATGTTTGGATGAGATGCCAGCAGGGCGTACATCAGGCTTGTACCACTACGCTCCAGACCAGCTACAAAAATAGGTCCACGTTTCATCGGGGTTTCCTTCCTCCGTCGTCTACTTTCTCGTTATTGTGTCTCAAACAGTTGTTCGCCGTTATTGATGGCGCTTAGCAATATCGATGCAATTTCCGGGCGCATAAACCACTCAGGCGGCATCTTGCCGCCCTCCAACATTATTCTGGCCTGGGAGCCGCTGATCGACAATTTATCCCTTTCTTCGTAGGGGGAAGGCCAGGCATTCTGGTGCACATACCGCTTTTCCGCTTTTGAATAGAACACCTCGCCAAATTTGACGATCTTCATCCCTAACTCAGGGAACTGGTCGAAGATTCGATGGGAAGCGTCGGTCTCATAGAAATCACCGACGCCAGTATGATCCCGGCCGACGACGAAGTGACTGCAACCGAAATTCTTACGGCACAACGCCGTAAAAAGGGCTTCTCGGGGACCGGCATATCGGGAGAAGGTTGCAAAAGTGGCGAAAACCACTTTGTTTCTCGGATAGAAATGCTCGATCATCGTCTCATAGCTCTTGACGATATATTGTGGTTTGAAATCGCCCGGCTTCTTTTTGCCAACCACCGGATGGACCAGCATGCCATCGCAGTTTTCCTCTTCCATCGCCTGCAACTGGATAAACTCATGCCCTCTGTGAATCACATTACGCGTATGGAAGCCGAGCACCTTGACCCAGCCCCGTTCGTCAAACAACCTCCGCACCTGCCGTGGTGTTAATTCATACGCTTTCGTCGACGACTCTCTGCGCCTGAGCAAATCGATCTTGCCCGCGACCAAAACAGGAAACATCTCGTTGACCATTCTGACCCCAGGGTGCCCGGTGTCATCGGTTCCATACATTTTGAGCGCGGTCTCCCGGCGGTCGAACGTATACTTTTCTGCCAGGTGCAGGCGTGCGATGATCTCGCCCTGTTCATCCGTCAGCGCCACCTTATCGCCGATGTGCAATGCATCTGCAACTTCCTGGGGGACATCGAGCACGATGGGTAAGGGCCACACCACGCCATTTGCCAATCTCATGTCGCTCAGGACAGATTGGAAATCGGCCTGGCCCATAAACCCTTCGAGCGGGCTGTATGTGCCGATAGCTATTTGCTCGACATCCATCTGCTTGTTCTGATCCAGCTCAATCTGCGGCAACGCTTCCAGCTCCCCGTTATCCGGCCGGTTACGCAGAACACGGTCTACCAATGTGCCGCCATGAGGCGCAATCAGAGGCGACGTTGCCCGGGCATCCAGGAGATAATTCGACGCTTCCAGGCCTCTGATAAAACCGTTCTCGTAAGACTTGGTTGAGCTGGTACTGAACGTTTGCTCCGCATGCTGGATCAAGGTGTTCAGCATGTTAATGCATTCCATCGGGTATTTGCCGATCGCCGTTTCAGCGGCCAGCGTGAGGCCCGCTGCGCCGTCGCTAATCGTGGAAATAACGTCGTGCACCTCCGCCCGGGTTGGTTTTCTTTTCTCAACCATTGTCTCCAGGAGGTTGGTCGCCACAAAGACACCTTTCTGTTGCTTTCGCGCCTTTTCGATGATGATCTTTTGCGTAAACGGGATTTTCGCTACCGGTATCTCTTTGCTCAGGTCGCCCCTATCGAGCAAGAGCCAGTCAGACCTCTCGATGATTTCGTCCAGGTTTCTTAGAGCGTCAACACATTCCACCTTTGAGATAATCTCCATCTTGTCCTGGGTGGCGCTTCTGACCTCATCAACCGTAGCTCCCGACCTCACAAAGGAGACCGCGATATGCTCGATTCCCTCGCGCAGACCGAGGTCAATCGATGCCAGATCCTTTTCTGAAAGGGCGGGCAGGGTGAAATCCTTGGGCAGCGCCGGATCGATGACCACCGCCTTATTTTTACCGATATACCCGCCGGTGATCGTTTCGGTTGTAATGAATCCCTGCCCAGCAGTGGAGACATCGGCCACACGCAAAATAAGGGTGTCAAAATCAATGTGGATCAGGTCTCCCTCTTCCAACTGTTCCAGAATGTTGCCCGGTCGCAGACAGAGTTCTTTCTTGTTTCCCACGATCTGTTCTGCATGGATGATGACCCGATCATTTTCGTCGAAACGAATCGTATCCCGATCCAGATCGCCGGTTCTGACCTGAGACCCTTCTGTATCAATGATGAATGGGATGCCTACCTTTCGAGAAAGGCGAATGAAATATTCCAGATCGGCCAGGCTGGAATGGGACATGTTGGTTCTGACGAAGTCGACACCTTTGTCCTTGATCCGCCGCAGGTCTGCCTCTGTTCTTGTCGCGGGTCCCAGCGTCACGATGATCTTTGTGTTCTTCTTGTCCATGTCGCTCCTCTGCATATTCGTTTACTCGTCATTCTGCTGCCAGATGCGGATGGTGTTATCGTCGGAAGCCGAGGCCAGCCACTTCCCATCCGCCGACCAGCTTACGCCTCTGACATAATCTGTGTGGCCCACCAAAGTGCTTTGAAGACGTCCTTCGGTGGCATTCCAGATGAGCACCCTGAAATCGTTTGAACCCGACGCCAACAGCCGGCCATCAGCCGACCAGTCAACACTCCTGACAGGGCCGGAATGGCCCACCAAAGAGTGGAGCAGACGGCCCTCGTTCACGTTCCAGATGCGTACGGTGGCATCATTTGAACCGGTCGCCAGCAGTTCGCCGCCGGGTGACCAGCTGACGGTGCGCACGTCGTGTTCGTGTCCCTTCAGGGAGCGCAGCAGACGAGCGTCGTTTGCATCCCATATACCCGCAGTGTCATCATTCGAACAGGACGCCAGCCAACGGCCGCCCGGTGACCAGCGCACCTGGGTCACATCGTGTCCATGGCCTTTAAGGGTTTCCAGGGGTTGTCCGGTAGTTGCATCCCAGATGCGCACCGTATCGTCGTTTGAACTGGAGGCGAGCCGGTCGCCATCAGGCGACCAACTTACACTCGAAACAATGTCTGTATGCCCCTCGAGTGTGTACAACAACTGGCCGCTGTCCGCATCCCAAATGCGGACCGTCCCGTCGTCTGAGCTGGAAGCGATCTGCCGGCCGTCTGGCGACCAACGCGCATCGGAAACATCATCGGTGTGCTCTTTTAGGACATGCAGCAGCCCCCCATCGGCCAAGTTCCAGATGCGCAGGCTGTTGTCGCCCATACTGGCGACCAGCCGGTCGCCATCGGGTGCCCAGCTCACGCTCCGGACATTCAGAATGTAATGTTCACCAAGAATACGGAGTAGCCTCCCATCAGCTACGCGCCAGATGTGGACCGTGCCGTCATCAGAACTGGCAGCCAGCCGGCGACCACCGGCCGACCAACCCACGGATCTGATCTCGTCTGTATGGCTATCCCAGGTACGCAGCAGCCGGCCCTCGCTCGCATCCCAGACGCGGACCGTATTGTCCGCCGCTCCGGATGCCACCCGGCTGCCATCCGGAGACCAGCTTACGGCCGTAACCTCGCCGGTATGGCCTTCCAGGGTATGCAGCAGTTGACCCTTATCCCAGATACGCACCGTACTATCGGCCGCTCCCGTCACCACCTGGCTATCGGCGGGTGACCAGCTAACGCTGGTGACCCGGTCCGTGTGTCCTTCCAACAAATGCTCTTGCTGCCCGGTCCTCGCATTCCAGACACGCACCCTATGGTCTCGCCGCGGCGTCAAAAACCCTGAGGTGGTGGTCGAAGCAATGTGGTGACCGGCAGCCGACCAGCTTACACCGGTTAATGCATCTCCAGGTCCACTGAAGCTGTCCAGCAACTCTCCGTCGCCGGGGTCCCAGATGAGCACGCTGCTGTCGGTCGCGACAGCAGCCACCTGGTTGCTCTCTGGCAACCAGGTAACGCTCAGGATTGCTCCGGTAGGGCCCCGCAACTGCTGCACTTTGCGGCCATTACCGACGTCCCACACTGTCACCACGCCGTCGGCTGAAGCAACGGCCAACTGCTCCCCTTCCGGGGACCAGCTCACGCTCACAACCACGGCGGCGTGGGGAAGCAGCCGCCCTTCACCGGCTTCATCCAGCCGGTAGACCCAGACGCCGATGGTACTGGCAACAGCCAGATAGTCACCGTCTGGCGAGTAAACGACCTCGCCGGGACCACCGCGGCCGATCCGTAAGATCGTTTCATAGGCCGGGCCGGTACCATCTGCTACCGGCGCCGGCTCTGGAGGCGCACCGCCACACCCCGCAAGTACTGCAAGCAAGTACAGAAACAAGGCAGAGAACAGAACCGGCCGAAGTGTAGCGCAGGCGGACTTCCTCCACTCAAGCCCCTTCAACCACACGAGCATACTCCCTCTCACCCAAGACACGGTGTTCCTTAATCGTCCTACCTCTTGCGTGCTTATACCATTTACGCGCCAGCGATCGGGTCATGCGGACGATGCCCCATGGTAAGGTGACCAGATAAAGGGACAGGCGCTCGCGGGCCGGAAGTTCGACAGGATACGGTTCGTAGTCAAATTCGGCCATCCGCCGGCCGACAACCATCTGGATAAAGGCTATCTCTCTAGCAGACAACACGTTGGGGAAGCGCCCAATTGAACGTGTCGAAATTTCGCCGGGCTCGATATGTTCAAATGAGCTGTCACCGCCCTGTGCCAGATGCTCTGGCGCGCCCCGCATCTCAAGCATCTCCGGTACATAGGGCTCGTCGATGAAAGCACATACCTTACGCATCGTCTCTTCCGGCCGGCTGGCCAGCGTTTCATAGCGGACGACCAGGTAGTGCTCAGGATAACGCTGCGCATTCCGCTTTGCCGCCCAGGCCGAGGCAAGCCATCTGGACGTTGCCGAGGCTTCGTTCGAGGAAAACTTTCTACGTTCCGAAGCGTAACGATCCCGGGGATCACGGACGATGTGAATAAACCGGGCATTGGGGAATTCGGCAAAAACCTGGTCGGCATGCAGCTCCGAATGCAGGGATTTGTCACCCCAGCGGGGCCGGCCAACCCGCTCGGCCTGGTGTTCATGGAAGAGAGCAAAAAGACGACCGTAAGTAGGTTCTCCCGCCAGGAACTCCCGCCGAATGCGGTCAGGATCAGGTTCAAGACGCGCAAGCCGTCTGTAGCGCAACATTGCCTCCAGGCAGCTTTCAAAATTTTTCCGCTCGCTCAGATCACCAAACTGATCATGAAAATACCGCCACAGATCGGTCCGTTGCGACATAGAGATATTCGGATGGGAGGCCAGGATCGCATACATCAAAGATGTGCCACTGCGATTCGGGCCGCCGACAAAAATCGGTCCTTGAGTCATACGATTTTTACTCCTTATCTCGACTTTCCATGGTTGTCATTGCGCCACTTCGTAAGTGGTCTCGTGATCAGCGCGCTTCTCAAGACGAGAGGCGGGTACGGTTCGCCCCCTCCTCTGGGCAATTGCTTCCAGGGCAAGCCAGCCTGTCATGCGCACCAGGTTAACCGGTAGCGCACCCAGGTAAAAGCTGGCGCGGCCGGCCGGCGACATCCGTTCTCTTTCTGGAAGATAGCCCAGCGCTTCCATCTGGCGCCCGGCGCTGGTCTGAATAAAGGCGATATCCGCTTTGGCTACTACCTGCCGGAAGCGGCCGACAGAGCGGGTCGAAATCACGCCCGGCTCAAACTGCGTAAAAGAACTATTGCCACCTGCCTTGCGGTGTCTGGGCGCGCCTTTCATCGTCAACATCGCGGGGTCGTATGCCTCGCCTATAAAGGCACACACCTGCTTGACGATCTCCTCCGGTTTGCTTACAAGAGACTCGTAGCGAACGATCAGGTATCTGTCGGGATAGCGCTGCAGATTGCGTTCCGCCGTCCGTACAGAGGCCAGCCACCGTCCGGTTGCCGCTGCCACCCCTTTGTCCTCATCCGCGTAACGCTTAAGGACAGAGGCATAACGATCGCGCGGGTCGCGGATCATATGGATCATTTGCGCCCGGGGAAACTCCGTGAAGACGGCATCGGCATGATGTTCTGTGTGCAGGGATTTGTCACCCCAGCGGGCCTTGCCCACGCGTTCGGCGTGATGTTCGTGCACGAGTGCGAATAGGCGGCCGTAGGAAGGCTCTCCCTCCCAGAATTCACGGCGAATCCGCTCCGGATCGGGCTTCAGCTCTTGAAGACGCTCGTACCGGAGCATTGTATCCAGACAACGCTCAAAGTTGGCCCGGTCGCTCAAATCACCAAACTGGCCGTAAAACCAGCGCCAGAAGTTGGTCCGGCGAACCATCGATATATTGGGATGGGAGGCCAGGAGCGCAAACATCAGACTCGTGCCGCTCCGATCGGCCCCCGTTAAGAAGATTGCTTCTGAATCTTGCATAATGACGCTGTTACCTCTTCTCTCATATTGCACACAAACAATCGGTGTTTATACTGGCTGGTGTCAGCCAAAGGACTTCGCTTTGAGCATGTTCCAGGCACCCATGCCGGCACGATTGGCCGGCCAATCGACGAGATAGAATAGAATCCGTTCCGACAATGACAGCGTTGTCCTTTCGAGCCGATACTCAAAACCAAGCAGGTGGTGGCGGGCGTACGCCTGGGCAAAAGCCACCTCGCGACTTGACATCCGCCTGGCTCCAGTCTGCCCGGCCGGTTCGCTACCGTCTGCTCCATCAGCCACGCCGGTCGCCACCTGGGACACCATCTCCGGTATAAAACTTTCGCCCAGAAACGAACAGATAGCGCGCAAGGTTTCTTCAGGTTGTGCCATCAGGGACTCGTACCGTACCACTTTGTAGCGTTCCGGATACTGCATCTGGTTGCGGCGCGTCAACTCGGCTGAATGCAACCAGCGGGCTGTAGACCAGCCTACTTTCCCTTTCCGGTAACGTGACTGCTGCATACCCGCTTCGCACCGGTCCCGGGGGTCGCGGATCATCTGGATCATTCTTGCCGCCGGATAAGCCTCGAAGATGGGGCCGGCAAACCGTTCCACAAACCCCAGCTGATCGCCCCAGCGACGTTTGCCCAGATTCCTCGCATGCTGTTCGTGGAAAAGGGCGAAAAGACGGGCATAAGTAGCGGGTCCTTGCCGAAATTCGCTGCGGATGCGCTCCGGATCCGGCTCAAGCGCGCGAATGCCTTTGGATGCCAGCATCGCCTTCAGGCAGCGCTCGAAATTCTGAACATTGCTCAGATCGCCGTACTGATTGTAGTAGCGGTTCCACATATAGGTGCGCCGGGTCAGGGCAATGTCCGGATGAACAGACAGAGCCAGGCGTAGCGGTGTCTTGCCTGAATGGGCCAGGCCGCCGATGAAGATTGGCCCGCCACCCTCGGGTGATCCGGTGATCATTATTTGCCCTGCCCAGCCTGTGCCTGCGCCTTTGGTGTGAGTGGCGCCTCGATGATCATTCTTTCGCCCGGCTTGCGTCCCAACAGACCGCCCAAATTATGCTGGACCGCCTCGACGGTGCGCCAGGCCAGCATGCGCACCCACTGGTTTGGCCAGTCAATTAGCGCGAAAGAAACCCGTTCGGCCTTCGAGAACTCGATAGGCTCCAGGCGATAGCCGTAAGCCCGCATCTTGTTCCCCAGTTGTTGTTGCATAAAGGCGATCTCGCGCCGGGGCACGTTCTGGCGAAAGCGTCCAACATACTGGGGCGAGAGCGGGCTTTGGCCCGGCTCGAGTTCGGCATCGCCGATTAGCTTGTCCCGGTGCTTCGGTGCGCCTTCCATGGACAGCATCTCCGGTACATAGGTCTCCCCGAGAAACGCACACACGTCTTTCAGTGTTTCTTCCGTATCCTCTACCAGGGTCTCAAAACGTACAATCTTGTATTGTTCAGGGTAGCGTCGCAGATGACGTTCGGCGAGATTCATTGAATAGAGCCATCTGGCGCTGGCACCGCCGGCCCGTCCTTTGCCGTTGGGCCAGCGCGCCAGAGATGCCTCATAGCGGTCCCGGGGGTCGCGCACCATGTGGATGATCTTGAGGTCGGGATAGGCAGCGAAGAGCTGGTCGGCATAACGCTCGATCAGACCGGTTTGCGCGCCCCAGCGAGGTTTTCCCTGGCGCTCCGCGTAATGGATGAGAAACAACGAAAACAAGCGGGCATAGGTCGGCGATCCCTGCCAGAACTCGCGCCGGATACGCTCAGGGTCCGGCTGAAGAAAGCGCACATGTTTGTAATGCAGCAGGGCCTCCAGACAACGTTCGAAGTTGTCCTCTTCGCTCAAATCGCCAAATTGGCCATAGAAATACGTCCACATGTTAGAGCCTACAGCCGGGATGGCGATGTTAGGATGCGAGGCCAAAAAATCGCGCATCGTCGTCTTGCCGCAGCGATCGAGGCCGCCAATGTAGATGGGTCCTTGTGTCATACAGATTGTCTCCACTTCTGTTGGTTGCTCCGCAAAACTCGCCTTCAAGAGGATGCTAGCGGGTACCCAGTCTCGTCGTGAGATATCTTTGTACTGCTCCCTGAGCGCTGCCCAACTTACCGTTCACTTGTTTATAAGTGCGTAACAGCACCTTCCGTTCCTCAGGTGCCAGGCCCAGTAACAGGAGCATTCCGGCGTAAGCCACTACCACCAGAAGCATGTGTAGCACAGCAATCAGAAAGTGCGTGTCCGCCGGCAGCAGTTGCCCCACTATCAGGCTGACCAAAACGGCCACCAGGCCCGCCAATATCGGCTTAAGGAAAGTGGCGTTGTAAGGAAGTAGCCGGTAAAGGATCCAGACCTCGAGAACACGGAGGAAATTGATAATACTGATGGAGCCAGCCGCTGCTACCGCCGCACCAAGCACGCCCCATTGAGGAATCAGCAAGACATTGCTGACCGATACCAGCACCACCCACAGGATGGCATTCGCCAGTTTAAGCTTCGTGCGCCCTGTCATATCGATGATTGAACCGCAGATACCGGTGCCGGCGTTGACCAGTTCGCCCAGCGCCAGGACGGCAAGGGCAGTTGCCCCATCCGTGAAGCTTCTGCCAAAGACCAGCAGCAGTTGCTCTGGATAAAGCACCATGATCAGGAAGATGGGTAGATTGGCCGTAAAGGTCCAACGGGTGGTGGTTTGATACAGGGAACGCATCTCCTCCCAGTTCTCCCGATCTTGAAGTTCGGCCAGAATTGGTTTGACCGAGGCCACAACGGAGGAGTAGACGACGTGACCCACCAGGTTTATTTTGCTGACAATACTGAAGATCCCGACGCTGACCACTGTGTTGAGGGTGCCCAACAACAAATCCTGGATGTTTTTACGGAATTTCGTCAGGATTCCAGACATCCAGAAAGGCAACGCAAAGGTGAAGATCTCCCGGAACTCATACCTGGCCTGCCGCAGTGGCCGTCTGAGCGGAAACTGCTTATTCAAGAGGTAAACCAGACTGACTGAAACAGCTATCTCCGAAAGACCAAAGGCAATGATCGCCGTAAACGCGTCCAGGCGGACAAAGATCAGAATTCCGACCAGAATCAACCTCGTCGTAAAGAGAACGCCATTCTGGGCCAGCGCGGAATAGTCCATCCGCTTAAATCCTCGGGCAACGTCGACCATCACGCTACTCAAGGTCATGAAGGGAATAAACAAGCAGAAGAGCTGAAGATAGGGCACCAGTTGTGGCTCGTCAAAGAGCGCGCCGGCAAGCGGTTCAATCAAGAAATATAATCCCAGACTCAGCAACGCACTCACCAGAAAACTGGCGCCGACGCCGATTTGAAGCGTACCCCAGACTCCCTCTTCATCGCGATTGCCGGCTTGCATGGCAACATAGCGCACCATGGTCGAATCCAGCCCCGCCGTCGAAATGGCGGCCATGACCGTGGCGACGCTAATCGCCAGCATGTAGATGCCGTATTGTTCGGCACCCAAGACGCGGGCTACCACAAAGGCGATAATAAAGCGGCTGCCGAATTCGAAGAATGTTCCGGCCGCCAGAAAACCACCGCCCTTGGCGGTCTCGAGCATATTACGCTCAAATGAGCCCTCTTTCGGACTCTTCGCCTTATCTAATTGCTTCGTCAAAAGATCACCTACCTGTACTTTCCATAGAGTGAGTGTCTGTCTCAACTTCGTCGTTGTGGAGATGGGCCACCGGGCTGCCGTTGCTACCGGCAGAGAGAACAATTCGTTCGTCCGGGTTCTCGCTGGCTGTCACCAGCGCGGCGTCCGCCAACACCAGGATATCCTCGGGAGTTGCCTCACCGAGATGATAGCTCGTGATCCCTACGGAGCGGACAGCGGACTTTTTGTCCGGACCGGCCTCACTGACGGCCAACCGTATCTCTTCCAGCTTGACTCTCGCCCCTTCTCCCTCCATACCCGGCAGCAACAAGGCAAATGTTGCTTCATCAAGATAGGCGAGGATATCTTCAGTCCTTATGTGTGATTGGATAACCGTCGTCAGTTGGGACAAAGGTTTTGCAGCCAGGCCCCTTTCAGACTCGTCCGCCTTGAGCAGAGCCAGGGAGAAAGGCTCGCCTCCATGTTGAGCCCGGCTGAGTTCTTGCTCCAACCGGACGCGGAGATAAGGCTCATTGTAAACGCCTGTCTCGCGTTCGATAATATTGAAGTCTGTCGTTTCCGGAATCGGTTGCTGCAGATATTCGAGCAGGAACACCAGCGCCACACCCAGGAGCAACCCGAAGCCGGCACCCAGGGCTATCGTCAGGAGCTTATTCGGTCCGGCGGGATTGTTCGGAAATCTTGCCGAATCTAAAGTCTGCAATTCAAATACCTTGTAAAGTGCATTTACATAAGCAGCGGTCTCCTCGCCGGCCGCATTCGCAACATCCCGTACAATGCCAGGATCCGGTCCAGCCACGGTGATCTCAACCACGTTCGTGCCGGCTATCACCCGGCCGTTAACACTCAACCCTCTTCTTTCGTTATCTGAGAGCTGCAGGCGGTCGATGGCTCGCTGTTTGATAAGACGGCTGTCTGCTATCTCGGCGAACGTTGTAGAAATCTCGGGTTGCCGGCTCAGCGTGCCCACAGCATCCACGATTTCATCTTCCGGGACATCGAAATCGTCCCGAGGGCGGATCACATAGCTGGTATTGGACTCATAGACCCAGGGCTGTCTGTTGACAAGGATCACGGTGGGGATCAGGGTGAAGAAAAAGGCAAGTACGATTAACCACCACCGCTTCGTTAACATGCGCAAATACAGCTTTACTTCCATTTAAGTTCCTCTCAAGCTACAGTTGTTTCCGTTATCCTGTTCCCGGCTCCAACGCAAACTCAAACTTGCCGGTTCCATTCGATTCAGCCGAGAAATCGCCGCAGGCATTGGCTGCTCGGACCAGATAGTAATAGTTGCTACCGTCGCCGATTACCTGGTCATCACCATAGCCGCTAAGTGTCAGGTTTTGTTGCACCAGGGTTGTGCCCTCATCGTCCGGCGTGAAGTAGGGGGTGGTGCTGCGCCAGAGTTCATAGCCGGCCACATCATTCGCATCATTCCAGGAGAGGAACGTCTGGTTGTCATCCCTGTCAATACTTACCAGCGGAGCGGCCGGAGCCGCGGTACAGCTACAAAGCAACTGTATGTCATCCAGGGCATAGCCATCCCCACTGGGAATATTGCCGGGCTCGAAGAACCCATCGTCGTAACCCTGGAACTTCACCTGGAAGCCGCGGGTCAAGAGCAACCCATTGTTGGTTGCGGCCGTCTCCAGATCGATGTGCCCAGCCTGGTACGAACTGTCGTTCTCGCCGCTGAAGTCATAGACTTTGGTCCAGTCGCTGTTCCTGTCTTCGCGAATGAAAACGCCGTCATAGGCATCGTCGTATTCATCGCCCAGATCGTGCCAGTAGAAGTCGAGACCGGCCGTGCTGGCTCCCGCGAGGTTGAGCGAGAGAATCAGGCCGAATTCTGAGTATTCGCCACCCGGGCTGGCGTCCATGATAGCGCTATAGGCACCAGTGTACGGCAGATCGGTCAGGAGTTGCACCCGGCCGCTATTCGTAGCATGCGTCTGCCAGTAGGGGCTGAACTGGCCGCTTTCAAAGCCCTCGCCATAGCCACAACTGGCAGTGCTCAGCACCAGCGTCTGTACCTCGTTACTGGATACCCGAGCATCGTTGTAACTGCTGGAGAAATTTGCCGTATTGGTGACGATACCGCCGGCCGTGACCCAAACGCTGAAGGAACGCTCCAAGCTCTGCCCCTGGACCAGATCCTGGTTTGTTGTCCAGGTGAGGATGCTACCCGGGCCGGTCCCGTCGTAGCTGGCGTCCGCGCTCAGAGTGCTGTTGTCCAGCATAGTGTTCGCCGGGACCGTATCGGTGAGTACGATATCGGTAGCCGTGGTACTGAAATGATTGGAGACGACCAGGGTATAGGTAATGCGCTCTCCGATCGCTACGGTCGCCTCTGATACCGACTTACTCAGCGTGCCGATGGTGTCCGTCACCGTTACCTGTACGTCGTCACTGGCGATTGCCTCTCCGTCATCCGCAGTCAGACGCAAGAGATAGGTGCCCAGCGTTGAAAAGGTGGCGCTGGTATCTACGGCAGCCACGTCGGCGAAAGTCACCACACCAGGGCCGCTGACCATACTCCAGGTTGTGATCAGCGTGCCATCCGGCAACCCATCATCCGTCACCGTAGCATCCAGGAGCGCACTCTCAGTTTGCAGAATCGTCTGGTCCACACCCGCGTTCACCGCCGGCGCCT
>Ga0207752_1000025_pt1 | contig 63273 bp, 51 predicted proteins | sample Pon2CUnioCityCA_6_FD_187272 | JGI IMG/M metagenome (GOLD analysis project Ga0207752, IMG submission 187272) | Marine sediment microbial community from Union City, CA, USA - Pond 2C Sediment 2 (SPAdes) | ecosystem: Environmental > Aquatic > Marine > Intertidal zone > Salt pond sediment ... | reverse complement strand
ATTGCACCGGCGAGCACTTCAGCATATTATCTCTGCTGGCCATGAAAGCGCGCCGTCCGCGCGCTCCCAGGAGTTATTGTGGACGAAAACCCGCTTGCCTCATTACGCACCTTTGCTCTGAATGCGCTGGCCGCCGAAAAGTATCCCCGCGCTGACCACCGCTGCCGCACGCCTGCCTGCCCGGCCTGTGGTACCGGGCCCCTGGAGGTGACGGTAGAAGCACACACCGGTTCCACCAAACCCGATTTCCGCGGGGTCGTCTACGGTCGCTGCCCCCGCTGTGGCAGCGAGACCAGTGTCTTCCGCTTCACCGGTCCCCGGCGCAAACCAGAAGAGAAAAAACGCCTCACCTGCCGCTGTGGCCATATTGAATTCTGGATCGCCATCTGCGAGCGCATCGAGGGAGAGGATGGTCTTCCGGGCTTTTTCGACGAAGGTGTTGTCGTCGCCCGCTGCGCGAACTGCGGTCGCCAGCAGATCGTGGTTGCCTTTGACTGAAACCAACAGGGAAGTGCCCCAACCTCCCGCAGGTTGGCTGTGTAAGACGGATCGTTTCTATCGGTTACCTGCGGGAGGTTTTCCAAAAGTAGATCCTGAAAATCTGCGTCCAATCTAGAGGAAATGAAAATGAGCGAGGTAACCATCCGCGAAGTCGAAGGCGAGGAGATGATCCGGGCCGCTTACTGGCTCGCCAACTACGCCTTTGGGCCCTCGCCTCCCTTCCGCGACAAAGACGAGTGGCGGGAGCGCGCCTCCCGCCGCCGGGGCACCAGCATCCTGGCAGCCTTCGTCGAGGACGAGGCGCGGGCGGTGCTGGGGAGCGCGACTCTGATCCAGCACGTGCGCGACGCCCTCTTCCCCATGGGCGGTGTTTTCGGCGTGGCCAGCCATCCCGCCAGCCGGCGCCGGGGGTATGTGCGCCGGCTGATGACCCAGGTCTTTCACAATTATCGCGAGCAGGGACGTCCCTTTTCCTGCCTCTATCCATTCCGCGAGTCATTCTACCAGCGGCTGGGCTACGTCACCTTTCCCCACCCGCGCACGGCCGTCTTCGATCCCACGCCATTGGCCCCGCTGCTGGCACGTGACCTCGGTGGCGAGATGGAATTGATGCGGATAAACGAGGGTTACGATCAATATCGGGCATTCCTGCGCCGGGTGCAGTCGCGAATCCACGGGTTTGCCCTCTTTGAGGAGGATGAGCCGGAGACTGTCAAAGAAGGCAAGCGCTGGCTGCTATTGGCCCGGGACGAGGGCGAAGTCGTCGGTGCCTTGCTTTATCAACTCCGGGGTGATTTCATCCCCTTCACCATGGATGTCTGGCGTTGCTACTATACCACTGCCCGGGGTCGTTACTTGCTGCTCTCCTGGCTCGCCCGCCACATCGATCAGGTGGACAAGGTTGAACTGCATCTGCCCGCACTGGATATGATCAAGACGTGGTGGCCCGATCTGAAGCCAGAGATAAAGCTGCCCTTCCTCGCCCCTCAGGGAAGGGTGATCGACGTGGCCGGCATCGGCGGAATGGTTACCGGGCCCGGCTCCTTCACTGTGCGCGTGCGGGACGAGTACTGTCCCTGGAATGAGGGTGTGTGGACCTTCGAGACAGTCGAGGGGCGCTTACAGGTGCAGCAGGGACGAAAGCCGGAGGCCGAAATCACCATCCACGGGTTGGCCGCCCTCGTCTACGGCACCAACTATCCGGCTGAATTTCCCTTTCGCGGCTGGGGTGATCCCGGCCCGGCGCTGCAGGAGACGATGCAGACGATGTTCCCGCGCGAAATTCCGCACCTGCACGAAACCTATTGAGGGCTAGAGATAACTTTCCCTCATCTGCTCCACCTCGGCCATCGAGAATACTGGCCCGTCGACACAAATCAGCTTCTCCCCCAGGTTGCAGCGCCCGCACTGGCCCAGGCCACAATGCATGCGCGCTTCCAGCGTCACGTACCGTTGGTCCGGTGCGAAACCCATCTCCGCCAGCAGCCGGTCCACGTAGTAAATCATCACCGGTGGCCCGCAGGTGATGGCCACCGTGTTCCGGGGCGAGGGGTCGATTTTCTGCAGCAGCTCGGTAATCAGGCCCACGTCCCCGTCCCAATCCTGATCCGGCTCGTCTACGGTCAGATGCAGTTCGGTGGAAGCCGCGGAGCGCCAATCATCATACTCTTCCCGGTAAAGGAGCAGGGACGGGTGGCGCGCTGCCCACAGGATGGTCAGGTGCCCATAATCGGCCCGGTTATCCAGGATCGTGTGTAAGACCGGTCGCAATGGCGCCCCGCCAACACCTCCTCCCAAAACCAGCAGGTCCTTTTCCTCAAACGCTTTCATTGGGAAGCAGTTTCCCAGGGGGCCGCGTATGCCCACCATATTGCCTTCGCCCAGTTCGTGCAGGGCCGTCGTCACCGCGCCCAGCCGCTGCACGGCAAACTCCAGCACCGGCCCCCGTCCCGGTGTCGAGGCGATACCGAAAGGCGCTTCCCCGGTACCAAAGGCAGAGATAAAGGCGAATTGTCCCGGCCGGGTCCCGGCAAACTCTGCGCCGTTCCCGTTGAGCAATTCCACTCCGAACATCTTGATCTCCGGCGCCATATCGCGCACGGTCACCAGCCGCGCCAGCTGGGGCATCATCCTGTTGGCCCTCGCTCTGTTCATGCGCTTACCTCCTCCGGGATTTTGACCGGAACCATAGCTGCCACTGCCGCCAGCACCTCTGTCACGTCCACGTTTACCGGACAGACGTCGATGCAGCGCCCGCAGCCGGTGCAGGCCAGCGGCCCGTACTGCTGCGGGTAAAAGTCAAATTTGCAGAAGAAACGGTTGCGCAGCCGTTCTCCCTCTTCAGCCCGCGGGTTGTGGCCCCCGGCCACTCGCCGGTAATTGGCGCCGGTACAACTGTCCCAGCAACGGACCCGCTCGAGGTATTGTGTCTGTGGATCCGGTTGGGTTTGCCCGGCCGGCAACGGTTCATCGCGCACGTCAAAGCAGCGGCAGGTTGGGCAAACGTAAGCGCAGAGCCGGCAGCTCAGGCAGCGCTCGCCCAGCGCCGCCCAGAAAGCATCTTCGAACTGCTCCGCCCAGGCACCTGCTGCCGGTACCGGGACGGGATCGTTCAGCCGGGGCGGGGATGGCGCGCCCGTCACGTCCGTCAGCGTCATCCCCTGCAACAGACTCTCCCCCCTGGACGTGATGGCCTCGACGGCATAACCGTCCTCTACCTCGGTTAGCATCAGGTCGACATTTCCCGCTTCATCCGGCGCGCCGCCGACGCTGGTGCAGAAACACGTCTCGCCCATTTCCCGGCACGCCAGCCCGATCAGCGTTGTCTGCTGCCGCCGCCGGCCGTAATAAGGATCCGGCGGCACCCGCTCGCCGCTGAAGACCGCATCCAGCGCCTTCACCCCACGGGCATCGCAGGGGCGGACGCCAAAAATCACCTGTTCCTCTTCCGGCATGACTTCCTGCAGCGTGACCTGCCCACCGTTGCGGGCGATAGTCAGCAGCGTCTCCGTCGGCGGGAAGAAGGCTTCTTTGATAGAGAGTAGGGGCCGCGCAAAGTCGAACGCGATCTCCCCGCTGCCCCCGACCGGCCGGTAGCGGATGGTGCCTGCCTCCTCAACCGGCGCGATCAACCTCTTTTCCCGGGCGACTTGGTCCAGCAGCTCTGTCAGTGCCCCCTGGCTGATAATCTTCATGCTCTTAACCCTCCTCTCCGCTCAGCATCGTCGTCACCGGCGACGGCACCGGTGCCTCCCCGGCGCGGAAACCGTAGCTGCGTTCCAGCTCTGCGCTCAGGCACCGGTTCAGGAGGCTGATGGGAATGTTTACCGGGCACACCCGTTCACACTCGTCACAACCAATACAGCGACCGGCCAGATGGTAGGCCCGTCCCAGGTGGAAAGCGCGTTTTTCCTGCAGGCGGATCGCCATCCCGGTCCAGAGGGAATCGTCCCGCTCGTAGAGGCAGGTGGGACAATTGCAGGCCGGGCACACCTGGCGGCAGGCGTAGCAACGCAGGCAACGGTCGAAATGACCCAGCCAGAATTCCATCCGCCCGGCCGGTGTCATCGCTTCCAACTCCGCCATCTTTTCCCCCACCGGGTCGGCGACCTCTGTCACCGGAGGTGCCTCCCCGATGAGCGTATCGTAGATGACGGGCGTCCGTTCCGTGCACGCCTGGCAACGCGCCTGCAGGGGACCGTCTTTCTCCGGCCGGCTCTCGCCGGCGCCTTCCACTATTCCGGCACAGGCCACCCCAATAATGTGTAGCTGGTCCCGCGTGTAGCGCTGCTCGGCCAGGTGGACGTTGATGGCCCGGCTGTCACACGGTTTGGCCACGATGGCCACTCGCTCGTCCGGTCCCGCGCCGTTGCTCTGGTGGGGCGGTCGCAACCGGCCCGGCAGGTAGGTTGTTAGATTATGGGTGCAGGCCCGGTTCCACACCAGCCGCTCGACGTCATCCACGTCTGTCACGAAAGCCGGCCGGGTGCGCCCACGCAGGCCCTCTTCATACCCGATGACGGTTCTGACCTGGCCGGAGGCAAGCAACTCGCGTGCCTTTTCCCGAATTTCTGTACTGAGTGTCATTCTCAACCTCCCCTCTCCGCCGGCGCCGGCGCCAGCTCCGGCCGGGGCAACGCCGGTCCGGCCCGGCGCCAGCGGCATGGGCCGAGTTCGCGCACCGCCTCGGTGAACTCAGAGACAATCCTGGCAAAACGTTCTCCCTCCGAGGCGGAGACCCAGTCCAGGCGCAACCGCTCCGGCTCCAGGCCCGCAAATGCGAGGAGCGCGTGCAGGGGCGGCATCCGCTTGGCCGTACGGTGGTTGCCGTTGTCGTAATGGCACTCGCCGATGTGGCAGCCCAATACCAGGACCCCGTCGGCCCCCTCGTCGAAGGCGCGCATGATCAATTCCGGCGAGACCCGGCCGGAACAGGGAACCCTTACCGCCCGTAAATTCCACGGCGACTGCAGGCGCGAGGTGCCGGCCAGATCCGCCCCGGTATAGCTACACCAGGTACAGAGAAAACCGATTATCCTTGGTTCAAACATCATCTTCTTCCTTTGCGGCCCGCAGCCTCCCTCAGGCCAGCGCGCCGGCCAGTTCGGCAACAAGCTGGCGGTCGTCGTAATGGATGAGGGTGACTGCCTTGTTAGGGCACGTCCCGGCGCAGGTGCCACATCCTTTACACTGGTAGGCATTCACAAACGCCTTCCCTTCCCGGAACTCGATGGCCTCGTAAGGGCAGGCGGCCATACATTGGCCACAACCGGCACACGCCGTCGCCGACACGATGGCCACCGATGGATCGAGGGATACCGTGCCCTGATCAATCAGCGAGAGGGCGGCTGCTGCCGCGCCGCCTGCCTGGGCCACCGTGTCCGGGATATCCTTGGGACTCTGGCAGGCGCCGGCCAGGAAGATGCCGTCGGTGGCCGTCTCCACCGGCCCCAACTTCGGGTGGCGTTCCAGGAAGAAACCGTCCGCGCTCCGGCTGATGCCAAAGGTGCCGGCGACGGCACCGGTGTCCGGCTGGGGTTCGAACCCGGTGGCCAGAATCACCATATCCACCTCGACCTCGTCCGGCTCATTGTAGAAGCTCTCATCCCAGCGCACCCGCAGCCGGCCGTTCTGCCGCTCCACGGCCGTCACCCGGCCGTGATAGAAGTGAACGCCGTTCAAGGCGCGCGTCCGGTTGTAGAACTCCTCGTAGTCCTTGCCAAAGGTGCGCATATCCCGGTAGATCTCGTGGACCTCCGCGTCGACATAATCATGGACCAGGTGGGCCAGCTTCAGCGAATACATACAGCAGGCCCGGGAGCAATACTCATGATAGCGCTCGTCCCGGCTGCCGATACAGTGCAGAATGGCTACCTTCTCCGGCTTTTCGCCGTTCTTCAGCCGTACCTCGCCGCCCGTCGGACCGCTGCTATTGATCAGGCGTTCAAATTCCATGGCGCTGAGCACATTGTCCAGGCCATAGCCATATTCCGGCGCCTGCCGTGGGTCGAAATCCTGGAAACCGGTCGCCAGGATAATGGCCCCGACCGTCACCTGTTCATACTGGTCGAACATCGCATGATCGATAGCGCCCCGCTCGCAGGCGGCCACGCACTCCAGACACTCCGCACAAATACCACATTGAACGCACCGTTCCGCCTCGCGCAGCGCTTCCGCCTCGCTCAACGTCAGGTCCACTTCGCGGAAATTGTTCTGCCGCTGGCTCACCGGAATCGTCCGGATAGGCGCTCGTTCCCACTCCCGCGCCACACCCTTTGCAATCTTCTCCCGTACCTCAACTTCGGCCAGAGTTGCGACCGGCTGTGATTGCGGCTCCGGAACCCCTTCTGCGCCGCGCAGGTAGCGGTCCACAGCGCGCGCCACATGGTGTCCTTCGGCGATGGCATCGACCACGAAGAAGGTCATTCCCCGGTGGACGTCGCCTGCTGCAAATACGCCGGGCAGGGTAGTCGTCATTTCGTCGTTAGTCTGCACCCCGACCGGGTATCGGGTATTGATACTGCCGTCCCGAGGCAGGAAGGAGAAGTCCGGCCCCTGTCCGATCGCCCAGATGACGATGTCGGCCGGGATCACATGCTCCGTTCCGGGCAATTCGCTGATATCCGGCCGGCCGCGTTTGAAGCCGCGAAATTCTACTTCCATGCAGCGCACACCCTTGATCCGCCCCCCCTCCACCACGATCTCCTTGAAAGTGCGTCCCGGATAGATCTGGATTCCTTCCTCTTCCGCAACTTCTATCTCCCACTCAAAGCTGGGCATCTCCCCGCGCGGCTCCAGGCAGATCATGTCCACATCCGGCTGGCCCAGCCGGCGGGCCGTGCGCGCCACATCCAGGGCTACGTTGCCCCCACCGAGAACGGCCACTTTCAACCCGTGCAGCGCCGGTGGATCGCCCAGGGCGACCTGCTTCAACAGATCCAGACTGAGCCAGTTGTCGGGATGGTTAGAATTGCGGATCTGGAGCTTCTTGGCCCGGTGAGCGCCGGTGGCGATAATGGCAGCGTCGTACCCGGCATCCAGCAACCCGGGGATATCGTCTATTCGTGTTTCTAGTTCAAGGTCGACGCCTTCCACCAGGATCTGTTCTATTTCCCACTCCAACAGGTGCAGGGGCAGACGATGCGGCGGAATACCTACCCGCATCATCCCCCCGGCCACCGGCAGAGCATCAAAAACGGTCGCCTGATGGCCCAGGCGCACGAGATCCAGCCCCGCCGTCAACCCGGCCGGGCCGGCGCCGATAATGGCCACCTTCTTGCCTGATGGCGCCGGGTTCTCCTGGAACGGGGTGCCCACCAGCGACTTGTTTCGCATATTGGGGAGTTCATCCCTATGAGCATAAGCCCAATCGGCGACAAACCGCTTCAGCCCCATAATGTTAACCGGTTCGTCCACCAATCCGCGGCTGCAGGCGGCTTCACACTCGCGGTTACAAACCCGCCCGCACACGGAGGGGAAGGGATGTTCCCGCCGGATCGCCCAGTAGGCGTCGGCATAACGCCCTTCCCGGACCAGAGCGATATAGCCCATCGCTCGCTGGTCCGTCGGACAGGCGTCCCGGCAGGGAGCCACGCCCCGTTTTTCGATGGTGTACGCGTTAGGTACCGCCTGGGCCGAGGAACGATAGGTTGCTTTGCGCCTGCTCAGTCCCAGATCAAACGGATTGTCCAGGTGTATCGGGCAGGCATCGGCACATTGCCCGCAGCCGGTACAGGCCGCTTCGTCGATATAGCGTGCCTTTCGCCGCACCCGCACCTCAAAATTGCCGACGTAGCCGGAGACACGGTCTATTTCACTGTAAGCCAGCAGGTGAATGTTCTTGTGGCGTCCCACGGACACCATTTTCGGTGTGAGAATTCAAGCTGCGCAGTCGAGGGTAGGGAAGGTCTTGTAGAGTTGGGCCATGTGCCCGCCAATACTCGGTTCCCGCTCGACCAGATACACCTGCTTGCCGGCATCCGCCAGTTTCAGGGATGCTTCAATGCCGGCAATGCCACCGCCCACCACCAGCACCGAGCTGTTCATCTCCACGTCGCGCATCTGCAAAGGCCGGTGATGGTGCACGCGCCTCACGGCGGCGGCGACCATGCTTTTCGCCTTGGCCGTCGCTGCCTCCCTGTTGTCAATCACCCACGCGCACTGCTCGCGAATGTTCGCCATCTGGAAGAAGAAGGGGTTCAGGCCGCCTTCGCTGCAGGCAGTGCGGAAGGTGGGTTCGTGCATCAGCGGCGAGCAAGAGGCGACCACCACCCGGTTCAGGCCGTGTTCCTCAATGTCCTGCTTGATCAACGCCTGGCCCGGATCGCTACACATGTAGCTGTAATCGCGCGCAAGAGTGACGTCGTCCAGCCCGGCTGCATAGCCGGCTACCGCAGCGACATCTACTGTAGCCGCGATGTTGGTCCCACAGTGACAGACGTAAACGCCGGTCTTAACCTTTTCACGATTTTTCATAACGATATCCTCTGATAGACTTAACTGTCAGAGACCTCCTATGCCACCTGCCGGGAGCGGAACAGGGCGCCGCTGATTTCGGCCAGCACCTGTGCTGAGGTAAAGCCATGTTGGGTAGCAACCCCTGAAGGACAGGCGGCCACGCAGGCCCCACATCCCTTGCACAATACTTCGTTGACCTGGGCCACGGCCCGGTCGTTAATCCTGGCGATCTCTATGGCCCCATACGGACATAGGCCCGCACAGGTGAAACAACCGCTGCACCGTTCCGGATCAATCGTCGCAGTGTAGGGTTGCAGGGTGACCGAACCGGCATCCATCAGGGCCAGGGCCGCTGCTGCTGCTGCCCCACCCTGGGCCACGCTATCCGGAATGTCCTTGGGGCTCTGGCAGGCCCCTGCCAGGAAGATGCCGTCGGTTGCAGTCTCCACCGGTGCCAGTTTCGGATGTTTCTCCAGGAAGAAACCGTCGGGGCTGCGGCTGATGCCGAAGGTGTGGGCCACAGCCGCCTGGTCCGCCTGCGGTTCCAGGCCCGTGCTCAGGACCACCATGTCGGCCGTTACCGTGCTCGGTTGCCCGGTGTAGAGGTTGGTCGTATGCACCGCTAGGCGTCCGTTCGCCTGGCTCACCCTGATCTCTTCGCCGTAACGCACCATCTCCACTCCCTCCCGGCGAATGCGCTCGTAGAAGGATTCGTAGGCTTTGCCGAAGGTGCGCATGTCCCGGTAAAATTCAACCACTTCGGTGTCCAGCGAATCCCGCGCCAGGTGGGCCAGTTTCAGCGAGTACATACAACAGACGCGGGAGCAATGCTCGTTTTGATCGCCCCGGCTGCCGACGCAATGGATTATGGCAATCCGTTCCGGTTTGCGCCCGTCCTGTAACCACACCTCGCCGCTCGTCGGGCCACTGGAGTTGACCAGCCGTTCAAATTCCATACCCGTAACCACGTTGTCCAGTCGGCCGTAACCGTATTGCGGCGAGCGGGCCGGGTCAAAGTCCTGGAAGCCGGTGGCCAGGATAACCGTTCCCACTTCCAGGTTCAGCAGCTCATCTTCCTGCTCGAAGTCGATTGCATCCCGCGGGCAGAATTTCTCGCACGCCCGGCACTTCCCCTTCTTAAAGTAGATGCAATTCTCCGTGTCGATCACGGGCACCCGGGGCACTGCCTGCGCGAAGTGGAAGTAGATCGCCGGCCGGGTACCCAATCCCAGCTCGAACTCAGAAGGGATCTTCTTCCACGGGCACTTCTCGACACAGGTACCGCAACCGGTACACGCTTCCTCATCCACGTAGCGGGCGCGCTTGCGCACCCGTGCCTTGAAATGGCCGACAAAGCCGGAGAGTTCCTCTACTTCGCTGTAAGTCAGGAGGGTGATATTCTTGTGGCGTCCCACGGACACCATCTTCGGTGTTAGAATTCAAGCTGCACAGTCGAGGGTGGGGAAGGTTTTGTAGAGCTGGGCCATGTGCCCCCCAATCCCCGGTTCGCGCTCGACCAGATAAACGTGCTTGCCCGCGTCGGCCAGGCGCAGCGCGGCTTCGATGCCGGCAATCCCCGCACCCACGACCAGGGCCGCCTGCTTGACGTCCGTGTGCCGCGCCTCCAGTGGAAGGTGATGTTGCACGCGCCGCACGGCGCCGGCCACCAATCCGTTGGCCTTGGCCGTCGCGGTGCCCCTATCGTCATGGACCCAGGCCACGTGCTCACGGATATTGGTCATCTGGAAGAGAAACGGGTTGAGCCCGGCCTCCCGGCACGCGCTCTGGAAGGTAGATTCGTGCATCAGCGGCGAGCAGGAAGCGACGACCACCCGGTCCAGCCCGTACGTTTCGATATCTTCTTTAATCAGGGCCTGCCCCGGATCAGAGCACATGTAGGCATAATGGCGAGAAATCGCCACGTGCTCCAGCCGTCCCGCACGGGCAGCCACTTCCTCAACATCCACGACGCCGGCAATATTGGTGCCGCAATGGCAAACGTAAACGCCTACCCGCGGTCCGGCTCGTTCTTTCCCATTTCCCTGGCGTGGCTCGACGTGTGTGCTCATAAGCCCCCTCCTTCGTTGGTTCCAGGTATTTGTGAAAAATTTCTCAAACTCTAGTGTAGCAGAATTGTGGGAGAGAAGCAATGAAAGAGCGTTCTCTGAAAGAGCGTTCTCTGAAAGAGCGTTTCCTACCCAGAGATCGTTGGCGTCAGGCTTTTTCTTGCCAATCGCCGCCGGGTAAGATATGTTGGAGCAATAGATGCCGATGGCAACGTAGAAGCTGACCGGAGCGGCGGGGGGCCTGTGCCAGTACCGGTGAGCGGTGGTGCCGGTGCCAGTTGCTCCGGCTGCCAGGTCAAACTCAGGAGTAGGAAGTGGCGAAAGACCGCAGACGATACGCAGAGGCGCTCCAACGTGGCTGGCGTTTGAACGAGCAGGAGCAATGGCGATCCGCTTTTGATGCTTTCCGGATCGCAATTGACCAGTTTCCCCACGAGCCGGAGCCCTACGCCGGTATTGGCGAGGCCTGCTTTGGCCTGAAAATGCTTGACCGGGCTCTGGGTAGCTATAAGCTGGCAGCGCGTTACTCTCGTGGAGACATCAAGTATCTGCAAAGAGTGGCGGATATCCAGGAGCGGCTGGGACAGTTGGGCGAAGCAGCCCGCACTTACATGGCCGCGGGCGAGCTGCAATTGCGCCAGCGCCAGTTAGACCCGGCGATTGCCAACTGGCAGCGGGCCGTCCGCCTGGAACCGGGCCTTCTCGGCGCACACCGGCGCCTGGCCATGGTCTTTCAACGCCAGGAGAATGTGAAAGCGGCCGTCCGCGAATATCTGGCCATTGCCCGTATCTTGCAGATGCGCGGCGATCAAGAACGGGCACTCCAGATGTGTGAAGCGGCCCTGCGCCTGGACCCGGAGAACGAAGATGTGCTGATCGCGATGGAGCTGGTACGGCACGGGGAAAAGGCACTGGAAGAAGAGGAGCCGGTTGCTGAAGAAGCGGCCCCGGCCGTCGCGGACACGTCAGAGGCCGAAGCGATGGCAGCAACCGTGCGCCAGATTGCCGAGGTTTTCGAAGAGGAGCGGAAAAGCTGGCAGCGGCAGCAGCAGGCTGCCCCGCCGGATGACCCGGTAGCCCGAGCTTTGCGCCAGGCGCAGGACGAGCTCGCCGAAGAGATTTTCCGCGAAGAAGAAGAGACGGAAGCCGGCACCCTGAGCAAGCTCGAACGCGATGCCCTCATCGGCCAGGGCATGGATTTCCAATCTCGAGGGCAGGGGGGAAAGGCAATCACCTGTTACGAGAAAGCGGTTGCCGGGGGGCTGGCCTTACCTGCCGCCTTCTTCACCCTGGGCGCCCTCTATCTGGAGCAGGGCAAACGGGCGAAGGCCAAGGAGGCCTTCAAACGGGCTGCCAGAAAACGGGAGTACGTCCCCGCGATTCGCGTCGCCTGGACGCAAAAAAGTAACCAGCCTCCAAAAGAGGTTTGAATGACGGGTAGAGTGTCGCACAGGCGGACCTGCAGCCCGAAATCCACCCTCTGGGAGTCGCCCGCGAGATGTGAAAAAAGACACCTCGGCAATATGACATTTGTTACTAAGCTCAGTGCCAGCGTTGCCTAAAATCTCCTATCTTTCCTCAATGTTTACGCCGGCCGCTGTGCCGGTTCGGTAAGGGAGACGTTCTCCGTGTCTGGTCACAATGAAAATGCCATAACTGTGCTCCTATTGCTGTCCCTGCTGTTCGGGTTTATGAGGATTACGTTCGCAGCTCCCGTTATCAGTGAGACAGATACTCCGCCTGAGCAATTGCCTGAACGGTTGAAACCTGATCGTTTCCCGCTGCTCCTGGGACCGCATCCTGGTTCCGATTCGGCGCCTCAGCCGGCGACGCCAAGCGGAGGCTATCATATTTCCTGGACCCGTGCTGCCTATCAGCGATACGTCGGCCAATGGGAAATCTACTTTTCTAAAGTAAATGGCACGAGCGTAGTCCAGCTGACCAATAACGGAGCCGCGGATATCCAGCCCGATCTCAACCGTGGTGGCAATCTTGTCACCTTCGCATCTGATCGGGATGGCGATTTCGAAATCTGGCGCGTGACGGCAGCCGGGCATGATCGGCGGAAGTTGACCGACAACAAGGTAGATGACATTGATCCTTCCTGGGCACCTGACGGCAACCGTATTGTCTATGAATCTGTTGTAAATGGGCAGAGCGATATCTTTGTGATGAACAGCGATGGTAGTGGTAAGCTGCGGGTGACAGACCACCCAGATTATGATGGTATGCCTGCCTGGTCGCCCGATGGAAACCGTATCGCCTTCGTCTCGCGCCGCACCGGTGGCTATCGTCTATACATCATGAACGCCGACGGCAGCAACCTCCAGATGAAGAATAGCCAGCCCTACACTGTCTATCCTACCTGGTCGCCAAAAGGGGATGCCATTGCATTTAGCGCTGATTCCAACGGCGACGGTTGGTTTGATTTATGGAGAGTCGATTTGGCAAGCGGGCAAGAGCGCCAGCTTAAGCGTGGGCTTGAGAGTCTTGATTACATAGCCAATAGCTGGTCGCCCGACGGTCGCCATGTTGCTTATACACTGCTGCAATACTACCTGTATGAGGGGCAATATTATCTGCGCAACTCGACTTTTGGGGTTGGGTATGATCCCCTGATGTCTGCGAATCGGGTCCGGCAGCTGTCCTGGCGGAGCCTCGATAAGGAACCGCCAACTTCTACCGTTCAACAATTACCCAATCTCTCTCCGGCCCGGTTTAAAGTGATGTGGTCGGGCGTCGAGAATGGTGAATCTGGATTCCGCTACTATATTATCCAGGTTCGCGAAGGTGAAAACGGCCCCTGGTCCAATTGGATGACGGAGACGACAGAAACGGAAGCCTGGTTCCACGGCGAAGGAGGCAGGCAATATGCCTTTCGTAGCCTGGCCGTAGACAGGGCCTATAATGTTGAACCGCCACCGCCAACACCAGATGCGGTCACGACGGTAGAATCCTGGCCGCCGCAAACGTCTGTTTTCTCATTACCCCGCTACAGCCGCCCCGGAACTAACGGACTTCCGATCTCATGGGGGGGAGTGGATCCAGGCGGCTCCGGCATCGCGACGTACGATGTCGATGTCCAGATTAATGGAGGTGTCTGGCAACCGTGGATAGAGGCAACGACAGAGACTACAGCCCGGTATGAAGGCGACCTGGGAGACGAGCTTGGTTTCCGCGTGCGTGCGTCCGACCAGGCAAACAATCTGGAACCGTGGCCGGTTACGCCTGATACCACCACTACTCTCTATGCCTGGGGCGTCGAGGGCACCGTTTACGATACAGCAGGCACTCCTATTCCCGGTATCGAAGTCGCGATACAACCAAGCACGCTGAGCGTCTTCGAGGGCCGGGCTGCAGGTAAGTACGGTGCCTACAGTGCAGCTGTTTCTGATAGTTATACCGTTACCTGGCGAAGGGAGGGGTACGGGAGCCTCCCGCTCACTACGTTCTCCCGAGCCAACGCTAGCCAAAATGTACATCTACCTCCCCTCGACAATCAGATAGTAGATGGCCACTTTGAGAGCGGTAGCCTGGCGTCTGCATGGACTTCATCTGCTTTTATGCCCCCAACGGTTGTTGGCGAGCCCGTCCACACCGGCGCAGCTTCTGTCCGTCTGGGTTCTCCCACTTTCTTTGAATCAATACGCCATCTGTCGACCGAGAGTGGTAGTAGTGATTCCCCTGCACTGGCCATCGCGCCAGATGGAATGCTGCACGTCACGTGGCGCACGAGATTTCGCAACGAATCAGGTTTGGTTGCTCAGATCCATCACTTGCTACGACACCCTGATGGCACGTGGTCGGCGCCGGCAACAATCGGCCCTCCTACAGAACGAGCGTTAACTCCAGATACCTTGGTGACGGCTGACGGAACCCTTCACCTGCTCTGGCAAGCCGATTACCCAGGAACGAGTTCATCCGCTATCTTCTATACCCAGCGCACGCCTTCAGGAAACTGGCTGGAACGAGAACGGACTACGTGGTCTGCCCTCTCACAAGAAATCGTGGAGTTTCGGGTAGATAGCAGCGGTGGCGTACACCTCGTAGGGCTTCCCGGCCCTTTTTATGCATACCGATCTCCGCAGGGAGACTGGTCGAGTATTCCAGACTTGCACGACCTGTTGCCTGGTTTGAACCCAGACACCTCTTATAGCACCAATTTGGTTGCGTTGGAGGTGGATTCCGCCGACAATGTACACATTCTCTTCAGTTTGTTTGGGGGATACGGAGATAATGAGGTTGCTGAGATTGCCTTACTAACCAGGACAGCAGGTGGTCAATGGCAGGCTCGACCCTCTCTAACCGGAATGCTTCGCCTTAATCTGCTCCAGTCATTTGTGCTGGAGGTGGATAGTCAAGACCGGTTGCACGCGTTCCTGAACTATGGAAGTCGGTGGCCTGGCGACACCTATTACAGTAACATCAGTGACAGTGAATGGAGCGAGCCACTATGGTTGCTGCGTCAGTCGGACGGGGCGCGGAATCTCTTTGTGCTATTAGATCGCGAAGACACGCTGCATCTAGCCTGGAACGAAGGTAGTCAGTATGACCCAGGCGGGCTGCGACTCCTATATATGATCCGCAGCAGCAGGGGAGGGTGGTCTACTCCTTATAATCTGCATCCCCCCCTGACTCCTGCCTTCCAGACTCCCATCTTGAGCACAGATGGAGAAAGGGTGTTTCTGACAGCGCTCGAACAGGTCGGTGAGGATCAAGGTATTTTAAATTTGCGCTGGCAGGATGAACGGGGCGAGTGGAGTGCCTGGTCACCCGTTGACCCTGAACTGATCCACTCGGAAGCTGTAGACCACGCCATCGATCGAAATGGTACGTTACAGTTGGTCTGGGTAGACGACCATGGACTTTACCCGGACCCCACGCCGGAAGTGCACTATACCCGGCAGCGGCTGAGTCCTGCTGATGAAAGTAGCGCCATCAGCCAGAGCGTGACGTTGACAATGCCCCATCCTGCCCTCTCTTTCGTGTACCAGCTGGCTGACTTTCGAGCGGCGGACGGAAGTAGGCTGATTGCAGAGGTGGATGATGGGCAGCAAACAACACCGGTTTTCGAAGGTGGAGGCAATGGCGAAGTGTGGCAGCATGGCTGGGCCAGCCTGGAGGCGTGGGCGGGAGAGCGTGTCACGGTCACACTTCGGATGGCGGAGGTGGCAGGACAACCGGTTGCGCGGGCTTACGTGGACGAGGTTACCGTCGGTACTGTCTATCCTGAGTTGTGGGTAGCTGCTCCAAAACGGCACGGACTGCCTGGAGAAGAGGTAGTGGTTGAGCTTGTCCATGGAAATCAAGGTGCCAGCCCGGCTGAAGATGTGCAGCTCACTTACACTTTGCCAACCGGGGCGACTTTTGTAAATGCCGATCCCGCCCCTGCTATCAGCGAGAATGTTCTTACCTGGAGCCGCGGCGACCTATCGGGAGAGCAGCAAGAGACAATCCGGCTTACGCTTCATCTGCCGTCGGATGTTGAGCTATTTAAGAGCTTGCGCGGCACCTTTGTGGTGGACAGTTCTTCTGCGGAGACTGTCACGAACAATAATCGGGTGGATTCTTTGATCTATGTGGGCAAGCAGCTGTGGCTGCCGACTATTGCCCGATAGTAAAATGCGGCTGTTTCCCTCCATAGAGGATCACAATCAACCGTTTCGGCCCGTGCACGCCAATCGCCAGCGTCTGCTCAATGTCCGCCGTCTTGCTGGGACCGCTGATCAGAACCAGGTTGGCTGGAAATTCCGCTTCGCCCCGTCCGGCCACCCAGGTAAATAGGTCGGCCGTCAGCCGCTCGCCGGGAACCAGCGCGATGTGCACCGGGGGCAAGAGTGTCGCCAGGCGGCTGCGTCCGGGACCGCTTTGCACGACGATGCTTCCCGTTTCCGCCAGGGCTGCATCGGCACTGCTGATCCCGACATCCGCCTCGGCGCAGAATGCCCGTAAGGCTCCTTCACTCTGGCCGGCGATATGCCACCGGCAGCCAGGAAAACGTTCCTCCCAGGTCACTTCGTCCAGGGGTGCCGGAGCGCCGTTTATCACCACCCGTTCCGCATCCAGGGATGACAGCAGCCGGCCAATCTCCTCCAGGGCCGCCGGCAGGTCGGCCACCCGCTTTACCTCACCTTTCGCTGCGGTTAAGGCCTCCTCAAACCGCGCCGCCAGGTCGGGAAATTGTCGCCGGGATTGCCAGGGTGGGGGAAGTTGATCTTCGCCATTCACCGGCCGCTCGTGGAGCCGGCCCAGGATCTCGTCACGCGCGCTGGTCATTGCCTACCTCTTCCCATGATTGTCTGCCGGTTCGTCAGCAGGATCAACATCGCCAATCCCTTCTGCCCATAACTGGTGGAACGATTTCTCGGCCAGTGCCGGCAACTGACGTTTCCCGGCCGGATTCAGCGATTCTGGAATCCGGAGCCGTCCTTCCGCCACCACCGGTATTTGCAGACGGCTCAGTGTGCCGCGCACAGCCGCCAGCAACCGTTCGTGGTCCAGAATAAACGCTGCCGCGCCTTCGATCATCTGTTCCGGCCGGGAAGTCAGGCCCGTTTCCACCTCGTCCGCGCGCAGATCCAGCAACATGCGCGGCAGGTCGATGCGCACCGGGCAGACGTCGAGGCAGGCGCCGCAAAGGGAGCTGGCGTGGGGTAGCCCGCCGTACGCTTCCAGGCCAAAAAGGAGGGGCGAAATAACGGCGCCGATGGGGCCGCTGTACGGGCTGCCATAGGCATGGCCGCCCGCCTCCCGGTAGACCGGGCAGATGTTAACACACGCCCCGCAGCGGATACATTGCAACACTTCTTCATAGTTCGTGCCCGGTAACCGGCTGCGCCCGTTGTCCAGCAATACGATGTGGACCTCCTCCGGTCCGTCGGCATCTTCCGGCCGGGCCGGGCCGGTAATTACCGATGTGTAGATCGAGAGGGGCTGGCCGGTGGCGCTACGGGCCAGCAGCGCCAGCCAGGCGGCGGCCGCCTCCCACGTCGGTGCCACCTTTTCGATGCCGATGACGGCCACGTGCACCGGAGGCAGGCTGGTAACCATCCGCCCATTCCCTTCGTTGGTCACCAGCACCACGCTTCCCGTTTCGGCCACGGCGATATTGCCTCCGCTGATGCCCATCCCGGCTGCCAGGAACCGCTGCCGGAGCCGCCGCCGGGCCTGCTCTGTCAGTACCGGAATGTCGTCCGAGGGCAGCGGTGCTCCCTGCTCTGCTTCAAACAGCGCCGCCACCTGGTCCCGTGTTTTGTGGATCGCCGGGGCGATAATGTGGTACGGAGGTTCTTCTGCCAGTTGGATGATCCACTCTCCCAGGTCGGTCTCCACCGGTTCCACCCCGGCCGCCTGCAGCGCTTCGTTAAGGGCGATTTCTTCCGTTGCCATTGATTTGCTCTTGGTCGCCAGGCTGACGCCATGGGTACGGGCGATCTCCGTCACAATCTCCCGCGCTTCCGCCGCGTCTCGCGCCCAGTGGACGTGGGCGCCTGCTGCCTGCGCATTGGCCTCAAACCGTTCCAGGTGTCCGGCCAGCGCGGCGAGGGTTGCAGCCCGGATCTCCTTGAGGTGATCGCGCAGGGCCGGCGCCCCCGGTAGTTCGGCCAGGGCCAACTCCCGGGCGGTGCGGAACCGGCCGGTAGCACCTTCCAGTGCCTCCTGCAGCCGTACATCTTCAATTGCTACCTTCGCCCGCTGCCGGAATTCGGCAACACTGGCACCGGTGGGCACGCGTTCGTTGCTCATGGACGGGTTACCTCCTCCAGTACGACCGCCAGGTGTGACACCTGTGGTCGCTCGCCGGCCAGGCCCCGCATCTGCATCAGGCAGCCGGGATCGGCTGTGACCAGCCACTCGGCTGCCGTATCTTCTGCCTGGCACACCTTGTCGGCCGTCATCGCGTTCGATACTTCGGGCATGCGGATCGAAAAAACGCCGCCAAAGCCGCAACAGCGATCGGACTCGGCCATCTCCACTACGTTGCACCCTGCCTGGTCAAGCAGCTGCCTTGGCTCGTTGCCCAGGCCCAGCATGCGGCACATGTGGCAGGAATCATGGTAGGTGACGGTTGGAGCACCCGTATTTGCTTCCGGTTTCCACCCCGCTTCCTGCACCAGAAACTCGCTTAACTCGTAGGACTTTGCTGCCAGCCGCCGGGCGCGGTAGTGGTAATTGGGTTCGTCCGCCAGTAGCTCTGCGTACTCTGTGCGAATCATGGTGGTGCACGATCCGCTGGGCAGCACAACCGGCGGGCCACCGGCAAAAACGTCTATCGTCCGCCGGGCGAGACGCCGTGCCTGTTCGCGAAAACCGCTATTAAAGAAAGGTTGGCCGCAGCAGGTCTGGCCGGCCGGAAAAGTCACCTCGTACCCGGCCCGTCGCAGCAAGTGCACGGTTGCCACGCCAACCTCAGGCATAATCTGATCCACGATGCAGGTGGCGAAGAGGGCCACCTCCTTTTGTTCCTCCATGCTGGCGCTCCTTTCGAATAGTGGTCCGCGGTTACTTTCGTTACGATGGTTGATTGTAATCTATTTTCCGCACCTTATCCATCAGGGCGAAGAACCCTTCTGCCAGGGTGGGATGGATGTAGACCGCCTTTTCCAGCATCGTCCAGGGTGCATCGGCCATCATCACGGCCATCAGAAGCTGCACCAGTTCCCCACCATCCGTCCCCAGAATGGCCGCGCCCAGAATCCGATCGTTTTTGGCGTTGACGACGATCTTCATCAGCCCCTCCGTTTCGCCCCGCTCAATAGCCCGCGCCACAATGCTCATTGGGATGGTGCCCACCTTCATGGGGTGGCCGGCTTCCCGCGCCTCCTTTTCCGTCATGCCCACCCGTCCCAATTCCGGATCGGTAAAGAGGGCATAAGGGACCAGCCGGTCGCCGGTGGTGCGGTTGCCGCCGTGAATCAGGTTTTCATAGACGATGAGGTGGTCGTCGTAGGAGATGTGGGTGAAAGCGGGGCCACCTTTGACATCGCCCAGGGCCCATACGCCGGGCACGTTCGTCTCCAGCCGCTCGTTGACCTGGATATAGCCATGCTCGTCCGTTTCGATCCCGGCCGCTTCCAGATTTAGCTCGTCGGTATTCGGCGTGCGCCCCACTGCCAGCAACAGGTGGCTACCGCTGATGGTCTGGTCGTCGCCATCATCCGGCCTGATGGTGACCGCTATCCCCTCCGGATCGGGCGTCACCCCCGTGGCACGTGAGGAGAGGAAAAAGGAGATTCCCTCTCCCGCCAGCACCTCCTGCAGCGTGCTTGCTACATCTTCGTCTTCGCGCGGAATCAGTTGGCCGGCGTATTCGATGATGGTGACCCGGCTGCCGAAGCGACGAAACATCTGGCCGAACTCCAGACCAATATAGCTTCCGCCAAGGATGATCAGGTGCGCGGGCGGTTCGGTCAGATCCATTACGCTGCGGTTGGTCAGGTAAGCCACCTCATCCAGACCGGGAATGTCCAGTATGCGGGCGCGAGTGCCGGTGTTGATGAAGATATGTTCGGCGCTCAATTCGACCTCGTTCACCGCCACCGTTTTCGGTCCGGTGAAACGGCCGGCTCCCCGGTAGAGGTCCAGCGAGGGTCGCTTTTCGATCTGTTTCAACTGGCCCTCGCGCCACTGCTGCACGATCCGGTTCTTGCGGGCCACGATTTCGGGCAGCCGGATCGACACCTCAGCAGTTTCCACGCCAAAGTCAGACGCCCGCCGGGCCAGGTGGGCGATGCGCGCACTGGCCAGCATCGTCTTGGTCGGCGTGCAGCCGTAATTGATGCAGGAGCCGCCGAGATGCTCCTTCTCAATCAGGGCAACCTGCCAGCCACGGTCGGCCAGTTTGTGGGCCAGGGGGTTACCGGCCTGGCCGGAACCAATGATAATCGCATCGTATGCGGTGGAATCCATCTGCTTAACTCCTTTAAAGAAAAAAGCCCGCCACCAGGACGGGCTTCTCAGTGCTATTCACCGGGTTTCAGGCCTGGACAATCTGGTCGAACCCCAAAGTACCCCCAACCTGTATCTTCAGATTCCTGAAGATTCTGGAGCAACCTCTGCCTGCCATTGGTGTCCCGGCAGAATCACTCGCTGTAACCATCGCTGAAGGTGTCAATCATCAGCCGGGGATCGCCCAGGGGGTAAAGGATGGGGCAGGTGGCGCCGCGCTTGACATATTCGCGGACCTTCGCTTTCGCCTCTTCAGGGGTACCCGTCGCCGTGATGCGCAGCACCAGCTCGTCGGAGACAAATTGCATCGCTTCTTCAATCTGTTCCTTGGTCGCCGGCCAGCCCAGGATCGATTGGATCTGGCGTACCGTTTGCTGATCCACCCCGCTGGCCTTGGCGATGTGCGGCTGTTGCGCCAGGTATTGGGTTAATAGCATTTTCGCACCGCGAATCGCCTCATCCCGGTCTTCGTGCACCGAACAGACAATTAGCTGGGGCCGGTCGACCTCGTCCAGGTTCCGGCCCGCTTTCTCTGCGCCCTTCTGCAGATTTTCCATGGCGAAGTCGTTGTACTCGGGGGGCACGCAGTAGTTCAGGACCGCGCCGTCGGCGATCTCGCCGGTCAATTCCAGCATCTTTGGGCCGGTGGCGCCAATATAGATGGGCACGTTGCGCGGTTCGCGCCGGCCGTGAATGACGTCCAGCTCAATGCCGTCGACGTAGTGGAACTCGCCATGATAGGTGACATTCTCCAGCTTCAACAGGCGGCGCAACACCTCCACCGTTTCGCGCATCGCCGTGAGCGGCTTGCGCCGGTCAATGCCCACGTTCTTGGCCAGCGGATCCCACCAGGCGCCGATGCCGCAGATGATCCGGTCTTTGGCCAGGTCATCCAGCGTGAGGAAGGTGGATGCCAGCAGGCCAATGTTGCGCGTCCAGTTGTTGATCACGCCGCTGCCGATCTTGATCCGCTCCGTGTGGGCGGCGAAAGCGGCCATCGGCACAATCGCATCCCGCACCAGCCGGCTTTCCGCCTGCCAGACGGCATCAAAGCCTTTCTCTTCTGCATACTTGGCCAGTTCGATCCCTTCGTCCAGGGGGTGGGCATCCTGCAGATAAAGGGCAATACAATCGTTGCTCATAGAATTCCTCCTGATAGCTCAGTGTGGCGGGGCAATCATGGCCCGTGTTGTGCACGGTATGCGATGGCCCTGCTAAGAATGGTGTCTTGTTGGAAGTCATCCGGCAGATCCGGGAGGTTGCCGGAGAATGCCTGGTCTACTGTGCGCAGGTACTGATATTGTAGCGGGAAATAGGAAGAAAGGAAACATGAGGGCGTGTGCCGGAAAGGGAAGGCGTGTGTTATACTTGCCTTGTGTCCACATGTGAACCACCAGTGACGCCGGCAGCGGGTAGAGAGCCTTCGCAATTGATCTGTTCGGTTTCCTGGACGAAAGCTGAATGTGGGCCGCGGCAGCGGCTCGCGTCTTCCCGGAGAAAAAGATGAATCTGCTTTTCACCAACGTTACAATTTTCACCAATGATGAGAAAAACCAGGTTTTGACGGGGGCGGCGGTTGCCGTTGCCGGGACGCGTATAGAGGCGGTAGGACCGGACGGGACCCTGAAAGAACAGTTCCCTGACTATGAAGAGATAGACGGGGAGGGGCGCCTATTGCTGCCGGGGCTGGTCAACGCACACATGCACTTTTACGGTACCTACGCCCGAGGGCTGGCTCTGCCACGCCAGCCGCGGAACTTCGACGAGATCCTGCGCTGGCTTTGGTGGACGCTCGACAAGGCGTTGGATCTGGACGCCGTTTACTACAGTACCCTGTTACCGGCGTTGCTGGCGGTGCGCAACGGGGTAACGACCGTGATCGATCACCATGCCAGCCCCAATGCTGTCGCCGGCAGCCTGGACGAGATCGAGGAAGCACTACAGGTCGTCGGCATGCGCGGCCTTCTCTGTTATGAGGTCTCTGACCGGGACGGAAAGGGGATCCGGGATGCCGGGCTGGAAGAGAACGCGCGCTACATTCGTAAGTGCCAGGCGGCCAAGGAAGAAGATCCCGACCACTGCTACGATGGCATGATTGGTCTCCACGCCTCCTTCACCCTGGATGACGATTCATTGGAGCAGGCGGCCATTCTGGGTGAAACAGTAAACAGGGGCCACCATATCCATGTTCTGGAAGGAACCCTGGACGAGAAAGAGACGAGGCGCAAATATGGCGCAGGCGTAGCCGAGCGTCTCTACGAATACGGTATTTTCGGGCCCCAGAGCATCGCCGCCCACGGCATCTACCTCGACGAGCGAGGAATGGATCTGGTAGCAGAGCGGGACACGATTGTGGCCCACAACCCCCAATCTAATATGAACAATGCCGTCGGCAGGGCCGACATTTTCGCCCTGCTGGAGCGCGGTGTGACGGTCGGTTTGGGCACCGATGGTATGACGCCGGACGTGAAGGTGGATGCCCGGGCCGGTTTCCTCCTCCACCACCATCACCTGAGTGATCCCACTGTTGGCTGGATGGAAATGCAGCAGATGATGCTCAAGAACAATCCGGCCATCTACCGCCGGCTTACCGGCCAGAAGGTGGGGCAGATCACGCCTGGCTTCCTGGCAGATCTGATCCTGGTCGATTACTATCCGCCGACCGCTCTCAATGCGGACACCATCTGGGGCCATTACCTTTACGGTATTGCCGATGCGCCGGTAAACACCACCGTCATCAATGGGGAAATTGTCATGCATGATAAGAAGATCCCGGGAATTGACGAAGGCGAGATTGCCCGCGAATCGCAGGCGGTTGCAGCCCGGGTATGGGAGCGATTTGAGCAGTTGAGTGAATAACTCTGCGGGTGAAAACGTTCTCCCCAGATTAACCGAGGATGAAATATGAATCTCTGGCAACATTACCACATGCCCAAAACAGTTGACGAGGCTCTGGCCCGCCTGCGCGAGTACGACGGCCGGGCGCGCGTCGTCGGCGGGGGCACTGACCTGATCCTGGAGATGCAACAGGGGCGCAAACCGCCTGTGGAGGCGATGGTGGACGTTACCGCCATCCCCGACATTACCCAGATCCGCGTTCAGGATGGCATGATTGAGATTGGCGCCGGCGTCACCCACACAGAGATTGTAAAGTCTGAAGTGGTCGCCCAGCAGGCCACCTGTCTCGTTGAAAGCTGCGGTGTGATTGGCGGTCCCCAGGTACGTAACGTGGCCACCCTGGGCGGCAATGTCGCCCATGCCCTCCCGGCTGCCGACGGCACCACCGCGCTGGTCGTACTCGATGCGGAAGTCGAAGTAGCCCGGACAGACGGCCGCGTGTGGCGTCCAATTCTTCGCCTCTTTAAGGGGCCCGGTATTTCCGCCGTGGACCATAGTCGCGAATTGATCACCCGCTTCCGCTTCCCGGCCGGTGCGCCGGGCACGGGCAGCGCGTTCAAGCGTATCATGCGCCCGCAGGGCGTGGCCCTGCCCATTCTGGCCGGCGCCGTCTGGGTGCAGATCGCGGATCGGGGATTGGGGGCCGGGGCTCAAGAAGACTGGCCGGCAGCGATTGGCGAGTGCGTGGTGGAGGAAGCGCGCATCTGCATCGGGCCGGTGCAGCCGGTCCCGGTGCGGGCCCGCCAGGCGGAACAGGCGTTGCGCGGGCGAAGCCTGGCCGACGCGCTGGACGAGGTGGTGGCCGAGGCCCAGGCGGAGTTCACGCCTCGCACCAGCAAGCACCGGGCCACCGCGGAATATCGGGTAGAGATGATCGAAGTGCTTCTGCGCCGGGCTTTGCCCCTGGCTGTGCGCCGCGCCCTGACCGGCGAGGCCGTGCCCGAGGGCGTTGGCCTGCAGTAAACGTGTTCGTTTCTGGATTTCGTTGTAGGCACTGCCATCACCGATGATAAAGCTGAACAAAGAAAGGAATGGATCTTTATGACGACTCTAAAAATCAACGTAAACGGGCAGGATCACGAACTGGAAGTAAAGGACAATCGTTACCTGGCCGAAGTACTGCGCTACGATTTGCGGATGACCGGTACCAAGGTCGGCTGTAATGAAGCAGAGTGTGGCATCTGCACCGTTCTCGTCGACGGCGTGCCGGTGGACTCCTGTGTTTACCCGGCCGTCAAGGCGCATGGTCGCAAGATAGAGACCATCGAAGGACTGGCCGAGCGCCGGGAACCCGACAGTAGCCGCACCAGTGTGGCCAGCCGGGTACGCAATTACCGTGAGCGCGAGATGGAGGGCCTGCACCCGCTGCAGCAGGAATTTGTGCGTCATGGCGCCGTACAGTGTGGGTTCTGTATCCCTGGTCTGATCATGACCAGCAAGGCGCTTCTCGACGAGAACCCGGATCCCGACGATCATGCCATCAAGGTCGCCCTCAAGGACACCTACTGCCGTTGTGCCGGTTACCCGGCCATCAAGACGGCGATCCACTCGGCGGCGGCCATCATACGCGGGGAAGAGCCTTTGCCGGTGACCATTCCTGAGAGCAACCAGCCGCTGGAGGTAGTCGGGCGCAACGTGATCCGGCCGGAAGCTGTTGCCAAGGTTACGGGCGAGGCAATTTTCACAGACGACATCGCCTTCCCCGACGAATTGCATGGGCGCACCGTGCGTGCCACCCATCCCCACGCCCGCATCCGTTCCATCGATACCAGCCGGGCGGAAGCGTTGGAGGGCGTCCACGCCGTGCTCACCGCCGGCGACATCCCCGGTCGTTTGAATCATGGTCTGGTGCACCATGATTGGCCCGCCCTGGCCAGGGACAAGGTGCGCTACATCGGCGACCCAATCGCCATTGTCGCGGCCGAACGACCGGAGATTGCCACCGCCGCCGTAGACCTGATCGGCGTTTCTTATGAGCCGTTGGAGGTCGTCGACAGCCCCGAGTTTGCCATGGCTTCCAATGCTCCCCTGGTACACGAGGAGTGGGAGAAAGGCAATACGATCAAGCATATCAAGGTGCGCCACGGCGACATCGAGGCCGGATTTAAGGAGGCGGACGTGGTGGTCGAACGGACCTACCACACGGCCACGACGGAGCACGCCTTCCTCGAGCCCGAATGCGCCATCGGCGTGCCGGCCGGGTATGATGAGGAGCACGAAAAATTGACCATTTACGTCGGCTCCCAGATACCCTATGCCGATCGCAACCAGGTAGCGGCCGCCCTCGGGTTGCCTGACGATGCAGTGCGCGTGGTCAGCCCTTTGGTCGGCGGCGGTTTTGGTGGCAAGGAGGATATTGCTGCCCAGATCCACGTGGCCCTCCTGGCCCAGAAGACCGGCCGGCCGGTGAAAATCCTTTATAAACGTAGTGAGTCATTGCGCTTCCATCCCAAACGGCACGCGACCGTGATCCGCATCAAGACCGGGGCGCGCAAGGACGGCACGCTGACCGCGGTCAAGGCCGAGTTGTACGGGGACGGTGGCGCCTACGCCAGTCTCAGCGACAAGGTGATGACCCGGGCCACCACCCACGCCACCGGCCCCTATATCATGCCCCACGCCAAGATTGACTGTTACGCTAACTACACTAACAATCCTCCCAGCGGCGCTTTCCGAGGCTTCGGCGTAACTCAATCCGCTTTTGCCGTGGAACAGAATATGGATATCGTGGCCCAGGAGCTGGGAATTGACCCCATTGAATTCCGCCGGCGCAACGCGATGCAAGTCGGCGAAATCACGGCCACCGGCCAGCTTTTGCGGGAAAGTGTGGGCATGGAGCAGACGCTGGCTGTGCTACGCGAGAAAATCGAGGCGGAAAAACCCGGGCGCCTCATTCCTGCAGGCGCGGAACAGATCGGTCCCTACGCCTGGCGCAAAGGCCACAAGGCGTATGGCTGGGGCATCGGCTGCGCTTACAAGAATACGGGTCTGGGAGGTGGCGCGCCCGACAAATCGTCGGCCATTGTCGAGGTCTACGCCGACGGCACGGCCGAGGTTCGCACCAGTGCCGCCGAGATCGGCCAGGGGCTGGTCACCGTCGTTGCCCAGACCACGGCTGAGGAGTTGGGCCTGCCCTACCAGCAGGTGAAAGTGCTCCTTTCCGACACCGATCTCACGCCCGACGGTGGCCCCACGACGGCCAGCCGCCAGACCTATGTCACCGGTAACGCGGCCCGCATGGCCGCCGGCGTGATGCGTGAGGCCCTCAGCGCCGTGGTTGCCGAACAGCTCAATGTACCGCCCGGCTCCATCCGCTTCGAGGAAGGATTGCTACGCAGCAATGGCCACGAGATGAGCTTCGGCCAGGCGGTGCAGCACCTGATCGACGAAGGGCGTGAGCCGCGCGCTTATTATGAATATATGGCCCCCAAGACCCAGCCTCTGGGAACGGGCGGTGACATGCACTTCGCCTTCAGTTTCGCCAGCCAGGCGGCGCTAACCGAGGTGGATCTTGAAACCGGCGAGGTTCACGTGCTCAAGGTTGTGGCCGTCAATGACGTCGGCAAAGCGTTTAATCCCATTGGCCTCCAGGGCCAGGTGGAAGGTGGCGTCATGATGGGCCTGGGTAATGCCCTCACCGAAGAGTTTATCGTCGAACGTGGCATCCCCTTTACCGACGTGCTCGCCCGCTACAAGATGCCGAGTATCAAGCACACCCCTGAGATCGAGTCGGTGATCGTGGAGGAACCGACGGCCGAAGGGCCGTATGGCGCCAAAGGGGTAGGGGAGATCTCCTCCATCCCGACCACACCGGCGATCACCAATGCAATCTATAATGCCACCGGCGTCCGGGTCTTCACCCTGCCGGTGGACCAGGATGCCCTCCTCCTGGCACTGAAAGAAGGGCGTAATTCCTGTTAATGGGATCGGGATCAGGGATTAATATAACCTCATCCCTGATCCCCGGTTAGTGGCAGGATTGGATAGGGTAAGCTGGAATCGCTTTAGCCGAGCGTAAGGCTTCCTTCCTCTTCCTGACCCAGATACCACTCGATTTCTACTTCCAGACTGCGTTGGGTTTTTCCCTTCTTATCTTCCTCTTCTGCTTTCACCTCCAGGGTAACGTTAGCAGGAATATCCAGGGTCACGCTCTCTGTGCCTTTCTGGAGGACCACCTGCTTTTGCTCTACCTTGTCGGCAAGATCGCGCAGGAAACTGGCTACGTTTTGCCGAGATTGCTTCTCTTCGCTTTGAAAGAGGACTACTTCTTTACCCATCGTCATCTCCTTGAAATTGCTGTTCGGTGTTCTGTGGGGTGTAAACGACAAGCTAATCTCTACTCTTCTTCCTCGCCGGCCGGGGCAGCCGGTTCCAGCCACGCGATTTCGATCTCCAGCTCGCGCGCCAGCCCTTCGTCCGTCTCTTCTTCCTCAAACTCCACCTCGAAGGAGACGATTTCCGGCACGAAGAAATTAAAGGTATCTTTCCCTTTACGTAATTGCACCTGCTTGTCCCGCTGGACCATGGCGTCTGCCAGCTGGTGCAGAAAGCGGGCAACAGTTTCGATATTTTCTTGAGAGTCGCTTTCGAAAAGGGTTCGTTCGTCGCTCATAATACTCCTTTATACTTACTATACGTTCGTGGCAAACAATCGTTGCTACATCTCTGTTACCGGCCGGTGATGCCGTTCCGCCCGTAACAGATCTCCTTTTACTCCCTGGCCCACGAAGCGGTCTCCCTCTACCAGCACCTGCCCCCTGAGGATTGTGTATGCCAGCCGCCCGGCGATCTTCATTCCCTCGTAGGGGGACCAGTCCGCGTTGCCGTGAAGGATGTCAGCCGTGAGCGTACTTTCCCCTTCGGGATCCCAGATGGCGAAGTCGGCGTCGCCTCCCTCCCGGATGCTGCCTTTGCGCCCGGCAATGCCGAAAATGCGGGCGGGGTTGGCAGCCAGCAGATCGACCATCTGGGCCAGCGAAATCCGGCCGGCGCGCACCCCATACGTATAAAGCAGCGGAAAGAGTGTCTCCACCCCCGGCATCCCGTTGGGTGTCAGGTGGAATACCCCCTCGTGCCTGTCTTTCTGCTCCCTGGTAAAAGGGCAATGGTCGGTGCCCACGCTGTTGATCTGCCCGGCCGCCAGCGCCTGCCATAGCGCCTTGACATCCGCCTCCGTGCGCAGGGCGGGGGTTGTGATATACAGATGGCCCTCTTTCCCCTCATACTTCTCTTCGGTGAGCACCAGGTATTGGGGGCAGGTTTCCAGATAAAGCTTGGCTCCCTGCCGGCGCATGTCCAAGCCGGCTTCCAGGCCGGCCGCGCTGCTGAGGTGGACGATGTACAGGGGGGCTCCCAGTTTGGCCGCGATCGCCCCGGCATCGCGGATTGCCTTGGCCTCGGCCATGGCCGGCCGGCTGCGCGGGTGGCAAATGGGTGCCCGCTCGCCACCATCCACATACTCTGCCGTATGTTTTTCGACGACATCATTGTCCTCGGCATGCAACATCAACAGGCCACCCTGCTGGTTGACCACGCGCATCACTTCCCGGAATTCTTCCCAGGGAATCATCATGCCCGCTTCCCGGTAGGTGGAGAAAACCTTGAAGCTGGTGAATCCCTCGGTAATTAATCCCGGGATCTCCTCCAGGTGTTCCAGCGGCCGGTCGGTGACGTTGACATGAATGCCAAAATCCACGTGGGCTTTTCCCGCGGCCTTCTTCACCCTCACCTCTACCGCCTCCCGCAGCGACTCGCCAGGTTCCTGGACGGTGAAGTCGAGGATAGTAGTCACCCCGCCGAAAGCAGCGGCGATGGATCCCGACTCAAAATCGTCGGCTGAGGTTGTATCCTTGATTGGAATACCCATATGGGTGTGGGCGTCGATGAAGCCGGGGAAGACCAGCTTGCCTGCTGCATTGACGACTCTTCCCGCCTTTTTTGCCGGAAGATCGCTGGCCAGCGCCACGACCCGGCCGTCCCTCACGCCCACGTCCAGGCGGGCCGGACCCTGTGGGAGAACAACGTCCCCGTTCTTAATGAGCAGATCAAAGGTGTTGTTGCCGGCCATGATTAATCTCCGCTGCGTAAACGCTGACCCTGTATGAATTACCCGGGCATTCTGGTAAAATAGAGTGTGAAACGAAGCACAATCAACTTTGATCTCAAGTCTATGACAACCCACTTCGGGTAGCAAATCATTATGGCAGAGCAAGAGCAGTTCACTAATCGTTTTCGTGACGCTACCGAGCGCCCTGATCTGACGGGCGGTTCCCGTATGCGCCGGTACCATCCCTGGCGGCGCCAGATCGAGTTGCGCCAGCCGAACCAGGGTAAAGCGATCACCGATAATCTGGAAACGGTGACGCTCGATCCGCGGGTGATAGACATCGCCAGCGAAATCGAGCCCTTAACTCGGGAAGGAGTGCCTTTTTTTGGGGACTTCTGGGCAACGATGGTCCGCACCCAATTTCCCGGCTGGATCCGGCGGGGACTCTTTTGGCGTTACTTCCGCGGTATCTTCGGTACCGATTTCCGCGCATCCCACGCGCAGCGCTTTGCAAACCGGTTCCGCATTGCCCGGCAGAGACAGCGTGATCTGGACAAGCTAAAAGAAGATATTGGGGCTTACGCGGCCGAACGAGGATTTGCGCTAGTTGGTTTCACCAGGGTGGATCGCCGGTACATTTCAGGCGGGGAGGACGAGCAATTCCCGTATGACACGGCCGTGGTGCTGGGGATGGAGATGGACGCGGCGTTGTTGGACGAGATGCCGGCCGCGGAGGGGAAGCTGGTCGATTTCGAGACCTACGTCGAGGCCGGGCGACAGGTACTGGAGGTGGCCCGTTTCATCCGCGAGCAGGGATACCGTTGTGTAGCGCGAACCGCGTTCGATAGCTGGGTCAAGTATGTTCCTCACGCGGTTAATGCCGGACTGGCCGAACTGGGAGCGAACGGCGTGGCCATTACGCCCGAATTCGGTCCACGCCAGCGCTGGGCGATGATCAGCGTTGATGCTGAGATTGAGCCGGATGAACCGGCCGATTTTGGGATCGGCGACTACTGCGAAGATTGTTTGCTCTGTGTGCGTGGTTGCCCGGGCCGGGCCCTCTCGGAAGAGAAGATGTGGTGGCGTGGGGTTTACAAGCACAAGCTGGATCCAACCCGCTGCTGGCCTTACTTCGTCAAGTTCCAGGGCTGTTCTATTTGTCTCAAAGTGTGCCCCTTCCATCGCTACGGGTATGAGGAAGCGATGGCCGCTTACCGGCGCGACGGCACCATCCTGGGTAAGCCCAAAGGAGTGGAGCGTTTCGTCGAGCGCCGGGCGCGGCGCCGGGCGCAGCAAAACGGGCAGCGAGCGTAGCGGTAGCACGGCGACGCTGGCTGCCACCCTATGGCACGCAAACGACATCGATCGAAGCGGGACCGGTAATCTCAGCCATCTCCACGATTACAGTGGCGATCTGGCCTTTGCCCCGGACGGCTATCACCTGATGCTTGGCTCGGCTGCCATCGATCGCGGCGTGGACACTGCGCTGGCCGCTGACATTGACGGCGACGTACGCTCACGGGGAGCAGGTGCTGACCTGGGCGCCGACGCATTCCAGCTTGTCCTTTACCTGCCGCTCGTGCTGGAGTATCATCCCTGAGCGCTGTTACCGGCCCGCGCGCGTTTGGGGGGACGGCGGGCGTTAGCCGCGATAGGGGCGTTCGCTTAGTAGTCCTCGGGAATAAACGTTTGCTCCTCGTACGGCATGCGCACGTAGGCCACGTCATCGTCGCGCGGTGGTAACGAGGTCGGCTCGGGCATCACATCCTGGTACTCAACCAGACTCAACAGGTGGCTGATGGTGTTTAGACGGGCCCGTTTCTTGTCATCCGAATTGACCACCCACCAGGGCGACATCTTGGTGTCCGTATACTCAAACATCCGGTCTTTGGCCCGCGAGTAGTCCACCCAACGCCGCCGTGCTTCCAGGTCCATCGGGCTCAGCTTCCAGCGACGGCGCGGATCGTTCGCGCGGGTCTGGAACCGCCGTTCCTGTTCTTCGTCGCTGACCGAGAACCAATACTTGATCAGCTTGATCCCGTCGCGAAGCAGCATCCGTTCGAATTGGGGGCAGGAGCGCATAAATTGCCAGTATTCATCTTCGCTGCAAAATCCCATCACCCGCTCGACCAGCGCCCGATTGTACCAGCTCCGGTCAAAGAGAACGATCTCCCCGGCCGCGGGCAGATGGGAGACGTACCGCTGGAAATACCATTGGGTCCGCTCCCGCTCTGTGGGTTTGTCCAGGGCGACGACGCGCACAACCCGGTGACTCATGCGTTCGGTGATCCGCTTGATCACCCCACCCTTACCGGCTGCGTCCCGCCCTTCAAACAGGACCACCAGCCGTAGGCCCTGCTCTTTTACCCAATATTGCAGCTTGACCAGCTCTTCCTGCAGGCCGGCCAGCTCCCGCTCATAGTATTTTCGTTTGAGTTTACCGCTCTTTCTATAATGCTTCTTGTCGCGTTCCGGTCCGGTGCGTGGTTCGCCCCGGTCGGTATACTCGATGGTGATCGATGGTTCGGCCGGAGCCGCATCCGCGGTTTCCGCGACAGTTGTCTCTGCCGCCGGGCTTTTTGCCGGTACGTCCTCTGCGGCGCTGGCAGTTGCTTTCTCCTCGGGCTGCTCTTCCGCTACTGGGGTGGGTTCAGCCGCTACGGTTTCCGCCGCCGGCCGTCCATCACCTGCAGGCGTCGTTTCCTCTGCCGCCAATACCTCTTGGTCTTCATGTTGATTAGCCATCCGATTCCTCCCTCTTACTGCTGCTGTCACGGTTAGGGTAATTATAGCAGAAAAAAGAGCGAACGGGCGACGCTAATCGGGCCCTGGTCGCCTCGAATGTTTGGAAGGGTGGCGGCACGGCTTAATACTCCGGACCCCACCGGACACTTGCTGGCCATGCCGCCTCATTTACTTGTGTTCCGGTCATTCAGCGGGTAAGCTGATGGGGAATGCCAGCGTCTACTGTGGAGGGACGGGAAAATGCTTGTAATCATCAGCGATCTACATCTCACCGACGATACATCCGGTAAGACGATCAATGCCGGGGCCTTTCGTGATTTTCGGGCACGGTTGCAGGAGCTCGCCCTTGACGCTTCCCGGCGTGCCACGGGGCGCTTTCAACCGCCGGAGGCGATCGAACTGGTCCTGCTGGGTGATATTTTTGACCCGCTCCATTCGGCGCGCTGGCATACAGGGGAAGTACAGGTGCGTCCCTGGGAACACGAGAGCAAGCCGTTGCTCTTCCAGCAGAAGATCGCGGATATTACCGAGGCAATAATCAGCCGTAACGAAGAGGCACTGGCTGTCCTCCGCGGGCTGAGCGGGGCCGAACCGCTCCGGCTGCGCGAGCCCGGCCGGGTCGGAGCGCCTGAGATAGCCGTGCCCGTTAACATCACCTACATGGTTGGCAATCACGACTGGTACTATCATCTGCCGGGAGGTGGGTTTGAGGCAATCCGGTACAGGATACGCCAGGTGATGGGACTGGCCAACGAGCCGGGACCGTTTCCTCACGAACCCGAAGAATCGGCCCGGCTCTTCGATATTTTCCGGAGTCACCGCACCTACGCCCGCCATGGCGACAAATTTGACGGGCTCAACTATGAGGAAGCGCAGGGTCGCGACGCGGCGACGCTAGGAGACGCCAGTGTCGTAGAACTGATCAACCGCTTCCCCCACGAGGTGCGGCGACGGGTGGGTGACCTTCCTCCCGCCTTTGTCGCCGGCCTGGATGAACTTGCTAACGTCCGTCCCTCGCTGATGGTCCCCGTTTGGGTAGACGCGCTCTTACGCCACGCGGACCTGCCTGCCCGGCAGGTGTACCAGATCAAGGAGATCTGGAATGGGCTGGCGGAGGAATTTATTTCGCTACCCTTTGTGCAGGCCAGAGATCAGCCGCTGGCCCTGGACCAGGTGGACGCTCTCGAGCTGTCCTTGCATCTCTCCACCGGCTTTTCCTTCCGTGGACTGGCCCGGCTGGCAACCTTTGTCCAGGAACGGATCTGGAAGGGAGACACATCTTTTGCTCGCCACGCCCTGGAAGAACCCGCGTTCGAGGATCCCGCCTTCGACCACATTGTCTACGGCCACACTCACCGCCACGAAGTCGTTCCGTTGCGCATCCGCCGCCACCGGGGCCGGCCAGCCAACCAATTCTACCTGAACAGCGGTACCTGGCACGCCATCCAACAACGTACCCTGAGCGAGGGAATGGTCGCCCCCAATTTCGCCTTTTACCATGTCATGACCTACCTGGCCTTCTTCCGGGAAGACGAGCGTAGCGGCCGGCCCTTCGAGACGTGGTCGGGAACCCTGGGCTTCAGGGAACTGGACTAGGGTTCGGCAACACGCCTCGTGTTTCCTTCTCTTGTAGAGTGGGCTTCTTTTCAAATAGTCTATCCCGTTATCCGTCTAACCGAATCCTGGCGAAGGATAGTGTTGTTCCAGGCTCTGCCCGATTCCCCTGCCCTGGCACAGAACGTGATTCCCTTACCTCTCTTCGAAAGGCAGGGACCTGACGGATACCAGAACCAGAAATGAAATCCCCAGCAGGATGACCGAGAGGGTCAGAGCGACGTCGAGATCCAGCTCAAACCCCAGGTAGATCGCCAGCGGCATCGTCTGCGTCCGGCCGGGTAAATTCCCGGCAAAGATGATCGTCGCCCCAAATTCCCCCAGTGCCCGCGCCCAGGACAAGACCGCCCCGCCCAGGAGCGCCGGGCGGGAGAGGGGTAGGATGACGTGGCGGAACAGCGCCCATTCGCCGGCACCATCCAGGGCTGCCGCCTGGGCCAGCTCTTCGTCCACTGCGCTGAAGCCCAACATTGCTGCGCGGAGGAAGAAGGGAGAGGCCACAAAAAGCTGCGCCAGGACCACTGCTACGGCGGTGAAGGTCAGTTCCAGACCGGCGTTTGCCAGATAAATGCCGGCGATCCCCCGACGGCCGAAGGCCATCAGCAGCGCCACACCGGCCACGGCCGGGGGCAACACCAACGGCAGATCCAGCAGAGTTTCCAGGAGCCGCCACCCCGGTAAATGCCGCCGGGCCAGCAAGTAGGCGAGGGGGGTCCCCAGCAGGGCGGCCAGGACGGTGGCGGCCACACTGGTGCGCAGGCTGAGGAAGATTGCCTGGGTTACGGCCGGATCCTGTAAGTGTTGCAGCACCATACGTGGAGAGGCGCGCCAGACGAGGGCAGCCAGGGGGAGCAGGATAAATAGAGCCAGGGGCAGGCTTGGCAGGATCCACCAGCCGGCCGGGGAGCGAGTAGTTGGACGGCGTCGAGGCAGGAACATGATTATTGCTCCACTACCGGCTGCAGCCCGTATCCCGCCAGGATCTCTTGCCCCTGGGGGGAAAGGGTGAAGTTGACGAAAGCACGGGCCAGGGCACGCTGCGCGCTGCCGGCGACAGGAGCGATCAGGTAACTGCCACGAATATTGAAGGCGTCGGGGATCTCGATCACCATCACTCCTTGCCCTGCCACGTCGCTGGCATAAACCATGCCTGCGTCTGCTTCGCCCAGAGCCACCTTAGTCAAAACCGCCCGCACATTCTGTTCATGGGAAACGACATTTGCCAGCGTTTCTTGACGGAAAGCAGGACCAAAGGCTGGATCTGCAGTTGCCTGCTCCAGAACCTGGCGGGCATAGCGTCCGGCCGGAACCGTTTCTCCCGCCAGGACCAGCTTAACGCCCGGCCGGGCCAGGTCTGCCAGACTTTCGATGGCCGCCGGGTTACCGGAGGGAACGACAATCACCATCCGGTTGCCGGCAAACTGTCGTGGCGCTTCCGCCGCGATGCGCCCGGCTGCGATCGCCACCTCCATCTGCTGCTTGTCGGCGCTGGCGAAAAGATCGGCCGGTGCCCCCTGAGCCAATTGTTGGGCCAACTGCTGGGACCCGGCAAAATTCAGCTGCACGTCCACCCTACCTGCTTCCCGTTCGAATGTTGTCGCCAGCTCGGTAAACGCTTCCGTCAGCGACGCCGCGGCGAAAATTGTGAGCGTCTGACCCTCCGCCGGACTATTGTTGCCACAGCCACTCAGGAGCAGGAGGCCCAGAAGGCTCACAAGGCGCAGACAAACCCAAGGTTGCCTTCTTACCCGTAGCGGGCCATTTTCGGCTAAGTGAGACTTCCACTCATACATAATGATAATCACTTGACAATAGACAGATTCTCATTTAAATTCGTCATACAACCATACAATTATACCTTTTGACGCAGACTGTTCCAGCCCTGCCACACTTTGAATGTTAGAACGTAAGCCATCCCTGACCGAACAGGCCAAAGTATACATCAAACAGCGAATTCTCGACGGCGAGTTCGAGGGGGAACGAATTCCCTCTGAGACAGAGCTGGCCAGTGAGTTGGGGGTCAGCCGGACCACGATTCGCGATGCCCTCAGCCGGCTGGAGATTGAAGGCGTCATTTACCGCAAGCAAGGCTCAGGCACCTATGTGAATGAGCCTGGCCTGCAAATCAAGACCCGGCTGGAAGAGATCTGGTCCTACGAAGCGGTACTGAAAGCCCACGGCTACACACCATCCACCCGTATTTTGGGTGTGCAGACCGCACCGGCCGGGCCGGATTTGGCCGCCGAGCTGAATCTGGCGCCCGATGCTGCAGTGATCACGGTGGAGAAGCTCTTTCTGGAGGACGAGGAACCCGTAATCTTTACCCGGAATCAGATCCCGTCGGCGCTCCTGACCGAGCCATACGAACGTGAGGCATGGGCGCAACCCGTTTACCAGTTTCTCAGCAACTATGGCCGCCAGCGACTCACGTATTATATCTCTGAGATTATCCCCATTATTGCCTCTCCGGGGCTGGCCGAGATTTTACACATTGCCGAGGGCGTGCCCCTCATTTCTTTTTCTGAGATTGGCTACAACGAAGATAACGAGCCGGTCTTGCGTGCCTATTCCTATTTGCGTGACGATCTACTGCGCCTGCGTCTGATCCGGCGCAAGATTACCTGATTAACTAACGTTAACCCCTGTCCGGCCCTGCCGGACGTTTCTGTCATTCCACTGTTTGCTGTGGCTGCTCGCTTCGAGGGGGGAGTGCCGAAAGCCAGCGCCCGGCAGGAAAAAGGAGATACAACATGAAGAGTTTTGCTGGACGTGACATTTTATCCCTGAAAGATTTCGAGCGGAACGAATTTTTCCGGGTCTTTGAGGCCGCCGAGAAACTGGAGCCCATTGCCCGCAACCGCCGAAATACCGACTTACTCAAAGAAAAGACGCTGGTCACGGCCTTTTACCAGCCCTCGACCCGAACGCGGATCGCCCACGAAGCGGCGATGTTACGCCTTGGTGGCGCCGTTACCGGCTTTGCCGACGCCAAAATGACGCGTGCCGGGGACTTCTACCAGGAGTCTATTAAAGATACGGTCAAGATGCTCGAGTTCTATGGCGATGTCATCGTCATGCGCCACTTCCAGCAGGGTGCGCCCCACGAGGCAGCAAAATGGGCGTCGGTACCCGTGCTTAACGGTGGCGACGGCTGGGGCGAACATCCTACCCAGATCCTGACCGACCTCTACACCGTCTACCGCGAAAAGGGCCGCATCGACGGGCTCAAGTGGCTCGCTGTGGGCGACATGCGCATGCGTACTATGCACTCCCTGGCTTACGGTCTGACCCAGTTTGATTGCCCCATCACCTTTGTCTCACCGCCGGATATGTCGCTTACCGACGAATTTAAGGCTGACATCGACCAATATAGCCTCGACTACCGCGAGGCCGATCACGTCGAAGAAGCTATTGCCGATGCCGACGTCATTCTCGTCGAGCCGGTAGTACAGCCCGATTACACCAAGTCCCGCGATGAGCGGGAGGGCGACGTGGGCATGACCCCCGCCAATTACAGGATCACGCGCGAGCTGCTGGCCAACAAGGCCAAATCAGACGCCATTCTCCTCCACTCCCTGCCCCGCATGGACGAAATTCCTGCGGACGTCGACATCACCCGCTGGTCCCGCTACTGGCAGGAAGCGTTCAACGGTGTGGTCATGCGCATGGCCCTGCTGGCGCTGGTACTTGGCAAGATGGAGTAAGACAGGGATTAGGGATCAGGGATCGAAAGCCTTTAAGGAGAAGGGTGACGTGGGAAAGGTTCAGAGTTATCGCGATTTGCAGGTGTGGCAGCGGGCGGTTGACCTGACTGTCACTCTGTACCGGGTCACAAAGGATTTTCCGCAGACAGAGTTGTATGGGCTTACCAATCAGCTCCGGCGGGCCGCGGTCTCCATTCCCTCAAACATTGCTGAAGGACACAGGCGACCCACAAAGGAGTTTGGCCGCTTCCTTACCATTGCCCTCGGTTCAGCGGCCGAACTCTCGACCCAGATCGAGATAGCGCATCGGATTGGCTATCTGGACGACCCTGATTCCCAATCTCTTCAAGCAGAACTATCGATTATTGAACGACAACTCTATAGCCTAATAAACCGGATCCGAGGGTAGTGGATCGGGCTTTGGCAGTCATACCTGCCAATCCCCGATCCCCAATCCCCAATCCCCTGGAGGAACCATGCAGACAGGACTAAAAGGTCGCGATTTCATCAGCGACCTCGACTTTTCCAAAGAAGAAGTAGAAACCGTATTAGATGTAGCCTGGGATTTAAAGAAGAAACGGGCAATGGGCGTGCCCCACGCCTACCTGCGCGACAAAGTGCTGGCGATGCTCTTCTTCTTCTCCAGCACCCGCACCCGTGGCTCCTTTGAAGCAGGGATGGCCCAGCTTGGCGGTCACGCTGCGTTCATCGAAAGCCGTACCACCCAGGTATCCCATGGCGATACTGAGAAAGAACTGGGCGAGATCTTCGGCCGTTACTTCGACGGCATCGCTATCCGCCACGTCGACTGGGGTATCGGCAATAATTACCTGAATAACGTGGCTTCGGCCTCCCGCGTGCCTGTCCTCAACATGCAGGACGAGATTTACCACCCTCACCAATGTCTGGCCGACCTGATGACCATTATGGAGAAGAAAGGTCGTAACCTGCGAGGCAAGAAGATGGTCGTCTCCTGGGCCTATGCCTCCTCTTACCTCAAGCCACTGTCCGTGCCCCAATCGCTCATCTTGCAGATGCCGCGCTTTGGGATGGACGTGGTGCTGGCTCACCCCCCCGAGTTTGAGCTGATGCCAGATATCATGGAACAGGCCCGCGAACAGGCCCGCCGCCACCACACGGGCTTCGAAGTTGTGCACGACATGCAAGAAGCCTGCCAGGACGCGGACATTATCTATGCCAAGTCATGGGGGCCGCTGATGACGACCCAGGACCCACAAGAAGGAAAACGGATCCAGGATCAATACCGGGATTGGATCGCCAACGAAGCGTTAATGGCCCGGGGCAAGGACGATGTGATCTACATGCACCCGCTCCCGGCTGATCGCGACATCGAAGTGACCAGTGCCGTCCTCGACGGGCCCCACTCGGTCGTCTTTGACGAAGCAGAAAACCGCCTGCACGCGCAAAAAGCCGTGATGGCTTTAACGATGTAGTGATTAGAGATTGGAGATTGCTTTGCGACGCCGGTCGCCAATCTCCAATTTCCAATCTCTGTAAGGAGACTCCCACTATGACAAATGGAAAAGAGAAGAAAGTCGCCGTCATTGCCATTGGCGGTAACTCCTTGATCAAAGACAAGAGCCACCAGCGGGTCGAGGATCAATACGAGGCGGCCCAGGAAACGGCGCTGCACATTACCAAAATGATCCAACAGGGCTGGACGGTCGCCATCTCCCACGGGAACGGGCCCCAGGTCGGCTTCATCCTCCGTCGCTCAGAAATTGCAGCCAAGGCGGAAGGGCTGCACGAGATTCCTCTTGACGTCTGCGGCGCGGACACCCAGGGTGCCATTGGCTATGCCCTACAGCAGAACCTGTACAATCACTTCCAGGACCTTGGGATTGACAAGAGCGTTACCACCATCGTTACCCAGGTCGAAGTGAGCGCCGAGGATCCGGCGTTCGATAACCCGACCAAACCCATCGGCAGCTTCATGGACGCCGGGGAAGCCGCCCGCCGCCGTGACCAGGAAGGATGGAAGGTTGTCGAAGATGCCGGCCGTGGCTGGCGCCGGGTCGTCCCTTCCCCGCTACCCGTGCGTATTGTCGAGGAAGAAGCAGTCAAGGCCCTCATCGAGGCCGGCGTGATTACTATCACCGTGGGCGGTGGCGGTATTCCTGTCGTGGCTGATGAAGACGGAACTCTGCATGGCGTCGCCGCCGTCATCGACAAAGATTTCGCAACAGCCTTGCTGGCCAACGTCCTTGGCGCGGAGCTAATGATTATCAGCACCGCTGTGGAAAAGGTGGCCCTCAACTTCGGCCGGCCGGACCAGCAATGGGTGGACAAAATGTCTCTGGCCGAAGCGAAAGAGCACCTGGCCGAAGGTATCCACTTTGCAGCCGGCAGCATGGCGCCCAAGATCCAGGCGGCCATCCTCTTCCTTGAAGGCGGTGGCAAGAAAGTGATTATCACCAACCCGGAAAATATTGAGCGCGCCCTCAGTGGTGAGACGGGCACGCACATTACGGCGCAAGCCCGGCCGCAACCTGCCGGCGCATCGTAGGCTGGAAATGAACATGGACCATATCCAACATTTGCATTGTCTTATCTGCGGTCGAGAGTATGCTCCTGGGGATGTCGCCTACGTTTGCCCTGAACATGGCAACGAAGGGATCCTCGACGTGCGCTACGACTATGACCTGATCGGCTCTCGTATTAGCCCGGCGAGTTTAAGTGAGAACGACGACTATACCATCTGGCGTTACAAACCTTTGTTGCCGGTTGCCCCCGATGCAACGGTACCACCGTTGCGGGTTGGTTGGACGCCCCTCTACTGGGCACCACGGCTCGGTGAAAGCCTCGATCTCAACCATCTTTGGGTGAAGGATGACGGTCGTCAGCCGACCGCTTCCTTCAAAGATCGTGCCAGCGCAGTTGCCCTCGTCAAAGCGCGCGAGCAAAAGGCTGGGGTTATCACTACCGCCAGCACCGGCAACGCGGCGGCTGCCCTCAGTGGTCTTTCGGCCAGCGTTGGCCAGCCCAACGTCATCTTTGTACCGGTAACCGCCCCCCAGGCGAAAATAGCCCAGTTGCTCGTCTTCGGTTCGCAAGTAATGCTCGTCCAGGGTACCTACGACGATGCCTTTGAACTATGCCTGGAAGCGGCCGAGGAGTATGGCTGGTACAATCGCAACACCGGTTTTAACCCGTACATGACGGAAGGGAAGAAGACGGCCGCTTACGAGATCTGTGAACAGCTCGGATGGCAGGCCCCGGACGCCATTTTCGTCAGCGTCGGCGACGGCAACATCATCGGCGGCCTGCACAAAGGTCTAAAAGACCTGCAGGCGCTGGGCTGGATCGAACAGATGCCGCGCCTTTACGGGATCCAATCTTCTGGCAGCGATTGGATGGTGCAGGCCTGGGAAGAAGGGTTGGCAACGCCTGCCGAACTCCAGCAAAAACCGCCAATCAAGGCAAACACGGTTGCCGATAGCATCAGCGCCGGGTTGCCCCGGGACCGGATGAAGGCGATGGCCGCCGTTCGTGAGACCGGCGGCGCCTACATCCGTGTGGATGACGAAGCCATCCTGGCAGCGATTCCCGCCCTCGCCCGCGGCGCAGCCGTCTTTGCCGAACCGGCCGGCGCGGCTGCCTTCGCTGGTCTGGTAGAAGCGGTCGAGCAGGGTTTGCTCGGTGCCGACGAGCGCATCGTCGTCCTTAATACCGGCAACGGGCTCAAAGACATCCAGAGCGCAATGAAAGCTGTGGACCTTGTCCATACCCAACCCCACCACGTCGAGCCCAGCCTTGAAGATTTGAAGCGGGTGATGGCCGGCGAAATAATTGTTTAATGCTTGGGACTGGCCTTTGATCGTGCCCGGCTATCTCTAGTGCCCGGGCCGGTCTCTGACCAGTCCCGTTCACGTCCAACGCTCGGGCCGGTCTCTGACCGTGCCCGCCTATGCAGCTAAAGAGAGGAAACGCAATGATCGATCTGACAATTCACGACGAAGAAACACTGGCGCGGGCCGTTGAGCGGGCGCGCGAGCGCGACATCATTATCCCCACCTTTGACGAGATGGTTAATCCGGACCGGATTCCGGAACCGGTCACAGATAGATTGCGGGACGTAGGGCTCTGGGATCTGAATCCCCTCAACCTCTTCCGCATTACCTGGCATAACGAGCCAACGGCCACCGGCGGCACCTTCGGCGGTGTGAATTACCTTGTGTTGCCGCCCGAGCTAACCGGCGTTAAGGCCCGCATCGCCATGCTCATCGGCAAGTGGTTTCCCACCGGCGCCCACAAGGTAGGGGCTGCCTTTGGCTGTCTGGTGCCCCGCCTCGTCACCGGCCAGTTTGATCCCACTACCCAGAAAGCGGTCTGGCCCTCCACCGGCAACTACTGCCGTGGCGGCGCTTACGACTCCAACCTGTTGGCCTGCGAATCCATCGCTATTCTGCCCGAAGGGATGAGCCAGGAGCGGTTCGATTGGTTGGCAAGCGTGGCTGGAGAGACCATTAAGACCCCCGGCTCCGAAAGCAACGTCAAGGAGATCTTTGACAAGTGTTGGGAGTTACGCCGCTCTGGCGAAGATGTGGTGATCTTCAACCAGTTCGACGAGTTTGGCAACTACCTCTGGCATTATGCAGTGACCGGTCCCGCCATGGTCGAGGTATTGCAGAAGGTTATGGGTCCCGGCGACAATTACGCCGGTGTGGTCCTCACCACCGGTTCCGCCGGCACTATTGCCAGCGGCGATTACATGAAGCAGCAATATCCCACCAGCAGGGTTGCCGCCAGCGAGGCGCTCCAATGCCCAACCCTGCTTAACAATGGCTTTGGCGCCCACCGTATCGAAGGGATTGGTGACAAACATGTGCCCTGGGTCCACAATGTTAAGAACACCGACATGGTGATGGCCATTGACGACGCTGGGCCGATGGCGCTGATTCGCCTCTTCAATGAGCCGGCCGGGCAAGAGTACCTGGTCTCGCAGGGTGTGCCCGCTGCCCTTGTGGAGCAACTGCCCTTACTGGGAATCTCCAGCGCTGCCAATCTGCTTTCCTCCATCAAGTTTGCCAAGTATTACGAACTCGATGAAGATGACGTCGTCCTGACCGTGGCCACCGATTCCATGGAGATGTACGAGAGCCGCCTCGACGAACTGGAGGAAGCGGAAGGCGAGTTCAGCACAACCGACGCTGCTATTGCCTTCCAGCGCCACCTGCTGGGTACTACCATTGATTATGTGGAAGAACTCGGGTACTATCAGCGGAAGCGGATTCACAATCTCAAATACTACACCTGGGTAGAACAGCAGGGGAAGACGTATGAGGAGATCCAGGCTCAGTGGTATGATGATGATTACTGGACCAAGATCCAGAACACGGTCGGCGAGATTGACGAGCGCATCAGAGCCTTCAATCAACGTACTGGCCTTCTGGACCAGATGAACGGAAATCAACAGTAAAGCGTAATCAGTTAAGAGTCGTGCGTTGGCTCAATCCCGGTTCGTAGTAGCGGCCCTGGCCGCCTTGTAAACAGCGGCCTGCTGCTGAAGCCGTTACTGCGAACCGCGGACATTGAGTCAGCGCCCTCCAGGGGAGGTTCCCCACATGTCGGACGCGATTCGTTTGCCGCAGGAGGGGCGAGCACCGGAAGACGTCCTGGCCCAGATGAAGGCAATGCGGGCTGCGGACCTGCGCTGGCAGGAAGGAAAAGTGTTCAGCCTCGTCTTCTTTGCCGGCGAAGAGGCCAGCCAATTGTTGAAGGAAGCGTATACCCTTTTCTTCTCAGAAAACGCGCTCAACCCGACGGCGTTTCCCAGCCTGCGCCGCTTCGAGACGGAAGTGATCGCCATGAGCGCCAACCTTCTCGGCAGCCAGGGCAACGTCGTGGGTAACATGACCTCAGGGGGCACCGAGAGCATCCTGATGGCCGTCAAGACTGCCCGGGATTGGGCCCGGGCCGAGCGACCCGCTATCCGGCAGCCTGAAATGATCCTGCCCCTGAGCGCCCACCCAGCGTTCGAGAAAGCCGCCCACTACTTCGACGTGAAGGCAGTCCACACGCCTCTGGGTGCAGACCTGCGAGCAGATGTGGGTGCTGTCCGCGAGGCAATCACGCCGGATACCGTTCTGTTGGTGGGTTCCGCGCCGGCCTATCCCCATGGCCTGGTCGACCCTATTCCCGACCTGGCAGCGCTGGCCCGGGAACACGATCTGCTCCTCCATGTAGACGCCTGCGTCGGTGGCTTTATGCTACCTTTCGTCCGCCGTCTGGGGTATCCCGTAACCGACTTCGATTTCACGGTCTCCGGTGTCACCTCCCTCTCCGCAGATTTACACAAATACGGTTATGCTGCCAAGGGTGCCTCTGTGATCCTTTACCGGAATGCAGCCCTCCGCCGCTACCAGCTATTCGCCTCTACCGATTGGCCCGGCGGCATCTACGCCTCGCCCACCATGAGCGGAACCCGGCCGGGTGGGGCTCTGGCTGCGGCCTGGGCGATAATGAATCATCTGGGTGAGGCCGGCTATCTGGCCATTGCCCGCCAGGTAATGGGGACGGCGACCAAGATTCGGGAAGGAATTGAGGACCTGGACGGGGTAAAGATTCTGGGCGAGCCGGCGATGAGCCTGATGGCCATCGCTTCCGACGACCTGGATGTCTACGAGATTGGAGACGAATTGGGGGGGCGTGGCTGGCATCTGGACCGCCAGCAATTCCCGCCCAGCCTGCACCTCACCATCAATTACGCGCACGTAGAGCAGGCCGATCGCTTCCTGGCCGACCTGGCGGCGGCTGTGGCCGCAGCCCGGCGCCCGAGCGTGCGCCGCCTGACCAACCGGGCATTGTTAAAGGTAGCCCGGGCAGCCACCACCCGCCTGCCGGAGACGCTTGTCAGCCGCCTCACCAGCCGTGCCTCTGGTTTGGTCGGGAGTGGGGGCGAATTGCCGGAACGGTCGGCGGCTATGTATGGAATGATGGGCTCTCTCCCCAACCGGGGCGATTTGAAGGAAGTCGTCCTCGACCTCGTCGAGCAATTCACAGACCCGCAGGCCGTGCCGCCGCCCGCATCGCCGCCAGCGGAAAAGGAGAACTAAACAGCCATGCCTGCTCCCACTACCATCTCCCTTGTCCGTCATGGGCACATTGTTAATCGCGATGATGTTTTTCACGGCCGGTTGCCCGGCTTCCCCCTGAGCCAACAGGGCGAGGAGGAGGCAGCCGCGGCTGCAGCCTTCCTCCGTGATCAGCCGGTGGTGGCTATCTATACCAGTCCCATGCAGCGGGCCCGGCACACCGCAGAGATCATCCAATCAGCCTTTGACCCGCTACCGCCCATCCAGGTTGAACCCCTTCTAAACGAGATCTACTCACCCTTCGACGGTTATCCCCGGGTCGAAATGGCAGCCCGGGATTGGGATTTTTACACCGGCACAGACGTAGAGTATGAACAGCCGGAGGAGATCCTGGGACGGATGTTGGCCTTTCTGCAACGGATGCGCCGCCGCCACAATGGAGAACACGTGGTCGGCGTAAGCCATGCCGACCCGCTCGCCTTTCTCTGGATGTGGGCCCTGGGAGTGCCGTTGAGCGTGGACTTGCGCAAAGAACTGGACCGCTATGGCCTACCCGACGACTATCCGGCGACGGCTTCTATTTCTACCTTCCGCTTCAACACCGTAGATCTAGAGGAGCGACCCGCTTATGAGTATACCAGACCGTACTGAATTCGCTTGCCAGCGATTCGCGGCGGCGATATAGTCGGAGTCGTCGGGAATCAGTTGCTTAGGTGTTGGAGCATAAACTTGAATCATTTACTGATCACCGATCACTGTTGACTGGCCACTATTCTAGGAGGAGGTGGTGCCTGAGAACAATGTGCCTTTACGATTCTACCCGTACACCAATAGATTCTTCTGGAGAAGAAAGGAGTGTAAGATGCGTACAAGGTCTTTGATTGTGCTGGCTCTGGTCAGCATGTTGTTGCTGTTAGCCGCGTGTGGTGGGGGGGATGAACTGGGAACTGAGGAGAATCCCATCGTGATGTCCTTTGTCCCCTCGGGAGATACGCAGGACATTATCGTCAGCGGTGATGCCCTCGCCGAGATGATTACAGAGCGCACCGACCTGGTCGTCGAAGCCAACGTCGGCACCGACTTTGCCGCCGTACGCGAAGCAATGGGCGCCGGCCAGGCCCACATCGGCTGGTTGAATACCTTCAATTACGTCCTTGCCAACGAGACGTACAACGTTGACGTGGCTCTGGTGACTGAGCGTTTCGGCTCCACCTTTTACAACGGGCAGGTCAACGTGAACGCCGACGCCGGGATTGAGACGATTGAAGATCTCCGGGGCAAGGTAATGTGCTGGGTCGATCCAAACTCCACCTCCGGTTACATCATCCCTCGCATTATGCTACAGGCCGAGGGAATTGATCCGGATGAGGACTTCGCCCAGACGATAGAGGCCGGTTCCCACAACAACGTGATCATCCAGGTCTATAACGGCGAGTGTGATGCCGGTGCCACCTTTGTGGATGCCCGCGACTCGGTTGAAGAGGATTTCCCTGATGTCAAGGAGCAGGTAGAGGTCCTCGCCGTGACCACGGATATTCCTAACGATAGCGTTGCCTTCGTCGAGGATTTCCCGGAGGAGATGCGCACGGAGATCGTGAACGCCCTGCTGGATATCGCGAGCACGGAAGAAGGGCAGGAAGCGCTGAACACCCTCTACTCCATCGACAGTCTGCAGGAAGCGGACGATAGTTTCTATGATGGCTTCCGGGCGGACCTCAGCCGGGCTGGTATAGACATCGAAGAACTGGCCGAGTAAAAAGATCGTGACCCTTGAAGGGGAGAGGCGCGTGCCTCTCCCCTATTAACCTGCAGGCAAGGAAAGTGCCATGCTGCGGATTGAAAATCTGACCAAAGTGTTTGAAGACGGCACTGTCGCCCTTCGGGACGTGTCCTTTACGGTGGACGAGGGTGAGTTCCTGACGGTGATTGGCCTCTCCGGCTCAGGAAAATCTACCCTGTTACGCTGTATCAACCGGCTGATCGAGCCGACAGAGGGGCGCGTACTCTGGAATGACGTCGACGTGACGGCCGCCGGGCAGACGGAGTTGCGTCGTATCCGCCGCCAGATCGGCATGATCTTCCAGCAGTTTAACCTGGTCAAGCGCAGCAGCGTGCTCACCAACGTGCTCTCCGGTCGCCTGGGATACGCTCATCCCTGGCTCAGCCTTGTACATTACTTCTCTAAAGAGGACCGGCAGCGGGCACGGGCGGCTTTGGAGCGGGTGGGGATTTCGGAAAAGGCGGACAATCGCGCGGACCAGCTTTCGGGGGGGCAGCAGCAGCGGGTGGCCATTGCCCGCGCCCTGATGCAAGAGCCAAAGCTGATGCTGGCCGACGAACCGGTAGCCAGCCTGGACCCGGTGCTCTCCCATTCAATTCTCCAATACCTGGAATTGCTTAACCGCCAGGACGGGATTACCGTCATTTGTAGCCTGCATTTCCTGGATCTGGTTCACCGCTATGCGACCCGCGTCATCGGCCTGAAAGATGGCGAATTGGTCTTTGACGGGGCCCCGGAAGAACTGACGGCCCAACGCTTCAAAGAAGTGTACGGCGAAGAGGCAGAGATGGTGACCGTGGGCGGGCAGGCGACGGGGTAACCACATGGAAGAACAAGAACAGCCTTTTCTGTCTCTTTCAGGCTGGCAGGCGGCCCTTGCCTCCTTGATTATCCCTGGCAGCGGTCAATTTCTGCTGGGACGGCGCCAGCGGGCGCTTGCGTTGTTCGCTTCCCTGTTGGCTCTGGCTGCCCTCATTTGGTGGGGATCTATTTCCCTGCTGTTCCTGCCCTTGATTGTCATCTGGCTATGGAATGGGTGGGACGCCTACCGGCTCGCCCAGGAGAAAGAGCAGGGATTGCTCCTGCCGTTGCTCCTGGGTGCCATTATTCTCTACAGTTTGGGCGCGGAAGCCACCGAGTTTCGTTTCAACAGGCTCGTGAACGGCCTGCCCGGCATCCAACCTTACCTTTCGGCGCTGGCCGATCCCGAGTTGTTTACCTATGAGACCGAGGATCTGGCGGGACGCACGCCTATCCTGATTCCCTGCGTGGAGCCCCCGCTGCCGGAACCGGATCCAAACCGGGCACCGACTGTCGACCCCAGCGTGGAGATAGACGCGGCGTGCGCCGATGTGGGCGACCGCCTGGCGGTGCGCGGCGAGGGATTCTTCCCTGGAGAGTCCGGCGAGCTGCGTTGGATCAACCCCATTGGCGACGTGCAACGGCTGCTCGTCGACGGCGAGGTCGTTACCTTTGTTGCTGACGAGCAAGGACGTTTCACGTCAGAAATCATCGTTCCCCAGGCGGTACCCCTGACCCAGCAACCGCCTCCGGGCCAAACCCAGACCCACGTTCTGCGCGCAGAGCAGCACCGCCCTTTCGGCTCGCCCGTGCCCACCCAGACACTGCGGCTGGTATTCGAGAAGATTGGTGAGACGATTGCCCTGGCTTTCATTAGCACCGTCATGGGTGTCGTTTTTGCCGTCCCCCTGAGCTTCCTCGCTGCCCGTAATTTGATGGAAGCTAACCCACTTACTCGTGCGGTCTACTATGTGACCCGGACTGTGCTCAATGTCGTACGCTCGATTGAGACGTTGATGTGGGCCATTATCTTTGCCGTGTGGGTTGGTCTGGGCCCCTTTGCTGGCTCCCTGGCCCTCTGGCTACACACCGTCGCTGCCCTGGGTAAGCTCTACTCAGAGGCGATTGAGAGTATTGATCCGGGGCCGATCGAGGCCCTGCGGGCTACCGGCGCCAACTGGCCGCAGATGGTCGTTTATGCGGTCTTGCCCCAGATATTGCCCACTTTCACCTCGTTTACCCTCTTCCGTTGGGATATTAATGTACGCCTCTCGACCGTCATTGGCCTGGTGAGCGATGCCGGGTTGGGCTTTCTCGTTATCCAGTGGATCCGCCTCAACCGTTTTTCTTCAATGGCTACGGCGATCATTGCCATTGTGTTGGTGGTTGCCGGCCTCGACTACATCTCCAGCCGGGTGCGACAACGGATTATTGAAGGTACACCGGCCGGACAGGAGGCCGGACCGTGGCGGCGCAGACTCACGCGTGCCGGCATCGCCATTGCCTTTGCCTTTCTCTTCATCTGGTCCTGGCAGACGGCGGAAATCGAGTTCCAGGAACTGGTTGCGGGAGCACCTGATGGCCTCCGCATAGCTCGGGCCTTTGCCGTGCCCGATCTCTTTGACCGGCCGGAGGAAACTTTTACCGTGTCCGCACCCTTGCCTGTGCCCTGTGGCAGCGGGGAAGGGCAAACGGCCGGCGACCCACGGATCGAACTTTCCCCCACCTGCGGAGCGCCGGGAGAAGAGTTGGTGATCACCGGTCGCGACCTGCCGCCGGACACGCAGGTGTCAGTGCGCTGGGGATTTCCTGACGGCGGCTACCTGCGCGTGCGCTCCAATTGCTGTATGACCGACGCGGGCGGAAATCTGCGCCTGGAAACCGCCATCACGCCGCTGTTGGAGGTCGGCGAAGAGGCTGAGTTGTCAGAACCGGGATCCGTGGTCATCACCTGGGGTGAAATCGCCGGCCCAATTCAGCTAAGTGAGTCGTTCCGGACCGTGGTCGATCTTGCTTTGGTCACCCTGTTGATGGCTTTGGTGGCCACTACCATCGGTTCCTTCTTTGCCATCCCCCTGAGCTTTTTTGCCGCACGCAACATCATGGGCAATAGCCCCGTGGGGCGGACAATCTATTACTTCTTCCGCACCGCCTTCAACATCTTCCGCTCGATTGAACCCTTGATCCTGGTTCTGATTGCGGCTGCCTGGGTGGGAGCTGGACCCTTTGCTGGGATGCTGGCGCTGGCACTGAACAACATTCCCAACCTGGGCAAGCTCTTCTCGGAGACGATTGAAGAGATTGACCAGGGCCCGGTGGATGCAATTAAGGCTACCGGCGCCAATCGGATGCAGACGCTGGTCTTCGCCATCGTCCCCCAGCTTGTCCCCCGTTTTCTTGCCTTCATCCTTTACCAGTGGGACATCAATATCCGGATGTCCACGGTCATCGGCTTCGTCGGTGGTGGTGGCATCGGGCAGCAGTTCCGCCTGTGGGTTGGCCTGAATCAATATGCAGCAGCCGGCATGGCCACCTGGGCCATTGTGATCATGGTTTGGAGCATGGACTATCTTAGCGCCCGCGCCCGCGAAGAGATGATCTGAGCCTGTACTGACTGTACCCAGCCCGAGCCAGCTTCCCGCTCTCTGTCTGAATCCTATCGCCGCTCTCCGCACCCTGCAGTGTGATCATTTCCGCCTATGCTGCAGGGTTCGCCTGTCGCTTGACAGCAAGCGGTCCTTGCACAATAATGGTTTTATGTCTCCCCTGGCGCACTGCGTATGATCTATTGGTCCAAGAACGGCGACGATCCGATCTTAAAATCACACTATACCATCTGGAAATAAATAGGATTCTTGATGAAGCGTGAGGCAACAGTAAGGAGCAGTGAGCTACCGTCCAGCCTTTTATCTTTGCGTGATTCTCTCCGCGACGGTACGCTGCCTCTGGTTGCTTATCTGTCCCGGCTGGAAGAGCGGTTCCTCAGAGTGGAGCCCGAGGTCCGCGCATTTGTGCCCGAAGAAGGACGTTTTACCCGCCTGCACCGGGAAGCAGAACGTCTTCTGGCCCGTTATCCGGAAGCGGCATCCCGCCCGCCGCTGTTCGGAGTTCCGATAGGCGTCAAAGATATCTTTCATGTCCATGGCTTTTCTACCCGGGCCGGCAGCCGCCTCCCTCCCGACGCACTTCAGGGTACAGAATCCGCCGTAGTAACTGCCCTCAAGCAGGCCGGCGCCCTGATCTTGGGCAAGACGGTGACCACCGAATTTGCCTACTTCGCTCCGGGGCCAACGCGCAATCCGCATAATCTGGCGCATACTCCGGGGGGGTCCAGCAGCGGGTCTGCTGCTGCCGTTGCCGCCGGCCTCTCGCCACTGACCCTGGGGACCCAAACCATCGGTTCCCTCATTCGTCCGGCTGCTTTTTGTGGCGTGGTTGCTTTCAAACCGAGCCGTGAGCGGATCTCGCGAGATGGTGTGATTCCCCTCTCGCCCTCGCTCGACCACGTGGGGTTTTTTACAGCGGATGTTGCCGGTGCGGCACACGTGGCTGCCCTTCTCTGTGCCGAGTGGGAAGTGCCCGTAGTGTCTGCAGAACCGGTACTCGGAATTCCCCAGGGGCCTTATCTGGAGCGGGCAGAGACAGCCGGCTTGCGCCATTTCCATGCTGTCTGCCGCCGGCTAGGAGAGGCAGGATTCGCCATCAAGACGGTACCGGCGCTGGTCGAATTCGAGACCATTGAGAAACTGCACCACGAGCTCATGGCTGCCGAAGCGGAGCGCGTGCACCGGCAATGGTTTGCCGCCTATGACCACCTCTATCATGCGAAGACGGCCGCGCTCCTGACCCAGGGTGAATTGGTGCCCCAGGAACTGGTAGCCAGTGCCCGGCAGCAGCGGGCGATATTACGCGACGAACTGGAAACATTGATGGCCGAAAATCAGATAGACCTGTGGATTACTCCGGCGGCGACGGGTCCGGCCCCGGCCGGACTGGATAGTACTGGCGATCCGGTGATGAACTTGCCCTGGACTTTTGCCGGCTTGCCGGTGGTGAATGTTCCGGCCGGAACGGACAAATCTGGGCTACCTCTTGGCGTCCAACTGGTCGGCGGCTGGTATGGGGACGAGGCACTTCTCCTGTGGGCAGAGCAGATTGCGGCGGTGGTAAGCGGGATTGAGGTCCATGAAGACGGCAGTAAGCAACAACCGTCAGTTACCGGTTAACAATCGTTCTTGGAGGAGAAATCTCTATGTTGATTGTCAGACAACTGTTGGATCACAAGGGGTACGATGTCTGGGCTGTCACGCCGGAAACCACTATTTATGACGCGTTGGAACTGATGGCGGCCGAGAATATCGGCGCTGTCCTCGTGATGGAAAAGGATGACCTGGTCGGAATCTTTTCAGAACGAGATTACGCGCGCAAAGTCGCCCTGGCCGGGAAATCCTCGCGCCAGATGGCCGTGCGCGAGGCGATGACCGAGCAGGTCTTCGGCGTCCGTCCCGATCAGAGCGTAGAAGGCTGCATGGGTCTCATGACCGATAAGCACATCCGTCACTTACCAGTATTTGAAGACGAACGGGTGATCGGCGTCATCTCCATTGGTGATGTGGTAAAAGGCATCATCAGCGAGCAGGCCAATACCATTCACCACCTGGAGAACTATATCACCACCGGCCACCCGGCTGTGAGCAAACAGGCTACAAGGAAGGAGTAGGGAAAAGCATATGAGACGAGTAATGCGGATTCAATTGAAAGGGCCACGGGGCCTGGTAACAGCCGTTATTGCCCAGGCAGTAAACGACTGGCGCAGTGGCAAAGGCAAACGACGCCGGAATGCCCGCCAATATTTCAAGGGCCCGGTTTACCGTTACCATCTCAGCCTGCTAGATCTGCCCACCGATTGGTTGCCTACGGGTGTGGAAATAGAACAACGCTAGAGAAAAAGGACCTGGCTACCCTTCTTTAAAATCGAACACCTCCAGCGCCGAGGGCCCATCCTGGATCCGAAAAACCGTTTTTTCCTCGGCGCTGACTGCATCGGCCACGCGCTGCAAATGCTTGGGAACCGTTTTCTCCGGCTCTTCCCCCGGCACATAGTAGGCGAAGGCGGCGGCTTCCTCGTTTTCCTTCAAAGCACCCCCGACAATCTCGGCCGTGAAGACGAGGACCATCTCCCGTATCTCTGGTTTCGTATAGACTCCTGTCAGGTCCGTCAGCCGGACCTGCAACCCCGTTTCCTCTCGCGTTTCTCTCAGGGCCGTCTCCCACGGCGCTTCTGTTCCTTGCCGCCCGCCACCAGGCAGATTCCACAGATCGTAATCACGTCTTTTGACCCAGAGCACCTCACCTGCCTCGTTGCGTAATACGGTGAAGGCGCCGACACGCCATTCCACCGGTGATTGGTAAGCCGTCTCCCCACGTAGTCGCCGACGTAAATCCCGGTAACGATAGACCAGGCGGCTGGCCCAGCGCAGGTAGAGCGGGAGACGATGCGCGCCCCAATAGGGCGGGCCACCATAGTGATTCAGTGCCCGTTCCAGCCGGTCACGATGCATAGCCAGCATCGGGCTGGGCGCGGGTGTAGCCATCATGAAGCCTACCCGAGGTGATTCCGCCGACGTCTGCACTTCCCCTCCTTCTTGCAGGCAGCGAAATGAAAATAGGAGCCGTCCATCCGCATCATTTGGCCAGTAGTAGACGGCGACAAGCCGCACCGGCCGGGCCTCTATTCCGGTTTCCTCTTTCACTTCTCGAGCTGCCGCCTGGGGCGGTTGCTCGTCATTCTCCAGGGCACCGCCGGGTAAGGCCCAGGTGCGACTGTCGTCACGCAAGATAAAAAGTGCTTCGTTCAGATGGTTGGTAACAATGCCCTCGGCGAAGATCTTCATAGGCGCAAGATACCAGCATGGTGTAGGGGGTGCAACCTGAGAGCCGGCCGGGTGCAAGAATCCGGTAAGAGAAGGCGACTTCTCCTTGGCAAAGTACCCGGCCCGGGTATAATTACTTGTTGCTCGGGGAAGTGTCGGAACTGGCAGACGAGCATGACTTAGGATCATGTGCCGCGAGGCGTGCGGGTTCGAGTCCCGCCTTCCCCACCTTGACACAGAGCGTTGCTCCAGCAACGCTTTCTTTTTTGCCCTTAACAGAAGAAACCGATTTTTTCTGATACAATCCGCGGGCTGAGGGCGCATTCGCGAAAAACTCGGTTTCTATGAGTTCCTACAATATTTAGAAAGAGGTTCCTGTGACGCTAACAATCCATACTGAAGAAGATCAACAACGCCAGCTCAAGGTGACGGTGGAAGTTGCCGAGGCGCGGGTGCAGCAGCAGATGCGGCAGACCGCCCGTCAGATAGCGCGCGGTGTTAATATTCCCGGATTCCGCCGGGGCAAAGTACCTTACAATATCCTCGTGCAGCGGGTGGGCAAAGAAGCCTTACGCTCCGAAGCGGTAGAAGAGCTGTTGACTCCTGTTTTTGAAGAGACGATGGCCCAGCTTGAGGCCACACCCTACGCCCAGCCCCAGCTTGAAGATATGCAAATGGAGCCCCTCGTCATTGAGTTCACGATTCCACTGGAGCCGGTTGTCGAGCTGGGTGATTACCGCGCAATCCGGCGCGAGATCGAGCCGGTTGAGGTAAGCGAAGAAGCGGTTGCCGAGACACTGGAGCAAATTCGTGAGCGCCACCAGGTATTGGAGCCCGTAGACCGGCCGGTGATGGAAGGAGATGTCGTCATTATGAGTGCCACCGGCGAGGTGGTGGAGGAGGACCGCGTCGAGGTGATCTTTGATGAGGAGCGCGCCGAGATGCTGATGGATCCGGAAAGAACCTTCGCCGGCACCGATTTTGTGCAGAAGATCATTGGCCTCGAAGTGGGCGACGAGACCGAGTTTGCCATCACCCTTCCGGAAGAGGACGTCCCTCAAACGGAAGAAGAAGCTGGCGAGGAAGAGGAAGAGACCCCTTCTCTGGCCGGGAAAGAAGCGCAATTTACGGTGACCATCCTCGACGTAAAGAGCCGCTACCTGCCGCAACTGGACGACGATCTGGCGCAAGAAGAAGGTGAGTACGAGACGCTGGACGAGCTACGCGAGGCAGTTCGAGAGGAACTTGTAGAAGCGGCCAAATCGGAAGCTCGGGGGGAACTGCTCGATGACTTTGTCGATGAACTGGTCGAACAGGCAGAAACGCTGCTATATCCACCGGTGGCCGTCGAAGAGGATCTTGATCGCCGCATCGAATCTTTGCAGGAACAGGTCACACGCGCCGGCTGGCAATGGGAAGACTACCTGATGCTTCAGGGCGAAAGTGAGGAGTCCCTCCGGGAAGAGTGGCGTGAAGATGCCGTCGAAAACGTGTTGCGAGGCCTTATCTTCCGCGAGTTGATCCAGCAGGAAAAGCTGACCATTAACGAGGAAGAGTTGGACCAGGCTATTGACGAACGGCTGGCCCGCTTTGATGAGAATGAAGAACTGAGGCAACAAATGCGCGATTTCTTCCTCCAGGGCCAGGGCCTGGACATGCTCAGCAGCGAAATCCTGATGGACAAGGTGTATGAGCGCGTGGAGGCGATTGTAACCGGCAATGCACCTGATCTCGCCGAATTAGAGGAAGAAGCTGCTGCCGAGGCCAGCGCCGAGGAAGAAGAGTAACCGGTTTACCGCGACAATTCCTGCAAAACGGACGATTCTTGCGAAACGGACGATTCTTGCGAAACGTTTACTTGTTTTGCGCGCTTTCGCGAAGTAAAGTTACGATTGTTTAGTGAAGCCTGTGAGGGTCCTTCCGCCCACCTGTAGCGGAGCGCTCTCACTCGTCGAGTCTGAGGAGACGAACCGACATGTTTAAAGATCTGCCAACCTCCCTTGTTCCCATGGTTATTGAAACCACCGGCCGGGGTGAGCGCGCCTACGATATCTACTCGCTTCTGCTCAAGAACCGGATCATTATGCTGGGAACACCCATCAACGATCAGATTGCCAACCTCACCGTGGCCCAACTCCTTTATCTGGCCCGGGAAGATCCCACCAAGCCGATTCGCATGTATATCAACTCTCCCGGCGGGCAGGTCTATGCCGGAATGGCCATTTACGATACCATGCAGCAGGTGGAATGTCCGGTTTCCACCGTTGCCGTGGGATTCACCGCCAGCTTTGGCACCGTTTTGTTGACCGCCGGCACGAAAGGCATGCGCTATGCTCTGCCCAATGCAACCATCCACATGCACCAGCCGCTAGGCGGTGCCCAGGGACAGGCGTCTGACATCGCCATCCAGGCCCAGGAGATCCTCCGCCTGCGCACGACCCTCAATAAGATCCTCAGCAAGCACACCGGGCAATCGGTGGAGCAAATCGAGGAGGATACTGACCGGGATATTTACATGAACGCCGTCGAGGCCAAGGAATATGGCCTGGTGGATGAAGTATTGACCGATCCGGGTACAACTCCCGAACCTGTAGAACCCGAGAGTTCTGAGTAAACGCTAAGGGTTCGCTTAACTATTAACCGGTGGTGACGTAAATGTTCGCCACCGGTTTTTTTGTTGTATACTATCCATATTGTTCCGGTTGCGCTCACTGGGATACTCGGATAGGCATGACTACTTGCAGTTGCCGGTCACTCTCTTTATAATCCAGGCTCATAAATATCGGTATTGGGGTTGAGATCTGCTCTTGTGTTCGGGAATAAGTTTCTCCAGACCGACTATGGCAACACATGAATAATCGTTCATTCCGTTTCATCTTTGGTCTCATCGTGGCTTCTTTGCCGTTGGTCGCCATTTTGCTGGTCCAGTTGGCGCCACCGGTCCAGGCAGTTGCCATTGCCCCTCAGCTTCCTTCTGCTGTGGCAGAGGAGGAACAAACCCCTGCCCCCCGCACCGTTCGTAGTATTGCACAGGCGGCACCTGCTCAGGCGCCTGTCATCACCGACATCCCAGATCAGAATGCCATCGTGGGCAAGCGATTTCTCTACATTGTGGAATCCAGCGAGCCGGTGTTGACCTGGACCTTGCCCATTTCACCGACCGGGATGGAGCTTCAATACACATCCGGCGACGACCAGGCAGTGATCGAGTGGACCCCTTCGTCCGCAGGTACCGAAGCCGTTACCGTCCGTGCCGAAAATGCCGATGGTTCCGATACCGAGACCTTCACCATCTTTGTCGCTAACCCCACGCCCACCAACACGCCCACCCGTACGCCGCGGGCGACTGCCATCTACGTAGACCAATACGAACCCAATAACTCGTTCGACGAGGCTTACACAACTTCGGCCGGTTTGGTGCTGCCGGCCAATACCCTTTGGCCTGCTGGTGATATCGATTACTTCCGCTTCTATGGCAAAGCTGGATCCGTCTACGAGGTGTTTACCACCAATTTGGATACTGCCCTCGATACCCAGCTATCCGTGTACAATACCAACGGAGGTTTGATTGGCTCCAACGACGACGCCACCTCCCTCGATCGCGCCTCTAAAGTCACATTTTCCGCCGGGCAGAACGGTTACTATTTTGCCGCTGTCGTCAATCTCAGTCCCGAAGACGCTGCTAACCAGACTTACAGCTTAGAGATCAAGGAAGTCCTGGGCACCGCTACTCCCACCCGCGTGACCAGCGTCGACAGCTGCGAGTACAATGGCACATTCCAGGATGCCTGTGTGATCCAACCCGGCACCACCTACAATTTTGACTTCGTCCCCTGGACCGGCGAGGGAGAAGATAACGATTTCTTCCGTACCTGGGTCAAAGACGGGCTCTATTATTCCTGTTCAACCTTCGACCTCTCCAGCCTTAACGATACCAATATGATCCTCTATTCCTGCCCTGGTGAGCAATGTGTCGTGGCCGGAAATGACGACCGGGACACGCTGGCGGGAGATCTGGGGAGCGAGGTGGCCATCCGGGCCAATTACACCGGCTGGCTTTATGTCCTCGTCGGTCCTGGTCCTAACTTGGAACCCGAATACGACGTTTCTCAGCTTTATACCTATAGCCTGGAATGCAACCAGATCGAGGCAACGCCGACGCCGACTCCTTCGAACACACCCACCCGCTGGCCCACGGCGCCGGCTTCCGGTGGGGGCAATCTTGGACCAACGCCCACGCCTTTCGTCTTTCCGACCTTCCCGGCGACGCCCACGCCCATCACTTTCCCTACCCAGCCGCCGCCAACCCAGCCGCCCGTCGTCCAGATCTTGCCCCTCCCGACGCCTACTCCGGTCACCGCTCCCCAGCGGGAGACGACGCTGGATGTCACCGTGTACTACGACGCCAACCTTAACTTCACTCCGGAGCTGACCGAGGGGATCATGGACGTGGCTGTAGCCCTTTACGACAGCGGCACCGGCCAGCTTCTCTCCCTTGGGTTTACCAATGAGGCAGGCAACGTCCGTTTTGGCCCGCTCCTAACCACGGGCCCCGTGCGCATGTCGGTGCCCTTCTTGAACTTTAGCCAACTGATCGACGAAACCAGCGCGGCGATCCAGCTCCGGGTTGATCCTCGGCCATTACCGGGAACCATCCCCTGACCTTTCAGAGACGCTAACAGGACGGATTCATGACGCAAACTCCCCCCAGCAGTTCAGAACGTCTGCGCGAACTGTTTACCGGGCGTGGCCCTCTGGTTGTTGCCCTTGCTGCTATCATGGTTGGATTGCTCTTGCTCTGTGTATTTGCGCTCTTGCTCGTCCGTGATTTTCGCGGTGGTGGCCTGGATCAGGTCGGCGGACCTACTCCTTTTCCTTCGCCGGTAAGCATGGGGACAGAAGACGTGATTATCGGTGGTATCAGTGGTTCCACCGCCATCAGCCTGTCCCTTAATGCCCCGACATCCTTGTCTGTGGGCGGGCAGCAGTGGGCGGTACGGCCGGAGCCGGTGGAAGCAGACGGTACGTGGGAACCGGATTTAGGGGAAGAACGTTCTGCCCTATGGGTGTATGGGACGCTGATCAACTACGTCATTGGCCTGCCGGACAGTGACGAAAACCGGGATTTATTGGAGAACCTGACGGCCGGCGCCGAGATCCACCTCACAATGCGGAACGGCACCCAATTCACCTTTGCCGTGACCAACCGGGAATACGTCAGCCGGAACCGGACCGATGTCTTTGAACAAAGCATCCCCGGCGTTACTTTAATTCTCCTCCGGGCCAGAGGCGATGAACGGCTGGTGGTTCAGGGCGATTACGTCGTGGATACTTCTCTGGCGCCGGAAAATGGGAATGGCGGCAATGAAGTAGCTCTGGGTGAAACTGCCCAGCTCGACGAGATGCGCCTGACGGTGACCGGCGCCACTTCCATATTTGATCGGCCGGAAGCTCCTGCAGGTTTTGTATTCTACGTGATCGACCTCCAGGTGGAGAATGTGGGCACGGCACAGATTGACCTCAATCGTCTCCGCTTCGTCTTGCGCGATAACCTGGAAAACCAGTATGCCCTCAGCACCCAGGCGGCCCAGCTAGGCATAGGCGTTTACCAGCCCCCTAACGGCACCCTGGCCGCTGGACAGACGCGCCAGATGAGCATCGCCTACCAGATCCCGGCCGGGCTCGCCAGTCCCAATCTTTCTCTGCTCATCGGCCGTGAAGGGGGTACTGGCCAGATTCGGGTAACCATTCCCTTCACCGGTGGGGAAGAGGAAGCGGCGCGGGCGGCGTCGGTCAATCTCCAGAGTGCCCAGGTGGCCGAAGATGGAATCAGCCTCATCCTGGCGGGCCAGCTTACCAATAACGGAACCCAGCCCCTGGCCGTCAGCGAGGCCAACGTTGCTCTGACCAGTAACGGAACCGTTCACCTCATCCTGTCCACCAATCCCGCTTTCCCCTGGGTGGTCCCGGCCGGTCAAACCATTCCTTTCTCCCTCACCTTCCAGCGCCCACCCGGCAGTGAAGCGATCTTCACCATCCTCAACCGGCCGTTCCAGCTCACCGGTCTGCGCTAGCCGCCTTAGACCTCCCCGAGCGGTTTGTAGTGAGCGGTTTGTAGTAACAGCTTCAGCGGCCAAGCCAAGCTAGCACCACTCGAATCAAGGTGGCTCGCCGCATATTAGCTTTAACGGTCAATCCCCCCACCGACGCTATCGGTTGCCAGTGGCGCTTCCTCATCCGTTTGCCGTGGAGACGTCTCCTCATCCCCCTCCGCCGACAGCAAGAACTCCAGAGAGGAGGTTTCCCGCGAGCCCCGGCTGGTATGGTAGAGCAGCATGCCGATCGTAATCGAAATAATCCCCAGAACCAGCCCGCCGAGTTGCAGCGGGCCGACGTAAGGACGCTCAAACCGTGGGTTGACATGGGTCCCGATCCCCAGAAGGTCGGACAGACCGGCGACGTAGGCAAAAACCAGGCCCGTGGCGGCCAGGCGCACGCCGATATCGGCCTGCAGGCTGCGGGGTGTATCAGGATCTCGCAGGCGATAGATGTGGAGGAAGCCGGCGAGAGTGAGGAACGTTATGCCCAGTAACAGCTGGAACATCTGGATTATCCCGAAGCCGGGTGTCAGGTCCAGACCCAGAATCTCGGCTGCCAGCGAAACAATCGTGAGGACGTTTCCCGTAAGGAATAACAGCAACACTACCAGAGTCCACGTCGCTGCTCTTTGTTCTGCGCGCACTGTCTTGCCTTAGCTAATTGTCCCTGCCAACTGCTCAAGCTAATGGCCCGAGCTAGTTGCTTGAGCTAATTGCTTGAGCTAATTGCTCACTTTGCTCGGTCACGACTTGTATAAACAAAACGCCGCGTCGAAAACGCGGCGTTGCTACCAGTCGGGGCAGCCGGATTCGAACCGACGACCTCTTCAACCCCATTGAAGCGCGCTACCAAGCTGCGCCATGCCCCGAACAGAAAAGATTCTAGCAGAGTGGGAGAGGTTGCGCAAATCCTCTTACCCGGCGCATATAAAGCCCCTGCTTCCCATAGACCTTGTTCAGGGGAGGCCTCGACCGCGCCAAGCTTCATTGGGTCAGCGACTCCAGATAGGGTAGGAGTAGGGTCAGCAACCCCAACACGAAATTGTAGACGAAGTGGACGAAAATTGCCACGCTTGTATTGTTCCGTCGCCGCACCAGCCCCAGAATAATGGCGATAACAAACACCGCGGCCGTGGCCGGTGTCAGCCCGTACTGAATGTGCGCAAAGGTGAAGACAATAGCGGTAAGCCAGAGCCCAAGCACCGGTTGAATGGCCCCGCGGAACAAAATCTCTTCCCCCACGGAGGTGGTGATGGCCAGCACCAACCACTCTCCCACCGTGTCCAGGTTGCCTAAGAGCAGGGTGTTGAGGTTATCCAGCACCTCGGCTTCTTCCGGATTTGTCAGCAAGAACAGAGCACCCGCGACCCACTGAACGACCAGCATGAGCGCCACCCAGGGCAGGCTGCTTCGCAGTTGGGCAAGCGTTGGCTTCTCCAGACCTAACCGGTCGAGTAATTTCCAGCCACTTCTCCGGATAAAGATTCCGACCCCGGCCAGTGCCAGGGCAAGATACAGAACGCCATAGCCCAGAAGGTCGAGGATACCCTGCGCCTCGCTCGCTTCCGCCAACCCTTGCAGGCCACCCTGAGTCAGGCTGACCGCATTATTTCCTATCAGGTAACCACTCAACATCAGGGCCAGGGTATGCACAGGAGAAGCAGGATCCAGCGGAATCCAGCGCGCCAGCAAGCGGCGCACCTCTGGCAGCGTCACCAGCAATCCCCACACGGCCGTAAGCAGCACGGCCAGCCCGGCCGGCCGGTAAGCAGTGAGAGCCAGCCCCGTCTCCGCGGCATCAATCTGTTCCGCCGGCACCAGCAGCAACACCAGGCCCATCAAAAAGAATGGCAGGTTGAACAGCAGTAACAGCCAGTTCAACCCTCTCTTGAGCTTTTCATTGGCGCGGGCTTCGGCCACGTTGGTCAGAAAGATCAGGCTAAAAATCAGCAAGAAAACCAGGATGAGGGGCATTAATTCTTTCCGTACACTTTGTCCACGTTGTCTATCACGTCCCATTCATTCGCGATGCGACGATGTATCCTCCCCATAATACGAGATTCATGCCGTCTTCCCAAGTAAACGGTGAGTATTCTTGTCATGCTTTCGTCTTCTGATTACAATCGAACAGATGAACCAGGAACTCCAGGCCCGTCTACGGCGCCTTGGCGTCGTCAAGGGTGCGCGCAACCTTAAGTCTCGCCGGGAGGGGGAACGATCCCCAGCACCCGGACGGCGCCCCCTGCCGCAATCCCGGCCGGGACCACGAGATGATGAGCCCCAATCCCTGGAGACACTGCTGCCGGGCCTGCGCCTGGCCGAGACGGCCGATGGTGCCTGCTATACCCTGGACAAGGTCTACCCCTTAACCCACCGCCATGGTGCCGGAGAGTTGGCCGACCTTCTGGCTGCCGATACCTCTGTCGCTGCCCTTTTCCTTGCCGATGAGCGGTTGGCCGGTCTCAATTTTCGGGATTTTCTCTTCCTGGACACCGAAACCACCGGTCTCGGCGGTGCCGGTACCATCGCCTTTATGGTTGGCGTGGCCTACTATGAGGCGGACGCATTTGTGGTGCGCCAATATTTTCTCCGGGATCACGGGGACGAACCGGCGATGTTATTGCTGCTGGATGAACTGATGGGGGACCGGCCCGGCCTGATTACGTTCAACGGACGCTCCTTCGACCTGCCCTTGTTAGATGGCCGTTTTCTGATGAACCGGCTGCCATCCGACGTACAGGAAAGACCGCACATCGATCTTTTGCCGCCGGCCCGCCGTCTCTGGCGGCTCCGCTTCCAATCATGTGCCCTCAGCTCGCTGGAAGAGGCCGTTCTGGACCTGGCCCGCACCCACGAGGATGTGCCTGGCTGGATGATACCCGCTCTCTACAACAACTACCTGCGTACTGGTGATGGCCGGGAACTGTCCCGCGTCTTTTATCACAATCGCATCGATCTTCTCTCCATGGTTACCTTGGCTGCCCGGGTACTCCGTCACTGCGGGCAACCGGATCCCGGCGACCATCCCCTGGAATTGTTGGGGCTGGGCCGGTGGCAGGCCGACCTGGGACTGGTGGCCGAAGCAGAAAAGAGCCTGCGGTTGGCAGCCGATCCCGAGCTACCCACGCCCCTTTACCGCCAGGCATTAACCCACCTGGCATATCTGCTCAAGCGTGATGAACGGCGTGAGGAAGCGTTACCCGTATGGCAGCAGCTTGCCTGTACCAGCTTTGAAGACGTCACCGCCCACGTGGAATTGGCCAAACATTTCGAATGGCATGAGCCAGATCTGGCCGAGGCCAGCCGTTGGACTGAAGAAGCCCTGGCTCTGGTCCGCAGAAACGGTGACGATACTGTTTTGGGCGAATTGGAGCACCGGCTGGCCCGTCTGCAGCGCAAACGGCAGCGTGACCGGGAGCCCTAGACCACGATGAACGTACGTCACCGCGAGGCTCCTTCCTGCCGTTCACTGCTCTGGTCCGCGCTTCAGGTGGCGGTTGGTGCGCTCCTGCTATTCCTCGTCGCCTGCTGGCGCGTAGGGGGAGAATTGCCCACGCGTGTACCCACCGCCGAAGTACCGCCTACGGCCATTGCCGGCTTCACTGCCTACGAGGGCACTTTGCCGGCAACCTTTACGCCGGCTGCCTCGCCGATGCGGGGTACCGCCCAGCCGACCTATGTGGCTACCCCGGCTGCAACCGCTACACTGCCGCCATCCGTGGGTATTCCCATCGCCCAGCCTCCGCCGACTGTGATCCCCACTCCCTTTGATCCCCCGGCATATCTACAGCGGACGATTAACGTCCGCCAATATAGCTCGCCACCGCTGTTGACTGATTGTAATGGCGCGGGCACTGTGTTCCAGAGCCGATTCCCCAGCAATGTTGGTGGTCCCTGGCGTTCTTACCATGCCTACCTGCCACCCTGCTATGGGCAGGACGGCCGTGCCTATCCCGTCCTTTTCCTCTTTCACGGTTCAGGTTGGAGCGACGACCAATGGGTGCAGCTCGGCGTCGCCCAGCATATGGATCAGGGGATTGCCGAGGGGCGCTATCCGCCCTTTGTAATAATCATGCCCGACTTTGGCGACATTGACGATACAACCTCCGGCGGGCCGCGCAGCGTCGAAGGTGTCGTCCTCGATAATCTAATCCCGTACGTCGAAGAAAACTTCTGCACCTGGAGGGG
>Ga0207752_1000024_pt1 | contig 63463 bp, 54 predicted proteins | sample Pon2CUnioCityCA_6_FD_187272 | JGI IMG/M metagenome (GOLD analysis project Ga0207752, IMG submission 187272) | Marine sediment microbial community from Union City, CA, USA - Pond 2C Sediment 2 (SPAdes) | ecosystem: Environmental > Aquatic > Marine > Intertidal zone > Salt pond sediment ... | reverse complement strand
GTGGACGGTCAAATCTCACCTCACCAAGATCTACCGCAAGCTGGACGTAGCCTCGCGCTCCCAGGCCATTGTCCTTGCCCGCGAACTGGGTCTTTGCTGATCCGGTAAGAACTCCCCCGCAATCACACCCTCATAGCGCCTATATCACACCTTGGTGCGATGACAGCGCCTCCCTCGTTTCGTACATTGCTATCAGACATTTTCCTCTGTGCATGCGTTGAAAAGGGAGGTCAATACTTGCAAGGAAAACTGGACCAACGTGACCCAATCTTAACCGTTTGTGCGACTCGCAACGAGTTGTCCCCTCCGTTCTAAGGAGCAAAATCTGATGATGAGAAAGATCTTTATGCTAGTGGCGCTGGTTCTTACCGCGTTATCGGCCTCGATTGTGTCCGCCGATGGTAATTCAAACGTTGTTTATACCTGGACTGTCAATGACCTCGGACAAGGAGTCTGGGGAGGTGGTCCGCTATTCGACAATGGTACGGCCGGAGGCAATTTCCCCCTCTCGTTTTTTGATGGTCAGGTAATTGCCCATTTCATTCCCGTATCCTGGTACGAGGTTGTTCCCGGCGAGTCTGTAAACGTCTGCTTTGAGGTCCGGGAGATTAAAGGCTCTGCCGGGCTTCCGCCTGAGTTCTGCATAGCCGACGTCTTTGGTCCGTTACCGGTTACCGGTCCCGGCCAACCACTCATCATATCACCCCATCCCGATCCCGAAATTCCACATCCTCTACTTGTGCGTGTGACCCCGGCGAACTGAACGAGCGCGAAAACTGCTCTACTAATAATAGCTGCAGTAATGTAGGCCGATCTTGTCGTCCTGTCATCAAACCCAGTTACGGCGGTAAAGGCGATGCGTTCCCATCTATCCGCTGATCGAGAAAAGCGGATTGCCACTTTCCTGGCGCACCAGCGAACGGCCGTCATCGGCACCGGTCTTGGGGAAGGCACATGGGCCCTGCCCATCTGGTATCGTCCCACTTCTGACGAGCCGGCCGGCCGTCGCAGTCTGGAATTGGACTGTCTGGTGCCCCGCTGGGCCGACATCGCCCACCACCTGTCGCAGAACACCAGGGTCTTATTGATCGTGCAGGCTGCTTCCGGGGCCGGCCTGCGCTGGCTCCAAATCCAGGGGGTAGCCCGGCCGCTCGAGGCCCCCGATTGGACCCGCCTGCTGCCCCGTTGGGTCTCCACGGCGCAGCCGGATGGCCTTTACCTGGTGGTGCGGGTAACCCCTGACCGCATCGACCTGGTCGATGAGGATCTAGGCTGGGGCGTGCAGGAGACTCTGGAATGGTGAAAGGAGGTTCGCATTATGCGAAAGGCATTGAAATGGATTGGCATTGTATTAGGAGGCCTTATCGGCCTGCTCGCCGTGGCTGCCGTGGTCCTAAGCATTATTGGCGCCGCCCGAATGAGCAAAACGCACGATATCCAGGCTGAAACCATCGCCATCCCCAATGACGAAGCGGCCCTGGCGCGCGGTAAGCATCTGATGGAAGTGGCGCTGTGCACGGAGTGTCACGGCCAGGATCTGGGCGGCGACATCCTGATCGAAGATCCGAGCATCGGCACCGTCTATGCCACCAACATCACCGGTTTGGGCGCCACGCACAGCGACGCCGACCTGGTGCGCGCTATCCGCCACGGCGTGGACACTGACGGGAGGCAGCTGGTTATCATGCCCGCCGACATCTACACCAGCCTCAGCGCCGACGACCTGGGTGCGGCAATTGCCTATCTCAAGAAAGTGCCGCCGGCCGCGAGCGAGTTACCCGAACCGGAACTCAACTTTACAGGACGCATCCTCCTGGCAGCGGGTATGTTCGGCGATGTCTTCCCGGCAGAGTACATCGACCACAATCAACCTTTCCCGACCATGCCTGAAATCGGCGTGAATGTCGAATACGGCGCATACCTGGCCGGAGCCACCGGCTGCATATCCTGTCATGGGACAAACCTTGCGGGCGATGTGTTCGACCCCGAGGCGCCACCGGCTCCAAATCTGACCCGCGGCGGCCATCTGGGTGACTGGTCTGAGGCTGACTTCATCCAGACCATGGGCACCGGTATCAGCCCGCACGGCGGCACGCTCGATCCTGAATTCATGCCCTGGAAGGCCTACGCCAGTTTCGGCGACGATGAACTGAAGGCGCTCTGGATATTCCTGCAGACACTGCCGCCGAATGAGTCTGGCAATTAGCCGCTTTGATGTGGGTAGCCCCAACAAGATTTCGGCGCTGCACTTGACCGGGAACTAGGGACCGACCCAGACAACAAAGGTGAGGGCTTCACCCTGGTAATGGCCGGTGATTTCCCAGCAGCCGGGCGTGGGGACCTGGAACCCGGTGAGGATAGCCCAGTGGAAATCGGCGTGATACCCGTTGGTGGCCGGCGGTTCGCTTTCTGCGAGCGGCGCTTTTCCATCCAGCCGCCGGGCCGTGACGCCCAGCTCGGGTTGTTGCTCCTCGCGGCCACTGTAGCCAAGGCGCCACCACCAGACCTTCTCGCCGCGGGCCAACTGGTCCCAGCGACCGTCGACCGGGAGCATCGTCCACAGGGATTCGGTGCCGTACCAGAAGCGGCCGTCGTAGGGTGCACTGGCCGGGTATGGTGGCGGCGGGGAAAAGGGATGCTCTGGCCGGCGTGTCACCGGGCAGTTCGCAGAAGGGCTGCCGGGCACAACAGCATCTCCGGCGGTCTGGTTCTGGCTCGATGGCGTGGCGATAAGGGGCGGCCAGGCGGGAGGCGCCGCCGACGGATGCCAGATACCGGCGTCATCGTCCATATAGCCGGAGACGGTACCGGCCGGCGAGTCACAAAATCCTACCCAGCGCAATCCATTATCTCCGGAGATCAGCGTCAGGGCACGGATGGTGCAGCCGGGCCACTGGGCTAACATGGCCTGGGCAACGTCGCGGGGTCCGATCTGCAGCTCTTGCAGACGGAGTGCCTCACCGCGATGGCCGGTGAGTTTGCCCGCCGAGAGCACGCGCACGTCCCAATCCTCCGGTGGCGCGGCCGGGGCGGGCACGACAACGTCTACTTCGACGGTAGCTGCACTATCCGTGAAAAAGAAGCCGGTCGAATGTAGATCGGTATACAACTGGCGCAAGACGGGGGCGGGGAGATCTTTCCAGGCCAACTCGCGGGCCTGGCGGCTGAGGTCAAGCAGTTCCGCGACTGCCGGATATGGCTCGGAGAAAATCGGTTCGGCCTCCGCCGCCGGCTTCGCAGATGCGGGGCGATCTGTGGCCACTGCCGGGGGAGCCAGGGACACGAAAGCGTCTGTGGCGGGCACCCCACGGGCAGACTCGTCGCCTTCTTTCTCCAGGAAGGCGATCAGGGCCTCGATTTCGGCTGCCCCAAGCTGGAGATTGGGCATACGGGTATCCGGCCGGATCGCCTGCGGGTTTTGCAGCCAGCGGCGCAGGAATGCAGGGTCGGGGTTATAGCCGGTCAGGTCAGGCCCGATACCGGCCGCTTCCGGATCGACCGCAGCGTGCCGGTGACAGGTCACGCAGCCCTTGGCACGAAAAAGGGCGGCCCCTTCTGCCACCAACTCATCCCCGGAGGCGCCGGAGCGCTCTGGCGCTGCCTGCTGTCCGACGGCCGGCCAGGGCAAGAAAGAGATAGCCAACAGGGCCAGGCCGGCCAGGGCCATGACTTTACTCAATTTAGCCATGGTCACCCCCGACGCGTTCGAGCGCCGGCGCGACCGCTTCGGGCCGTGGCCGCTGCCCCAGCAAGATCAGGACGGCAGCCAGGACCAGGAGACCGGCGCCGCTCCAGCGCAGGAAAGACCGCGCGCTACCCACCGTTACCGGCGGTGCACCGGCCTCTGTAGCCGCAGCCGGCAACACCGTGAGCGGTTCGAGTTGGGTCTGCTGAAAGAAGGGTGGCGCAGCGATCTGCCACTCCCACACGCCTTCCGCCGGGAAGAGGACGGCAACCTCAAAGTGGCCGGTGGTCCCGCTCTGTTCGGCCTCGGCAGTGATGGTCTCGCCCGTGTCCCGGTTGGTCGCGCTCAGGGCCGGCGACACGTCGTCAGTGGGGCGCACGCCATGCTGGCGCACCATAAACCCGATGTGAACGGTTTCGCCGGCACGGACTTCGCCGGGCAGGGCATCCAGGGTGATTACCACCCAACTACCGGCGAATGCAGGTACCACCAGTAATAATGCCAGCAGGATGATTGTAGCAGTTATCAGTCTTTTCTTGGTAGTCATCGCTTCACTCCTTTCCTTTCATTAACTGGATCGGTTCTTATTTATCTCGGTGCGGTGCCAGCGATTCGGCAATGCGCACAGCCTCGGCAACCGTGTCCGCACCCTCGAGGCGATAGGTGACTTCACCTTCCGCCCAGATCAGCACGTTGCCGGCAACGAAAAGCCACTCTGCTACCTCTCCCGTCTGCAGTTGTAACCGGTGCGGGCCCTCTACCCAATAAGCACGCTGCTCATAGACCAACGTCTCGCTAATGGCCGAGAGGCTGGCACTCTTGAGCCCGTAGTAGGGGAGCGGGATCTGGTAAAGAGCCAGAGCCACCTCGGATGGCCGGTCCTCGTCGCGCCAGACGAGGATAAACACCGGCGCCTCCAGACCCGGATCCCACACCTCCTGCCGGTAGATCTCATCGGGCAAACCATGCTCAGGCGGGTAGCGTAGCGGGAAACCGACCTCCGCCTGCGCCGCTTCCCAGGTGGTGGCGCCGGCCAGGTCCAGCAGGGTGCGGGTGGGCAGGTGCGTGGCGGATGGTGGCGCCTGCGTCTCTACCGGCGCTACGTCGGTAACGCGGTCAGCAGCGGGAATTGTAACGGCGGGTGTGGTTGTGGCCTCGCCGGGGAGAGCCGGTTCAGGCAAAATGCGAATCGCGCCGATCTTGAAAAACTCGCGCAGGGCGGCGCGGACGGTGGGCACGGCCAGGAGGGCGCTGGCGAGCAAGAGCAGCACGAGCACTGCCCAGGCCAGACGTTGGGTTCGGCGCGGGCGTGCCGGTCGTGGCTGCAACGCCTTCTGCACCCGGCCGGCGATATCCGGCGTGGGCGGGTAGGAAAAGGTAGCCGCGATCTCGGCCAGTTGCTGCTCGTCAATTGGCATAAATTCTTCGCTCATCTTATCTTTGCTGCCACTCCTCGTATAACAACGGAAATTCTTCCTGCAGAACCGCCTGCAGCGCCTGGCGCCCGCGATAGAGGCGAGACTTCACCGTGCCGGCGGCAATATCCAGCACCTCAGCCATTTCCTCCTCCGGCATGTCCAGAAAGTACCGCAGGTAGAGCGCCTGCTGGTGGGCCAGGGAGAGGCGCTGGAGTGCCTGCCAGAGCAGGTGCGCATCGTCGCGCTCATTCTGGGACTGCGCCTTTACCGTCCTCTCCCGGCGCTCGGCCTGCCACCAGCGCCGGAGGGCGGCCCAGTAGCGGCCGGCGCTGCGCCGGCGATTGCGCGCCAGGTTGGCGGCGATGGCCAGGAGCCAGGGACGCAACGGGCGCCCATCCTCAAATTGGTCGAGATTGCGATAGGCGCGGACGAAAGCCTCCTGGGCCACATCTTCGGCCACGGCGGTCGTTTCCCGGCCGTTACCCAGCATCAGGTATGCCAGGCGGAAGACCGGCTCCTGGTGCGCTGCGACCAGCGCCGTCCAGGCAGCCTCGTCGCCGCGGCGAGCATGGGCCACCAGTGCCGCTTCTCGCGCTGCCGGCTGTGCCTCGTCTTCAGCGCCAGAGTCTATTTCTGGGTGGAGCTTTCCGGACAGTTCCATTCACTACATAATACACCGCCCGGCCCGATCAGGTTCCATTGATTCTATTTGTTTGTCCCCATGGCACTGAGTTGGAAGTTGGCCGCCGAGGCAGGTCTACGGGATGCGGTCAGGAAAGAGGCCTGGGCAACCGGAAACCGGCCGGAAGACGTGTGCTTTGCGTGGCACCAAACAAATCACACAGGTATGATTAGCGGTACACAGATTGCTCGGTCGGATTGGAGGATTGCTCATGGCTACGAACACGCTCTCGACACGGGAAACGCTTCGGCAAGAATTGGAGGCAACCCGGCTGGCCTATCACGAACTGCTGGAAGCGATCCCCGAATGGGGCTGGGAGCGACCCACGGCAAACCCCGCCTGGAATGTACGGCAGACGATGTTTCACATGACGCTGGCGCCGCGCTTTTTGCCGGGAGACGTGGCGATGCTGCGCCGCGGATGGGTGCCGAAGGTGCCCGCGTGGCTATTTGATCTTCTCAACAAATGGTACACGCGCTGGGTAGGTAGCCGGCAGACGCCGGCCGGCCTGGCAGCAGAGTATGATAAACGGCATGCGGCGGTATTGGCCCTGCTGGAAACGATCCGGCCGGAAGAGTGGGCGCTGGCGGGAGAATACCCGGCGATTAATGAAAATCTGTCGGGGTCACGCACGATTGCCGAAATGTTTCATTATCTCACGGTGCATTTTGAAGAACATGCAGCGGACATAGGCGCAGCAATGACAAAACCACGAAAACCACCACAAGGCGCCGGGCGCCTGCTCTTTCGCGCGCCAATCTACCTGTACCGGATCGGATTGGGCTGGTTGTTAGGCGAACGCTTCCTGTTGCTCAATCATGTGGGGCGAAAGAGTGGCCTGGCACGGCAGGCAGTGCTGGAAGTTGTAGCAACCGACCCGGCAACGGATACCTATTACGTCGCTTCGGGATGGGGCCGTACCTCTCACTGGTTTAAAAACGTGCGGGCCAACCCGGAAGTGACGATCAAGGTGGGGCGGCGCGAGTTGGCAGCCAGGGCCGAGATCCTGGACCGGGAACAGTCGGGGGAGATGATGGTGGACTATGCCCGCCGCAATCCGCGGGCGGCGCAGGCCCTCAGCCGGATGGTGGGGCTGGCAGTGGACGGCTCCGAAGAAGAGTTCCGGGAGATAGGAGAGGAACACATCCCGTTCGTGGCGTTACATCGGGAGAGCGTGCTGCAGAAGTCGCCGGAGGCAAAGGAGCTGATAGCGCCCGTGCTCCTGGCTGGGGGTGTGCTCGTGGGGGTAGGAGAGCTATGGCGGCGCGTGGCCCGGTCAAAGGACAAGTAGACGGGTACGCTGGACAGAGATCGGCCGGGGAACGAGGAGCTCGAACCCGGCGCCAGACTGTCTCCCCGCAATTGCGACCAGGTTCAAGAGGCGTTCCAATCGCTAAGTTGAAGCGGTCCGCCGGAAAACGATATACTACTCTATGACATCGTCCAGAGAGCGGAAAGGAGGCTGCGCATGGGGAACAAGTACAAGAAGAACGGGAAGATAAAGCGCACATACTACGAAGAAGAATTGGCGAAACTGCAGGGCGAGCTGGTCAAGCTACAGTATTGGATTAAGGAACATGGCCTGCGGGTCGTCGTGATTTTCGAGGGTCGTGATGCTGCCGGCAAAGGGGGAGCAATCCGGCGCATCATGCGCCGTCTAAACCCCAGGATGGTTCGCGTCGTCGCCTTGCCCAAGCCCAGTGACCTGGAGCAAAGACAGTGGTATTTTCAACGCTACATCGAACAACTCCCAGCCGATGGCGAAATGGTGCTCTTCGACCGGAGTTGGTACAACCGGGCCGGCGTCGAGTGGGTGATGGGTTTCTGCACGCAGGATGAATACCGTCACTTCTTGCATGAATGTCCCGTTTTTGAGCGTATGTTGGTACGGGATGGGATTATCCTGATCAAGTACTGGTTCGAGATCAGCGCCGAGGAACAGGAGGAGCGCTTCCAGAGTCGCAATGAGGATCCGCGTAAACTGTGGAAACTCAGCCCAATGGACATGGAATCGCGCGCTCGCTGGGATGAGTACTCCAAGGCGCGAGATGCGATGTTTGCCTATACCGATATCGACGAAGCCCCCTGGTTTGTGGTACAGGCCAACGTTAAGAAACACGCTCGCCTGAATTGTATCGCCCATTTACTTACCATGATCCCCTACCAGGACCTGACCCCCGATCCGGTGGATTTTCCGCCACGAGCGGAGCCAGATTACCAACGCCCCTCGACGAAAGAGTACAATTATGTGCCCCTTGTCTATGGATCAGGCTTTGACGCCAACTGAGGTCACAAGGAACCCGGAAAAGAACGATTAAGGAAGCAGATAAGTAGGGAGATGATCATGGACAAGAAATATGACGAGGACGGCGTCATCACCCCGGCGTATTATGAGCAAGAGCTACGCAGACTCCAGACCGAGATGACCAAACTGCAGTACTGGGCCAAAGACCAGGCCTTGAGAATCGTCGTCCTGTTTGAGGGTCGTGACGCTGCCGGCAAGACGGAGATTATTCGCCAGATGACGCAACGTCTGAATCCACGGATGGCCCGTGCCGTTGCCCTGGACAAGCCGAGTGATCGAGAGCGGAAGCAATGGTATTTTCAACGCTATGCCCGGGAGCTACCGGCAAAAGGGCAGATGGTTTTCTTCAATCGGAGCTGGTACAACCGGGCCGGGGTTGAATGGGTGATGGGCTTCTGCACCGAGCAAGAATATCGTCACTTTTTAAATGAGTGTCCTGAGTTTGAACGGATGCTGGTGCGCGAAGGGTTTACGCTGCTCAAATACTGGCTTTCGGTGAGCGCTGAGGAGCAGGAGCGCCGCTTTCAGAGCTGGATGGCGGATCCCGGGACGCGATGGAAGTTCACGCCGGTCGATCGCGAGGCCCGCCAACGCTGGGTGCAATACTCCAAAGCCAAAGATGCGATGATGGCCCATACGGACATTGAGGAGGCGCCCTGGTATGTGGTAGACGCAGAAGTCCAGGAGCACGCGCAACTGAATTGCATGGCGCACATGCTCAGCCTGATCCCTTACAAGGATTTGACACCTGAGTTGGAGGAGCTGGCGCCCCGCGCACAAGCGGAGGCACAAGCGGAGGAAGGATACGTACGGCCTCCCATGAGCGAGCAGAATTTAGTGCCGGAAATTTACGGTGGAAAAGCCGGCTGAATCGTGGTAATGGCCTCCGCCATGAACAGTGAACCGTGTAGAGAACGAACACCACATGATCACGGCTATCAGCCGGCAGCTTACCTATCTGCCTGAAGCATGGCCTTCGAGGACCGGCACCTGGCGACCAAGCAGGCGCTCGATATCCTTCAGATAGCTCCGTTCCTTGTGGCTGCAGAAGGCCAGCGCCGTACCCTCGGCTCCGGCCCGGCCGGTGCGGCCGATGCGGTGCACATAGGTCTCCGGCTCGTTGGGCAGATCGTACTGGATCACGTGGGAGATTTCGTCGACGTCAATGCCCCGGGCGACGACGTCGGTCGCCACCAACACTCGGGTCTTCCCCGCCCGGAATTGTTTCAGCGAGCGCTGGCGGGCAGATTGGGATTTGTTGCCGTGGATGGGCGCCGCGCTGATTCCCGCTTTCTGTAATTTCTTAACCACTTTGTTGGCACCGTGTTTGGTACGGGTAAACACCAGCACCCGGCTCAATTCTTCGTCATCCAGCACCTGCTCCAGCAAGGACTGCTTCTGCTTATGGGAAATGAAGAAGACGCCCTGATCGATGGCGTCGACCGTCGGTTGCTCCGGCGCTACATGCACCTTCGCCGGATTCTGCATGAGACTGGCTGCCAGTTGCACTACCGCCCGGGGCATCGTCGCCGAGAAGAGCAGCGTCTGTCGTTTCTCAGGCACAGCACGCACAATGCGACGCACATCGTGGATGAACCCCATGTCCAGCATGCGGTCTGCCTCGTCGAGCACGACCATCTCCACCTGCCCCAGGTCCACGTGGCCCTGGCCCATCAGGTCGAGCAACCGGCCGGGTGTAGCGACGACAATGTCGACCCCGCGGCGCAGCGCCTGGACCTGCCGTTTCTGGCTGACTCCACCGTAAATGGTCGTGTTGCGCAGGCCAGTATAAGCGCCATAGGCTGTAAAGCTGTCCGCAATCTGGATGGCGAGCTCCCTGGTGGGAGCGACGACCAGCGCCCGCACCGGTTGCCGCCCGGAATACCCGGATGCGTTCCCGCTCTCCAACAACTGTTGTAGGATGGGCAGGGCAAAGGCAGCCGTTTTTCCCGTACCAGTCTGGGCAGCACCGACCAGATCCTTCCCGGCCAGGACCAGAGGAATCGCCTCTGTCTGTACCGGGGTTGGCTCGGTATACCCCTGCGCGCGCACCGCGCGCAATAGCTCCGGACGCAGGCCCAACCCGGCAAAGTCGTCGCCGGTGCCGGTATCTTTCGGGGTGACAGGCGCTGCCTGTCGCGTAACCGCTACTGCTGCCGGTCCCTTTTGCCGCTGTTCGACCGCATAAGAGACACGATCGCCTTCGGCAAGCTGCGTTTGTAGATCCCCGGACACGTCTGTGTGGTGCACAAACAGATCTTCGCCACCGCTATCCGGGGTGACAAAGCCGAAGCCCCTCATTCTATTAAACCATTTCATCGTTCCGCTGGAACGACCATTATTTCCGTTGTCCATTGACATTAGTATGTGTTCCCTATCTTTCCTAAATGACACAAAAAAAGCCCCGGCCCAATGCCGGGGCTGAATCTTTCAGATTTACTTCCAGTTACATTAGCGTCGATGACTATACCGCATCCGGGTCGGCGGTGCCAGCTTTGCCCAAAAGGTCTATTTCGATTCTAATAGTGGCTCTGCTCCCACTCCTATCCCGGCAGATGCCGCTGAATGTCGTTGCGCACGGCGTAGGTGGCAGCTTCGATCCGGTTGTTCATTTCCAACTTGGCCAGGATGGCGCTGACGTGATTGCGCACCGTCTTTTCTGAGACGCCCAGAACCTCGGCAATCTCCGGGTTCGTCTTACCCGTGGCTACCTCGGCCAGGACCTCCATCTCGCGCGGAGTCAGGTCGCGAAAAGCGCTGGCCTGGCGCGCCTGTTCTGTCTCCCTCACCTGGGCAATCACCCGCTGGGTCACCTGGGGGTCCAGCAGCGCCTCTCCCCGGCGGACGGCCTCAAGCGCGTCCAGCAGCGGCCGGTTTCCCACCTGCTTCAGCACGTAGCCCGAAGCTCCGGCCTGGATCGCCTGGAATATCAGCTCGTCTTCCACATACGACGTCAGCATGATCACCTCGGTATCGGGCCAGCGCCGGGTGATTTCGCGGCAGGCGTCGATCCCGCTCTCCCCCGGCATGCGAATGTCCATTACGACCACATCCGGCCGGGTTTCCGCCACGGCGGCGACAGCCTCAGCCGCCGTCCCCGCCTCGGCCACAACCTCGACCCAGTGAATATCTTCCAGCAATGTAAGCATTCCCAGGCGCACCACTTCATGATCATCTACCAGTAAGACCCGGACCTCGTCTTTCACTTCGCCTCCAGTGGGACGGCCAGCGTAATCTCTGTGCCGCGCCCCGGTTCAGAATCAATCGTCAACGTTCCCCCCAGCAGGCGGGCGCGGTCGCGCATGTTGCGCAATCCATACCCTTCCTGCACCTGGTTTTCCGGGGCAAAGCCTGCCCCGTCATCCACGATTTGCAGCAGCAACTGCCCGTTGCTACCGGTCGCCTTCACCCGCACCTGTTCCGGCCTGGCATGGCGGGCAGCGTTGGCCAGCCCCTCTCCGACAATGGCCAGGATATGCGTTATCTGGGAAGGGTTGAGGGCCGGCGCCTCAGGCCAGGACACTTCCAATGAGATATCCATCAACGCTCCCAGCCGGGGGTCTTCCGTCTGCTGTTCCAGCCCCTCCAACAGGGAGAAGGTGACCGGTTCGCTGCGCAGATCGGTCATATACGCCCGCAGGCTGGCGATGGACTCGTTGAGAGCCGTCATGGCCCGATCCAGGCGCTGGGCTACCAGGCCCCCATCTTCTACCTGGCGTCGCGCCGACTCGATAATCAACCCGGCCGTGTACACGCGCTGAATAGCACCGTCGTGTAACTCCCGGCCGATCCGCTCCCGCTCCGCCGCCACCCCCTGCTCCAGCTCCATCTCTTCAATCATCCGGTCGATTTCGACATCAAAGACTTCCAACGCCCGGATGATGGTCACGGCCAAAACCAGGCCGGCAAGCGAGCGAAAGACGTACACGGGGATGCCAAGCACATTAACCAGCAGCGACTGGTTGAGCACATTGGCCGGGAAGAAACCGGCATAGGGCACGACGAGACCGGCCAGGAAAGCGTAAGCGGCCAGCGCCAGGCCGCCGAGCCGCAACACGCGGTAGATGCGATCCATCCCCAGAGGGCGGATCTGGCGCTTCGCCTGATAGCGGAGGCCATAAGCCGCCAGCAGCCCGGCCGGAAAACCCAGGAAATAACGGATGCCGATAGACGCCCACTGCTCCCAGGCACCAATGCCGGGCAATTCCTTCAGGGCGACGGCGATCAACAACGTACTGCCAATGGCCGTCAAACCCAGCGGCAGTACATAAAGCCACGGCCAGCGGTCGCGCAGCAGGTCCGCGCCAAACTGGAAGAGGGCGGCAAAGGAGACGCCTAGCAACAACACGCGGAGGACGCGGAGGAAGGCGACGGCATCCGGAGGTAAGTAAAGGGCCTGGATGGGAATCAGGAGCATGCCCCACTCGTGGAATCCGTGGGCCAGACCGAAGAATGCCAGCCAGCGCAGGCTGCGGGCCAGCTCCAGACGGCTATGGCGCCGCGACTGGAGGGCGATGGCCAGCCCCAGAACAAAAAAGACCTGTCCATAAACAAAGAAGACGATCTCGTTGTTCAGGTCGAAAAAATCGCGCAGAATTGTCGTCATGGTTCAGGTGGTAGGATTGGTTCGCATCAAAACAGCGGCTCGCCCGCACCATTGCTACAGGCGGCGCCCAACTCTGGCGCCGTTGGTCCTTGCTGGTATTGGACAATGAAATCGTCGAGGCGGGGGTCATCTGTCCCATCAACTTCCAGTTGCACTGCCCACGCCGTGAGGACAATCGGGCTGCCCTGTCCTGGATAGGGGCTGAGGATCAGGTACTCCGCTTCCCGCACCCGCTCGCGCAGCGCCTCGACCTGGTCAGCAGACAAATCCGGCCGGTAAGTGATCCAGACGGCGCCGTGCTCCAACGAGTGGACCGCCTGGCCCGTCTCTACCGGTTCGGCATAGACACCACAGTTAAGCCAGGTATCGAGGTGCCTCCCGCCGGCCGGAGGGAGACCGGTGTCGGCAAAGGTCACATCACTGGCGTGGCCGCGGCCCACATCCTGGTAAAGCAACAGGCCCGGGATGCGCTCGACGCGACCAAAGGCCAGATACAGCAATATAACCGCCACCACGATTACCAGGGCAGCCCCCAACCAGACCACCGGCAGCCGCCGCTCTTTAAGTTGATTCTCCATAACTGTTCTTTTTCCCTTTCTTCAACAAGTATAGTCTTTTCTGAGGGCAGTGCCACCAGGGAGACAAAAAAAGGGGTCCCCGTCCTGGGGACCCCTTTCCTGTTTCCTCTTCCCTTAGCGCAGACTTAGTCGCCCGCGGCAACCGGGCTGCCTTCTAGGGAGCCTGGGACGGATTCGGCCTCCTTCCCCTTCTCTCCTCCCCAGGGCGTACCCAGCATGGGCAGCAAGAAGTAATCTAAGCCGATGTAGCCCGCAATTTTCCAGGCCAGAATGAGACCAACGGCGATGGTGAAGAGCATCGGGTTGGTGCTTGCGCTACCGGCCATCATGAAGTTCCAGTTCATAAAGCCACTAAACAGGGCGGCGACTCCGGTGAAAGCACCCAGAATCAGGGCGATGCCAACCAGCAACTCGCCGTAGGCAACCAGCTTGCCGAACCAGACGTAAGCTTCAGCATCCAGCATCAACTGGATGAATTCGCGGTACCAGTCGAAAGCAATCGCCGGCCGGCCGTCGGCGGGCACAGCCACGGCACCGGTCCAGAACCCCTTGAGGGCGGTGCCCCCGTCAACCCAGGCCGGGCTAGATACTTTATGGAGCGCGGCGCTTACCCACTGGTAGCCGAGCCAGACCCGGAGAATAAGCCAAAGCACTGAAAGACGAGGATCTGCAAAAAGTGTCTTCGCCAGAGGCGGATCTTCTACTTTCGTTCCCTTACGCGTAATAATCTGCTGCATTCCTGTTTCCCTTCCTTCATGTTCTGTTTATCAATAAGATTTGCCTATAGTCTAGCGGGGGAAGGAAATTCGCGTGAGGGGCATCTGTCCCATCTTTTGGGGGACAACTGTCCCATCCACCACCCTGGAGACCGTCTCAGTCTCCTTTTACGACGGGTCTTCGGGAAGAGTAATGCGGTTCACGGCAACCAGGGTAAGGTTAAGTGCCTGAATTTTGGCAAGCAGGCCAAAGAGAGCGGCCTGGTCTGGTAAGCGCCCGCGCAGCGTCGTCGCGCCCCGGCCGTCGTCACAGATGGCCATCCCTTCGAACCAGGCCGACCAGCGCGCGCCGAGCCGGCCCTCAACCCGAATCTCGTAAATGTATACGCCGTCCATGTCCCTTACAGCCACCCCGGCGCTGCCAGGATGACGTTGCCGGCCACGCTGCCCCTCTCCAGTAACGCGTTCGCCTGTGCCGCTTCCAGGAGTGGGTATTTCGCAGCAATAATCGGCTTGATTTTCCCTTCTTCCAGCAGGTGGAAGAGGGTTGACCAATCCTCGCGGAACGGTTCAATCTCCCCCCTGTGGGTACCATATCCCTTGATTCGCTTGCCGTTGGGCAGCAAATTATAGAAGATGAACTTCACCATCAGGAGCAGGAAATGGGCGAAGCTCTGCGGCCCGCCATAATGGACGAGCACGCCGCCGCGGCGCAGTACGGCCAGACCGGGCTCGCAATACTCCTCACCCATACCGTTGAAAACGAAATCGAGGCCGGCCGGTTCTGCCTGGCGGATTACGTCTACAAAGTCCTGGGTCTGGTAATCGATGGGTGTCGCCCCATTTTCCCTGACGGTGTTGTGCTTGGCAGCCGAGGCCAACCCGTACATCTGGAGGCCGGCCACTCTGCCAAGCTGCAAAAAGGCCGTTCCCACCCCACCACTGGCCCCGACGACCAACACCTTGTCACCAGCCTGAACCTGGGCCGCCCGGTGCAGTACTTGGTATGCCGTCAGATAGTTGAGGATAAGCACGACCGCTTCGGCCGGGTCCAGGGTCGTCGGAACGGCCATCACTTCTGCTGCATCCCAATAAATATACTCGGCGTAACCGCCGAATTGCGTCAGCGCGGCAACCCGGTCGCCGGGGGCAACGCCCGTTACCCCGGCGCCCACGGCATCGATATCGCCGACGATGCTATAGCCCGGGACGTAAGGGGGCCTGGCCAGAAAGGGGCGCGTGCCCCGGCGCACTGCCACATCATCCCGGCAGACGGGCGTGGCCAAGATCTTGATCCGCACCTCTCCGGCTGCAGGTGGGCGCAGTTCGTTTTCGACGATAGTGAGGACCTCCGGTCCACCTCTCTTGCTAACAACCACACTCTTGTAATTCATCGTTCTCTCCTTAATATCTGTCCACTCCACATTCACAGGATGGCGCCGCGAACGGTCTCAGGCAACCATTTCCGGTATACCTGGAACCGTTCGCGAATCGGGACATCCTCCATCATGACCTGCCGCCTACCAGGAGGTAGAGGACGGCACTTGCCCCAAATAGGGCCAGCGGTGGGGCAATCTGGTGAATCTTCAGGGCTACCGGCCGGGCAATGTCGAGGGTGAGCAGGCCACCGGTGACAATGAGGGCGAGGAAAAGCAAGGCCGCGGTCGCCATGACAGCCAGGTCGATGAAGGCGCGTGCGCCGACAAGTTGCTGCAGACGGTAAAGATGCAGGCCGATGAAGATGACGGTCGCTACGGCAATCAGCTTGTGGATATTGAAGACCAGCCCGTTAAATGGTCTGCCCAGGTGGCTCAACAAAACACCGGAAAGCAGCGTGATGACAAACAACACGCCCGAGATGGCGATTTTGGACAGGGGTACAGATGCTGTGATACTCATTTCAATCTCCTTGTTCTGGTAGCTCCCCGGCGCCTCGTTCAGGGAAATGGGCCGGGTAGCTGCTGGCGTTTAATGTTGTTGATAGGATACGCCAGGACGCGCCGGAACACAGTGGACGAAGGTGGTGTCAGCATCAGATAGGGGGGTGTACTTTCGTACACTTTTCCGCCCGGTGGGGAAGTTAGGTATCTGCAGGGAGTAAAGCAAGTTCGCGTGCGCGAGCCACGGCGGCAGTGCGGTTGCCGACGCCCAGCTTGCCATAGATATTGCTGGCGTGCTTCTTCACCGTGCGCACGGTAATGAACAGCTTGGCGGCAATCTCCTGATTGGAATCGCCGGCGGCGATCTGTTGCAGCACTTCCAGTTCGCGTGGGGTCAGCGGCTCCACCAGCCCGGTCGCTTCGCCAGGCGACAGCGCCTCAGCGGGCACCCTCTCACCCCGGCCGGCAGCCAGCACTTTCTGCGCGTACCGCTGCAAGTTGCCGGGGACCTCCGGGTCACGGGCAACTGCCTGGAGCAAGGGCAACAAATCCGGCCCATCTTCCAGGAAAAACAGCATGTATCCTTCCGGTTCGGCCAGGGCCAGGGCCCGCTCCAGCGAGGCGACGGCTACAGACGTGATCTTTCCCCCATGTTCGTCGCGGTCGACCAGCGCCCTGAGCAAATGCACTTCGAGCAGGCGTCCGTTGCGACCGGCCGGCGCCGCCGTCCTTTCCACCTCGGCCAGCAGTTGGCGGGCGCGCGCCACGTCACCCCGGGCCAGAAAGAGGCGGGCGAGGGTGAGCCGGACAATCTCCCCGACCAGCAGCGCCGGCGGTGGCCCTTCTCCCGCAAGCCATTCCAGCCAGGGCTGCGCCAGCCGGGCAGCCTCCTTCACCTCGCCCAGAGCCAGACGAAAGTGGATCTGCCGGGCCGTCACCGTCGGATTCACACTCTGATAAGTGTGTTCCAACAAATGGAGGGTGGCCCTGGCTGCCTCTTGCTCTCCTTTGGCTTGCAGCAGCCGGGCCCGGAACGTGTGTCCGGTGACCATCCCGGCCAGCCCGCCCCGGCGACAAAGCTCGATTCCCCGCTCCAGGAGTCGCTCAGCCTGATCCAGCTCGTGCCACTCCAGCCGGACCCCGGCCAGGCCGACATACCCCTGCCCGGCCGGGAAGAACGGCTCCTGGCCCGCCTCCTCGCCCATCTCGACAATGGTCCGAAATGTACGCGCTGCATGTCGCAACCGCCCATAATCCACCTCCTCTATCCCCTGCACCATGAGGATGTGCGCCGCCAGGCTGTAATTGCCCGTCGCCCGAGCCAGGCGCAGCGCTTCGTCGCGCGCCTGGCGGGCTTGTTCCGGACGTCCCTCGAGCCAGTGGGCCACGGCCAGCGCCGAATAAGCACGGGCATGCAAGGCTCCCTCACTTACCGGCAGCCGGGCCAGGGCCTCTTCCGCCAGGCGGATTGCCCGCGCGGTATCTCCGGAGAAGGCAACGAAGCGACAGAGGACGGCCATCAATTCCAGTTGTAGTTGCTCATTTTCCGGAGACGAAGGCAGGGAGCGCAGCAGCCGTTCGTTTTCCCGCAAGGCCTGCGGCGAGGGATCGGCTTTCCCCTGCATCAGGTCAATCCACAGCCGGTAAATGTTCAGGCGAGGGTGGGCAGCAAGCACGTCGGCCGGCAGGGCAGCCAGCCAGTTGCGCAGGATCCCCGCCCGGCCGCCAAACATCAGGGACCGCGCCTCCTGTTCCACCAGTATCGCAACCCGCTCGTAATCTTCGGTCGCCAGGGCGTGATGGACCGCTTCAGCCACAGCGCCATGCTGCTCGTACCAGGTCGCGGCCCGGCCGTGGAGGGCAGCAATCTCGGCGGACGGCAACATCTGGGCCAGCCGGGCGCGGAGGAGATCGGCGAACAGGTGATGGTAGCGAAACCAGCGCCCCTCGTCGTCGAGGGGGATGACAAAGATATTCGCCCGGTGAAGATCGACCAGCACCGCTCGCGCCTCCTGCTGGCCTGTAACGGCCGTGCAGAGGCCGGCACCCAACCGTTCAAGGATAGAGGTCCGGAGCAGGAAAGTCTGGACCGCCTCAGGCTGGCGGCGAAGCACTTCCTCCAGCAGGTACTCGGCCACGTAGAGGTGGCTGCCGGTGAAGGAATGAACAAACGCGCTGATGTCGCTGCGCCCGCGCAGGGAAAGGGCAGCCAGTTGCAGGCCGGCTGCCCACCCCTCGGTACGCGCTTCCAGGGCAGCGACGTCCGTGGCGGAGAGGTTTAGAGCCATGGTCCGGTTTAGAAACTCAGCCGCTTCTTCCCGGCTGAAACGCAGATCTTGGGCGCGCACCTCCAGCAGCCGGTGGCGGGCGCGGTAGCGGGCCAGGGGGAAAGGCGGATCAATCCGGGTAGAGATGGCGAGGTGCAGATTGTCGGGTAGGTGTTCCAGCAAGAAGGAGAGGCCGGCATGAATGGCCGGATTGTGGATCAAGTGATAGTCGTCGAGCACCAGCAGCAGCGTCCCCTCCTGCCGGGCCAGCTCATTGATCAGCATGGTGGGGATTGTGTCCTCGGCCGGCACCTGGGGCGCCTCCAACACCTCCAGCGCTGCCTGACCAACCCCAGGCCGCGCCGAGTCACAGGCGGCGAGCAGGTACCGCCAGAAATGACGAGGATCGTTATCTCCTTCGTCCAGGGAGAGCCAGGCGACCGGCTGCTCCACGTCCGCCACGAAGGCGCTTAGCAGTGTCGTTTTCCCCGACCCGGCCGGGCCGGAAAGCAAAATCAACGTCCGCGGCTGTCCGAGCCCTGCCAGCAGCCGGCCGGTGAGGCGGGGGCGGGCGATGAGTTCGGCCCGTCCGGGAGGAATGTAAAATTTGGTGGCGAGTAGCGGAGCAGACATGGTTTGCCGTTATAGAGCCCTTTGGGTAGAGCATACGATCCAGAACGCCCTCTACTATACCACATTTCATCTCGCCTTTTTTACCACGAGTCGGATCTGGCTGTATAACTCAGGGATGCTCAAAAACCAGTTTTCGGTTACCATATTTTTAACCGTCGCAACTGATGCTCCATAACTCCACAGGGTGGCTAAGATGAAACAACGATTACCGATTGATCGCAGTAAAACAATAGAAACACTCGAAACCCTGGTCCGCATCAACTCCATCAATCCCGCTCTGGTACCGGGCGCACCGGGCGAGCGAGAGATCGCCGCTTACCTGACGGATCAACTGGATGCGCTGGGGCTGGAAGTAAGCGTCGACGAGATCACGCCCGGCCGGTTCAACGTGGTCGGTCGCCTGCCCGGCCGGGGAAACGGGCCGGCCCTGATGCTCAACGCCCATACCGATACCGTGGGCATCGAGGGGATGGACAACCCCTTCGCCGCCACGATTCGCGACGGCAAGCTTTACGGGCGCGGCGCCCAGGATATGAAAGGCAGCCTGGCGGCAATGCTGGCAGCGGTGCGCGCCGTGGCCGAGGCGGGGATAGCCCTGGACGGCGACCTGCTGCTGGCGGCTGTGGCCGATGAAGAACATGCCAGCATCGGTACCGAACACCTCCTCCGGGAGTTCCGGGCGGACGGGGCGATTGTCACCGAGCCCACCGACCTGGCGATTTGCCGCGCCCATCGCGGTTTCATCTGGTATCGGGTCGAGACGGAGGGACGGGCCGCCCATGGCAGCCGCTTCGAGGAAGGAATCGACGCCAACATCCACATGGGGCGCTTCCTGGCCCAACTGGATCTGCTGGCCCAGGAGCTGGTCAACCGGCCTCCCCACCCCCTCATGGGCCCGCCCTCCCTTAACGCGTCTCTGCTCGAGGGCGGGACAGAATTGAGCATCTACCCCGCCCACTGCACCTTGCAGATGGAACGGCGGACAATTGCCGGCGAAACGGTAGAGGCGTGCACGGCCGAGTTACAGGCGATTATCGACCGGCTGGCAGAGGCGGATCCTGCCTTTCAGGCAACAGTCGAACCTTTCTTCGAGCGCCGGCCCTTTACCGTTCCGGCCGGAGCGCGAATCGTGCAACTGGTGGAGGATGCTACAACCGCCCACCTCGGCCGGGCGCCCGCCCACATCGGCCAGACCTTCTGGACCGACGCCGCACTCCTGGACGGGGCGGGAATAGAAACGGTTGTCCTGGGGCCAACCGGTGCCGGCCTGCACAGCGCCGAGGAATGGGTGGACCTGGATTCGGTAATCGATCTGGCTCATATTCTGGCCCAGACGATTGTGACTTATTGTACAGTGTGAGAGCGGCAGATTTAGGGCAGGAAGCGCGTTTACAGGGAGAGCACGAGCCTGAGGCCCGTGCTCTCAGCGTTTCAGTCGGCGGACGCGTGCTGTTGCTGTCGGCTGGGCATCGGGTCGGAGGAGGGGCGAATGGAGATCCAGGTGAACCAGAGCAGCAGCAGGATAAAGAAGCCGGAACTGATCCAGGTCAGCATCTCGCCCTGGCCGATATACATCAGAGTCACGGCGATCAAGGCGAGAACGCCGACGATCAACAAACGGGCCTTGTTAACGGCGGTGTGCAACTCGCCGGTATGTCGTTCCGCCTCCGGCCGGAGAATGCCCTGATCCTGCAACATCGTTTCCGAGGCCGGCGCAATCTCTCGATACCCGCCGCGGATGTAATTGAGGACCCGGCGCAACCCGAAACCTAGAAGCGGCGTACGCGGTCGGATGAGCGCAACCGGCACACCGATGCGCCCGGCAATCCGGGAAGGCTTGCTGCCGAAAAACTGGCGCTTGAGCCAGCTATCGCGCGTGGCACCCAGAATCACGTAGTCGTGCGCTTTTGCTTCGCGGGAGATGATGGCGACCGGGTCGGTGTCCTCCACCGTGGTGTAGGTGACCGTTCCTTCATACTGCGGATATTTCGTTTCGAACACGGTAATTTGATCTTTCAGATCCCGGATAAAGGCCCGTCGCTGCTGCTGGGGAACCTCTGGCGTGAAGACATGAATAATCTCTTTGTGCGCCGTCTGGTCCCCGGTAAGCAGGCCCACCGTCTCCAACGCAAAGCGGATCTGGCGCGGATCAAGAACGGGAATAAGGATGCTTTCGGGTACCTTATGTAGCTCCTGCTGGATGAGGAGAACACGACAATTGACTGTGTCGATAATCTCGTCAACATGCTGGCCGACTGCCACGTCGGGGGTACGGCTCTGGCCACGCCAGCCCATGATCACCAGGTCTGCTTCTCGTTCCAGGGCCGTGTCAATTATGGCCTCCGCCACGTCGTGGGAAATGCGAATAACCACTTCTACCGGCACATCTTCATCCTCGACCATGGCCAGCGCCTGGTCAGTCAGGACCTTACTGTGTTCGATATACTCACGACCGGCCGACAGCGGCAACTGGGAAGGTACATTGATCACGTGCAACAGCGAAATAGCACCGTCCCGCTGCTTCGCCGCGTGAATTGCCGGATCCAGTAGGCCGTGCAACGAGCCGGGATTGGCAATCGGCACCAGAATGCGATAGTGCTCCCGATCCACTACCCGCGGGATCAGCTTCGATTCGGCAATCACCGGCGTTCGTTCCGTTCCCTGCTCGCGCGGCCGGGCGTAGAGATAGTACGTGACCGTCCCGACCACAATCCATACGGCGGCAAAGACCCAGGCAATGGGCGAGTAGTTGAACATGAACGCCGCCAGGAACAGCTTGGTTACGATGCCGATGATGGGCACGACGGGGAAGAAGGGCATCAGGTAGCCATAGTTGAGACGATCCCCATATTTCTTGCGGAGGGTGATGACGGCTATATTCACCTGCAGGAAAAGCAGCAGGAACATAATGTCGGCAGCGGCCGCCACGTCTTCAATGGGAATGGCAATGGCGATGAAGAGAATCAGGATCCCACTCCACATCAATGCCTTGTGGGGGGTGCGCGTCACCGGATGCACGTCGCCGAAATCATCGGGCAGGTTCCGGTCACGTCCCATGGCGAAAGAGACCCGGGTGGAGGAGAAGGTGGTGGCATTGAGGGCGCTCATCGTCGAGAGGATGCCGCCGATTAACAGGAGGAACGTGCCAAAAGGCATAAACTGGCGCGCCGCCTCGGCGACGCCCAGCTCGGCGTGCTGCTCTAGCCATTGGAAGGTCGCAATGTCGCCAAATTCGACCGGAACGTTCACTGCGCCGATGGTCACAAAGGCCACCAGCATGTAAATCGGCACAACAATGGCCAGAGAAAGAAAGACCGCCTTGGGAATGGTGCGGCGCGGGTTCTTTACCTCCTCGCCGGCCTGAACGATAATCTCGTACCCCTCAAAGGCAATAAAGGTCAGGCCCATCGCGATCAGAATGCCGCCGAATCCTTCGGGATTGAAGGGCTGGAACTTACTCAAGTATTCCGGGTTGCGGAAGATGGCAATCAGGCCACTGGCGATAAAGATGGCGAGGATAATCACCTTCAGCACGGTAATAATATTGCCGGCCAGGCCCGTTTCCGAGGAACCGCGGAAGTTGATGTAGATAAAAACGAGGATGATGAACACGGCCAGCGCTTTGTGCAATATCTCTTCGGGCATGCCAAAGGTCGGCAGGCCGAATTCCTCGAAGGTGAAGTAGAGGTATGAGCCGAAACCGAGCCCGTACAGGCTACCGGCCACGGCATGGGCGAACCAGCTCATCCACCCGGCGAGAAAAGCATTGGGCCCGGGCAACCCTTCCTTCACCCACAGATATCCGCCACCCGCTTCGGGAATAGCGGAACCCAGTTCCGCGTAGACCATTGCCGTGAAGATGGTGACAATACCGTTCAGGGCAAATGAGAGAATGAGGGCCGGCCCGGCCGCCCCGGCGGCGATGCCTGTTAAAACGAAGATGCCGGCGCCAATCATGGCCCCAACACCGATCATCGTGATGTCAAACAAGGACAGATCACGACTTAACTCAACATGAGGGCTCGACATAGATAGATACTCCTTTCGCTAACAAATCGCATGCTCATGGCGCCATTGGCACGGCGCTGCAAAAAAGGACAGGCAAAGTACCTGTCCCCAGCTTGTACAATCACTGCTAAATTGGCATCGTCCCACGTTGGCAACGGCTTCTATTGTAGGAAATCCGCGGTTGCCGTCAAGATAGGCAGCGCTTATGTAAAGTTTTGAGGCCACAGCTTTCCTTCATTCAGCATAGCCAAAGGAAAAGACCCCGGCCTGTATCCAAGATATAGGAACAGGATATAAATGGGAGGGAAATTGGCAATATCCCTGCGGACCCGGGTAATTTGCCTTTGACAGAGAGGGGGATTGCGATCTATTCTGTCTGTCTGAATAGAGTTGCTTTTTGACGGAGATCGCCGGGGAACAAGGAGAAACGATGCTTGTCTTTTTCGAAGCGTACCTGGAACGGCTGGAAGTCATGCACGAGCGCATCAAAGGCGTCACGGCCGGTCTGCCGGCAGAAGCGCTAGATTGGCAGCCCGGACCGGAGACGAACAGCATCGCCGTGCTGATGGTGCACATCGCCGGGGCCGAACGCTACTGGATCGGCGACGTCGCCGGTCAGGAGCCGTCAGGCCGCAATCGGCCGGCAGAGTTCGAGACGGCCGGTTTGGACGCCGCAACCCTGGGCGAGCGGCTGGACAAAAGCCTGGCCCATGCCCGCACGATCCTCGGCCCGCTCTCCCTGGCGGATCTGGCACAACCTCGCCAATCTGTAAGGCACGAGCGCTCTTTTTCCGTGGCCTGGGCCCTGCTCCATGCACTGGAACACACGGCCGTACATAGCGGGCATATTGAACTGACCCGGCAGTTGTGGGAGGAAGCTAAAAAGCCGGAATAAGAAAGGTTTGCCCGGCTTATTCGGGCAAACGATCATAGACAAAGATATCTTGCTCGTTGTTGGTGTCCCCCTCAACCAGATTGCCGGCATCCGACTCGAAGGCCACAAGATGCCCGTCACCGGAAATTGCAGGGAACGAGCCATCGACCAAAGTCCCCTGGGCCGTTTTCGACACCGGTGTGGTAGTGCCCGTTTGCCGGTCGTGCAGGAACACAGCGTTCTCGAAGATATAGTAGGCCACGAAACGGCCGTCGGCGGAGATGGCAGGCTGCAAGGAGTCAAGGTTGCCCTGCGCTCCGTCGCCGGCCATGGACACCATTGTTGTCTCCCCCATCTGCCGGTCGTGGACGAAAACATCATACGTCCCGTTGGTGTCGCCGTCGACCAGATTCCCGGCCGGTGACTCGAAAGCGACAAAACGACCGTCGGCAGAGATAGCGGGAGAGTAGGACGGCCCATTGCTTTCGCTGCCGTTGCCGCTTACCGAGACACGGGTGGTTTCCCCTGACAGCCGGTCGTGGACGAAGATATCGCTTACGACGTTTTCGTCATTTACCGGATCCCCGAGGAGATTCGTGGCCTCTGACTCAAAGGCCACGAAGCGACCGTCGGCAGAGATGGCGGGACTGATGGAATTGCCGTTGCCCTGGGTGCCATCGCTGGCTACGGAGACCAGCATCGTTTCCTTCGTCTGCCGGTCGTGGACAAAGATATCGAGCACAGTTCCGTTACCGTCGGCGGGCACCAGATTGTCTGCCCAGGAGTAGAAGGCCACCAGGCTGCCGTTGGCGGAGATGGCAGGCTGCAAGGAGTCAAGATTGCCCTGGGTTCCGTCGCCGGCCACCGACACCATGGCAATCTCACCGGTTTGCCGGTCGTGAACGAAGATGTCGGGCGCGTCGTTGGTATCGCCGTCGACCAGGTTGGTGGCAGATGAGGCGAAGGCCACGAAGCGGCCGTCGGCGGAGATGGCGGGCGACCAGGAATCGCCATCGCCCTGGGTGCCATCGCCGGCTACCGACACGCGCGACGTCTCCCCATTTTGCATGTCGTGGACAAAAATATCCGACCAGCCGTTGCTGTCCCCGCCAACCAGATTGGTCGCCGCAGAGGCAAAGGCCACAAAGCGTCCACTTGCAGAAAGAGAAACATCGGAGGAACGATCATCCCCCAGGATGCCATCACTGGCTACGGAGACAAGGATCATTTCTCCCTGGCGTGCGCTGGCATCGTGAGCGACGTACGGCAGGTAGAGCAGGCCACTGGCGGCGCCATCGCGCTCGCCGGCGGCTTGGGCACGGGGGGCAACCGGTGCCAGCATCATGAGTAACACGAAGATCAGGCAAGATAAGGTAAGGAGATACAACCTGGATCGTTTCACGAGTTCCTCCCAGAATAACACCGGTCTCCAGAACTAGCCGGCCGGCAGCATAAATTATGGGCGATGTCGCTCACGCGGGCAAGATGACGACGAAGTGCGACGATACACTTGATTAGCCCGTTGCTATAGTAGCGCAAGCGCATCTGGCGTGGTAGCCTGCTACCACTATGGACCATAGGGATCACGTTCAGTTGTTACGCCAGGGGATTCCGGGCTCCGGCGGTGTCTGGGCTGACCTCGGCTCGGGGAGGGGAGCGTTTACGCTGGCGCTGGCCGAATTGATCGGAGAGGGCGGGCAGATCCATTCGGTGGACAAAGATCGACGGGCGTTGCAGCGGCAGGAACGGGCAATGCGCGCCCGTTTTCCCGAAGTAGACGTCACCTATCACCAAGACGACTTCACCCGGCCCCTTTCGTTGCCACCGTTGGATGGGGTGGTGATGGCCAACGCCCTGCACTTCATCCGGCATGGTGCAGCGCAGACGGCCGTTGTCAGGCTTATTCACGGCTACTTGCGTCCCGGCGGGCGGCTTCTCCTGGTGGAGTATGGGACAGACCAGGGAAATCGCTGGGTTCCTTATCCCCTTTCGTTCCGGTCCTGGCAGGAACTGTCCGGCCGTTGTGGCTTCCAGAGCACATCGTTGCTGGCCAGCCGGCCAAGCCGCTTTCTGGGAGAGATTTATTCGGCTATGAGCGTGGCCCGCTCTTTATGGCAACATGCAAAGAGCCGCTATAATTGACCCATGACAAAAAACTCAATCAACACGCTCCGCTCCCTGAGTATCGCGCTCTATGTCATTGGCTTGCTGCTCGTTCTGGCGATAGCCATCGTTGCCGTCTGGCCCGACCTGGAGGCCAGCCGGTTCGAAAGGGTATCGTGGCCAGAAGAGACGCTACGCACGCTGCACTGTCCCCTGGTGGTTACGCCCAACGAAGAAGCGGCGATCACGGCGACTTTTGCCAACCCTCTGGAGGGGAATATCCGCTTTACGGTGTACGCCCGCGTTTCGTCGGGAGGGATCGTGCGCATCCGGGAAGCAGAAGGTGTAGTAGAGCTGGCACCGGGAGAATCCGAGGAGTTAAGATGGCCGGTTGAGGCCGGTGATGCAGCTTTTGGGCGGCTGATCCTGGCCCGAGTCTACAATTCCCGCGGGGGTACCGGGTTATCCTCAAGCCAGGCAGCGTGTGGGGTGCTGGTATTAGGGGTACCGCTGCTCACTGGCACGCAATTTGTGGCGCTGCTGGCCATCGTGGGAATCGCCAGCCTGGCAGCGGGAATCTATCTCGGGCTGCAGACGGCCCAGGAGCCGGACGCGCGGCAGCCTCTAGGGGGACGCATTTTTGGGTTGCTGGCAATTCTGGTTGTGGCTGCGATGGTCGCCGGGTTGCTGGGGAACTGGGGGGCGGGGGGGTTACTGCTGCTGCTGGTCGCGCTGGTGGTGGTGGTGGTTTTCGAGCAATTGCTGATCAGCTAATCACTGTGTATTGAAATCGCCAATCGTTCTATGCTACACTAGCATTGTCACGGTGCTGAATGCCACTGCTGTCCGCTCGTGGCAGTCCAGGCTCCTCTTATAGAGTCATTTGTATCGTTCGTTTCTGAGGGAGGGAACCACGCCATCCTACATTAGCCTCACTACCTGCGGGCTCCCCTACAAACCGTATGGAGATTACAATGAAAAGAACTCTCTTCTTCCTGTTACCCTTGCTGGTAACCCTGATTTTTGTTAGCACTTCCCCCGCTCCCATCGATGCCGGCAACCTCGCTCCAGAGGCCGCAGCGGATTACGATCCGGTGGCCGAGTTGAGGTTGCCAGACGGAAGCACCCCTAACCCGAACACGGACGTACGCGCAGTGACCGCTTACGGGCAATACGCGCATCTCCTGACCCGCAACGGAAAGTTGTTCACCTATGATCTTGCGTCTCTGCTGGCTTCGCTGCCGGCACCCGGCGATCCACTGGATACCTTCGGCGACCCGGCCGGAAGCCTGGATATACCCGGTTTCGGGGCCGGCATTCTGCGCAACGGCACGCTGGCCTATGTCTACGGCCAGGACGGCGTGATGGTCGTGAAAGAAATCAACACAGCTGCCCCCGTAGCAGCCACAACTTTCAGCGAGCGTAATACCTACAACCTGATCCAGTACGAACGCGCCCTCATCGGCGTCGGCCCGGATCACGTGACGATTTATGGCCTGGACGATCCCGAGAATCCGGCTGAGCAAAATAACTACAGCCTGAACGGCAGCACCGGGTTTTCGGCGACCGTGCTCCAGGGCCAGACATTGCTCGTGGGCCAATTCGTGGGCAGCACCGGCGACATGAGTGGGATCAGCGTTTTTGAGTACAACTATCCCACAGCCAATTATCTCACGACCTACGAGGGCAACACGCCCTACCACCTGCATGCCTTTGACGACACGGCCGTGGCCTGCAATAGCAGCGTCCTGGAGCTATGGGATTTCACCTACCCTGATGATGCCACCATTCGCGATTCCTGGCAGGCAAGCGCCCGGGTCTGCGCCCGGGACGGCAACAACCTGATCGCCAACGGCACCGTGCTCCAGGTCCGTCCGGACAATACGTTCAGTTGGGTAAGCAATTTCGATGCCGGATTCAGCCAGATAGACGGCTTCCCCTACGGCAGCGCCGTGGAAGGACCCCTGGTCTTCCTCGCCCAATCGCCCCGGGTGCTGATCCTGACGCGCCCGGTTCCGCTCAGATCCCCTACAGCGAGCACGCCACCCCGCCTTGACGGCTTAATCAGCCTGGGCGAGTGGACCTTTGAAGACCAGCTACCCTTTGAAGCGGGCTTCATCACCGTGCGGAATGACGGCCGGCGCCTGTACCTCCTGGTTGACGCGCTGGAGGACCGGTCCCCGGACAGCGCAGACGCCGTCAACATCAGTGTCGACGTCAACAAGGATGGCGAGGTCACGCCGGGTGTCGACGTCAACTACCATATGTTGCTGCGGACAGGCAACCTGCGACCCCGCTACTACTCAAGTGTGGAGACCTTCGGCCCTGACTGGGAGGTTTATCGTTCCGGCCGGGCCGTGGGCTACAGTTGTTCCCTTGTCGATGGCAGCCTGCGCTTCATCCTCAGGGAAGGGGTTCTCTGTGACCGGCACGTGGTCTATGAGCTGGCCATTGACCTCGAAGAGATTGGGGCCACGCCGGGGGATAGCGTCCACATCGGCGTTGGCGTCAGTTCGGGCAACCCTCAATACAACTACGAATTGCCGGAGGATTACCTCTACAACTTCAACAACCTGATCGTCGTCGAGGTGGGGGACATCTTCCTGCCGCCTCCGGACAACGGCCCGGCCGTACCCTTTAGCGGCAAGCCGCTGGAGGTCACGCAGGCAGTGCAGGATCTGGACAACTCGCTGCCCCTGGTCGCCGACAAGGACACGACGGTCCGCGCTTACCTGAATAACACCAGCGGTGCGACGGCCTCCCTTGGTATCTGGCTGTATGGCAGCCGCGGGGCCGTGGACCTGCCGGGCTCGCCTCTCTACGTCCATTTCAACGCGCCTACGTCGGTCGACCGCACCCGGCTCAACGACACCGCCAACTTCGACCTGCCGGATAGCTGGTTGCAGGCAGGCACCGTTTCTTTCTATGCCCGGGCCAAACGCTGGCTGGGGGCCCAAACCACATCCAGCACGGTTCCCGTCAGCTTTCAGACGCGGATGACACCCGTGATCTGGACGATCCCGGTCAACCAGGGCACCGCTTCCTCGCCCGTATTGCAGCCGGCGGCTGATCAGCAGGACGCCCGGGACTATCTGGCGACGGTGTACCCGGTGCCGGACGTTACCTACGTCAACCGGACCTGGTCGGCATTGGGGGCGAATATGCCCACCGGCGATGCGCTGATAGATGAGTTGAACGACTATCATGGCATGGCCGTCCTGGCCTGGATCTTTGGTTATCTCTTCACCGGGGACAGCCCCTTTGACCTGCCGGACCAGGTCCACGGTTTCACACCCACCAGCGACGGTCTCTCCGACCCGACCTGGTACAACAGCGGCAATGGGTACGTTGCCTACTCGGGCGACATCTGGGATGGAGACCTGATTGCCGCTCACGAGATTAACCACAACCTGGATCGCAGCGACAACGGTACCTGGGGCCGGCACAATGGCGGTTGCGGCTCCAGCGGAGTGGACCCCAACTGGCCGTATGCCAACGACGACGTCAACGAAATCGGTTTTGACACGCGACCGCCGTGGGTCAACGGTGTCGTCAGCGACCGGCGCACGGTGATCACCACCGATTACCCGGACTTCATGAGCTATTGCACCCATGCCAATATGCCCGGTGCCTGGATATCGCCCTACCGCTGGACCAATCTCTTTAACGTGTTCGCGCCCCCCAGCCGGGCGCCCGACTCTGGTGCGACCGCGAGTTACAACCCGGCCACGGTGCGTGCCCTGGCGGCTGTGGATGCCATCGAAGAGGTTATGTATCTCTCCGGCTACGTGAACGAAAATGGCACCGGCAGCCTCGATCCTATCCTGGTGGAACAGGGGATGCCCGCCTACCCGGTGGCCGGAACCGGTTACACTGTTGAGATTCGGGACAGCAATAACGACTTGCTGGACAGCTTCGGCTTCGACATGGTCTTCACCGACATTGAAGGCAATCCGCTGCCACAGGTCCACTTCAATTTCCAGATTCCGAATCCGGCCGGGACCCACACGATTATTCTGAAGCAAGGCGACACGGTCCTGGACCAGATCGTCGTCTCGGACAACGCGCCCACCGTTACCATCACCGAGCCCAGCGGTGGCGAGGTCTGGGGCGGGACGGGGACGGTCCGCTGGCAGGCCAGTGACGCCGACGGCGACACGCTGCGTTTCACCCTGCTCTACTCGGCAGATAACGGTGCGACCTGGCAGCCGGTGGCCACGGACCTTGAGGGCAATATGTACCAGGTAGACACTTCTCTATTGTCTGGCAGCACGGGAGGTAAAATCAAGATATTGGCCACCGATGGGTACCATACGGCAGAAAGCAACTCGACCGGTGTCTTCACCGTTCCCAACCAGCCGCCTGTGGCCCAGATCGTCTCCGGCAATCGTTTCAGCTCCGGTGAATTCGTCACGCTGCAGGCCAGCGCCTACGATCCGGAAGGCGACACCCTGCTGGACACGAATTACATGTGGCTGGTGGACGGCGAGGAGGTCGCCATCGGAGCCGATACGGGAATCTTCCTGGAAGATGGTCTCTATCTGGTGACACTGGTGGTTAGCGACAATGAAGGAATGGAGACGACAGTCAACCGTTTACTGATCGTCGGTACTGCCCCACTCTATCTACCGGTTGTTGTCGGCCAGTAAACGTTGAGCTTCAGTAACGAGGAGCCGGGGCTTTCCCTTATCCAGAAAGCCCCGGCTTTTTTGCACAAAGTACTCGGGCACGGGGTGCGGAAGCAAAATAAACACCTCCTGACGGAACAGGCGTTAGTAAGTTCCCCATGAAAAACGGCTGGAGCGAGCGGTTTCGCAGGGAAGCCTCGTTACAATAGCCGCATGAAAGTAAAGAGAAAGTGGGAGACAATTCTGTCCAATCGGAGGATTGCAACAGGTGCGAGCAAGGTAGGGGTGACCCTAGCGTTCTGCCTTCTATTGCTACTGGCCGGGATGAGCAAGGAGACTCACGCGGAGGCGGGTACGGAACAGAAAGAAACCTTCGCTTATTTACCGGTGGTAAGCCAGGCCCCAGAACCGCTGGATTGTGACGTGCCGGGGAGCAGCTACGGCACGCTTTCGATCAACGGCGCGCCGACTCCCGGCCGGGTTGCCGAAAACCCCGATTTCAATCTGACCGTCCGGGGTTGGAAGCCGAGCGGCGGCTACCTGGGGCTGGTCAGCTACGGCCCCAGCGAGGATCGGAAGGCACCGCAACTGGATACCCTCTTCGCGCCGCGACGCCTGCCCCGCTTTACCAGTGGCTGGGACGTCTACGGTTGGGATTGGGAATGTATGTGTCCGATCGAACCGGCCCGGCCGTGGGATCTCACGCTATTGGGCCTGAAAACCACACCGGGCGAGGTTATCTACCCCCCGGACTCCGGCTACGATATCGGCGGTGGCCATGACGCCCTGGTCCTCTATGCCAGCCCGAGCCAGCTTACATTGAAGTACACGCGGGAGGATCACGTCGTCTACGGCTATACCATTCACATCGAAGAGATCTGCGTGGAACCGGACCTGCTGGCCCTGTACCGGCAGGCGGACGTAGCCGGGCGCTGGTCACTACCGGCCGTGCGCGGCGGCCAGCCCCTGGGCCGGGCTGCCGGCGAGGAGATCCTGGTCTCGGTGCGCGATACCGGGAGCTTCATGGATCCTCGCTCGCACTACGACTGGTGGAAGGCGCAGTAAAGGGGTTGTCCACGCCGGCCGGTGTGCCGGAAACGGAATAAGTCTCCGGCGAGATTAACGCGATGCAACGACCATAGACAATAGCTTTGTTCTTAAAGCGAAGCGTCTTAAAGATAGCACACTTGCGGAGGAGGAGGGGATTCTCAAATCCCCGGCTAAGTGAAGCTAATCTGAGGTTCCGGCCTGCTCTACATGTCATGTTCAAGTGTTTGCTCTATTTGCCTTGGAGGGAAACGATGAAGCTCTTTGGTAGTGATGCCTATACCCGCGCCCGCAACTTTCTCAAGACCCGGGCCAGGCCCTTGGAACGGGCCCTTTTCGAATACCGCTTTGAGGATGGGGCGGAAACTGCAATTCTGGCGGCCCTCACCGTCTTCCAGAACGAGGATGGCGGCTTTGGCCACGCCCTGGAGCCGGATGTGCGCACGCCGGCTTCCTCCGCCCTGGCAACGGGAATGGCCCTCAATTTGCTCAAGGTATTGGGCACGCCCTACACTCACCCCCTGGTAACCAGGGCAGTTGGCTATCTCACAAACACCTTTAACTATACGCAGAAAGTGTGGCGGGTGGTCCCGCCCGGCACGAATGATTTCCCGCACGCGCCGTGGTGGCATGACGAGGAAGGCACTCTGGCCCAGACCTTCGACAACTTCCTGGTGATCCCCCGCGCCCAGATTGTGGGGCTGCTTCACCATTACGCGGAACTGGTCGATACCGCCTGGCTGGCGGAGGTAACGGAGGCGACGGTTAGCGGCATCTTGACGCTGGAGAGTGATGCCTTCGGCGGTGGCGGCGATACGCTGGTCTATGCCCTGAGCCTGGCCGAGACGGAAACGCTGCCGGAAGCTTATCGAGCACGGCTGCTGCCACGCCTGCGAGAGGTGGCCGCTGCCATCGTCAGTCGTGACCCGGCCGGGTGGGATTCCTATGTGCCTACCCCGTTGAAAATTGCGCCGTTACCCACCAGCCCTGTGGCCGATCTCCTCGACGAGGATTTGCAGCGCAACCTTGATTACCTGATCGAGAAGCAGACGGCGAATGGCTTTTGGGAGCCAAGCTGGAGCTGGGGCGATACCTTTCCCGAAGCCTGGCAGCAGGCACGCGAGGAGTGGCGCGGCGTGCTTACCCTCGACGCCCTGACCTCCCTGCGTGCGTTTGGCCGCCTGGAAACCTAAACCACGGTCGCTGAATTGAATATCGGACTGCTCAAACTGGCCAGGTGGCCGGGTACAGAATCTGCCAACTGTCGTAGAAATATACTCGTCACCTGCCTGATCTGGGCAAGGAGACTTTCCTTTATGCTGTGGAGTAGTTGCTGAAGTAGCAACGGTATCCTGCTTACAAGCAGTATCTGGAGGAAAGGTGATGAACACGATAAAGGGAGTTTTCCACGTTGTGATGAGGCAGGGAGGCAGCCTGCTACTGCTCATCGTTTTGCTGGCCCTGAGTGCCTGCCGCCCGGCCGGCGAGATGCCCGTCGAGCGGGCGCAGGACCCGGCCGCGGAAGGAGCGGACTCGCTCCCGGCCGGCGAACCGGTCACGATTGGGGATCCGGTAGAGATAGCAAGCGGGTTCTATGAATGGTACCTGGCGTACAACAATCCTGAAGAGGGTCGAAACGCGCTGGTGGACCATGCATACCGCGAGAGTGAATATTTAAGCACCCGCCTGATTGGCGCAGTCAACGCCGACCTTGAACGGATGCGCACGGAATACGGGGGCGCCGGCGCCGATCCCTTCCTGATGGCCCAGGCCATCCCCCAGGCGGTTGAAATTGAGCATTGGGAGACAGGTGCAGACCGGGCCTGTGTCATCGCCCACCAGCTTTTTGGCGAGCGGATTCGCGACCTGACCGTCGACCTCACCGTCGAGGACGGCACCTGGAAAATTGACCAGATCCGGGTGGGCAGCCCGCTTACACCAGAAGGAGTTACCGAGTTGTTCCTGACCGATTACCTGAAGCAGGCACAGGCTGCCTTACAGGAAGGGACGGCCGGGATGCTCCAAAGCGGCACTTACCGGGAAAGCGAGTTGCTGAGCCCGGCCTTCGTAACGGCGGTTGATGAGACCGTCGCCGGGTTCGACCGGGGCGGCTACGATCCGTTCCTCTGCGCCCAGGATCTCCCCCACGCCTTGAATATAGGCGAGCCGGTCATTGAGGGTGACACCGCGACGGTGATGGTAGGACGCTATTATGCAGGGACGGCCCAACCTACTTACATGACCGTGGAGCTGGTGCAGGTCGATGGGCGCTGGCTCATTGTCGGCATTCGCCCACTATCCGAATCGGCTGCGCCCCAGGATGGCACTCCGGAAACGGTAGTCGAGGCGTTTTACGCCGAGTGGCGCGAGGCAATTGCCAGTGGCGGCGGCCTCCTGCAAAGCGGTGCCTACCATGAAAGCGCATACCTGACAGCGGCTTTTGCAGCTCAAATCGATGGGATCGTCGCCGGGTTTGACCGCGGTGGCTACGATCCCTTCCTTTGCGCCCAGGATGTGCCCGCCGAGCTGGCGGTGGACGGTACCATCTACACCGATGCCGGCGCGCGCGTGGTCATGCACAGCAGCTTCGCCAACCACGCCTTTGTGGTCGAGTTGGAAGAAGCCGGCGAGAATGGCTGGCAGATCGCCAACGTCGTCTGCCCCGGCACGCCTGAAAGCAACGCGCTAGTCTTCTATACCTGGTACCTGGCCTACACAAGGAACTGTTGCGTCATAGGCGCCACTGACCCCGGCATGCAGCGTAGCCCGCTGGCAGACGGTGCCTATAAAGAAGCCCCCTTCATCAAACCCGCTTTTGCCGCCGAGGTCGAGGCAGAACTGCTGGCGATGAAGGCCGGCGGCGGTGGCTATGATCCGATCCTGCAAGCCCAGGCTTTCCCGCCCAACTTCTCGGTTGAGCCGGGAGAGGAGGCGGGCACGGTTATCGTGGACATGGCCTTCGCCAACCCCCATACGCTGGCAGTCCAGATGGAGCAGGTCGATGGCCAGTGGCTGGTCAGCGGCATCACTCGCCAGGTGGAGCCGGAAGCAACGGCGCCGGCCGCGGGGATTCCGGACATCAGCGGATGGACAGCAGTCGCCGATGTAGATAAAGGTTTCAGCTTCCGGATCCCTCCCGGCTGGGTTGCCGAGGAACAGAATCTACAGCAACCTGGGATACCCGACGATTGGCCGGTCCAAAGCCAGTATCTGGTAATGCCCGGCGCCATCGCGGAGGAGTTGGCGGCACGCAGTGGTCCTCCCGGCGGTGACGAGATGGTTCCCGTACCTCCATTCGTCGTTTCATTCCTGTATGGGGATCAGGCTGCCTTTGACCGGGCATATGTGACTGCCGCCTTTGAGGACAAGGTGGAACTGAACGGAAACCTGCTCCTGGCGCAGCGCCAGGAAGGAGAGTATTCACTGCCTCGTTATATCTTGCAGGACAGCGAGGATCCACTGCGCTGGCTAATTGTAGAAGATGTGGTTAACGAGTTTCCCGGTCGGGAGGTTCAGGCAGCCGAAGTGTGGGGTATTCTCGACGGCATTCTGGCAAGTCTATCTCTTGATGGCTAGGCCACTCTACGCTCCCATATGTTAGGGCCGGCACCGGTGATGCCGGCCCTTTGACCGTTATGGTTTAATGAAGGGACGGTCCAGCAATCTTCTCGGGGCAGCCAGTGTCAGAATACTCCCAGTGCCGATGATAACCAGAGCAGTCCCACAACAAGAAGAGCGCCGGTACTGATGGCCAGGGCGATGTTGGCACGGGCCGTGGTATATAATAGGGACAAGTGGAGGTCACGATGGCACACGAGTTCTTCAGAATCACGCGGGTCAAGCTGGCCCTGCTGCTGCCAGGTGCGGGCTTCCTCCTGCTCGAGCTGATTCTTGAACCGGCCGCGCTCAAGCTGGCGTTGCCCGGGCTGATCATCTGGGGCCTCCTCTACTACGTGGCAGCCTCTGTCGCCGTCACCTTGCGCAGCCGTCGCGCCCACCTGCCTCGCTTCCGGTTGCTGCTGGGCTACGCCGTACTGCTCGCCACCCTCGACCAATTACTAAAATTCATCGTCCTGCACCGGCTACCCCTGGAGCAAGAGCAGACGCTAATTCCGGCAGCGCTCACCCTGACCCACACCCACAATCTGCAGGGGTCATGGGTTGCAGCACAGTTCGGCCTGGATTTCATCGGCGACACGTTCTTGATTACCCTCTCGTTGTTTTTTACCCTGCTGGCGATCTCGCTCTACCGTTACTACGTTGACCGGCGTGGCCAGCCGAACCTCTGGACGGCAACAGCAATGGTCGGCTTCGTCGCCGGTTTCAGCAGCGCTTTTGTCGAGCTCGCGCTTCGTGGTTATACGGTGGACTACCTGGGCTTCGCCGGGCTGGTCGTCGCCGATCTCAAAGATTTCTACTTGGATATTGCTATCGCCGCCTTCTTTGCCGAGTTTGTCGAGAATTACGACGCGGCGCGTCGAATGAGTAGCAAGGAGACAATCTTACACGTGACAGGTGCGCTCGCACTGAGTGCCCAGGAGATCGAAGCTCTGTTTCGCCGGAAGCGTCAGATCCCGTAATAAACAACAAGGGTGTCGTCACGCGTAGCAGATGTGGGCGAGGTGTGTGCAACCTAGTGAATGGCAGGATCGTATTGTTTAAAGAGAGAATAGGTGAATGCGCACGCTTCTACATGCGCTCACCAACACCACCCCTGGTCATCTGACCAGGGATCAAACTGGTGAGAGGGAGGGCGACAGGAAACTGCTCCCTGCCTATACTCTATAATGACTACCTTAAAGGAAAGAGGTGAGCATGGTGGAATCGGGCTGGTATCCTGTTACACTGTAATCGCGTTCGTCCTATTAACCACCCTCATCCCAAGAATTATCACATCTCCAGGAGTACCTATGAATACCTCAGATAAAACCATTCTCCAGGTACAAGATATCAGCAAGACCTATGCGACCGTACGTGCGGTAGACGATCTCTCGTTTGAGGTCTACGCCGGCGAGATTTTCGGGCTGCTGGGTCCAAATGGCGCCGGCAAGACGACCACCATTCGCATGGCCCTCGACATTATTAAACCTGACGCCGGGCAGATCGCCGTCCTCGGCGGGCCGATGACCGAAGCGAAGAAAGAGCGGATCGGGTATCTGCCGGAGGAACGGGGGCTGTACGACGACATGACCCTGACCGACACGCTTCTTTTTCTGGGCCAGCTCAAGGGATTGAGCCGTACGGAAGCACAACGGCGGGTAGAAGGGCAGTTGAAAGAGGTCGAATTGTGGGAAGCGCGCGAGCGCAAGGTAGAGGCCCTGAGCCGCGGCATGCGCCAGAAGGCGCAATTTGTGGCCGCCACGATGCACGACCCGGACCTGATTATCGTCGACGAGCCGTTCAGCGGCCTGGACCCGGTCAACACGCGCCTGATTAAGGACCTGATCTACCGGATGCGAGATCGGGGCGCAGGCGTGATCATGAGCACCCACCAGATGCATCAGGTGGAAGAGATGTGCGGGCGCATTTTGCTTGTCAATCACGGCAAGCGCGTGCTCTACGGCCCGCTGGCTGAGATCCGGCAGCGCTTCTCGGCAAACGTGGTGGAAGTTGGCCTGCGCGGTGAACCGGTAACGGTACCGGGGGTCGAGCAGATCACGGCCGTGGAAAACGGCTCTTACCGCCTGCTGCTGGAAGAGGGCGTTCCACCGGAAGAAGTGCTGCAGGCCCTGGTACATGCGCCTGAACTGGTCGTGGAGCGCTTTGAGCACGTGGAAACGTCGTTGGACGAGATCTTCATCCGGGTCGTCGGTCGCTCCATTGAGGAGGAGGGCTCCCTTGAAGAGGACCAAGCGGTGCCCGCTGGAGGTGTGCGCATATGAAGAAGACCTGGTTGATCGCCCGGACCACCTACCGGGAGCGACTACGCTCCGGGATGTTCCTGATCCTTACCTTTGGCATTCCCCTGCTGATGATCGGTGCCGGCGTTATCGGGTTTCTGGCAGCCAGTCCTGACGATGGAGAGCTGCCAGAGACGATTGGTTATGTCGACGAGACAGGTGAGTTAGCCCCAACCGAACGGGTGACGCTCTCTGAGGAGTTACTGGATCTCGACGCAGAACTTACCTTTACCTCTTATCCCACACGGGAAGCAGCTGAAGCGGCCTATCTGAATGGCGAAATCGGCGGTTACCTGGTGATTCCTGCCGGCTATTTCAGCGGCGCGGCGGTCACTTACTTCACCGATGCCGAAGCCGGCGCCGTCGTCGAAGAGGGCCTAAAACAGTTCCTGCAGCGCAGCTTGCTGCCGGACCGGCCGGAGTGGGTGTTTGCCCGTCTGGAGGACCCGGCAAACTACACCTATGTGGGCCAGGCATCGGGCGAGGCGCTTTCGGAGGGCCCGGGGCTGATCATTCGCATCGCAGCCCCCGCGTTCCTGGCAATGGTGTTCGTCCTCGCCGTCCTCTTTGGCACCAGCCAGATGGGCACGGCCATCATCCAGGAAAAGGAGCAGCGGGCGATGGAAATGGTGATCACCTCAATACGCCCACTGGAGCTGGTTGCCGGTAAAGTGATGGGCTTAACCTTACTTAGCCTGACCCAGTTCGCCATCTGGACGGTAGGCGGTATCGTTGCCCTGTTTCTGGCGTTCTCGGATCAGCTCAGCCTGGAAGAGCTGGTTGTGCCCTGGGAGGCGCTAATCTGGGGCGCGCTGTTGATCATCCCCGGCTACTTCCTTTATGCCATCCTGGCGGCCGGTCTGGGAATCATAGCCGGCGACAGCCAGCAGGCACAGCAACTCGCCGGCATCATGAGTTTTCTGGGCTTGGCTCCCATCTATATTCTGGCCGCGATTCTGGGGAATCCGGACGGGCCGCTGTCCGTGGGGCTGAGTCTCTTCCCCCTGACCAGTCCCAGCGTGATCCTGTTGCGCACCACCTTCGCGGGAGTGCCCACCTGGCAGATGGTGGCCGCGCTGGCGATTCTGCTGGCCACCCTGGCCCTCGCTGTCCTGCTGGTAACGCGCATTTTCCGGGCAGCGATGTTGAATTATGGCAAAGCCTTACGTCCACGAGAGATCTGGCGGGCAATCGTACAGGCGTAGCGGAGGTAATTGTTTATGCGAAAAGTATGGCTTGTCGCAGGACGTGAATTTTGGCAAAGGGTACGCACCCGTGGATTTATCCTGAGCGCGCTGCTGACGCCGGTATTGCTGCTGTTCGTGTGGGGTACCGGCGTTCTTTCCGAACAGGGAGAAGCGGATGCGGAGAGCCCGGCGGCCGAATTAGAAAGTGAAACGGCGACCGTTGTCGCCTATGTGGACGAAGCGGGGCTCATTGAGCGGATGCCGCCCGGCGTGCCGGAGAACCTCTTCCGGTCCTTTGCGGACGAGGCGGCTGCCGAGGCAGCCCTGGCTGCGGAAGAGATCGAGGCGTTTTACGTCCTCCCGGCCGACTACCGCGAAACCGGCAACGTGCGCCGGGTCAGCGCCGACCTCCCGGCCGGACCGCCGGAAACGGGTCTCTTTGACTGGCTATTGCAGGCCAATTTGGTGCCTGAGGCCGGCCCGTCCGAGCTGGCGCGGGTCCAAAACCCTCTCCAGAGTAGCGGATTGGGAGTATCGTCAGTCCGCGGCGAGGTCTCCACAGAGGAAACAAACGGCGGCTTTAACATGATGCCCTTCCTGGTGGCGATGCTGGTGATGATCCCCTTGTTCACCAGCGGCGGCTACTTACTATACAGCCTTACAGAAGAGAAGAGCAACCGGGTCATGGAAACGCTTTTGGTCTCCCTGCGGCCGCGGGCCTTGCTACTGGGCAAGCTGCTGGGCCTGGGAGCGCTGACCCTGGTCCAATACCTCATCTGGATCGTGCTTGGGGCTGGCGCGCTCCTGCTTCTGGGCGAAGACCTGTCCGTCCTGACAGAAGCTGTCAACCTGACCCCGGTCGAATTGCTTCTTGTCTTCCTTTACGCTCTGGGCGGTTATGCCCTCTACGCCACGCTGATGGCCGGGCTGGGCGCGCTTTCGCCGGACATGGAGGCCACGCGGAGTTGGACATTCATCATTACCCTGCCGATGCTGATCCCGATTTATGCCTGGGTGATGCTCGCCAGCTCTCCCAACGGCGCGCTGGCGGTGGCCCTGAGTCTCATTCCCTTCTCTGCCCCTATCGCCATGCTGATGCGAATGGCCAGCACTACCGTGCCTACCTGGCAGGTTGTGGCCAGTCTCTTGCTCGTGGGGGCAACGGCGGCGTTTATGGTATGGCTGATGTCACGCCTGTTTCGGGTGCAGACGTTGCTCAGCGGCGAATCGTTCTCTCCCCGCCGCTTCTGGCGAGTGCTGCGCGCGGGGTAGCCGGCCAGGGTAAGCCGGTTACGAGGTTCAACGCGCTTTCAGGACCGCCTGCATCTGGTTGCGGTAACTGGCCAGTGCCTCCCGCCCGGACCCGGTAAGGCGGGCGACGGTTCGTGGTTGCTTCCCGACAAAGGACTTCTCGATTTCCACGTACCCGGCCTCCTCCAGCCGGGACAGGTGGGAGGAGAGGTTACCCTTGGTCAGAGCCGTGGCGTTAAGCAGATAAAGAAAGTCAGCTTCACGCGCAGCCGAGAGCACGGCCAGGATCATCAGCCGGGCAGGTTCGTGCACGATGCGGTCAACGTCAATCAGGGCGCGAATCTTTTCGTCGTCCACAGCCGTTTACTCCTCCCCTACCTGAGGATGCTCCTGTACGTAGGAGAGCAAAATAATGGCACCGCTGACCAGTAGGGCCAGCCCGCTGCCGGCAAAGGTCAGGGTAGCACCCACCAGTTCATCTGCCACCAGCAGAGCAGCCGCCAGGCCCACCGCAAAGGCAATCCCGCCGAGCAGGTAGAATCGAATGAGGCTAACCCGGTATCCCATGAAAGCCAGGAGGATGCCGAGCAACGCGCCGACAACAAAAGGCATCTTGGTCAGTGGGTCGGGCAAAACAGAGAGCAACAGTACCAGCAAAACAGCGGCCAGGACCACTGGCCAGCGGCCGACACCGGGCTCACCGCGATCGTAGGCGACGTAGCCGGTGCGCTGATAGGTAACCCGCTCCTTCACCAGCCCCACCACCCGCTTGACAATGGCCGAACCCCCAATCGTGAAAACGATCAGGGCCACGACGGCCAGTATACCGGGCCAGCTTGTTGTATCCAGATTGAGCCAGGCAAAGACTACCAGCCCGAGCACCAGAAAAAGAAATCCGATTGCAACCTCTACCAGACCATCGACGTAGAAGTAACGGTACGTGTCGCGAACCATCTCGTCAATTTCATCCTTCATTGTAACCTTTCCTTCTCCGAATCAGATATGGATTCAGCGGTTGATTTTACACACTAGTTTGTGATACAAACCAGTTTATAAGCATAATAGCCCGATTGGCGCACCCTGTCTCGTGACATCTATCATAAACGGAAGGTGACGTTTGTCACAGGATCAACCTTTGCCGTTCCCAGGGCTCAGGGTTGCCCGCAGATGGTGGGGCAAGCTCAAGCAGACACATGAGGGTCAGCGTCTGTTGCCGACTATTGACCCTGCTCTGGTGATCCTCTTTTCAAAGGCGGCCGCGCGCAGGCTCCAATAGCCGCCCATAGAGACTCCGACCAGGGTTGCATCCGCAATCTGGAAGTGATCGAGAATGGCGCCCGTTGGCTTCTCCCAGTCATGGTCAAAGGGAAGATTGTGCTTTCTGAGGGCAGCCCCCTGGCCTGGTCCCTCGAAGGCGATCACTTCATAGCCTGCTTCTGCAAAGAAAGCCCACATACCATAGAATTCCTCGACGAAGGAGTCGAATCCACCAACGGCCACAACCACTCCCTTGATTCGTTTTAATGCAGGTTAGCAACTTACCGTTACCTATCCGTGCCTCAGAACGTCCCTAATCTTTAGAATTGGTGGCACCCTGATGTGACCGTACCCTCCACTACGGTATACTGAAGACAGGCATCCCGATTCCGATGCGCGAAATGAGAAGTAACAGACTGGTGGCTAACCGCTGATGGCTGACTGCTAGAAAGGAGGAAGCATGCAACGGTTTCTGGTCGTGACTGTACTGCTCTTACTGGTCCTCTCTGTCGCTTGTGCCGGAGAGGATGAGGTTTCCGAAACGGCGTTACCCGTAGAGGGCGTGCCAACTACCAGGAGCGAGGAGGAAGTCTCCCCAACTCCGTTGCCTGAGGTTGGCGAAGCGGAGACAGAAGAAGCCCCGGCGGATCCCTTTGCCGAGGAGCGGGAGCATCTGATCCAGACCGGCATTATCGGCTTCGGCATCGAAGATCCGGCCGTGATTCAGGCCATGCGCAATACCCCCCGCCACGCCTTCGTACCGGAAGAATATCTGGCCCAGGCGTACAATAACCACCCGCTACCCATCGGTTTTGGGCAAACGATCTCCCAACCGTACATCGTGGCCTTGATGACAGAAGCCGCAGAGATAGAAGCGGGCGACACCGTACTGGAAGTGGGGACCGGCTCCGGATACCAGGCAGCGGTGCTGGCCGAGGTGGCCGGCCACGTCTACACGGTGGAAATTATCGGCGCGCTGGCCGAGCGCGCCGAAGCCACCCTGGAGGAGCTAGGGTATGACAATGTGACCGTGCGCAACACAGACGGCTACTTCGGCTGGCCGGAGCACGCGCCTTTTGACGCCATCGTGGTTACGGCAGCCCCTGATCACATCCCACAGCCTCTGGTGGAGCAGTTGAAGGAGGGGGGAAGGATGATTATCCCGGTCGGACCCGTAGGCGGGTACCAGACGTTGTGGCAGGTGACGAAAGTGGGCGAGGATGAGATCCGCACGGTGGATCTGGGAGGGGTCCAGTTTGTGCCCTTTACGCGAGAGTAGGGGTGAACGGGAACCGGGTTCAGGGATTGGCGTAGGCGTAGAAGGCCAGGAGGGCCATGGCGTAGGCGCCCGCGCCCAGCCAGAGGACGGCAAAAAAGCCCCAGCTCAGGGCGACCATCACCGCCAGCACGCTGCTGATCACAGAGAAGCTGCCGTTGATCGCCCAGGCCCAGGGAACAAGGGCGGGGGCCCGCTTTTCGACAACCTGTAGCCCGGCGGCAAAGGGCAATCCCATCAGGTAACCTAACGGGGCGACCACCACCACCGTCAACAGCAGACGCAGGGGGCCGGACAGGCGCAGGGCGACGGCCGAGAATGGTTCCAGCAAGAGCGGGTAAAGGAGCACCACGCCCACCAGGAGCGCCAGCGCCCAGGAGCGGCGCCAGCGACGGACAGTCAGGCTACCGAACCCGGAGAAGAGGAGTATAGTGAAAATCACCACAGAGAGGGCGATCACGGGTTCATCCAGGACGAGGATGAACCGTTGGGCCAGGGGAACCTCCACGAAAAGGAAGCCCAGACCCAGTCCGGCAAAGTAGAGAAAAACGCGCAGCCTGTGCCGGCCAGGACCGCTTTCCTCGGTTCCGGTACCGGTCGCCACGATGCGTAGCCGCCGGGCCAGGAGAAGGGGAGCGATGATCAGCACGGACGAGGCCAGGGTAACAAGGATCAGCAGGGCAACCAGCACAAAGTAACCGCTGCCGCCGAAAGGCTGCCAGGTACGGCCCAGGGTGGCCAGGATCTCGGGGGTCTGGGCCCACTTGAAGTAGTGGAAGAAGAAGGGATGGTTGTCGGTGGGCGGCCGGACGTCAAAGCGATAATCGTCGTAGAAGGCATCGGGGTCGGCCAGCACCTGTTGGAAAAGGTCGTGATAGGCAGGGTCCTGCAGGATATGGTAGCGGTTGACCTCCTCCGCCCGGACCCCAGGATAAAGAATGGCGTCGTAGTTGCGGCTCTGGAGGAAGGCGCGCACCGTCTCGATTTCCTCCGGCGTGAACGGTTCCAGCCCGGCGATGATGGTCACCGTACGCAGGGTGCGGAAGGCGACGGTGTGGGTGGCCGGGTCCAGGCCGCGGGCGCGCAGGGCGGCGGCAACAGTACCAAAGGTGCGCACGCTTTCGCTGGGCGGCCACTGCAGCCAGCGCGTAACGAATAACAGTCCATCCCGGTTGAGAACGTCGAGATAATCGCGGAAGGCGCCCGTGGTGTAGACGTAATCCTCGGTGAGCGTGTAGGCGCCAGACGTCACCGGCCGGTGGGGATCGGTCAGGGAAACCACAACCAGGCCGAAGGGGCCGGCACCAGGGCGGCGGACGAACACCCGGCCGGAGACCTCTTCGACCGTGACCCGGGGATCATCGTAAAGGTACCCCGTAAAAGGACCATAGTCGTCGCGCACCGTCTCTATCACCAGGCCATTATCCTCCACGGCCGTGACCTGCCTGGCGCCGGCACCCAGAGCAAGGAGCGCGTCCATTCCTGTTCCCGCTTCCACCAGCAAGGTACTGGCTCCTGGCCGCAGACGGTAGGCCAGCCCCAGGGGAACATGCCCGGCCAGGTCCGCCGCTTCCTCCGCGCCCGGCGCCAGGCCGGTGATGGGCATCAGGTTGTCCCCATCCAGCAGTAGTCCCGCCTGGGGCGGCACCGCCACCGGCGAGAGCAGGCTCAACCCGGGCATGATGTGGATGGTGCTGCTTTCGAGCACGTCGACCCGGGCCGTGGCGCTCCACTCGGTCAGGGTATGTTCCGTGTCGATGGCCTGGGAGAGGGTGGAGAGGGTCTTGTAAGGAGAGAGACGAATTTCGAAGACGGCCGGGCGCCAAAGGAGAAGCAACAGAGCAGATACCAACAGGAAGAGGGCGGCAACAATTGATTTGCGCGGCCGCTCCTCCCCGTCCACGGCGAAGAAGAGAGCAGCGCCGGCACCGGCAGCAGCCGCCAGCATAACGGCGCCGGCGCCGCCCGCCAGGGCCAGCGCCGGCAGGCTGCCGAGGCTGCCCGCAGCCGAGCCGAGCAGGTTAGCGCCATAGACCCGGTGCGAGTTGCCGGCATCCCCGGCGCGCATTAACTCCCCGCCTACAACCAGGCCGGCAAAGATGAAGGGCACGGCCGCTGCCAGGAAGTAGAGAGCCAGGTAAAGGACCTGGCGCCGATCCCAGGCAATGCTGAAGGAATCGAAGGGAACGTAATTGATCAGCAGGTAGGCGCCGAGCGTTACCAGGGAAAAAGCCAGGCAGAGAGGGGCAGAACGGTACGAACGGCCCCTTACGCTCAGCAAACTGCCGCTGGCACCGGCACCAAGCAGGGCCAGACTGATGGCCATAAAGGCGAAGTGATAGAATTGCTGGATGGCGAAAATGCGCAGCAGTGCCAATTCCAGCAGCAGGGTTGCGGCCGAAATCAGGGCAATGGCAACGTAGGCAACCATACCCATACTGTAACCTTCGGGACCGTAATTTGCACGATCTCAGGCAGGAAGTGTGACATTTCGCACTGGCATTGAGGATGATAGTCACTTTACACACCCTTCGCGCCTATGGAACACTGCAAGGAGCCGATAATGTATTCGGGCGGGTTTTGGGGAAAAGAAGTGGCGCAAGCACGGTTTAGCTGGCATCCGCTCCGGTGGGTGTCCCAGGCCGTTGCCAACATCGCTCTCGTGCGCCTGGGTCGCTCTCCTATCAGGGGAGAAAAGATTGAACGCAACCGCGTTGCGGTTGCGTGTGGTTACCGGCCGGCGGCTGCCAGAACGGGGAGCAGCCAACATCCATCCTTGCTTCGAGGAGCCTTCTCATGCTAAATATGCCTGATGTGCAACCGGCACCGGCTGCCCGCGAGCGCAAGCCGGCGGCAGTGCTTGTGGTCGGCGGTGGCATTGCCGGGATGCGGTCTGCACTTGACCTGGCCGATGCGGGCCTGCGGGTCCACCTGGTCGAGCACTCTCCCTGCCTCGGCGGGCGGGTGGCCCAACTGGGCTTTATGTTCCCCCAGCACGATTGTGTCCTCTGCCGGGGAACACCCGATCACGGTTACGGTTGCACCCGGCCGTCCGTCTCTCCGGCCTACATCAATCACAACCGGCATCCCAACATCGAAATCCTGACCAACACTCACATCGTCGATATCGAAGGACAGGCCGGCGACTTCACCGTCGCCCTGCGCCAGGAACCACGCTACGTCGATCCGGAGCGTTGCATAAATTGCGGTGTTTGTGCTGACGTCTGTCCGGTGAGCCTGCCGGACGAATACCAGCGCGGGATGACGCGGCGCAAGGCTGCGTACAAGGTCGCCGCCCGGGCCGCCCCCGACGCCTATGTGATTGACCGCGGCCCTTACTGTGATGATTGTGGCCTGTGCGTCGAAGCCTGCCCTACCGGGGCCATCGATCTCCATGAACGTGCCCGGCTCTTCTCCCTGGAGGTCGGGGCCATCATTCTCGCCCTGGGCTTTGCCATCTATGATGCCTCCCAGCTAGAAGAGCTAGGGCTGGGTCGCTATGCGAATGTCGTCGATGCGATGCAGTATGAACGTCTGGCCAGCCGCTCCGGTCCGACGGAAGGGGTGGTTACCCGCCCCTCTGACGGCCGGCAACCGCGTTCCATCGCCTGGCTCCAATGTATCGGCTCGCGCGACCAGGCCAACCCCTTCTGTTCCTCTATCTGCTGCATGTATGGCACCAAAGAGGCGATGCTGGCCAAACAGCGACTGGGAAAGGAAACCGATTGCTGCATCTTCATGATGGAAGAGCGGGCCTTTAACAAAGAATACAGTACCTATTTTAACCGGGCCCGGGAAGAACACGGCGTCCGTTACGTTCACTGCCGCGTCTCCGCTGTGCGTGAGGACCCCGAGAGTGGCGATCTAATCCTCCAATATGCCCATCCCAACGGCCGGGTGCAGGAAGAGCACTTCGAGATGGTGGTGCTCTCCACCGGCCTGCAGCCGCCCAATAGCGCCCGGGATTTCACCCGGATGCTGGACCTCCGCCTCAACCAATATGGCTTCTGTGAAACGCATAAGTTCACCCCCCTGCAAACTACCCACTCCGGCGTTTTCGTCTGCGGCGCGTTTTCGTCGCCGAAGGAAATTTCGGAAACAATTATCGATGCCAGTGGGGCGGCGGCGGAGGTGATGCGGCTGCTCAATAATGAGTTGAACAGCCACCCCTACAGCCGGGAACACCCGTTTTTGAGCGACGAGACGTTGCCACCGGAGCGGGACGTGAGCGGCGAGGCGCCACGGGTGGGCATTTTTGCCTGCACCTGCGGCGGGACCATCGGGGAGGTGCTCAACCTAACCCAACTGGCGCGGACGGCAGCAACCTGGGAGGGGGTGGCCCTGGCCGAGGTGGTCACCTTCGCCTGTTTCCCCGAGACACTGGCGGCGATCCGGCAGCGGATCGAGGAGGCGAAGCTAAACCGGGTGGTGATCGCGGCGTGTAGCAACCGGACCCACGAACCCCTCTTCCAGCGGATGGTGCGGCAGATAGGCCTTAACCCCTATCTGCTGGAGCTGGTTAACGTCCAGGAGCAGTGCGCGCGCGTCCACGCCAAACAGCCGTCATTGGCCAACCGGAAGGCGCTGGAGCTAATACGCCTGGCGGTGGCCCGGGTACGCGCCGCGCAACCGGTTCATAAGCAGAAGATAGCGTGCCAGCCGGCGGCGCTGATTATCGGCGGGGGCCTCTCGGGGATGAGTGCCGCCCTGACGATTGCCGACAGCGGCTATGACGTTTACCTGATAGAGCGTTCAGAAGTATTGGGGGGCAACCTGCAAAATATGTATTACGTCGCCGAGGGGGACAACCCGCGCCGCCTGGGCCGGGACCTGGTCAACCGGGTCCGCTCTCACCAGCGGATCTCCGCCTTCCTGCGCACTGAAGTAGTGTCCCAGGGAGGACACGTCGGCAATTTCTGGGCGGAGTTGAAGACAACCGATGCCGATGGGAGCGAGGTGCGTTTCTGCCTGACGTACGGGGTGACGATTGTGGCGACAGGAGCGCGGGAGATGCGCAACCATCCCCTGCTCGACCTGCCCACGGTGACCACCCAGCAGGTGCTGGAAGAGACGATTATCTTCCAGCCGGAAGAGATCGCCCGCCTGAAGGACGTGGTCATGATCCAGTGCATCTCACCACCCGGCGAGGTGGATTATTGCTCCCGCATCTGTTGCACCAACACGATGAAGAACGCGATCCGGCTGAAGCTGTTCAACCCGGGCTGCCGCGTCACCGTCCTCTACAAGAATATTGTGACCTACGGCTTCCGCGAGGAGTATTACACGGAAGCGCGGCGGCTGGGGGTGCTATTCGTTCGTTACACCGACGAAGAACCGCCGCAGGTGGCGGAAGATGGCCGTAGCGTGCGCGTGCGCGACCTGTCGCTGGACCAATGGATTACCCTGCCGGCCGACATGATCCCGCTGAGTATGCCGGTGGTGCCCTCGCGGGGCACCAAAGAGCTGGCCGAGATGTTACGGGTCCCGCTTTCCAGCGAGGGCTTCTTCGCAGAAGCCCAGATAAAGCTGCGCCCGATGGATTTCACGCGGGATGGAATTTTCCTGGCAGGCATGGCTCACTACCCCAAGTTTATCGAGGAAAGCATCAGCCATGCCCAGGCGGCGGCCGCCCGGGCGTTGACCCTGCTCTCCCAGGGTGCCCTGCACCTGGGCGGGGTGGTAGCGGAAGTGGATCCGGAGAAGTGTGTGGGCTGCCTGACCTGTACCCGGGTCTGTCCCTTTGCCATTCCCCAGGTGCGGCAGGAGGAAGGGCGCGCCGGGGTCGGCGGCCTCGGTGGTGCTGCCTATATCGACCCGGCCCAGTGCCAGGGATGCGGCACCTGTACCGGGGAATGCCCGGCCGGGGCGATCCAGTTAATCAACTACACCGACGAGCAGATGATGTTAACGGAGGTGGGCGGGCTGGGCGCCTGGCTACCGGCCGGCGCCGAGGAGGCAGCGATACGATGAGCACGTTCGAGCCGGAAATCACCGCTTTCTACTGCATCTACTGCGGCTACATGGCAGCCGACACGGCCGGGGCACTGGAGGTCTCCTACCCGGCGAATGTGAAATTTGTGCGGATGCCGTGTACGGGCAAAACGGACATTCGTTACCTGCTGGAAGCGTTTGAACAGGGCGCGGACGGCGTCTACATCGTCGCCTGCCCCATCGGCAACTGCCACCACGTGCGCGGGAATGAGCGGGGCCGTGCCCGCCTGCTGCGGGCACGCCAGATTCTGGACGAAATCGGGCTGGGAGGCGAGCGGCTGGACATGTTCTTCATGTCCGGCAGCCAGGCACACACTTTTGCCCTGGCAGCGCACACGATGACGGAGCGGATCCGGAAATTGGGGCCGAACCCGTTGCGGCAACCGGTCGTAGCCGGCGCCGAGAAGGAAACGCCACCGGGTGAGTTTGAGGAGGAGGAAGGCTTTCGCGGCCGCAATATCTGATGGAAAGTTTCATCCCCCTGAACAAAGCGGAGGTAACGGCAGAGGCACCGATTGGTGCTGCCATGGTTGTCGGCGGCGGGATTGCCGGCATGCAGGCCACGCTGGACCTGGCCGACCAGGGATTTAAGATTTACCTGGTGGAGGCCCAGGCAGCCATCGGCGGCAAGATGGCCCAGCTCGACAAGACGTTCCCCACCAACGACTGCGCCATGTGCACCATCTCTCCCCGGCTGGTGGAGGTCGGCAACCATCCGAACGTGGAGATTCTGACCAACGCCCAGGTGGAGAGCGTGTCCGGGTCCGCCGGCAATTTCCGGGTAAAGGTACGCCAGGAGCCCCGCTACGTGGACCCAGAGGCGTGCGTGGCCTGCGGCGATTGTGTAGAGGTGTGCCCCGTCGTCGTACCCGATCCCTTTAACGAAGGGCTGGCCTCCCGCCGGGCAATCTTCAAGCTATATCCGCAGGCAGTGCCCAATGCCTTCGCCATCGCCAAACGAGGGATCGCCGCCTGCCGCGACGCCTGCCCGGCCGGGCAGCGCGCCCAGGGCTACATCGCCCTGATCCGGGAAGGGCGCTGGCAGGACGCCCTGCGCGTGATCAAGATGGATAACCCCTTCCCCGGCATCTGCGGCCGCATCTGCAACCACCGCTGCGAGGATGCGTGCAACCGGCAACTGGTGGACGAGGCGGTCAACATCCGGGCGCTGAAGCGCTTCGTCACCGACAAGGTGTACGCCGAACCGCGGCCGCCGGTAGAACCGGCCGAGCGGCTGTACGAGGAGCAAGTGGCCATTATCGGCGCCGGACCGTGCGGGCTGACGGCTGCCCAGGATCTGGTGCGGTCCGGCTACGGGGTGACCGTGTTCGAGGCAATGCCCGTGGCCGGGGGGATGTTGCGCCTGGGGGTGCCAGAATACCGGCTGCCGGCAGAGATTGTGGAACGTGAAGTCCAGGATATCGTGGATCTGGGCGTGGATTTGCGCCTCAACGAGCGCATCGACAACCTGGACGACCTGTTTGAGCAGGGCTTCGACGCGGTGCTGATCGCCGTCGGCGCTCACGAAGGGATCCGCCTGCCGATTCCGGGCGCCGACCTGGACGGGGTGCTGGTCAACACCCACTTCCTGCGTGACGTGCGCCTGAACCGGCTGGACGGGAACGGCAATGGGTTGGGCGAGCGGGTGCTGGTGCTGGGCGGCGGCAACGTGGCCATCGACTGTGCGCGCACCGCCGTCCGTCTCGGCCGGGAGGTGCATCTGGCGTGCCTGGAGAGCCGGGAAGAGATGCCGGCCCACCAGTGGGAGGTTGAAGCGGCGGAAGCGGAGGGCGTTCACCTCCATCCCGGCCGGAGTTTCGAGGCGATCACGGGCGACGAGAGCGGGCGGGTGCGCGGTGTGCGCTGCCAGGACGTCGCCGAATTTTCCTTTGACGAGAGCGGCCGGCTGCACGTGGAAAAGGTGCCGGAGAGCGAACACACCCTGGCCTGCGACACGGTCATTTTCTCGGTGGGGCAACGGGCCGGCCTGGCCTTCATCCCCGACGACGCCGGCGTGGGGCTGACCCGGCAGCAGACGATTGCCGTCAACCCCAACACCCTGGCAGCCACCCGGAAAGGCGTGTTCGCGGCCGGCGATAGCGTCTCCGGTACCGCCTTCGTGATCGAAGCGGTGGACAGCGGCCATCGCGCGGCCGAATCGATTTTGCGCTATCTGCGCGGTGATGCGATTGAGCCCCCGCCAAAACCGGAGCTACCCGTAGTGAAGTTGACGCCGGAAGAGATTGAAGAGCGGCTGGCCCGGGGCGAGATTACGCGGCAACCACGGGTGTCGATGCCGGAATTGCCCGTTTCCCGGCGGGTGAACAATTTTGCCGAGGTGGAACGAGGCTACGACGACGCCTCGGCCCAGGCGGAGGCGGCCCGCTGCCTGGCCTGCGGGGTCTGCTCGGAGTGCATGTCCTGTGTGTTTGCCTGTGGCAAAGACGCCATCGACCATGACATGGTGGCCACGGAGCGCACCCTGGGGGTGGGCGGCATCGTCCTCGCGCCCGGCTACCAGGTTTACCGGGCGGAGCTGGCGGAAGAGTTTGGCTTCGGCCGCTATCCGGACGTGGTTACTTCGCTACAATTCGAGCGGCTCCTCTCCGCCTCCGGCCCGACCCTGGGCAAGTTGCAGCGCCCGTCGGACGGGACGGTGCCCCGGCGCATCGCCTTCCTGCAATGCATCGGCTCCCGCGACCAGAGCCACGACTATTGCTCGGCCGTGTGCTGCATGTATGCCACGAAAGAGGCGATTATCGCCAAAGAACATTATCCCGACCTGGACATCCACGTTTTCTTCATGGACATGCGCGCCTTTTCCAAAGGGTACTGGTCCTACTTCGAGCGGGCGCGGGACCGCTACGGCATCGAGTACACCCGCTGCCGCCCCAGCGCTCTGAGGGAAGATCCGCACACCCACAAGTTGATCCTGGACTACGTCGGGGAAGAGGGGGACCCGTACCAGCTTCGTTTCGACATGGTGGTCCTCTCGGTGGGGATGGAGATTGCGCCGCAGGTGCGCGACCTGGGCCGGCGGCTGGGGATCGAGCTGGACGAGTACGGCTTCTGCCACACCGCCCAATTTAACCCGGTGGAGAGCAGCCGTCCCGGCATCTATGCCGTCGGCCCCTTCCGCGAGCCGAAGGATATTCCGGAGTCGGTGGTAGAGGCGAGCGGGGCCGCGGCGGCCGTGGCCGGCCGGTTGAGTCTGGCCCGGGGGACGGAAACAACCCCGGTCGTTTACCCGCCGGAGCGGGACGTGAGCGAGGAAGAGGCCCGGGTGGGCGTTTTCGTCTGCCACTGCGGCTCCAATATCGGAGGCTATCTGGACGTGCCGGAAGTGGCGGCCTACGCCGGACAACAGCCCCACGTGGCCCACGCCGAGGCGAGCCTCTACACCTGTTCCCAGGATAATATCCGGCACATTGCCGAGCAAATAAAAGAGCGCGGGTTGAACCGGGTGGTGGTCGCCAGTTGCACGCCGCTGACCCACCAGCCCCTTTTCCAGGATTGTCTGCGCAGCGCCGGGCTGAATCCTTTCCTCTTCGAGATGGCCAATATCCGCAACCAGTGCTCCTGGGTCCATTCCGACGACTGGGAAGGCGCAACGGCCAAGGCAAAGGACCTGGTGCGGATGGCGATCGCGCGGGCGGCGGAGCTGGAGTCGCTGGCGACCTCGGCGGTACCGGTGGCCCAGAGCGCGCTGGTGGTGGGCGGCGGCGCGGCCGGGATGATGGCTGCTTTGTCTCTGGCGGAGCAGGGTTTTCCCGTGCACCTGGTGGAGCGGGAAAAGACGTTGGGCGGAAATTTGAGCCAGGTGTACACGTCGCTGGGCGAGGTGGAAGCAGGCAAGGAACCGCGTTCCTCCGGATCATTGTTCGGATCAACGGCTGGAGGGCAGGTAAAGACGGTTTCTGGCAAAGGGGCTGAGGAAGGAACGCGGTTCCTGGAGACTGGCGAAGGAACGCAGTTCCCGGAGAATGGTAATGGGAAGCGGTTGCGGGGCCAGCCACCCCACTACCGGCCGCGGCGGATCCTGCACCAGTTGCTGTCCCTGGTGGAGGAACACCCGGCGATCACCGTCCACCGGGAAAGCGAAGTGGTGGCGACCGGCGGCTTCAAAGGCAATTTCACCAGCACCATCCGCAAGGCCAACGGGCAGAAGCAGGAGATCGCCCACGGGGCGACGATTCTGGCCACCGGCGGCGAGGAGTACCGGGGGCCGGAATATGGCTACGGCAGCCACCCGCACATCGTGAGCCAGCAGGAACTGGAAGCGTGGCTGGGAGGCGAGACGGAAGGGGAGCTGGCGGAGATAACGGATCCGGAATCGGTGGTGATGATCCAGTGTGTGGGCCCGGCCGAACAGTTCTGCAGCCGGATTTGCTGCACCGTGGCCCTGAAGAATGCGCTGGTGCTCAAGCAGCGCCATCCGGAATGCCAGGTGACCGTCCTCTACCGGGACATTCGCACCTACGGTTTCAAAGAGCGGCTATACACCGAAGCGCGGCGGCAGGGCGTGCTCTTCGTTCGCTATGAGGCAGACGCCCGGCCGGAAGTGACGGTGGAGGCGGACGGGACGCTGACGGTGCGTGCCCGCGAACTGACGTTGGGGCAAGATCTGGTCCTGGCCCCCGACCTGCTGGTGCTCAGCATGCCGGTGGTGCCGCGGAACGACGCAAAAGCCCTGGCGGGGCGCTTCAAGATACCTCTGGGGGAAGATGGGTTCTTCCAGGAGGCGCACGTCAAGCTCCGGCCGGTAGATTTTCCCGGCGAAGGGATCTTCATGGCCGGCATGGCCCACTACCCGCGCCTCCTGGACGAAACGTTGATCCAGGCGCAGGCGGCAGCGGCCCGGGCGGCACGCGTGCTCAGCCAGGAGACGTTGGCGGCCGGGGGTGTGGTGGCCGTGGTCGATCCCACGGTCTGCACCGGCTGCCTCACCTGTGTGCGTATCTGCCCCTTTGGCGCGCCCCGGATTGACCATGAACTGACCGGCGCCGGGGGAATAAGCGGGGCGGCGCAGATCCCGGCTACCGTCTGCCAGGGGTGTGGCACCTGTGCCGCCGAGTGCCCGGCAGGCGCAATTGAATTGATGCACTTTACGGAACGGCAGATGGCGGCGAAAGTAGAGGCGCTTTTTAGCCGGCCGGTAGGGGCGATTGAGCCGGAGGCCCTTGGACAGGGAGGAGAATGAGCGATGACTAGAAACGGTGGTCGCGGCGATTTGACAAACGGTACAGAAGGTGATCGTGGCAGTGGACTGAGCGATGGCCAAGCGCGTTGTAGCAGCGATTTGGCAAATCGCTATACAGAAGGCTGGAGGGTGATGGATGGCTGAAAGAGAGGCCGGTGTTGCCCGGGAAGTGGTCGTGGAAGCGGCCGGCCAGGAGCAACCGGAAGCGGAACGGCTGCAGATTGTGGCCTACTGCTGCCAATATTGCGCCTATGCCGCGGCCGACCTGGCCGGGCAGTTGCGGATGCAATACCCGCCGGAAGTGAAGATCGTGCACCTGCCCTGCAGCGGCAAGCTGGACCAGTTGCTGGCCCTGCACGCCCTGGAAGCGGGGGCGGATGGGGTAATGGTTATCGGTTGCCTGCCGGGCGACTGCCACTTCCTCCGGGGCAATATCAATGCCGCCCGCCGGGTGGAGGGGCTGCAGCAGCTACTGGCCGAAATCGGGCTGGAACCGGAACGGGCACAGATGTTTAACCTATCGGCGGCAATGGCTGCGGCCTTCGTGGAAGCCACGCAGACGATGGTGGATGAGATAACGGCGCTGGGGCCGAGTCCCTTACGTAGAAATGGCCTGATGCAAAAGGAAGAAGATCATGATAATCGCGGAGCGTAAATCGCTGGAGGAAATCAAGGGGCTGGTAGGGGAGGCAGAGAAAGTGCTGGTCGTCGGCTGCGGCACCTGCGTGACCGTCTGCTTCGCCGGTGGCGCGCGGGAAGCGGCGATCACGGCGGCCTCGCTGCGGATGGCGTCCCGGCTGGACAGCGGCCCGGCAGGCGAACCGGCGGGTAACGGCAAGGCGGTGCGTGACGTCACCGTGCAGCGCCAGTGCGAGTGGGAATACCTGGACGAGATCGCCGAGGATGTGAAAGCGGCCGACGTCGTCCTCTCGCTGGGGTGCGGCATCGGCGTCCAGGCAATGGTGGAACATTTCCCCGAGGCGTGGGTAGTGCCGGGCCTCAATACCAGTTTCCTGGGCCTGCCGACGGAACAGGGCGTGTGGGCGGAACGGTGCGCGGCCTGCGGGGATTGCATCCTTGGCCTGACCGGTGGCATCTGCCCCATCGCCCGTTGCTCCAAATCTTTGCTGAACGGCCCCTGCGGTGGCTCGGAAAACGGTCATTGCGAAATCGATCCGGGTGTGGATTGCGCCTGGCAATTGATTTACGACCGGCTGAACAGCATGAACCGGCTGGAAGTGCTGCTGGAACTGCAGCCGCCGAAGAACTGGCGCACAGCGCGCGACGGGGGGCCGAGGAAGATCGTGCGCGAGGATTTACGCCTGAGTGAAGAGGAGGTCTGAGGATGAGCATTGGAATCGAAGGGAACGGAATGCTGGCCGGATCTAAGTTGGAACGAATGTTGCGCGCAGGCCATTTTGCGGTCACGGCCGAGTTAGGCCCTCCGCAGAGCGCGGACGGAGACGTGATCCGCGAGAAGGCGGCCCTGCTGCGCGATTGCTGCGATGCGGCGAATATCACCGATAACCAGACGGCGATCGTGCGCATGTCCAGCATCGGCGCCGGCACCATCGTGGTCCAGGAAGGGCTGGAGCCGGTGATCCAGATGACGTGCCGGGACCGCAACCGGCTGGCAATTCAGAGCGATCTCCTGGGCGCCCATGCCCTGGGGATGCGTAACCTGCTCTGCCTCACCGGCGATCACCAGAGCTTTGGTAACCACCCCAACGCCAAGAATGTATTTGACATTGACTCGTTGCAACTGGTACAGATTGTGGCCGAAATGCGGGATGATTGCATCTTCCAATGTGGGGACAGCTTCAAAGGCGCGAACCCGCGCTTCTTCATCGGGGCAGCGGCAGCGCCCTTTGCCGATCCGCTCGATTTCCGCCCTTACCGGCTGGCGAAGAAGGTGCGGGCGGGCGCTAACTTTATCCAGACCCAGCTTGTCTACGACGTGCCCGCCTTCGCCCGCTACATGGAAAAGGTGCGGGAGCTGGGGGCCCATAAAGAAGCATACATCCTGGCCGGGGTCGGCCCGCTGAAAAGCCCGGGCATGGCGCGCTACATGAAAAACAACGTCCCGGGCATCCTGGTGCCGGACGAGATCATTGAGCGGATGACGGTAGCCGGGGCACCGTGGGCGGGGAAATCGACCAAAGAGATGAGTGCCGAGGAGAAGCGCGAGCGGTCTGCGGCGTGGAAAGAGGAAGGTATCCAGATCTGCATTGAGCTGATCGAAGAACTACGCGAAATAGAAGGGGTGGCCGGCGTGCACATCATGGCCATCGAGTGGGAGGAAGCGGTGCGGCCGATTGTGGAAGGAGCGGGACTTTACCCGCGCCCCACCCTCGGCGAAAGTGCAGCAGGGCACCATCCCGAGAGCCGGCCGGATAGCGGTGCGGCGCCGGCGCAGGGGTAAGGGTGACGCGCCGGACGATGGGGCTTGCAGGAGTGATTTTCCAAATTGCACCTGCAACGCGATTTGCCAAATCGCTATACGAAGTTTTACAGGCAAGGCGAAGAAGGAGTAATGATGAGCCAGACGATTGGTAAGCGACAGGCAGCACCGGACAGTGTGACACCTACGCCGCAACTGGCGGAGCGGATCCAGGAAGCGCTGGGACAGAATGTCAACCTCTGCTACCAGTGCGTCAAGTGCACCAGCGGCTGCCCGCTGGTCGATTTCTTCGACTGGCAGCCAAACCAGATTATGCGCGCGCTCCAGCTCGGCGAAGAGGAGATTGCCCTGCACGCGGAAACGCCCTGGCTCTGCGCGGCCTGCCAGACGTGCACCACCCGGTGCCCCCAGGGGCTGGACATCAATGCCATCATGGAGTTCCTGACCCGGGAAGCGCTGGCCCGGGGTATCCCCCCGCCGCTGACGGAGGTCAAAATTTTCAACGAAGCGTTCATGCGCGAGGTGCGCCTCTGGGGACGGGCCTATGAGGTGGGGCTGATGGCCGAGATGAAATTGCGCACGCGCGACTTCACCAGCGACCTGGATCTGGGCGCCAAAATGATCCGCAAGCGGAAGCTGGCCTTTCTACCGAGCCCGGTGCGGCGACGGCGGCAGGTGCACGCCCTGCCGGAGGCGGCAACGTCGGTCGCCTACTATCCCGGCTGCTCTTTGCACTCGACGGCGACGGAGTTCGATACGTCGGCAAAGGCGGTGTGCGAGGCGCTGGGGATCAACCTGATCGAGCCCAAGGGCTGGGTTTGCTGTGGCAGCAGCGCGGCCCACCGGGCAAACCCGGAAGCGGCCCTGCGCCTGCCCCTGGAAAATCTGGCCCTGATCGAGCAAAGCGGCTTTGAGGAAGTGGCGATGCCCTGCGCCGCCTGTTTTAACCGGCACAAAGCGGCGCTACACGAAATTCGAGAGCACGAGGAAGCGAAAGCGAAGGTAGACGAGGAGCTGGATTACGAATACCAGGACAGCGTGCGGGTGAGCACGCTGAGCGAGGTCATTCGCCACCGGCGGCGGTTGGAACAGGTAACGGCAGCGGTGCGCAAGCCGTTAAATGGGTTGCGCGTCGTCAGCTACTATGGCTGCCTGCTGACCCGCCCGCCGGAAGTAACAGAAGCGAAACACCCGGAGAATCCCACCGACCTAGACGAATTGATGGCGGCACTGGGGGCTGAAGCGGTAGACTGGTCGTACAAGACGGTCTGTTGTGGGGCTGCCCATTCGCTGACCCGGCCGGATATCGTGCATACTTTAAGCAGCCGGATCCTGCACCACGCGCGGGAGGTGGGCGCCGACGCCATCGCCGTGGCCTGCCCGCTCTGCCACACGAATCTGGATGCCCGCCAGTTCCAGATGGGGCTGGAGTGGTCGTTGCCCGTGCTCTATTTTACGCAACTGATGGCCCTGGCCCTGGGCCTGCCGCCGCGGGCCATGGCCCTGCAGAAGAATATGGTCGATCCGCGGCCGATGCTGGTCGAGAAGGGATTGCTGCCGGCCGCATAACGAAACATTTACAAGCGCGTGCCCATCGCCGCCTGCTTCCCACCCACGCACCGCTGGGAGACGACCTGTGGCGCGTAAACAAGAGTCTACCGCAAAACCGGATCCGGTCGAAGCCCTCGACCAGACGTTGCATGATGCCTGGCAGACGATCTGCGAGACGTTAGACATCGTGGCCGAGATGCCGCCGCTGGCGGAACTGGCGGAAGGGGCCTCGCTGGACGATCCGGCAGCCACAGCAGAGCGGGTGGTGGTGAACATGCTGGCGGAAGGGATGGAGTGGGTGTGCCGCTTCTCTCCCTGGTACACGCAGCCGGCGACCACTTATGGGCTGGAACAGGCGCGGGATAAAGAAAGCGGCCGGGTCGTCTGGGTGCTGAGCACCAAGGGGTTGGCACAGTGGGAGCCGGTGTTAATCTCCCTGGCGGCCGCCTTCCGGGGCCAGGCGGGACTATTGCGTATCCTGTTACTGGTGGACGAGTTGATGGACGCGGAAGGGGAAGAGGCGGAGGAGTGCAAGGCGGCGGCCTGTTGCTGCCGGCCACCGCGGGTGATCCTGGTGCAACGGGAGATCCTGGACCAGACGGAGATTCGCTGTGATGTGTGCCGGGCGGCGTTCCGGCTAATTGACCGGCGTTATTGAGAGTGGCAGCGAAAGAGTTCGGATCTTTACCTATACCACTCCTCATTCCATTTGTCTATGGTATGGCTACCGTATCTCAGCGCCTCGCGCAACCCGTTCCTTTTTACTTTTAGAATTGCTGCTCTGAGTTGCTGTCTACTGCCATCTGGGCTCGCTGCACACGGAAGTCCAGCAAGAGAAACGCGGCGGCGGCGAGGGCGACGACTGCCGCCAGCAGAAGCATCAATTGGGTGCGTCGTTTCAACATCGTGTTCATTCACTCCTTCGTAGTTGCTTTGATATTTCTTGCCTCTATGGTTGGAGAATTGAGGGTCGTTACCGTTCTCAGCAGGCGTACCGCCACGTGCTGGCAGCACCCTCTTAACCTAGCTACAACTCCGCGAACGTCTCATTCGTTGGGATTTAAGAAGCGGCCGGGTGCGGAGGCAGTTGTACGGTCGTGTCCGGCCCGCGCAGGACGGCCGCCAGGTGCATCACCACATGGGCGATGATGGCGCCAAGCGGATTACCGCTGAACAGAAAAGCCAGCGTAATCAACCCGTTGCCGACCAAGACCAGGCCCACGCGCCGGTTACGGAATTCGGGATAGCCCACGTGGTAGGCCAAGGCAACGAAGAGGCTGGCGCCAAGCGCGAGGGCGCCTGCGCCAATTCTACCAGCCCAGGAGCCGTTCCAACCCAGGGATTCCAACCCATTCCAAACCGCCAGCACCGGCATCACATTGAGGAAAAGCCCGTCGACGAGACCGTAAGCCAGGCCAAGCCAGGCCAGGTCCGCCAACAACTCACCCCCATCCGACTGCCGGGTAGCGGGCTGGGAGCGCACGTTGGCTACCGTGATGGCACCGACGAGTGTGCCCGCCAGGACACCCCACGCCCAGTTGTCGGCCAGTAGAGCGAGCAGGTCAATCTCACTCCAGAGCGTGTAAGCGGTCAGGAAAACGGCGCTCAGCCCCACGTAGGGAATCAGGAACAGGCGCCGTGGGAGGCGCAGCCAGCCTGCGAAGAGCGCGGCAATCGCGAATCCCAGCCCGCCTGCCGCCATAATCCAGACAAGGTGTTGCCACCAGATAGGTGTATTCATGAGAGCCTCCTTTTGCGAAACTGTTAACTGCTATTGGTACTCGAGCGTTTGAGAGACAGTTGCGAGGCACGCTTTGTGCCGGTCACCTGAGTGCGGCCCCCTTTTTGGTCCGGTGCGCGCTGTTTCAAGAGACGAATGGTCAGGCGCAGGCCAGCAACTGTGACGAAGAGCAAAAACACCTGAAAGAGATACATTGTGGCCGAAAAGGGTTAGACCAGGCCGACGGTGAAGTTGTAAAGGATGCCAGCAATTGAGGGACCGAAGCCGCCCAGCAGGCAAGGAATTACCCAGGTCGTCGTATCGTACGCTTATTGGATTAGCGACTGCCCGCCGGGCGTTGCTTTGTCTGTCTCAGCCAACTGGCTAAGGCGACAAGTGCTACCATCAACGCCCCCGTCAGTACAAAACCGTAAGTGGCCTCAAAAGGCATCGTCAGCCCCTCGCTCAGGTTGCTGAAGAGCCCGCCGACCGGCGTGTAGAAGGGCCAGAGGACGAAGACGTTCTTCGTCAGGCGGAACATGGCGCCGAAGGTAACGCCCAGGAAGAAGAGCATGGCCAGCTCCTGCGCCTCCATGCCGTACCCGACGTGATAGAAGCTGTAGCAGAGGGCGCCCAGGAGCAGGCCCGGCACCACGCCAAACGCTTCCTCAAAGCGCAGCTGCAGCCAGCCGCGGAAGAACACCGCTTCGAACAGACCAACCGCCAGGGTCATGGTGATGAGGGGCACCAGCGCCCGTCCCCAAGTCAGGTCCATCGTGACCAGGGTGTTGCGATAGGTGTCGTAGCCCAGCAACAGACCCAGGGCCAGGCTGGGCAGAAGGTGGCGTGCCGTGATGCCGACGTCGGCCAGGGAACGTCCGCGCACCTGCGTGGTGTAGAAGACGGGAATCCCGATACCGACCAGGGCCAGCCCGACGGGACCAAAGGTAATAAAGTTAGCCGCCACCCGTTCGGTCGTAAAGACCTGGAAGGCAGTGTAGAGCACGGCGACCATCAGAGCGTAGGAGAGAACGGCGACCAGTGTGTCACGGTCCGGTTGCCAGCGAATGCCGCTTAGAACTTGCCAGAAGCCTGGCCTTTCACGTTGTTGTTGCGCAATCATCGTCTTACCTCCAGAGGATCAGTGGATGTGCCGGCCAGCAGATCTTGTACCAGCGCCAGCAGCCGGGTGGCCGGGATACCCTCTACCACCACGGCATCGGCCCCGGCTGCCTCGACGGCCTGCTCCTGCCACTCGTGCTCGACGAGAGCCAGGAAACAGGCCCGAGGCCACTGGCAAACGAGGGTGCTGATCGTGTGAACGGCGTCGTCCCGGGCGACGATAACCAGTTGGGGTCGCGGCAGCGGTACAGATAGCGCTGCCGCGCCGGCATCGGTCACGACTGCCACGGCGGTGTCCGAGAGGGTTGCCAGTAAGGCCTGCAACCCCTCCTGCAACCGGCCGGGTGGGGCGACGACGAGGATCTGCTTCATGGGTCAACATCCTTTGACGGTAATAACTGTCTGGTAATAAGTGTGCCACCGGTCGCCCGCCGGCACATTGGGAAGAGTCTCAATCTGGGATAAACAAAAGACCACCTTTGCGGTGGCCTTTAATGGGCAAAATGTTTAGCCTTATTGATAGAAATACGTACGCTCACATGTGACCGCATGGCCCTGATTCTTCATCAACAGCGGGGTCTCCCTGTGCTCGCTCCACCATTCGCCGGCAACGTCTGACGGGAATTGTGATCCAGGTAGAGATCTCTCTTGTTTATTCCCCCACCCATCGTGCAGGCCATAGCCGCTCTCCACCAGTTGCTGCAGCCGTTGCGTGAACCGTGCGGCCGGAGCGCCATCGATGATGTCATGGTCAAAGCTCGCCGTCACACTGAGGTATTCTCGCACACGGAGCTCCCCCTCCACTATCCCTGGCTTCTGACTGATTCCCCCAAGGGTGACGGTCAGCGTGTGCATCGAGATAGGGATGCCCCAGCCGCCACCTTCACCAAACATGCCGACGGCAGTGACGAGCACGGTTCCGGCGTTCCTCTTCATGGCTTGCGGGCGGCTGAGGCTGGCCCGGTAGAGAATCCGCCTGAGAAATGCCGGCAGAGACAATAAAATTGAAGCGCCTGAACCGCCAGGCAGCGAATTTGCCCCACTCTTGCGTCCACCCTTAACGCCCCGGATCTCCTGGTGGATAGCGCGCAATGATCGCCTGTTCGCCGCGCGGATGATGTGCCCCAAAGGAAAGCGCTGGCCATTGCTTTCTACCTCGATCATCGTCGCTACATCCACCTCGTCGAAGAGAACCAGCCGGTCGCCCCACCCGCGATAAGCGTGCATCATCTTGTGTTCGTCCACGGCCTGCGCGACACAGTTAATCACGAAGCCGGTAAATGAGGGAGCTTCGCCGGACTCCTCGCCAAGTTCCTGCAGGCGGCGCCGGACTTCTGTAACGTCCACTTCCAGCAGACCGTGGATCAGGTGTTTGTTTTGGCCCAGGGCCAGCACATCGCTGACGAATCGCCGCGTCTTTGAAAATGGAATCGTCTGGTACGTGTTCTGGTTCTTGTGAGTCATCTTTCTCCTCGTGAGCGGCTCGGCGGCGAAGCTGTCCGCCTGGCCCATTTCCACTCGTTCCTTCTACGGCAACATTCGCGGCGGTCAGCAGGCGGAAAGTGATTTTCCGAGCCTGTCAGCCTGTGGCATCCACACTAAAAAGCGAGCGGAAGCGCAAGAAGAGACGCAGGTCGCCGCGCAGGCGCAACCGGCCGGTCAGCAGGGCTCCCAGGAGGTTCAGCCGGCCGGTAAACATGCGGAAAAACAGGGCGGTATCTCGAAAGGAAAGAGTTAGATTCGCCTTCGCCACGGCACCCAGGTCCGATTGCGGGTTATCCGGGGACAGAACCACGTACCACTGTCCACCTCCAGCACCGCCAACCTTGAAGGCAATCATGGCTTCCAGGCCTCCACCCAGATCCCGGCGATAGAGGAGGCTCAGGGCTCGCATCACCCGGGTGATGGTGCGCCACCGCATGGCGAGCTCCATCTGGGTCCACAGAGGGGGAGCGCCGGCCGGCTCGGCCACCTGGGCCGCGTGGGTCAGGCCGGGATGCATTACCTGGATGCCCAGCAACTCGTCAACACGGACCGGCCGGTTGTAGATGGGTAGCTGGACGGTACAGGCGAGCGCGCGCGGCGTCAGTTCGCGCGCCGTCTCGATGGAACGAGAGAGGGCGTTGAGAAAGTCAGCGACCAGGGTTTCGGGTGGTAGACCGAGGCGCTCGTCAATCTGCTCCCGGTTAAAGCGCGAGAACCGGAAGCGGCTGTCGAGACCGGGGAAAGCGATGGCCTGTCCCTGGAGGGCTGCCTCGATGCTGTCCTGCCCCAACTCTGTCAGGGCACCCAGATGGGCAACCACCTCCCGTACGTTCCACTCTTCGCCTTCGTCCTGCGGGGGATAGCGCCAATCGGCGGGGGTCAGCCCTGAGAAAAAGTCGGAATAGATCTCGCGGACCCGGGTCAGATCTCGGGCAAGGGCATCAGCTTCAAATGCGTTGTTCATTTTGGTCCTCCGAAGTGTTCTTATTTGCGTTATCGCCAGCTTTCACTCCACTTTTCCCATCGTTCTGCGTTTTGGGCCGACCAGCCAGACGGTTACCAGGGCATCAATCTCCACCTGGCCCAGTGCTCTCGCTACGGAGATGCGATGGTGACCATCGCGGACAAAGTAGTGCTCGCCGACCTGGATCAGGTCTACCGGGGGGAGGCTGGCGCCCGTGGCGCGGGCGCCGAAGATGTTGAGCCAGCGGTCCTTGTGGTGCGACCGCAGGGGGCGGAACTTGCGGTCGAAATCGTCGCCGCGCCCTTCGCTGCCCACGATGTCGGACAGAGGCACTTCGCACAGCCCAATTTGAAGCCGTCTGCAGACAAGTTGCCGGTCCAGGGCCTTCTCCAAAGAGCGCAACCGATTCGAGCGCTTGCGCAGCAGTGCCCGGAAATGCGCCAGTTGCGCGGCCCCCACCAGCCGCCAGAAGTGAGCCACCCCTCGGCGCCGTGCTTCCACCTCCAGATCGGTGTCGCGGTAGCCAGCGTGCTCAACGGCTTTGAGGGCGAGTATTGTACTGCCGTACATGAGGTGATTCCTTTGCCCGGTCAAAAGTCAGATTACTCCTTGATCGCCGTCACCCCCAGGATGAATCACTTGAACCTGGCACATATGAGGAGGCCGGATCCTCAGATCCGGGCCGGGGATTTGAGAATCCCCTCCTCCTCAATAAGTGTGTCAACTTT
>Ga0207752_1000023_pt1 | contig 64058 bp, 44 predicted proteins | sample Pon2CUnioCityCA_6_FD_187272 | JGI IMG/M metagenome (GOLD analysis project Ga0207752, IMG submission 187272) | Marine sediment microbial community from Union City, CA, USA - Pond 2C Sediment 2 (SPAdes) | ecosystem: Environmental > Aquatic > Marine > Intertidal zone > Salt pond sediment ... | reverse complement strand
GCAACGCGGTGATAAGCGATAGGTGATAAGCGACAAGTCAGAGGCCGGCCCCCGGCCGGTTATCGGCGTCCATCCGCGTTCATCTGCGGTTCCATTGATGACTGGTCGTCTTCTTGGCGCCCTTCGCGTCTTTGCGAGAGACCCTTAAATTGACTATCGATGAATGATGATTGATGATTTTCTCTGCGTCCTCTGAGTCTCTGTGGCTTCTGGATTGATTATCGATGATTGACTATTGATTATTGTCCTTGGCGATCTTCGCGTCTTTGCGAGAGAATGGTCTGCATGTCTTGGATTTCGTGCTTTCCCGCTTCGGATCTGCTTCGGATTTCGGGCTTCGCATTTCGGATTTCCGGCCCCCCGGCCGGCTATCTGTGTGCATCTGCGTTCATCTGTGGTTCCATTGATGATCGATGCCTTTCTTGACGCCCTTCGTGGTTTCCGAAGACATGCTTATGCGAGCGCAAGCATGGCGCCCGGAGCAAGACGGTGGGCATAGCCCACCCTACCGCCTATCCTCTGTCCCGCCTTCGCGTTCAAGTGCCTCGCGGTTCCCGCCGCGGCCTTGGCATTGATGACGGGTGATCCATCATTGAATCGGTGTGAATCCGTGAAATCCGTGTCGAGATGGCCCTTGGCGATCTTTGCGGCCTTGCGAGAGACAATCCCGGCTATCCGTGTTCATCCGTGGTTCCATCAATGGTCGATGCTCTTCTTGGCGTCCTTCGCGTCTTTGCGAGAGACAATCCTGCTTCCGCCCTCCGGCCGGCTATCTGTGTGCATCTGTGTTCATCCGCGGTTCCATTGATGATTGGTCGTTTTCTTGGCGCCCTTCGCGCCTTTGCGAGAGAACCTTGAATTGACTATCGATGAATGATGATTGATGGTTCAATCCGCGCAAGTCGGGAGATTGCCGCGCGTTGCTCGCAATGACATAATCCGGGTTCATCCCTCGGCTACGCTCGGGACGGCGTCCGCGGCCTTTGAATTGACTATCATCGATAGGACCATCGGGCGAGAAGCGCGTGCCGCCGGACCTGGGGCGACACGCGCTTTGCTGATGCAACGGCTATGCCTCTTCGACGACCTTCCAGCCGATCTGGTCGGCGAGGGCGAAGATGGGCTCCTTCAGGTCGCCGTAGCAGGTGACACGATGCCAGCCCCACTGGTCCCACATGGTGAAGAGCTTCTCGATGTCGCCGATGGGCTCGACGGCGAGCTTGGTGCGGCAGGCGCGGTCGTCGGGATCGTTCGCGACTGATTTGCCCTGGTGGAAGAGGATCTCCTTGCGGCCCTGGTCGACCTCGATGGTCGTGGTCATGTAGCCGAGCGGGAGGATCGAGCGGACCGAGGCACCCTGGCGGTCCTCGGAGTGCGTCATGATCGCGAAGGGGTTCGTCGCGCCCTGCGGGCCGAACGCTTTGTTCGAGGCGACGCAGTGGGCGTAGATGATCTGACGCTTCGACGTGTCGATGACGGGGTCGGAGATGTAGCCCGGCCGGCCCTGCGTCATCGCCGTGAGCATGACCATCGCCGCCGTCGACCGCACGTCGCACTCGCATGCACCGATCAGCGCCTCATTGTTCAGCTCGTGGAAGCCCAGGCACGGATACGCATGGATGCTGCCGCTATAGAAGCCGCCAAGGCAGTTCATGGTGATGGCGTTGGCGTCGTGCTTCTTGAGGACGGCTTTCATGCCGAGGTACATCGCGGCGGAGGTGTCGAGCGTCTCCTGCGAGACGTCGATCACCGCGGCGGCGTTGCGGCGCCAGCGATTCGCGACCGCCCGCGACTCGTCCTTGTCCGCGTTCTTCCAGGCCTCGTTGACCTCCGCGAACGATACGTACTCCATGGGGATGCCCATGATCGCGTCGGCCGGCCCGGCGTCCTGGCCGCGGACCGCGAGAATCTTCGAGGCCTTCATCCGCTGGAGGCACTCGCCCGGCGCGAGCGTCTTCAGCGCGTCCGACGTACACGAGAGGTCACCCGGCTTCGGCGTCCGGCTCGTTCGCACGCGCGCGGTCGCCGCGACAAAATCGGCCGCCGAGCCGCCCTTGCGCACCACGTCGAAGCACTTCACCGCCGCGACCAGGTCCTCGAACCGCGACGACGCGACGAACCCGACGTTCGCCGCCGGCCCGCGCAGGAACCCCGCCGTATACACCAGGAACCCCCCGCTGCCGCCGTACTGAAAATCCACATACAGCACCGGCTTGCCCGACGTCGCCATCGTCTGCACCACCCGGTTCCAGCAATTCAATTGCAGGACCACGTAGCCGCCGATGCCGGCGGACTTGTCGTCGTCGAGGATCTTCTGCGCCTGCTCCGGGCCGTTGGCCATCGACGAGACGAACTCGAGGTCGCGACATTCCTTCGCGAGCCCCGCGTTGACACGCTCCATGACCGGCCGGAAGTCGAAGCCCTTGTTCGGCCAGTCCGGCCCCGGCTGCACCGGCGCGTGCAGCGAGTACACGATCCGAATCCGCATCTTCCCATCGCCCGAGGCCGCACGCACCGCGCCGGCCCCGCTCAGCAGTCCCGCCGCCCCCGCACACGCCGCACAGCCCGCCGCCAGAAACCGCCGCCGATTCATCCGGCAGCACGCACATCCCGAAACCACGTCACCCTTGCTCATGATCGGTCTCCCAAAAAGCACATCGTCCGTCAATCCACCAAAATCAGCCCGAAGTAATTCGGGCACTGCCTCCTCGTCCGCACCACCTCGATCTCGAAGCCCGCCTGCCGCGCCGTCGCATAGACGTCGATCCCGCACGCCTCCATCGCCGGCCGCGCCCGCTCGGCATGACGGCACTCGCCCTCCCGCCGCACGCACGACTCGCACAAATAGCACGACCCGGCCCCCAAGCCGAACGCCTTCCACGCCCCGCGCAAAAAGATCTCGCGCTCCAGCTCGACGACGGTCGCCTTGATCTCGGCCTCGGGCCCGAAGTGCACGAGCACCGCCCGGCGGTAGCCGTCCAGCACCGTTCGCATCTGTTCCGGCGTCGGCGTATACGGCGGGCACACCAGGCTCTGCCCGTACCCGTCGCACCCGAACCGGCACTTCAGCCGCACCCACGCCGCCGTCTCCACCTCCCCCGGCGAGACCATCCTCGCCGCCTCCACGCCCGCCTTGCCCGCCGCCATCCGGCACAGCGCCGCATCCGAAAGATCCGCCTCACCTTGCGAACTCTGCCGCTTACGACTCATCCAACACCCACATCACAAAACGCCGCCGCCCCGGCCACCCGGGGCTCACCCGCATTTATACGCCGCCGCCACGACCTCGGCAAGGCCCGTCTTCGCACAGGATTCCACGTCTCTTCGCGGCAAAGGCCACGAAAAGCTCAGTGCAGCCTCCGGCCGTAATCCAAAAACGTCCTCACACAAAGGCACAAAGATCACAAAGAAGAGGGCAGTGCAAATGGTTCCCCGCCTTCGTGGCTCTGTGGCTCCGTGTGAGAAGCAATGATCGATAATCGATTCGGATAAAACCGGGGAAGGCGCTTGACGCATAATGCTCAGGGCAATATAATATACTTATGGATGATATTACCTTCTCGTGGGACAAGAAGAAGGCGGCGCAGAACGTCAGCAAGCACCGGGTCTCATTTGAAGAGGCAACGAGTGTATTCCTGGACGAGAATGCTGTCGAATTCTTCGATCCGGACCACTCGGAAGAAGAGGATCGTTTCCTCATGCTCGGCATGAGTTGGCGTTTGCGGCTTGTCGTCGTACACTACACCGTGCGCGGGCCGGGCCGACGGATTCGCATCATCTCCGCGAGAAGAGCGACCAAAAACGAAACAAGGACATATCCCTGGGTGCAGCGATGAGAAAAGAGTACGATTTTGAGAATATGAAGGGCCGGAAGAACCCTTATGCCAAGGGGCTCAAGAAGCAGGTTACCCTGCGTCTCGGCGTCGATGTGATCGCCTATTTCAAGGAATTGGCAAAAGAAACCGGCATCCCCTACCAGAACCTGATCAACCTCTACCTGCGCGAGTGCGCCCGCTCCGGCAAGAAGCCCGCCCTCTCCTGGACCTCCTGACCGCGCCAGGCGACAGAGAACCGTACCTCCCCAGACGCACGCGGATAAGCGGCCGCAGGCCGGTCTCTGGCTTATCACTTCTCGCTTGTCACTTATTACTGCGCTGCCGCGGGCCCCGCCTGCTCAATCGTCGATAATCAATGGAAAAATGCTTCCCCCAATATCTAATATTTAAGACTCGACCCCAGGTCTTCCCCACGCTGCGGGTGAGCCGGAAGAAATTGCTTCAACATCGAAGCCCCCGACGGTAGAATGCGGTTTTGGTGCCAAGGAATGGAGTCGGCAATGAGTGGCGATATCAGTAGCAGAAAAAGGCTAATCTCCATCACCGGAGGAAATCTCCGTCATAACCATTTGTATATTAGCGGACATCACGATTTCTTCCCCGAGGAATGTTATGGTGCGTCGAGGAAGGGGGATGGCCTCGGAGCCGAGATCACACTTTTTGTAGAAGGACTTGCCGTACCCGTGAAGACGGATATCGCCAGAGATGCGAAAAGTGGCCGCCCAAGGAGTTTCTTCCGCAATCGGAGATGGGCCAGGCAGTTCTTTTGCGCTACCCAAGCCAAGCAGACGAGGAACCTATTGGCGCAATAATACATTCGAAGTGTGGACCTTTCAAGGTAACATAGCGCAGGGTGGAACGAGAAAATGGCTGGCGGGAGTCGAGCGGCAAGATACGGCGAATTATGGACGCGACAAGAACTGATTCTCGCGTTTGATCTCTACTGCCGCATCCCCTTCAAAAGAACGAAGGCGAACAACCCTGACGTCACTGAATTGGCCAGATTGCTCGGACGCTCTCCGGCGAGCGTGGCGCGGAAGCTCGGGAATTTCGGATCGTTTGACCCCGAACTGCAAAGGCAACAAATCAAGGGCCTCACCCACACAGGCAAATTGGACGAAGAGATTTGGCACCAGTTCAACAGCGATTGGAACCGCCTCGTCCTTGAGGCGATGCGACTGCGGGCGAAACTTGAAGGCACCGTGGAGGCGGAGAGTGTGGGTAACGTCGATGTCGCCATCCCTGATGGAGCTTCGGAAAAAGAGGCAATGCGCAAGACCCGAATCCACCAAACATTCTTCCGTCAAGCCATTCTGAGCAGCTACGATGAGATGTGCTGTGTCACGGGCCTGAGAATTCGGGAGTGTCTTGTCGCGAGCCACATTGTTCCGTGGAGCATTTCCGAACAGCATCGAGCGGATCCGCACAACGGGCTCTGCTTGAGTGCCACCTTTGATCGCCTCTTCGACCGAGGTTTGATTACGGTTGCCAGCGACTTGGAGATCGTCGTTTCCGCACGCCTGCGAAAGGCTAATGACAAGAGAATACACGAAATGATCTGCAGGTATCACGGCGCGCCGATTGTACGCCCGTGTAGGTTCTTGCCATCGCCAGTTCATTTGGAGTGGCATCGCAACAATGTCTTTCGGGGCTGAGAGAAAACTGTGGAGGTGTCAGAATGAACACGCCAGAGAATGTCAGCAGCCTCGTGGAAGAATACCGGGTACTCTTTGAGGACACCGACATAGACTCATCGGACTGTCTCGAAGACGCGCTGACCCGTGAGGCTGAATGGAGTGAGGAAGCCGCCGCTCGTCTGCTGGAACTAACGAGAAATTACGGATCGTTCATGCTTCGAAATGCCCTGGCAATTTCACTCGCGTTGGGGATGGAGGACGGCGAGCTCGGATTCTGACAGTTGCTACGGAAGCAACCATGCAACAGACGCCTGTGGTCGCGAACATATCCTGCGAGTCGTGGCTTCAATGGAAGCAGACGGCATAGCTCAGAGGTACACATAATGTATATCTATCTGGACGAATCGGGCGATCTTGGTTTCGACTTCAGCAAGACCAAGACAACGCGCAAGTTCGTCATCACTGTGTTGGTCTGCTTCTCACAGACGGCCGGAAAGGCTTTCAGGAAGGCGGTACGACGCACCCTGAAACGAAAGCTCAATCGCAATAAGACCAAGTCACAATGGGTGCCCGAACTCAAGGGAACAAGGACCTCGTTCGAAATCAAGGAGTACTTTTTCCGGCAGCTTCGCAGCCGGGATTGGTCGGTCTATACGCTCGTACTGAACAAGGCCAGAGTGGATGAGACTCTGCAGACCAAAGTCGGGAAGAAGAAGCTCTACAATTTTCTGGCCCGTTTTCTCATTGAGAAGCTGCCGCTAAGGGAGACCACTACCAATGTCCGTTTGGTCGTTGACCGCAGCAAGAGCAGAGAAGATATCGGAGATTTCAACCAGTACGTGGAGAACCACCTCCAGGCGATACTTCCCCTCAATACCGGCCTGACAATCGAACATCTGACCTCACATGAACGGGCCGAGCTGCAAGCGGTTGACCTTTTTTGCTGGGGCATCGCAAGGAAATATGAGCATGGCGACGTGGCCTGGTACAATCTTTTTAAGCACATGCTGAAGTATGAGGACGAGTATCTTCGCGAGTTGTGATACGGGCCGCGCATAAAAAAAGCGGCCCCTGCTATGCCGTTCTTCCCTGGGCTTGTAGCCAACCTATGGAAGGGAACACCCAAGGCACATAGCAGGAATTACCCGCTTATTAGATTATACGTCTAAATGTGGGCAGGTGGTTCAAAAAACTTGCCTTGTGCGGAAAAAAGTTGCGTTGCCGGGGGAGAGGCACCGCTTGGACCATTCGTTTTGCAGGTCAAGATGTAAAGTACGACAGACAAAGTAATTGCGCCAATTCTACAGGGGGGATACTGGATACTGGGGACGGACCCTATTTTCTATGGCGTGGGTTGAGAACCCACCCTCCGTGCTTCGGTCGCCGCGTCGGCGGAGTGAGGAGCGCGGGCAAGATGCCCGCGAGACGCAAGGGCGGGACGCCCTCGCCACGAGAACTAAAGCCGTCCGGTATTTTGGGGCGAGGGCAGTTGGATTGCCGATCTTCTTGGCGATCTTCTATGAGAAGGCATGTCAAGAGCGTTCGCCTTGGCGAACCTCTTTTTTTCCCGAGCTCTTGTTTCGTCTTGCTTCTATTCGCACTCGTCGTGGAACGTCTTGCGTTCCGGTGCATGGTAGGGTCCGACGTCGGAAGCTGCAAGCTTTGCGACGACCTCGAAGATCCAGACGCCAATCGCAGTCTTCCCGACGCGACGTGCAAGAGCTTTCAACCGGTCCGTTTCCTCATCGCCCTCCTTGCCTCTTATGCCACCTGTGGGCCACCCGACCGTAAAGGTTCATAGACCGCTCCTGTCTTCCATAATCGATGCAGCAGCACCGACAGCTTGCGCGCCACCGCCACCACCGCGCGTTTCTTGGCATTCTTGCCGCCCCGGGCCGCGATCCGCAGGCCATACCGCCGCAGATCGCAGTCCGGCCCAAACGGGCCCAGGATGTAGTGACCGCAGGTGACCAGAAGCTGCCGCAAGTATTTGTTGCCCGCCTTGGTGATGCGAAGCTGCTTGTCCGTCTCGCCCGACTGATCCCGCTTCGGCGTCAGCCCCAGGTACGCCCCTACCGAACGACTCTTCTCGAAGCGCTGCGGCTCTTCCAGCGTCAGCACGAACGCCAGGGAGGTCAACGGACCCACGCCCGTAATCTGTTGGAGTCCTTGGGTTTCCGGGTACTGCTCCCGACTGACCCTCGCGACCCGCCGGTCATAGTCCCGGATCTGATCCGTCAGCCGTTGAATCGTCTCCAGAACCGGCAACAGCGCCGGGCGGACGATCTCCGGCAGACACGGCAGGGCCCGCAGCGGAAGACTCTCGGCACTGCAGCGGGGAACGCGAACACCGAACGCCTTGACGGCACCCCGCACATGATTGATCAGCGTGCGCCGGTTGCGGACCAGGACATCGCGGGCCTTGACGAGTTCCAGGTCGGCGTGGGCTTGTTCGCTGCGATGCTGAACCGGACAGAGCAGCTCCGGGTCGAACCGCGCGATGCGGGCCAGCATCTCGGCATCCCGCAGGTCGGACTTGCGCGGGTTGCTCCAGATCATACGGAGCTTCCGCGAATTCCCGATCAATACCTGACAGCCCAAAGACGCCAGCAAGCGGCTGATCCAGGGAGAGTGCGTTCCGGTCTCCATGGCGACGACCGCACCGGCGTACCGCTGGAAGTACTTGCGCAGGGTCGCCGCCGTATTGGCAACACTTCCCTCCCGCACCTTTCGGCCGCGCGCGTCCAGGACACAGATCTGAATTTTCTTGTCGCCGAGGTCCATTCCGATTGTTACCGTACTCATGGCTGTTCTCCTTTCATTGACTTCGTGTCAAGTGCACCTATACGACTGAGTGCGTATTTGAGCCCATTGAGCTCGTGGAGAACAGCCTTCTCTATCCTACCTTTGCGAACAACGAATCGGGGCGGATGCGTCCGCCTGCGGCCGACGTATTCCTCACCCCCCTGACCGCGCAGCGCATAGCCCAGGATCAAGTACCGCCCGCGCCGCTGAGCCTGAACGCGGTGGCTGAGCGGCGCCCCGGCTCGCAGAACAGTCTCCTCGCCTTCGCGGATCTTCAGAGAGCCAAGCCGAGAGTCCCGGCTCGTGTAGCCGCCATCGAGGACAATCTTCGTCACACGGTACGTGCCCACCGCAAGCTCGACGCTCCCGGAAGGACGATCAAACGGGATGGCCAGACCTCGCTCATCCCGGAGGATCAATCGCTCGATGTGCTCGGCATCGATCTTCAACCGCCCGAACGCCGGGCCTTTTGACGGTTCTTCCTGTCCCGCGCTCAATTGCGGCGCAAGTCCAACAAGAAGAACGACTGCAATTCCGGCCAGTGACATACGTCGCATGATTCCACGGCCCTCATGATCGATTGCGTGAAACGCGTACATCAACATACATCTCACTTCAGGATTTGCCGGAAGCGCGACTGGCGCGACGCGGTTTATCCGGCTGCTTGATCACACGGAGCTGCCCGATCGGACTGGGTTTTGTGAGCACGAGCGCGGCGAGCAGGATCATTCCTATGGCCAATAGCAGCAGCCCGAGGATTTGCGAGATGGTCAGCCACGCGATCTCGAACGGATTGTCGTCACGGATGAGTTCCAGGAGAAACCGCGTAACGCCGTAGAGCATGAGAAACGCCGCGGTCGTGAAGCCCGGACGCCGGGACCATCCACGCTGCTCACGCACCTTCGGCCACCCCAGGCTCCGCCGCCAGAAGAAATACAGAATCGCGCAAAGCAGCAAGGCGTTGGCGCTGGCGTAGAGCTGTGTCGGATGGACGGGCCGGCAGCGATACTCGCCCTTTGTCACTTCGTATCGCTGCGGCGGCGTCAACTCCGCCAACGACATCGGATACCACTTGCCTTCGTCATCGACGAAGGCGGCGTACTCGGCCGCCGGCAACGGCAGGTGAGGATCGGTCCGGCCTCGTGCGGGGTCCGCATTGATCTGGCTGTTGTAAGCATAGGACCGGTAGGGAAAACGCACGCCCCACGGAAGGCTGGTGGGCTTGCCGTAGCAGCAGCCGTTGAGGAAGCACCCGACCCGCCCGAAGGCCAGCCCCATCATGAGCCCGACAGCCAGGATATCGAAGTACCGGCGGACGGGCTGTTGGTGACGACGCAGATACAACAGCACGAAAAGGATCGCCGGGATCACTCCTCCCACGAATTCCAGCCCGCCGCGCCAGATGGCGATCATGCCGAGAAGATCGCCGCGGAATTCGTCCAGCCGGTGGAGCACGAAGAAGGCCCGAGCGCCCGCCATGCCGAGGACCAGCCCGTACAGGACCGCGTCGCTCATCAGCCCAAGGTCCAGACCCGCGCGTTGCGTCATCCGCCGCACGAGCAGAAACCCCATGAGGGCCCCGAGCGCCGCCATGGCGCCGAAGCTCCAGATGGTCAGGTCGACGAACGGGATTCTCACTAAAGTCGGATGCATCAGAGAGAGACGAGTCTCCAACCACGCACGAACCGTCGGCGCATCATGGACGGCAGATCACGATCTGCTGCGTCCCGGTCACCTTCCCGTACAGCTCCCGCGTGTCCCATGTCACCTCGATGGTGAATGTCTCAACATCGGCGTTCAGTTTCAGATCGTTCGGTACTCGCCACGAGTACCCGCAGGTGCCGCCTCAGCCGAAGGGCATCGGGCCCTCGGCCACACATTCACCCGCTGAGTTCACGATCCTGACGGTCGGGTCGAGCGACTCATAAAGATCATAAGGACCACCAGAGGTCTGGACGGTTTGCCTCTTCTTCGTCGTGTCCTCGAGACCGGTGATCAATGCATCCAACATAGGATCGCGAACCACTGCCTCGGCCTTCAATTGCTCGCCCAACTTGAAGCGCTGCTTCGAAGCAGGATTCCTGAACACCACCTGGGGCTCGGCCGAGAAGTCGAGCACAAACGGCTTGTCCTGGCGAATCTGAATCCCAAGGACCGGTGCTTTCCCCTCCTCCCGAGGCGAAGAGAGGTCCGCCCGGAGGCCGATCCGAAGCTCTCCCAACCGGGCCTGGAGCTGCAGCGGCATATAGTCTCCGACCGGGACCTTGAGCCTGCCGTCGGTCTTCTCGCACTTGCCAAGATCGAGCATTACGTCGCGGTTGAGTATGTAGCCGCGTTCCAGGCTTGTCTCGACGCTGCGCCGGCCCGGACCGACCTCCAGGCTGCCGAACGCCCCATCGTAAGCCCGCACCGTCAACTGATCGCCCTCCGGCGTCGTGGACAGAATATAGAACGTGCCGTCGATCCGCCGCCAGTGGCTCAAGAAGGGCAACGGATCCGTCGCCCCATCGAGGTGCAGCCCCGTCGCCGGAAGATCATACCGCCCCGTGATGAACGGGCTCTGAGCCAGCACGGCCTCGTGTTCCTTCCCGCCAATCTCGATCTTCCCCCGACGCGCCGTCGGGACAATAAATGAGAGGTACCTGTACTGGCTGAATTGCGTCAATCGCGGCATGACCTTCTGCAGCCGTCGTCCCTCGCCCGATAAAGCCCCGAGGTCCACCTGCACGTAGTCGAAGACGATGTTCTCTTGTCCGCGGCCAGATTCGGGATCGGCAGGAGGATTCACCATACACCCCAGGGCGGCGTCGTTCGTTAGATCGCAATCGTGATTGACGTCGAAGTAGAACCGGTCGTAGCCCGTACCGGTCCCGCCGGATTCGTCGATCGCAAAGCAATACTCGAGCCCCGAGCCCAATGCAGTCAGGTCCGCCGTGAACCCGATGGATCCATAGACCGGTTTGTCCGATGCGAACGCTGGATACGCCTTCACCTTCTCAGAGGGCTCGTCTTCACACGCCACACTCTGCCCGACTGGGACGCGCGACACGTCCGGCCCTTCACTGTCGAAGACAGAGACCTCCTCCATCTTGAAGACTGCCCCCCCCGACGAGCCCGCGAACGCCGTGGAGACCAGTACTGCAAACAAGATCGCGATACAGCCGGCATTCGGGAATGAACGACCACGCGTTTGGTTTCTCATGCCACACCTTCCTTTCCGTGGCCGACGCTCGCCACAGGACCGGTCCGCCATGCCTTCAGAGCAGGCCGCACCAAGAAACACACCCTATCCCGCTGATTCCACCGCCATTGTACCCCCCGACCGGCCGCAGGCAAGGAGAAAAAGGGCTCATGTGTCTTTCCGTGCGCCCCTGTGCGTCACGACGGTCTTCCCATTCATCATATCGCGTGGAGCGAAGCGCAGTCGAGATATCTGGTCGCGTATATAAGGCGTCTGTCATTCGCAGGCAGATTTCTCCGCGCGGCCTTCGGCCTTGGTCGAAATGACAATGACGTGGGATTTCGCAAAGCCTGCGGGCAACGCCGGCGTGGATCCCGAGGTCATTCCTCCAGCGGGAGGAGCTCGACCTTGCGGAACTGGAGGGGGTGGCTCTCGGCCTGGAGCGAGATGTAGCCTTCGCTCACCATCCTGTCGGCGCCGGCCTTGAGTAGTTTCTGTGCGTCGGCGTCGCCCTCGTCAAGCTGGGGCTCGCCGTATTCGAGCACGACCTCGCCATTGATGATGTGCCGGATGAGGCGGCTGCCGTGGACCTCGACCTCCGCCGTCACCCACTGATCGCCGTGAAAGGTCTTGGAGTTGGAGTTGATGCAGTGCTGCGTAACGAGCGTGTCGTTCATGACGACGTGCGTGCCGGGCGTGCACAGGTTGCCGGTCGAGCGGTCGTTCGTGCCGTCGCCGCCGAGGAGCTGGACCTCGATGCAGACGGGGAAGCTCTGGTCCTTCGTCATGGTGGCGGGCGGCTGGCAGTGCACCATCATGCCGCTGTTGCGAAAGGCCCAGCCGGGACCGCCCGGCGTCTGCTCGCCCGTGAACCGGTACTCGACGCGCAGACGGTAGTGCGAGAACGCGTCCTTGTAGAACAGGTGTCCGAATTCGCCGTCGAATTTGTCGTATTGATCGTAGGCGACGGTCAGCAGGCCGTCCTCGACGCGGAACGTGTCCTTGTAGTTCTCACCCAATTCATGTTTCGCAAGCTTTGGCGTCCAGCCGGTGAGGTCCTTGCCGTTGAATAGACTGATCCAGCGGGCTTCACTCGGGCCGGCCTGCTCCGCCGCACAGCCCGCAGTGCAAAGTACGCTGGTCAGAAGAACACACACAATCCACACGGCATCCGGCCGACTCACTACACAGGACTGCTTCTGTCTCGTCATGGCTTCTCACTCCTATGCCGGCAACCTCGTTCCCTTCCGATATCACGATCCACCACGCGCGGCGAACGCGCATTTCACACGCGGTCATGCTCGCCCGCCCCGCCGCAAAAAGCAAGAACAAAGCACCACCAAGGCACCGACCCTACGACTGCGCCTCACGCGCAAACAGGCCCACACCATCACTGCAAATCCCCTCTCGCTAATCCGCAGCGTTCTTATTGTCATCCCGAGCGTAGTCGAGGGATCTGGCTGGGAGCCGAAGGTTTCCGGCGGTCGCAGGCAGACGTCTCGACTGCGCTACGCTCCGCTCGACGTGACAAGAGCCAAGGGCGCCTCACTCGACAGGAAGGTCGTAGGGTGTGCTGTGCAAACCTTCCCCCCCTCGGCGCGTCCGGCCCACGCATCGGGAATGGTGGGCGGAGCCCACCCTACCGGCTGTCGCCTTGTCTCAGGATCCTTCAATCGCGGTCACGGCTCTCGCGGGAGTTGTGCCGCTCCATTGGCGCTGTAGTTCAAGACGATGTCGAGGCCATGTCACTGGGAAAGGAGGATGGCGCCGTATGGGCCAAGTTCGATGATCCCTGAGGCCGGCTGGCCATCGTATTCCTGCTTCTCCGCAATCACGGGGCCTTCCCCCATGTCACTGAACTCGCCGTCGTATGCCTTGCGGTCGTTATTGAAGCGCACCACCCATTGGCCCTCGGCGGGTAAGCCGATCCGATAGTCCTTCCGAGGTTCGGTGGAGAAATTGGCCGCGACCACTACGCTGTCACCCGGACCCGACTTGTCCCACCGGTGATAAGCGAGGACCTTCTGGTCCTGGTTGACGTGGTAGACATCGAGGTTCTGGCCGCAGAGTCCCCGGGTATTGCCGTCGCGGTTCAGACGCAGGCGAATCAGGTCCTTGTACAGACGCAGGATGCCGGCGAAACGATCCTTCTTCGACCAGTCGATGGGATCGTCGTCGCGAAACCAGTCGTCTTCGAGGAATTCCTGGCCCTGGAAGATCATCGGGACACCCGGCGCAGTGAACACCAGGGCCGCCCCGAGCGTGGATCGCTTCTTGGCGACCCAGTTTGCAGCATCGTCGGGAGCCAGCGTCTCCGGAATGCGCGACTTGCCGTTGGCTACCTCGTCGTGCGATTCCGTGTAGATCACGCGTGCGAGCGCGTCCTGCCCGAACCGATGCGCGAGCACATCGCGCACGGCGTGGAGATTCCGAGCAGCATCGTCGACAGCCAGGAGCATCTGGCGGGCCTCGTGTACGAACCGCCCGTCCCACTGCACGTTGAATCCCGCCCCGCCGTCGCCGACGCCTGCAACGAGGGCGGCATCATCCTGCATATCCTCGGCAATGGTCACCGCGGCCGGGCGAACCTTGTGAACGTCCTCGTTGATCCACTGCATCAACGACCACCCGTCCGGAAGATCGCCATCGGGCCCCCGGCGGCCATGCACGTTGCGGATGTAGCTGGTCGCATCGAAGCGCAGCCCGTCGACGCCGTAGTCCTGAATCCACATTAGCGCGTTGTCGCGAATGTACTGGCGGACCTCCCCCCGGCCGTAATCGGGGCGCGTCTGGCCCCAGGGCGTCGACGCTCGCTCGTCGTTGTAGAAGTAGATGCCGCCCTTGTCGCTCTCGCCCCACCCGTCGAATCGCCACAGGTTCAGGTCGGTCGGACCGAGATGGTTGTAGACCACGTCGACAATCACGGCCATGCCCAGCTCGTGGGCCCTGGCGACGAAATCGCGAAAGGAGGCGGGCGTGCCGTAATCACTCTCGACCGCGAAGATTTGCGAGGGGTTGTAGCCCCAGGAATAGCCGCCCGGGAATTCGCTCAGTGGCATGACCTCGATGGCGTTGACACCGAGATCCTTCAAATACTGAAGGCGCTCGATGGCTCCTTCCAGATTGCCGGGGCCGATCTGCTTTTGCTTTCCGAAGGTGCCGATGTGCAATTCGTAGATGACCATCTCGTTCAGCGACGGCGGCGTGAACGGCGGAGCCCCCTGCGGCGGCGAGGCCATGATGATTCCGTTGCCCACGGAACTCGTCACGTTACGCGCGTAGGGATCGATCTTGAGCGCTTCGCCCGCCGGGGAGACGATTCGAAAGCGGTATTCGTCTCCGACCTTGGCCCCGGCGACGTCGCCGGACCACCATCCGTTCGGCTGCCCCGCCAGGGGATGAGCGGCCTTGTCCCAGTCGTTGAACGTGCCAACCACAAACACTTCCGTCGCGTGCGGCGCCCACACACCGAATTGAACGCCACCTTCATGGGCAACGGCGCCTTTGGGGGAAGGGTTCTCTTTCATGGCTGAACAACCTCCAGAAGAACACTATGGGCCCTTCATTTAACGAAGCATCGCGGCGGCGGCTTTCGCGTGGTAGGTGAGGATGATGTCGGCGCCGGCGCGCTTGATGGAGGTGAGGACCTCCATCATGACGGCATCGCGGTCGATCAGGCCGGCATCGGCGGCGGCGTGCAGCATCATGTACTCGCCGCTGACGTTGTAGGCGGCCACGGGACAATCGAACCGCTCGCGGGCCCGGCGGATGATGTCGAGGAAGCTCAGCGCCGGCTTGACCATCACGATATCCGCGCCTTCGTCGAGATCCAGCTCGATCTCGCGGACCGCCTCGCGGGCGTTGGCCGGGTCCATCTGGTAGCTCTTGCGGTCGCCGAAGGCCGGGGCGGACTCGGCCGCGTCGCGGAAGGGACCGTAGAACGCCGAGGCGAACTTGGCCGCGTACGAGAGGATTGCGACGTCGTGGAATCCGTTGCACTCCAGGGCCTGGCGGATCGCACGAACGCGCCCGTCCATCATATCCGACGGGGCGACGATATCCGCGCCCGCCTGCACGTGCGACAGCGCCATCTTCGCTAATAGCTCGCAGGTGGCGTCGTTATCAACCTGTGGCGAGGGCGTCCCGCCCTTGCGTCCCGAGGCCATCTTGGCCTCGTCTTGCCCCGGACTAACATGCAAGGGCAAGATGCCCTCGCCACAAGAGGCTTTGATGACGCCACAGTGGCCCGTGCTGGTGTATTCGCACAGGCATACGTCCGTGACAATCAGCAACTCGGCAGCGCGTTCCTTGATCGCGCGGATCGCCTGCTGCACGGGGCCGCTCTCCGACCACGCCTCAGAGCCCCTCTCGTCCTTCTGCGCGGGCAGGCCGAATAACAGCACGGCCGGGATGCCGAGATCGGCCACCTCAGCCGCCTCATCCGCGATCCGGTCCGGCGAGAAATGAAAACAATCCCGCAGCGAGCCAATCGGTTTCTTCAGGCCTTCCCCCGCCCGGACGAAGAGGGGATAGATGAAATCATCAACGCTCAGCGACGTCTCGCGCACCATCCGCCGCATCGTGGCGCTCGTTCGCAATCGTCGCATTCGAAGTTCCGGAAAGCCCATACGATATACTCCATCAATTCTTCACTACCTGTGCCCCCATATACCCCCCTCATGCCGGGGGCGTCAAGACCGAGCCTGATGACGCCATCTGCTGAGTGCACGACAAGATGCTGGCAAACACCCCGCTTGTCATTGCGAGCCGGCCGAAGGCCGGCGCGGCAATCTCACCCCCCGGTCCGCTCCGAGATTGCTTCGTCGGCGTACGCCTCCTCGCAATGACATTTCTCTTATCCTGACCCGCCACTTTCTTGTCGCGCACCCCATTTGCTGCTACCTTCGTGCCGTCGCCGCTTGGGTGAATCACTCGTTCATACCGCCTTGCATCGCCCGATAGTTGCCGACGGCTTCCGAGGTTCGCAGGGGCCGGTTGTAGAGACGCAGATGGTGAATCCGGCCGGCCAGGCTCGGAGCGATGCGGAGCGTCTTGTCGCCGTTCACGTCGCGCAGGTTGGGGCTGAACCGCCCCCAGCCAAACTGGCGGCTCTCGCCACCGTCACAGAGCTTGCCGTCCCCGACAAACGTGATGATCTTCGGGCCGCCGTCGACGTTGACGACGATGTGCTGGGCCCGCCCCGCCTTCAGGCAACCCGGGTCGCAGTCCCACCGGCTTTCGCTGCGACCGTCATTCAGGACGATCTCCACCGTGCCGCGCGACGTTGTTTGCAGGCACAATCCCCGTCCGCTCTCGGTCCGGCTGTCGAGCAAGACCTGGCCCGGCGAGAGCGCCTCGAACGTCACGCACAGATCGACGCCAAAGCCGCTGCGCAGGTCTTTCGTGCGGTGGTCGGCCTGGCCCGCGCCCATGGTAGTGAAGGCCGGCAAGGATGGGGCCGGGACCCTGTTCGGCATTGAGCCGCCGTCGCCCGACAGATCGAGCGCCAGCCCCTCGGTCGCAACCGTGCGATTGTCGAACTGCTGCCAGAGCCCTTTGAGCAATCCCGCATCGATCGGATGAACGCGGGCGATGTCCTTTTGCGTCTCCGTGAGGAAGTACCGGCCGTCCTCTTCGATCAGATCGGGGTAGCTCATGCGAACGTACGTGTCATCGTCGTACAGCACAATCTCCGGCTGGGACCACTGGAGGACTCTGCCTTCGGGTGAGTCGGCTTCGATGCCGCCGCAGAGCCAGGCGGGATTGCGATCGTCGTAGGACCTGCCGCCGTGATTGTCGAACCAGTAGAGATACCTGCCGTTGTGACACCTCCAGATGAAGTTGGCGGCGCGCGGGTGCTTGATGCGCCGGCCGTCGGCGTATCGCATGTACTGCGGCGTGCTCCAGGTGTGTCCGCCGTCGCGGCTGTAGCTGCACGCCGGGTGGCCGTCGGTCGTACGATAGACGCAAGCGAACGATCCTTCGCTGAGGACGCAGAAGCTCTGCTCTTCCGCGATAGGCCCGCCGCCCGGCGGCGACCGCAGGCCAATGTCACCATCCGGCAGCGTCTCCCACGTGATCCGTTCCGGATCGGCTTCCGTGAGGATATTCGGGCTCCTGAGCAGGACGCCTTCGGAGCGCGTGATGAAGTTGCGACCGAAGCCCCCGACCTTGTGCAGCGGGACGTAGGCGGCGCCTTCGTGCGCGAAGGGCTTGCCGACGTTCCAGAAGAACCGGACCTTGCCGCCGTAGGGATTTTCGCGGTCGATCTCGAATTCGCGGACGGGAATTGGATAGCGCTTCCGCGACCAGGTCCGGCCGTGATCGTCGGTGTACTTGAACACGTAGTAGCCCTGCGTATCGACGCGGGTGCACCAGCCGTCCCGGTATGGCGGATTATCCGCCTTGACCTGCCGCAGATTATCGGTGTTATGATTGTAAAAGGCGTAGATCCGTCCGCCGGGGACTTTGAGCAAGACGGCGTACGATGCTTCGGGACCGTCCGCCGGCTCGACATCGACGGGCTTCGACCAGGTCCGGCCCCGATCAATGCTTCGCAAACTCACCACATGCTGGCCCTGCGAACCTTCGCGCCCGGCCCCGGTCGTGAGAATGCACAGCCACGCCCCATCGTCGGTCCGGACGACGTATGGCTGGTCCGCGTAGGTCTCGCTCGGGATCTCCCAGCCCCTGCGGATGTCGCGCCAATCCTGCGCGTGCAGAGCCGGCACGAGCGAGCACTGCAACACAATAAGAACGAGGACACGTGTGGCTGGGCAATCCATGAGAAGCCTCATGTGGCGTTGCCGGTTTCCGTCACTTTCGCTCCGCTTCTTCGATGGCGTCGAGCATGCCGTCTACGGTGTGTTCGGTCGCTTCGAGGTCGATCCGCACGCCGAGCCCGACCAGTTCCCGTGAGGTGACGGGGCCGATGGAGGCGACCTTCGCGTTAGCGGCGTTGACAACTTCCGCGCGAACCTGATCGAAGAACCCGCGCACCGACGAGGGACTCGCGAACGTCAGCCAGTGGATGCGACCCTGCTGAATCTGCTCTTCGAGGCCCGCTCCGTCGCCCTGTTGGGGAAGGGCCGTATAGATCGAAACGTCACGCACCCGCGCGCCGCCCTGCTCCAGCACGTCCACCAATTCGTTCGAGGCGAGCTCGGAGCGAAGGAGCAGGACTTTCTTGTCGTGAAGATTCGCACACGCCATCAGTTGCAGCCCGAGATCGCGGCCCGTGAAGACGGTCGGGACGAAGTCCGCGCGAATGCCGTACCGCTGGAGACTGTCCGCGGTCTTGGCCCCAAGTGTGGCCAGGCGGACCGCGGCGAAGACCCGTGCGTCCTTGCCGAGGGCGCCGATGGCGTCGAAGAAAACGGCGACGCCGTTAGGACTGGTGAAGATCACCCAGTCGTACTCGGTGATCTCCGTCAGGGCCTGTAGAAACTCGCTTCGGTCCGTCAGCGGCTGGATGACCATCGTCGCGAATTCCACGGCGTTTCCGCCCCGGGCGACGATCTTGCGCGCCATCTCGGCATTGCCGGCGGGGTCACGCGCCACGACGATATTCCGTCCGAACAGCGGCCTTCGCATGAACCAGTTCAGGCCGGCATCGCCCCGTGCCGCAGCACCGACGATGATCAGCGCCGGCGGCTCGATCTGCTCGCGGCTGCACGTCTCAACGATTTCCCGCAGCGGCGCCTTCACAACTTTCTGAGTCGGCAGCGTCGTGTTGGCGACCAGGGCCACCGGCATATCCGCCGACATGCCATTGGCCATCAGTTGCTCGGCAATGGTCGGCAGCGTGCCGATGCCCATGTAGAACACGAGCGTGCCGGGGAAATGCGCCAGGACGTTCCAGTCGATATTGGTCTCTTCCTTGCCCTCGGCTTCGCGGCCGGTGATGAAGGCCACCTGCGAGCTGTACTGGCGGTCAGTGAGCATGATGCCCGTGTACTCGGCCGCGGCGATGGCGGCGGTAATGCCCGGGACGATCTCGAAGTCGACGCCCGAGGCGTTCAGCAGCGCCGCCTCTTCCGTGCACCGTCCGAAGATGCAGGGGTCGCCGCCCTTGAGCCGCACGACCGTCTTGCCTTCGAGCGCCTTGGCGACCAGGATCTCGTTGATCTGGTCCTGCGTGAACGAGCCCGGGCCGATGCGTTTGGGCACGTGGATGATCTCGGCATCCTTACGGGCCAGCTCCAGCAGCGCCGGATTGGCCAGCTTGTCGATGATGATGCAATCAGCCGTACGGAGAAGCTCGGCCCCGCGCAGCGTGATGAGGTCCGCCCGTCCGGGTCCAGCCCCGACGAGATAGGCTATCCCTTTATTCTCTTTGCTCACCTTTGCCTTTCTCCGTTTCTAATTCACGAAGGATCTCCCTGCCGCCGGCATCGAGCAGTTCCGTGGCGATCTTCTCGCCCAATTGCCGTGCTTGTGATACGGGGCCTTCGATTTGTTTGTTCAGCATGTTCCCGCCTTGGGCGTCGGCGATGAAGGCGTGAATCTCCATAACGCCGTGACGAGACCTCGCATAGGCGCCAACCGGGGCGTGACAGCCGCATTTCATCGTCACGAGCACCTGCCGCTCGGCCAGCGAGACGGCCCGCGAGGCTTCATCATCGATGGACCGCACGATGCCGACCGTTCGCTCGTCGTCGCTCCGGGTCTGGATGGCCAGCGCGCCCTGGGCCGGGGCCGGGATGAATCTTCTCGGATCGAAGATGACGGAAATCTCTTTCGTCAGGCCCAGCCGCTCCAGGCCGGCTCGCGCGAGCAGGATCGCGTCGAGTTCCGTCGTGTGCAGTTTCCGGATTCGCGTCTGGACGTTGCCGCGGAGCGGCACGAGTTCCAGGTCGGGCCTGAGGTGCCGCAACTGGGCCGCCCGCCGAAGGCTCGACGTCCCGACCCGCGCCGACTTCGCAAGCTCGTCGATGGAGCCGACCGACTGCTTCGCGAGCAGGCAGTCCTCGGGCCATTTCCGGTCGCAGATCGCGGTTACCGCCAGCCCTTCCTGCTCGCGCGTGGGCAGGTCCTTGAAACTGTGCACGGCGAAGTCCGCCTCCCCCACCAGCAGGGCCTCTTCGAGGACGGACGTGAAGAACCCGGTGTCCTTCAGATTCCACAACGCCGTGCGTCGGTCCTGATCGCCGGCGGTCGTCACCTCTTTGATGCGAACCTCAACATCCGGATGCTTCGCCTGCAAAGACGCGATGATGAATCGAGTTTGCGCAAGGGCCAACTCACCTCGGCGTGTCGCAACGGTTAGCACTTCCATATCAGATCCAAAATTGCATCCCCATTTCCACGATAACGGCGGTTGCCCCGGCCGCGACATCCATAGATGCTGCATTTTCCATTCGAGACCGGCCGCGCCTTCGCCATACTGCCCCCCTATCTCCCACCGCCGTCATAAGGATTGGAGTCTATCCGGAAACCCGCCCGATATCAAGCGGCCACACTCAAATATATCCGTATCGCCTGCGCCACCTCGGCCAAAACGGCATTGCGTCTCAGAGAGCCCGCCTTATCCTTGCGTAGGCACACCGATTCGCGTAGTTTGGAGTAGGTACCGCGCGCTGGGGTCGTCGCGGATTTCGTGGCAGGTGCAGAACATGGCGATGGAAAGGGATGACAGATGAAGACACGGGTGCTCGGCAAGATCGCGACTGCTTTGGCGGTCATTCTAACGCTCGGCACGTGGGCTGGAGCCATCACAATCTCGGAGAACGGACAGACGAGGGCCGTGGTCGTGGTCGCCGCCGACGCACCGGAGCCGGAACAGCACGCGGTCGGCGAGCTCATTGAATTCCTGAGGCAGATCACCGGGGCCGAGTTCCGACTGGTGAACGAGAAGCCGGATCAGACCGCTTGCATCTTCGTCGGACCGGCAGCGGCTAAATGGGGCGATGAGCGATTCTCAACCGATGGGCTGGGGGCCGAGGGGATCGTGATCAAGACCGTCGCCAACGACTTGATCCTCGCCGGCGGCCCTCCACGCGGAACGCTGTACGCGGTCTATACCTTCCTGGAAGACCATCTGGGCTGCCGGTGGTGGTCCTCGACCGAAAGCACGATCCCGAAGAAGCCGACGATCCGCGTCGGCGGGCTCGACGTGCGGTACGTGCCGGCGCTGGAGTACCGCGAGCCCTACTGGTTCGATGCCTTCGACGGCGACTGGGCCGTGCGGAACAAGTGCAACGGCCAGGGCGAGCGGCTCGACGCCAAACGAGGCGGCAAGAATATCTATCAGGGATTCGTGCACACGTTCTACCCGTTAGTCCCGCCGAAGCAGTACTTTGACGAACACCCCGAGTGGTTCAGCGAGATCGACGGCAAGCGGACCACCGACCGCGCCCAACTGTGCCTGACCAACGAATCGATGCGCGCAGAGCTGGTGAAGAATCTCAAGGAGCGTTTGCGCAACAATCCGGCGGCGACAATCGCTTCGGTCTCGCAGAACGACTGGCACGGCAACTGCCAGTGCACGAACTGTGCGGCGGTCGAGCAAGAAGAAGGCAGCCCGGCGGGCCTGCTGTTGCGGTTCGTCAATGCGGTCGCGGCGGACATCGAGGCCGAGTTCCCGAACGTCGCGATCAGCACGCTTGCCTATCAGTACACGCGTAAGCCGCCGAAGCACGTCAAGCCGCGACCCAACGTCATCGTCCGGCTGTGCAGCATCGAATGTTCCTTCTGCAAGCCGTTGGCCGACGAGCGCAACCAAGCGTTCCGCGATGATATTGTCGGCTGGTCGAAGATCGCCGAGCGGCTCTACATCTGGGATTACACGACGAACTTTCGGCACCACATCATGCCGCACCCGAACCTGCGGGTCCTCGGACCCAACGTCAAATTCTTCGCCGACCACAACGTCAAAGGCATCTTCGAGCAGGGCGCGTATACGACGAACGGCGCCGAAATGGCCGAGCTTCGCGCCTGGGTCCTGGCCAAGCTCTTGTGGAACCCCACGCGCGACGGCGCCGCCCTCATCGAGGAATTCATCGAAAACTACTACGGCCCGGCCGCGCCGCACATCAAAGCATATCTGAACGTGACGCACGACGCCGTCGAGGCCAGCGGCGACTGGCTCGGATGTTTCGAGCAGATGTGGGCCAAGTTCCTCTCGTTCGATACGCTCTCGCGAGGCTGGACGCACCTGAAGTCCGCCGAGACGGCGGTGCAGGACGATCCCGAGCTGCGGTTCCGCGTGCAGGTCGCGCAGCTCCCGGCGATGTATACGTTCATGATGCGCTGGAACGACATGCGCGAGGCCGCGAAGACCGCGAGCGCCGACTGGCCCATGCCCGAATCGATCAAGGACGCGTACGATCAGTTCCTGGTCATCGCCAAGAAGAAGAACGTCACGCGCCTCAACGAATGGCAACAAGGCTTCGGCGCCTTGGAGAAAGCCCTGGCCGACCACAAGGGAAGTGAGTAGGAGCCTTGACCATGCCTGACGCACTGGAGGCGAGAGAGGTCGAAGTTCGCTTCGGGAAACAGGAAGTCCTGCGGCGTTTCTCGATCCACCTCAAGCCGGGTGGAAAGGCCGTGCTGGCCGGCCCGTCAGGCTGCGGCAAGTCCACGGTGCTGCGCTGCTTCCTGGGCTTCGTCGTGCCCGACGCCGGGGCCGTGTGCATCAACGGTACACCGCTCACCGCCGAGACCGTCTGGGATCTTCGCAGGCACCTCGCCTATATCGCCCAGGAACCTGATCTTGGGACCGGGACGACGGCCGAGGCCCTCGAACGGCCCTTCCACTTTCGTGCGAATGCCGGCTTGCGCGGCAACCTGGAGCGGATGCCCGAGCTGTTCGAGCGGTTCAATCTGCCGCGTGAGCTGCTGAGCAAGGACGTGACGGCGCTGTCGGGCGGGGAGAAGCAGCGCGTCGCACTCGTTTCGGCCGTGCTGCTCGACCGCGACATCTTCCTGCTGGATGAAGTCACGTCCGCCCTCGACAAGACCAGCAGAAAAGCCGTGGGCGAGTACTTCCGCAAGCGAGAGGACGCCACGGTTCTGTGCGTCGCCCACGATCAAGAGGTATTCTCCTTCGCCGACCAGATCATCGAGCTGCCCGGCAGGCCCGGCGCAAAGGAAACGGCATGAACGAGATCATCGACATCGGACTCTGGCAGTTGGCCGCAGCATATCTCCTGTTGGCGTTTCCGTTCGGGATCATGCTGTGGTATCGCATCCCGATGATCGGCGAGACGGTGACCGCTCTGGTCCGCATGACCGTTCAGCTCATCTTCGTCGGCCTGTACCTGCAGGTGATCTTCGAGCTGAACATCCTCTGGCTGAATGCGGCGTGGCTCGTCGTCATGGTGGTCGTGGCGGATGTCTCCGTCGTGCGATCGTGCACGCTGCGGCTGCGCCAAATCGGCGTGCCGCTGTTCGTCGCCCTGTTAGCCGGCACCGCCGTGCCCTTGCTGTTGTTCACCGGCCTGATCCTGCGGCGTCCCAACCTGCTGGACGCACAATACGCCATCCCTATCGGCGGCATGATCTTAGGCAACTGTCTGCGGGCCGATATCGTCGGCATCCGCACGTTTTACGAATCGATCCGGACGGCGGAGAAGGCTTTTCTCCAGAGCCTGGCCCAGGGCGCATCCCTGCACGAAGCGATCCATCCGTACGTCCGCAAAGCGTCTCAAGCCGCTCTGGCGCCCACGGTCGCCACGATGGCCACCATCGGGCTGGTGTCGCTGCCGGGGATGATGACGGGCGTGATTTTAGGCGGCGCCAGTCCCGCCATCGCCATCAAGTACCAGATCGCCATCATGATCTCGATCTTCTCCGGCACGGCCATCACGATTGCCCTGGGCATCCGGCTGACGTCAAGAACCAGTTTCACCCCGTACGGCGTGCTCGATCCGACCGTCTTCCGCAATGCCTCGAAGACCTGATGCCGCCGGGTCCCGCGAACTTGCCTTGGCGCGGCGAATCGGTTCGGATATAACCGCGACAGGTTTGAGGCTTCCGACGAGTCCGAACCAAGGGTGTGGTTTGTGATCTACAGGCTGATAGGAAAGGAGCGACTATGAAGAGGATGTTACGTGTGGTGGTCGGCGTCTCGCTGCTGGCGGTGGTCGCGGGATGCGCCACGCAGGAAGCGGCGCAGACGGAGCCGGCCGCCGAGGGCAAGCCCGTACTGCAGTATGTGGATACGCCGACGGGCCGGTGGCTGATCCACGACATGAATCGGCCCGCCCCGCCGATCGTCACGCCGGGAGCCACGAGCGCGGACGCCCCGTCGGATGCGGTCGTGCTGTTCGATGGGACCGCGGCATCGATGGCGAACTGGACCGACACGAAGGGCGCGCCCTCCAAATGGGCTATCAACGAAAACGACGGATACATGGAATCCGTCAAAGACGCCGGATACATCCAGACGAAGAACGAATTCGGCTCGTGCCAGTTGCACGTCGAATTCGCGACGCCGTCCAAAGTGGAAGGCTCGAGCCAGGGCCGGGGCAACAGCGGCGTCTTTCTCCAGGGACAGTACGAGGTCCAGGTGCTCGACTCATACGACAACAAGACCTATTCCGACGGCCAGTGTTCGGCCCTCTACGGCCGGGTCGTTCCCCTCGCCAACGCTTGCCGCAAGCCCGGCGAATGGCAGACCTATGATATCGTCTACCACCGCCCCACCTTCGACAAGGATGGCAACGTGACGCGAAGAGCGACCTTCACGGTCTTCCAGAACGGCGTCCTCGTCCAAGACCACGAGGAACTGACCGGCGGGACCGGCTGGCGCGGCCCGCACGCGATTTCCGACTACGAGCCGCACGGTGACAAGGGCCCGATCATGCTCCAGGACCACGGCAATCCCGTCCGCTACCGCAACATCTGGGTCCGCGAGCTCAAGGACTGACGTTCGCTATTGACGATCGTTCCGCTCGGGGCGGCCCCTGCGAACCGCCCCGCTTTTTTGCGCCCGTCCGGGCAGGCTCATTGCGGAACTTGCTCGCCGCCGGGCCGATCTGAAAGCTGATCGACGAAGAAGTCCACGAGGCGGACTCGTTCGTCGCGCGGCGTATCGGCCAGGATGGCGACGCACGGGATGCGGAGTTGGTCGCAACGGGCTTTTAGGAACATCGCGTGGCGCGGGTGGTGGATTACCTCGTTTGCATTCGTCGGCTCGGTGTCCGGCTTGAGATTGCTCGTGTATAAAGGCGGGTCGTTCGCATCCATGAAAGCGGGCATGTCGAGAAAGGCCCGCATCGCGACGACATCCGGGTCCCAGAGCCGGCTGCGGTCCTCGATGCCGTAGAGATCCAGTTCCTCGAACGAGCCCATGGTCTCGAACCAGTTGGGATCGATGCCGAGAATCGCGGGCCACTGCACGAAATCGTAGGTGGCCTGCGAGTTCAGATGGCCCATTGCGGCCAAGCGAGTAGACTCCCAGAGGACGGGATCCTCGCTGTTCGGGTCGGCCAGGTCGTCGTGGAAACCAAGCCAGATGGCGGCCCCGCCACCGGCTGAGCCGCCGTAGGTTGCGATGCGCGCCTTGTCGATGTTCCATTCGCCCGTCCGGTGGCGGAGAAACTGGATCGCGCGGGCGCAGTCGAGCATGATCCGGTCGAGCGTGGTCGTCATTCGGAACCGGTAATTGATCGCGGCGAAGGAGATGCCGTTGTCGAGGTAACGGGCGATCTCGGCGAGACCCGATGCCGTACGAATCGTGGTCTTGTCACCGGTGCGAAAGCCGCCGCCGTGGATGTAGACGACCACCGGGGCCGGCTCGTTCGAGTCCGCCTGCCAGAAATCGAGGACGTTTCGCTCGTCGGGACCGTACGGGACGTCTTCATAGGTCGGTGCCGGGCCGAAGGCGGATTCGTAGAGCCCGCGCACCTCGTTGGCGTCGAGCGGCTTGTCATAGATACGAACGTCGTCGATGCTGCCCTTGAAATGGTAGAAGCGATCATCCTTGCCGTAGCGACCATAGCCGATGGCGAGCGTCTCCTGCACCCCGACGGAGGCGAAGAAATCCGTGAAGGTCGCGTCGGAGCCGAGGTTGTAGCGCCGGCGGGTCATCTCCTGGCCGTCTAAGTAGCCGGTATTGCCTTCGGGCCCAACCACCGCGGCGAAATGGCACCAGCGGTCCGGCTCGAGATTCACGCCGGAATCGTAGCAGAACCGGGCGTTAACGATCGTGAAATAGAGCCTTCGATTGTTCGGATTGTTGCCGTGGCCGATCTCGACAATCAGGCTGTTGTGCGGCGCATCGGCGTCGGCCTCCCCGAAATACAGGATGGGCAAGATCTGGCCGCCCACGCTCTGAAAGCGAAACCAGGCCGAGATCGTGCCGTATGCAAGCTCGGCGATTTGCAGCGGGGCCAGGCCGACCTCGTCGCGAATGAGGATCTCGTCGCGGGTGCTGTCGAAGACGGCCGCCAATCCGATCGCGCCCCGCCCGTAGGTGATGTTATAGGCGGTGCCGTGCAGGCCGTGAGGGCCATCGTCCCATACGACGGGGTCCAGGTCTCCGTCCAGCCTCCAGTGGGCAACCAGATGCTCGTCTGGCCCGCCGCAAAGACTGCCGGCAGCCATCAGGATAATCGCCGTTGCCAATCTGCCCATGAGCCTCACCATCTCAGCCTTTCCGAACGATCCGAACCGGCCGCGATCAAGCGCCTTCCCGTCACGCCGATCCTCATCCATAGTATACCACGCGGGACCGCAGGTTACGCGCGTTTTTCGCGATACGCCGTCGCTTGGGAACGTGGAACGGCCGGGGTCGGTTCCGGCCACCTCACTTATTCAATGATTTGGATCTCGTCCCGCGTGCGGAATCGGCCACGCCGGTCCTTCTCGACACGATACGTGGCCCGGTATGCACGACCGGAGGGCAGGCGCGGGCTCTCAAGCACCCAGCGCCACTCCCCAACATCGGAATCGACGAGGGTATAGGAGGTCACCACCTGGTTCGGGTCGGCGCCGGGCACGACGAACCAACGCCGGATGGTCTCTGTGTCACTGCCGCGGACGTGGTCGATCCGCCATCGACCGCCCTGCGCGGCCCAACGAGCCAATTCCTCCGGCCCGGAGGGAAGCGTGCCCTGCTCCTGGCAGTACATGTTGAGCATCAAAGGGATGTAGCTGTGCAGATGGCTGTGCACAATGCGACCGGCTCGCTCGGCCGGGGACACATGGCTTTCCCCGTCAAAGTGGGTTAGATACGGGGCGAAGTCCACTTCCGACAAGGCCAGAGCTTCCCACGACGAACCGCCGGTCACCTCATCCACGAGAGCACCGAGGGTTTGTCTGATTTCCTGCCACGTGGTTTGGACGCGTTCGAGCTCGTGCATGTCCGCCGCATGACGCGCCGTGTCAAGGCCCTCTCCCACTATCGACAACCGCTCGGCGAACTGCCGGCCGGCTTGGGCCATGTCATCGGGCAGCTCGCGCGTTGTGGCGGGAACGTCCCGCACGCTGGCGCGACCGTCAACGATATCAACGATCCGCACGGCCACCCCGTCCTGCGGAACACGCGCGTCGCCCGTGACGGCCAGAGAAGTGCCGGCATCCAACCACAGGATGGGCGATATGGGCGCCTGACACACCAGCTGGTCTTCGCCCGTCTCGGTATGGAGCAGATGAAGCACATACTCCTTTCCGCGGACTTCCCAGTACGCCACGAAGGAGCCGTCCGGGCTGAAGGTGGGCAGCACCGCCCCTGCGTCGGTGACAAAGGTGATTTGTCGGGCCGGGCCGCCCGGCACGGACGCGCGGAACAGATTCCCGGTGCACGGCACGCCTTGATACCAGCGGCCGCCCCGGGTGAAACCCGAGACATATGCGATCTCGTCACCATCCGGCGCAAAGACGGCGCCGGCGCCACGGAGGCCGGTTTCAACCACCTCACCGGTCAGGGTATCGACGAGAACCAGCGAATGGTCGGTCACGTAGCCTTCAGCCTTGGATACCACCAACCAGCGCGAGTCGGGCGACCAGTTGGGCCATGTCTTGATCGCGCCGTCCAGCCTCTTCGTAATTTCCGCCGATTCCAGATCGATCACGAACAGGCCGAATTCGCGCTCTTGTCCCGAATCCCCGTCCCGGCTCCCGACAAAAGCGAGCTTGCGCCGATCCGGCGACATCGACAGGTACAAGGGATCGCAACCCTGCATGTGGGGTGTGCGCGTTTTTGCCCCGGTCTTGAGGTTCACCAGAAGGACTTGATCTTCGACCAGGGGTCTGCCTGCGCTGCCGAGACCGCCGGCGCCGTGAGCGTGGATCAGACTGCCCACGTTGATCAGGGCCACATCCCCATCCACGCGCAGAATGACCCTCGGCGACGAACCGACAAAATCCGTGACGTGACGGGGCTCGTGGTCCTGGCCATCCATCGCCCAGAGGGAGTGGAGCATCGAGGGAACCACGGGCAGCGAATACAGAATGGTCGGCCCGGACCGATGGCCCGGTTCGCCCAGCCATTGCCGGGTATACTCTGTGTTTGCCATGGCAGTCACCGTAGCCTGGTTCGCGGCCACCACACTGCGCTCGGTGGCGCGAACGGTCTGAGGTCCATTCCACCCGCATACTTGCACCGTCCCTGACAGCACGGTCAATACCGTAAACGCTCTCTTTATGATCTCTTTCGGGGACATGGTCGCTCCCTTCTCTGGACCAAGATTGGAAAACACCTGACAGTTGAATTGCGTACCGAGCACGTTCAGCGTTGCCGTCGGGGTCTCCACGACAAAGAGCCGGCCAAGGCTCGGCGTGACATCTGCGCGGAGCTCGCCGCGCACCAGGCGCAGCGTGGACTCCGAATCGGATCGAAGATGGCAGCATTCGATCTGCGTTCCTTCGCAAAGCCAGATCTCACTCCGATCGTGCAGGCGGATCCGGAGCCCGCCCGTCGATCCGACGGAAAGGGTGTCTCCGAGACCGACGGATTGGCCTGGGGCCAGCGCATGTTCGCCGCCCTCCGGGTCCGTCCGCGTACAAAGACCCCGGGCAATGTCAATCTGTCCGAAGGGCGCCGAATCCGCGAGCTTATCGAGGCCGGGCTTCTCGGGCAGGATGACACTTCGTCCCAGGATCAAGGCCAGCATGAGAACCGCCGCGGCCGCCGCGCCCCAGACCCACCGCCGGGTCCGACGGTCCGGCGTTCGTGTCGCCTTGCGTCCACGAGCAATGCGTTGTTCTTCGCCCCCAAGCGCCGACTCGATGTTCTGCCAGATTGCCTCTCGACGGGTGTGATCCATCCGAGGTGGATCGGGGGCTTGCTTGAGAAGCGACTCAATGTCCGGCGGTCGATCGGTACCCATGACTATATCCTGCCCGTATCCAACGGTTCCTCCGCGTTCACGATGCGTGTATAAGCGTTACGAAAGGCGGCACGGGCCCGGCTCAGCGCCGACTCGGTCGCCTTGGCCGTCAGGCCCAGCCGTTCGGAAACTGCCTGCACGGTCAAGCCTTCACAGTACTTCAGCCGCAGCAAATGCTCCCATTGCGGCTTCAAGGCGGACAGGGCAGCCCCAACGATCAGCGTTTGCTCCGCAGAGAGCATCCTGTCGTCAGGTGCGGGGGCAGGATCCACTGCTTCGAAGACGACGTCGCCTGAGCCCGAGCCCGTTGCCGGCGATAGTACGATCCGGCCGGTCCGCCGGCGAAGAGTCCGGGAACGCCGCGACAGAATCCGCAACGCAATCCCTTTCAGCCAGGGCAACAGATCGGCGGCGTCTCCCTGAAACCCATCAATGGTTTCCAGGGCTCGCTGAAACACCTCCTGGGTGATGTCCTCCGCGACATCACCCCGGGCCCGACAGCGGTAATACGCATAGCGATAGACCCCGTCCACCAGCGTCTCGTACATACAACGCCAGCTCTCATGCTCCCTGCGCCTCAGTCCGCCGATGCTGAAGCCGAATTCGGACAAATCCTGTCCTCCGCGCACGTGTCAGCTTTGTACGTCTTCGGAAGGCCTTCACTGTTCTGTTTGCCCCAACGGGCCCAAATCCTTCAGGGAATTTCCCATTTTTCAGGAGGGGCGTCCCCATGTGATGCGAGAAGCCCTTCCATCTCGTATGCCTCTCCATGAATGCCCAAGCACGTTCGGTCGCAGGAGAAAACTACCTGCGAAACTATCAGGAGTTTCTGGAGTGGCGTGCCGATTCTGGTCCATAGTATACCGCGCGGGGCCACGGTTCCGCGCGTTTTTCGGGATATCCGGCTACCCGGGCGTTGTCCGGTTGTCAGGCTGAACCGTGGGGTTATAATCGACGTACGAGCAACCAGTCGGGAGGTATGAGGATATGGGCAAAGAAGCTCTGGCAGTAAGACGGTTGCCGGTGCGGCTGACCAGCGACCCAAGGCACACAATCACGCGGTTCTTCTGGCTCGGGCCCGCTCGGGCGGAGACGGTCATCAAGCGAGTGATGCGGCTGAGCGACGAGCAGACGGCCGACCTGCTGGCGCGGACCATGCAGGAGTTCGACCACCTGCACGTCGATTTGACCGATGTCTTCCTGGATCACTACGAGGAAGTGGCCCAGCACGTGGACATGCCCGCGGCCCTGACGGCCGACCGGAAACGCCTCATCGGGGCCTACTTCACGCTCGAATACGCCTTCGCCTCGGCCGCGATGTTCAATCCGTCCATGGCCCCGGCCATCAATCAGCGGGGTGTCGAGACCGGGTCGCTGCGATTCGCCATGAGCCTGCGCTGCATCGGGGAGGGGCATCTCAGCAGCATTGTGTTCCGACGGGGCATTGTGGATGGCAAGGGCAATATTACCCTGGAACCGGCGGGCCCCTACCGCGAGCCCAAGCGAACGTTCGAGGACCGCCGCGTCTCCAAGGCCGAAGCTCGCGACAAGCTGGCCGAGCTTGGCGTCCACCATACGGCGTTGGAAGCCGTCCTCGAACGGTTGGAGGATCCGTTCTCCGTGCTGGTGCTACGAGCCACGCTCTGTCGAATGCTGACGGATCCCTCGGCGGTCCGACCCTGTGATGACGACGTCCGGCGTATCGAGTGGCTGACCTCGTGCGACTACCGCGTCGAGATCGCTCCCGACGCCAACATCAGCCAGGTCGTGCTGTTCCCGGTCTGCGAGGCCGAGTCGCGGGGTATGGAGGACATGCGGATCGTGCGGTTCACCGACGACGACGGTTCGATGCGCTACTACGGCACGTACACCGCCTACAACGGCTGGCTGACGCGCCCGCAGATCGTGGAGATGACCACGCCCAACGTCGCGTACGTCCGCAGCCTCCAGGGCCGCTGCGCCAAAGACAAGGGCCTGGCCCTGTTCCCGCGCAAGGTCCGGGGTCGCTACGTGATGAGCGGCCGCATCGACGGCGAGAACCTCTACATCCTCCAATCCGACAACGTCCGCCTCTGGGACGAAGCCGTCCTCGTCCAGGAGCCGAAGTTCACGTGGGAATCCGTCCAGATCGGCAACTGCGGCTCGCCCATCGAGACCGAGGCCGGCTGGCTCTTGCTGACCCACGGCGTCGGGCCCATGCGACACTACTGCATCGGCGCCTCGCTGCTCGACCTCAACGACCCGACGAAGCTTATCGGCCGGCTCGAAGAACCACTGCTCGCACCCACGCCGGACGAACGCACCGGCTACGTCCCCAACGTCGTCTACTCCTGCGGATCGCTCGTCCACAACGGCCTGCTCATCATCCCCTACGGCATCAGCGACGCCGCCACCGGCTTCGCCACCGTCCCCCTCGACGACCTGCTCGCCAGGCTATGCTGATAACCGTCATCGGTCCTTGAGTCCCACGCCGGCCATTCCCGCTTGCCCTGGAGCGGGTCCGGGGGCATAATGGGAGCGTTCCGTCGCGGCTTTGCGTCGAGCGGCGCAGGCACGCTTCGGACGCCGGACGCGAACTATCGCGTCGGGCTTCTACACTGACACGGACAAGGAAAGGGACACCTGATGAACCCGCAGCAGACCAAGTCGACCTCCCGTCGTGAATTCCTGAAACAGTCGTCCGGCGTCTTGGCCGGGACGGCGCTGGCGAGCGCCATCAACGTCCGGGCGCACGCCGGCGAGGACAACACCATCAAGGTCGCACTGGTCGGTTGCGGCGGACGCGGGACCGGGGCGGCCGCCAACGCCCTTTCGACGAAGGGCCCGACGAAGCTCGTCGCCATGGCCGACGTCTTCGACGACCGCTTGCAGCGAAGTCTCAAGGGATTGAGCGGGCACGGAGAGAAGCTCGACGTGCCGAAGGAGCGGCAGTTCAGCGGCATCGACGGATACAAGAAGGCCATCGACTGCATCGCGCCGGGCGGGGTCGCCCTGCTGGCCACGCCGCCGGCGTTTCGCCCGATGCACGTGGAGTACGCCGTGGCGAAGGGCTGTCACGTGTTCATGGAGAAGGCGTTCGCCGTCGATGCGCCGGGGGTGCGGCGGATCCTCCGGGCCGGCAGGGCGGCCGAAGCGAAGAACCTCAAGGTCGCCGGCGGCCTGATGAGCCGGCACTACAAACCGCTCGAAGAGGCGGTCGAGCAGTTGCACAACGGCCGCATCGGCAACCTGATCACCTGCTGGGCCTATCGCGTGCACGGCATCGTGCCGTTCTCCAACAAGCGACCCGGCGAGAACGAGCTGGCCCACCAGATCCGCAACTTTCACTGTTTCACTTGGCTCAACGGCAGCTTCTTGCTCGACTGGCTCATCCACAATCTCGACGTCTGCTGCTGGTGCAAGGACGCCTGGCCCGTCTCGGCGCAGGGCCAGGGCGGGCGGCAGGTCCGCACGAACCCAGACCAGCTCTTCGACCATTACGCCGTCGAGTACCACTTCCCGGACGGCACGCGGCTATTCGCCCAGGGCCGGCACATCGACAACTGCTGGGGCTTCTTCGGCGACAAGATCCACGGCGCGACCGGCTCGGCCGAGCTCGGCGAGGGCGTCAGCAACCCACGGCTGTTCAAAGGCTACAACCAGACGGCCGGGAACGTCATCTGGCAGTACAAGGGCCCGCCGTGCAGCCAGTATCAGGTCGAGCACGATCTGCTGTTCGACGCGATTCGCAAGGACAAGCCGTACAACGAGTCCGAACGTTCGGCGTACGCCGCGATGGTAGGCATCCTCGGCCGCATGGCCGCCGAGTCCGGCCAGTTAGTCACCTGGGACGAAGCCATGGCCTCCAACCTCGAACTCGCCCCCGGCCTCGACAATTACACGATGGATTCCAACCCGCCGGTCATGCCCGACGCCAACCACAAATACCCCGTCGCCATGCCCGGCTCAACGAAGGTTCTCTGATCGGGCTGGCAGCCGTTTGCAGTTGCCGGGTGGCAGCGTCAAGCGAAGCTTGGCGATGGTTCTAACGATGAGCAACAGTGCCGATGAAGAAAGGACAACCATGAGACGAGGACTTGTCGCAGTGTTGTTGGGTGTGACCGTACTGGGGACGTTGGCTCTTGGGCAGCAGTATCCGGCGGTTTCGGAGAGTCGGCGGATCGAGATGCTCGAGCCGCCCGGCAAACGGCCGGTGCGGATGGTGCTGGATACGGATACGTACAACGAGATCGACGACCAGTTCGCGGTGGTCTACGCCCTGCTGTCGCCGGAGCTGGACGTGCAGGCCGTCTACGCGGCGCCGTTTCATAACAATCGCTCGAGCGGGCCGGGCGACGGCATGGAGAAGAGCTACGAGGAGATCCTGCGAATCCTGGACAAGCTGGACAAGTCGCCCGATGGGTTCGCGTTCGAGGGCAGCCGGAAGTATGTCGCGGATGTGAAGAATCCAGAACGCAGTCCGGCGGCGCTCGACCTGATTGCGCGAGCGAAGAAGAGTAGCCCGGAGGATCCGCTGTACGTCGCGGCCGTCGGGGCGATCACGAACGTCGCCAACGCGATCCTCATCGAGCCGTCCATCATCCGCAACATCGTCGTCGTGTGGCTGGGCGGCAACGGGCATCATTGGCCGCACCAGCGGGAGTTCAACTACATGCAGGACCTGAAGGCGTCGCGCGTCATCTTCGACTCCGGCGTGCCCGTCGTCCAACTGCCCTGCACGCCCGTCGTTACCCACCTTACGACCACCGTCCCGGAGATGGAGCGCTACGTCGGCGGCCGCGGGCCCATCGGCGACTACCTGCTAAAGATCTTCAAGGACTACCACAAGGACCACTTCGCCTGGTCCAAGGTCCTCTGGGACATGACGGCGGTCGCCTGGCTCGTCAACGACAAGTGGCTGCCCTCCGATCTCCTGCACAGCCCCATCGTGACGGACAATTACACGTTCAGCTTCGACGACGGTCGCCATCTGATCCGCGTGGTGAACTTCGTCCACCGCGACCCGATCTTTCGCGACTTCTTCACCAAGCTGGATCGACGGGCGAAAAGACAGTAGTTCCGGCCGCGGCGGATTTTAGTCAGGCAACGATCGTGTTGGCGACAACGAGGAAACGGCTATGTGGGATATTGCATGCTACCACGATGGACTGTGGGCCGTTGGCAGCCGTGCGTATCGAAGGAACAGAAAAGACCGCTCCGGGGGTATGGATCGATCCGAGACGGAGACAATCGCATGAGAATATCGTTCACCATTCTTTCAGTGGTCTTTGCGACAGCAAGTCTGTCTGGCGCCTCAGGTCTGGCGGCCGGCTACCCGGGTGACGAAGGGATCGAGAAGGATGCGGACGTGGTGGTGTTCACGGATTTCGAATCCGACCGGTGGCGAGCGGATTGGTCCGGCGGAAGTCGGGATACCGTCAGCGTGGTCGGCGAGGACGTCGAACATGGCTTTGTGCCGCTGCAGGGCAAGGCGCTGCGGATCAAGGTGGAGAAAGGCGGGCATTACGGCGCGAGTCTGCAATATGACTTCAATGACAAGGTCGGGCGCGAGCCGCTGGAGATCTACTTCCGGTACTACCTGCGGCTCGGCAGCGACTGGGACCCGGCGCGAGGCGGCAAGCTGCCCGGCATCGGCGGCACGTACGACCGGGGCGGCTGGGGCGGCCGGCCCAGCGACGGACGCAACGGATGGTCGGCACGGGGACAGTTCAAGGGCCGCAAGGACGGCAAAACACCTATCGGGTTCTACTGCTACCACGCCGACATGAAAGGCCAGTACGGCAGCGAGTGGATCTGGGAGAAGGACGGCCTCGGCTGCCTGGAGAACGACCGGTGGTACTGCATCGAGCAGTACACCCGAATGAACACGCCGGGGCGAAACGACGGCGTCCTGCGAGGCTGGGTGGACGGCAAGCTGGCCTTTGAGAGAACGGACATCCGCATGCGCGACGTGCCGGACCTCAAGATCGAGTGCATCTGGATCAACGTCTATCACGGCGGGACATGGACCGCCCCGAGCGACGACCACCTGTATATCGACAACGTCGTCGTCGCCAGACGGCACATCGGCCCGATGACGCCGCCGACCGAGCCCGAGTAAAACCTTCCGTCCCTTCGGGCCGTACAGCCGCCGGGATCACGATATGCTGTAATCGGCCGGTGAACAGAAGGTATATTGAACCTTTCGCTCGCTCGATGAGTAGGAACTTGCCACTGGACCGACCTGGGAATATGTGGCAGTAAGGAGACCATAGATGGAACGGAAACACACGTCACGACGGGATCTACTTCAGTTTGGAATGGCTGCGGCAGCCGCATCGGCCTGCGGGGGCTGCGCGCTGTTCGGCTCGCGCAAGGCCGACGCCGTTGCCGAGCAAGGCGAGGGCGGCCTTCGGCTGAGCGAAGAGCAGTCCTCGGCCCTGCTGCAATCGGAGGGCAGTCTGCTCGTGCAGCCGGAGAATGCCGACGGCAAGATCCTCGTCGTGCGTCGGGACGACGGCAGCCTCCACGCGGTCGCCGCGACCTGCACCCACGCGGGCTGTGACGTCCTGTACGACCCGAAGCTCGGACACGTCCGCTGCCCGTGTCACGGGTCCGAGTTCGGCCTGGACGGCACAAACATCAAAGGACCGGCCAAGGAGCCGCTGAAGGCGTACAAAGTCGCCGCACGCAACGGCCGCATCGTCATCGAGATGTGAGCTTCCAACGGACGACGAAATCCGAAGTCGCAGTCGCTTGAGGCACGGCAAAGCACGCCGTTATCGCTGATCTGGCGGACGCCTATCGTCATCGCGGGTGCCATGTCCACGCTCGCGTGGACATGCCGGACTTCCGCTACGCAAGCCATGCTTACGCGAACGTAAGCATGGCACCCCGCTTCATTTTGCCACCGGCTAAGGATGAATCGCGCTTGCGATTAGATGTATTCGACGGTCGCCGGCGGTTTGGGCGTCAGGTCGTAGAGGCAGCGGTTGACGTCCGGGACCTCCGTGATGATGCGCTGGCAGATGCGATGGAGCTTCGGCCAGGGCAGTTCGGTCGCGGTCGCGGTGCGGGCGTCGGTGCTCTCGATGCAGCGGAGCACGATGATCTGCCCGAACTCGCGCTTGTTGTCGCGAATGCCGGTGGCCCGGTCGTTCAGCAGCACAGCCAGGTATTGAAATGCCTTCGTACCGGCCAACTCTTTTTCCACGATGGCGGTCGCGGTGCGAACGGTAGCGAGACGCTCGCGTGTGACCTCGCCGACGATCCGCGTGGCCAGGGCCGGGCCCGGGAATGGGAAGCGCTCCGCGATCTGGGCCGGCAGCTTCAGGAACTTGCACACCTCGCGGACGCCGTCCTTGCGGAGCGTCTTGAGCGGCTCGAGGACCGCGTAGCCGTACGCCTCTTCCGTGTCGATGCCTAATTGCGAGAGGATGTTATGCTGGCGTTTGATGCCGGCCACCGTCTCCTCGATATCGGTCAGGATCGTGCCGTGCAGCAGGAACTTCGCGCCGGATTCCTTCACGAGCCGGCCGAAGACCTTCGAGTAGAACGTATCCGTGATCGCTTGGCGTTTTTCTTCCGGATCAGTCAGGCCGGCCAGCGCCGAAAGAAACTCCTCCCGCGAATCCACCAGCTCGACGCCGATCCCCATATCCGCAAAGGTCTTGACGACCGCCTGCGGCTCGCCTTCGCGCATCAGCGCGTTATCGATGAAAACCGTCTTGAGCTTCTCGCCCAGCGCCTGGTGTCCCAGGACGGTTACCAGCGAACTGTCCACACCGCCGCTGAGGGCGTTGATGGCCGTGCCGCTGCCGACGGTGTCTCGAAGCTGGGCGATCTGCTCTTCGACGAACTCCCTGCAATCCATGGCATGCTCCTTCCTGCGAGTCCTTTGCTGTTTCATTATGGGCCGTATGCGAAGGCAGGAATGTAGCCGCCCCGGGCCGGCTTGTCAACCACGGTCTCTGTCACGGAACTTCTGGGGTGCGGTCGGAATACGCGGACGGATTCCGCCCCCTTCCGCACGTTGTCATCTCCACGCCGTCACCGCGGCATGAGTCTGCTCAGGGAGTGTGTCGCATTCATTTCGCGATCGCCGGTGCCATGCTCATGCTTGCGTAAGCATGTCTTTTCCGTCGGATCACACCTATCTGCGCAAGCGCAGGTCCGGCACGAAGCTCGGCACAACAGAGCGCAAACACATCAGGAGCTTCCCTGGCCGGCACAGACCTTGCCATTTCGCCAGGCGAATTATAACGTGTGTGCGAAAACATCCTGGCAGTCGTGCAGTGCCTGTAAAGAACTCCATGTCAAATTATGCCGTCCCTGCTTGCTCAGATTCTCTCAGAATACTTGTATCGAGAGCAATTCTCTCGCTCACGCCTCGGCGAGAGCCCATCAATCCGTCCTTGCCGCCCGCTTGACGTTCTCCAGGGAAGCCGTCGGTGTGCGAAGCACACCCTCACGCCGGTGGCGTCAAAGCGATACACTTCCGGCTCGGCCTGTCGGCAAAGCACGGTTGCATTGCAGGCGAGTTGGTCGATAATAAAGCCGGATCGGCATTCGGATAAGGAGTCAGGCATGGGCGTACAAACGAGACGGGCATTTCTCAAGGCGTTGGGCGCGGTCGCCGGGGCGGCGGTGGCGCCGCAGGCAATTCTGGGACAACGGGCGAAGCGGCGGCCCAACGTGCTCTTGATTTTCACGGACGATCAGGGCGCAATCGACGTCAACTGCTACGGCGCGAAGGACCTGATCACGCCGAACATGGACCGGCTGGCGAAGGAAGGGACGCGATTCACGCAATTCTACGTGGCGGCGCCGGTCTGCTCGCCTTCACGAGCGGCGTTGATGACGGGGCGCTATCCGCAGCGGGCCGGGCTGTCGAGGAACGCCCCTTCGCAGCCGGGCCGCGACGGCATGCCGACCGAGCAGGTGACGATTGCCGAGATGATGAAGGCGGCGGGCTACGCCACGGGCCACGTCGGCAAGTGGCACCTGGGCTATACGCCGGAGACGATGCCGAACGCCCAGGGTTTCGACTACTCGTTCGGGCACATGGGCGGCTGCATCGACAACTACTCGCACTTCTTCTACTGGCAAGGCCCGAACCGCCACGATTTGTGGCGCAACGGCGAAGAGATCTGGCGCGAGGGCGAGTTCTTCGGCAATCTCATGGTCGACGAGTGCGAGCGGTTCATCAGCGACAATCGCAACCGGCCGTTCTTTCTCTACTGGGCGATCAACATGCCGCACTACCCGCTCCAGGCAATCCGCAAGTGGCGCGAGCGATACAAGGACCTGAAAGACCCGCGCCGAATGTACGCGGCCTTCGTTTCGACGGTCGATGAGATGATCGGCGAGATCGTGACGCACCTCGACAAGCTCGGCTTGCGCGAGGACACGCTCATCATCTTCGAGAGCGACAACGGCCACTCCGAGGAGGTGCGAACGTTTGGCGGCGGCGGCAATCCCGGCCCCTATCGCGGGCACAAGTTCACCCTCTGGGAGGGCGGCATCCGTCTGCCCTGTATCGTCTCGTGGCCGGGTCAGATCCCGCAGAACGCCGTGCGCGACCGGATGGCCGCGAGCATCGACTGGATGCCGACGATTGCCGAATATTGCGATGTCCCCCTACCCGACCGCGAGATCGACGGCAAGAGCATCGTCCGAATGATCGAGTCAGAAGATGCGCCGTCGCCGCATGATGTGCTGCACTGGGAGACGGGCAAGCACTGGGCCGTGCGCGCAGGCGATTGGAAACTCGTCCACAATGGCCCCTCCACCGAACGCAACGGGCGGAAGATCCCGCAAGTCGAGGATTTCCTCAGCAATCTCGCCGAGGACGTCGCCGAAACCAAGAACCTCGCCGAAGATCATCCGGATGTCGTCAAGCGTCTGACGAAACTCCATCAGGAGTGGGCACGGGAAGTCCAACAGCAATAACTACCCGCCCCCTCCAGAACCGGACGCGAAAAATCCGAAAGCCGCAGGCTGCCTTGGGTGCCATGCTTACGCCCGCGCAAGCATGTTCCGCCCGCGAACAGTATCCATCCGGCCAGCGAAATTGCCGATTTGACGCCCTCCGTCCGGACGCACGGATTCCCACAATTCCGAGATTGACGGACCGGCCGCTTATTTGGTATACTACGCTTCAGCGGCTCCTTGTTAAAGCGTCAGTCCTGTACGCCGGTCAGCAGGCGACTGTCTTTCTGCCGAAAATTTGGGAAATGGAGGACCAACTATGTTGGCGGCGAGGAATTCCACGATCCTGCGGACTATCCCTGTTCTGATCGCCGCCTGCCATTTCGCCTTCCCTGCCTCTGCCAAATACAGCGGGGGCACAGGAGAGACGAACGACCCGTACCAGATCGCCACAACCGCGGATCTGATCGCCCTCGGCGACAATCCACAGGATTGTGACAAGCACTTCATCCTCACGGCGGATATCGATCTCGATCCGAACCTGCCTGGCCGATGCGTCTTTGCGGCGGCCGTGATCGGCAGTCGGGCTGCAGTCGAGCTGCCGACGCCCGTTGGCTTTCAGGGCACGCCCTTCACGGGAGTCCTGGACGGCAACGACCGTGAAATCCGCAATCTGACCATCGAAGTCCCTTGGCGAAATCCGCCAAGCCCGCAAGGCGATTATCTCGGCCTGATCGCCCAGGTGGCGGAAGAGGGTGTGGTGAAGCGTGTGGGATTGGCCAATGTGAGTATCGTCGCCGGCAATTCAGATTGCGTCGGCTGCCTGGCCGGAGAAAACAGAGGGACGATCCTGTCGTGCTACTCTTCGGGGCACGTGACGACATGGGGTCTGGCCGGTGGGCTGGTCGGAAGCCAGTATACGGGAACCATTGCATCGTGTCATTCCGCCGGCAGTGTCCACGGTGTTCGGGTGGGCGGCCTGGTGGGGCTGCTTTGGACAGGCACGATCTCCTCGTGCTACTCCGCCGCCGACGTTGTGAAGTATCCGCAGATCAGCGATGTGATCGGTTATTTCGAATACGCGGGCGGATTAGTAGGAAGAAACGCCGCTGCCACCATCTCCCGCTGCTACGCAAACGGAGACGTGACCGCCGATATTCTGGCGGGCGGATTAGTAGGCACCAACAACGACGGCATGATCCACTCCTGCTTTTCGAGCGGCAAAGTAACGGGAGAGCTCTACGCCGGCGGACTGATCGGCAACAACAGCGGGAGCATCGTTTCCTGCTATGCGACAAGCGATGTCAGTGGAAGGTGGCGCGTAGGTGGGTTGGCGGGAGAGGCCGCCGACGGCAGCATCGCGACCAGCTACTCTGTCGGGAAGGTAACGGCCGGCTACAGCACCGTCGGCGGACTGGTTGGAGGAAGTCGCTCCAGGTCCGCCCTTCTCTCCTACTGGGACCTGGAAACGAGCGGTCTGGCGAACAGCACCTCAGGCGAAGGCAAGACCACGCAACAGATGATCAGTCGCGCCACCTTCGCCGGCTGGGGACATGATGCCCAATGGGTCCTTGAGGAGGGAAAGGACTACCCCCGTCTGGCGTGGGAAGGTAGTCCGGGTCTGCCCATCACAGATCCCCCTCGCACGTACAGCGGCGGCACCGGAGATCCCAACGATCCCTACCTCGTACAAACAGCGGACGACCTTATCTGCCTCGGCGAGTCTCTCGGCGACTGGGGAACCGCCTTCATGTTGGCCAGCGATATCGACTTGACTTCAATTCCTCCGGACGGACTGCTTCGCATCGGGACCTTGGCGCTTCCTTTTATTGGGACTTTCGACGGCCGGGGTCACACGGTACGAGGTCTCCGTATTGAGCCGACGTCTGGAAGCTACTCAAACATCGTGGGCATGTTTGGGCGCATCGGTCCGTCCGGTGCCGTGCGTCACCTTCGCTTGGCGGATGTCGAGATCACGGGAGAAGACTGCGCCGGGGGGCTCGTCGGGTCCAATGAGGGATCTATCATAGCTTGCTCCGTCACCGGCAAGGTGACCGCATCGAGAACAATTGGCGGAGTGGCAGGGGAAAACGACGGCATGGTAGTTTCAAGCTGCGCAACGTGCAGCGTTCACGGAAGCGACATTGTTGGCGGGTTGATTGGGAAGAACCACGGCACGATCTTCTCCTGCTATGCCAGGGGCACAGCGGCGGGATCCTACTACGTTGGCGGGTTGGCCGGACAGAACTCGGGTGTTGTAGCACAGTGCTACAGTGCGGGTGTAGGGCAGGGCCACCGGTATATCGTCGGCGGCCTGGTTGGATATAACGACCCGGACTATGGCACAGTGGCCGATTGTTTCTGGGACATGAATACGTGGGGGCCGACCTGGGACGACCTTGGCATAGGTAGAACCACTACCGAAATGCAGACGGCCTAGATCTTCCTGGACGCCGGCTGGGACTTTGTGGGCGAGACGACCAACGGCACGGAGGATATCTGGTGGATCGACGAAGGCAAGGACTATCCGCGCTTGTGGTGGGAGCCGCAGAATTGACTATCGGCGATTGACGATTTTCGATTGCTGATTGAGGCGAAACAGGGTGCGAATCGTTGGACGTTTACCGTAAACAGGGCATCTGCCCGTGAGCGCGGGCGTAGCATCCGGCTTTGCATGGGTCCGCGCGGCGAGGCGGTCGGGTGACGCAGCGCGAGCGACGGCGACGTTCAGCTAAAGGCTTTGCGGAGCAGGGCCAGGCCTTTGGGCAAGGCGGTTTGCCAGTCCTCGTTGCCTTCGAATTCGAGCGAGACGTAGCCCTGGTAGTTGTGCTTTTTCATGATGCGGGCGATGCGGTCGTAGTCGAGGTCGAGCGTGTACCAGAGACCGCCGCCGTAGTAGGTCTTGGCCTGCATGAAGACGGTTTGCGGGGCGCACATTTCGAGCTTGTCGTACGGGTCTTCGAGGAAGTTGCCGGTGTCGAGCAAGACCCGCAGCCAGGGCGAGTCGATGGCGTTGACGATGCGCAGCAGTCCCTCGGGCGTGCGGGCGAGGCCCCAGTGGTTCTCCAGGCCCAGGATCACGCCGCACTCTTCGGCCTTCGGCAGGCACTTCTCGATGCTGTCGATGACCCACTTGAAGCCGTCGTCCTCGGTGTAGCCGGGCAGGACCGGCTCGATGCCCCGGTTGGCCATCAGCTCATCGAAGTTCCCGCTCGTGCCCCACCGGCCCGTGTTGATCCGAATGATCGGGATGCCGAGGCGGTAGGCGGTCTCGATCTGCTTGAGGGTCAGGTCGATGTTCTTCTGCCGTCTGGCCTTGTCGGGCGAGACGAATCCCTGATGCGTGGACAGGCTGCACAGGTCCAGGCCGTTGATCAGCGCGTGGCGCTTGAGCTTCTGCAGATAGGCGTTGTCGTCTCTTTCCATCTGGATCAGGAGCATGTCCACGGCGTCGAAGCCGAGCCGGGCGGCCTCGTCGATGCACTTCTCCATGGGCATCTTCATGCCGTCCTTGAAGCGCCAGAAGGAATAGGTCGCAACGGCGATCGGATTGCCGCGCCGCGTGCCCGACGTTGATTTCGATCTCGACATTTCTTCGGCAACACAACCCGTCGCTCCGGCCCCCGCCAAAGCGGCAACCGAACCGGCCATGAACGCCCTGCGATCAATCTGCGCCATTGTCCTGCTCCTTTGCAGTAGGGTGGGTCCTTGACCCACGCGTGAACCATCCGAGACCGTTGACAACCGGTGGGTTGAGAACCCACCCTACAAGTGCTATACATGATCGAAAACACCTCATGTTAAGCTAATTGCTCGGGCCTGACAAGGGAGCCGGCGCGGATTTGTGCGGCGAGTTGCATGAAGCGAGGCAGCGCGTGGTCGAAGAACTGCCGGTAGCTCTCGCAGAAGTAGCTTTCGCGGCCGTAGTTGTCCTTGTCAAAGGGGGCCCGGTCCTTCATGCACCCGCCCCGACAGATCGCCAGGTGCCGGCACACGAGGCACTTGTTCGCCAGGTTCTCTTTCTTGCGCGCGAACGTCTTTTTCTGCGCGCTGCTGGCGAGTTGCTCGATCGGCGTCTCGAAGATGTTTCCCAACCGCCATTTCGGCTCGACGAAGAAGTCACAGGGGAACACGTCGCCCGTGTGCTCGATGACGATGTACTGGCTGCACTGGCGGTCGAACGTGCAGATCGTATGGCGTCCGCCGATGCAATGGCTCAGGATCGAATCGAAGTCGCGGATACTGAGCTTCTGTGGGCCGGACCGGATCCAGCGGTCGAAGATCCGGCACAGGAAATCGCCGTATTGCTTCGGCGTGACCGAGAACTCGGCGATTTGGCCCGTCTGAGGATCGACCTCCACGCACGGGATGAATTGCAGGTATCGAATGCCGAGGCTCACCAGGAAATCGAAGATCTCGTCGGGGTGATCCGCCGTCAGGTTGTTGACGAGCGTGAGCGTGTTGTACTCGACCTCGTGGGCCTTCATGCGATCGATGGCGGCCATCACGCGGTCCCACGTACCGTGGCCGCCGAGATCGAGCCGGTAATGGTCGTGCAGGTCCTTGGGCCCGTCGATGCTGACGCCGACCAGGAACCTGCTCTCATGCAGGAACCTGCACCACTGGTCGTCGTTCAGCAGCAGCGCGTTGGTCTGGAGCGAGTTGCCGACCTCCTGGCCGGAGACGCCGTACTGTTTCTGCAGCTCCACCGCCCTCTTGTAGAAGTCCAGACCCATCAGCGTCGGCTCACCCCCCTGCCAGGCGAAGCCCGACAGTGGGAACCGCAGGCTCATGTAGTCCCTCACGAGCTTTTCGAGCACCGCCTCGCTCATGCGCTGCCGGCCGTGGCCCACCTCCGCCGGACGGCACTTGTAGAAACAGTACGTGCAATCGACGTTGCAGTCGGAACCCGACGGCTTAATCAAAAGAGTAAATGGCTGCATCATTGGCAAAGTCAAAGGCTAAAATGCAGGTATCGAAATCCCGGCGTTACGGCCTGGCGACAACAATCCCTTTTTACACCTGTAGAGGACCCGTAGGTTATCGCAATCATTGTCATGTCGAGCGAAGCGCAGCGCAGCCGAGACATCTGGTTGCGAACGAAAGGCGCCTCTCATCCGCGGCCAGACCCCTCGACTACGCTCGGGGTGACAACATCGCGGTCTCGATTTGCTATGTAGGTCTTTCAATTTCTTTCACCTTCCGCGCGCTCGATCCGGAGCATCCAGATGTCGTGCGTTGCGGGTTTGTCCGCCTTCAGAAGGATCCGCGTAAGCTGTTCGGGCCAGGCTGAGCGGAGCCGTCGATCCTCAATCGCAATCGTTTCGAGGACGGGCTTCAGCTTGCCCGCATCATACACGACTCGCACGGCGAAGCGCGGCTCCTGCTCATCCACGGTCTCCAGTCGCAGTTGCCCGTCCCAGGGTTGCGTGACTTTGCACGGCGTCAGCAGGCTCAGAGTGATCTCGCCCGCCGGCTTTTCGAGAGCGTACTGCTCCGTGAGGACGATGTCCCGGCCGCGATTGAGGCGGATGGTGCGCATCCATGACGTCACGCGGGCCTCTTTCGGATAGGCGCCCGCGATATCGAGCATCAGTTGCGCGTGGTCGTCCGTCGCCTCGTGGCTGACGTTCTTCGCGGCGAACCGCCGGCCGGGACTCTGCATGACGCCATCGATGGTCGGCAGGCTGTGATACGCCGACTGCATCGTCCAGATCTCGTAGCGTCGGGAACTGAAGGTCTTGCGGCTGTAGGTCTCGACGCCGGCGTCGATTATGATGGGCCGGCCGTGCCGATAGACGATGAAGTTGCCCACGTCGTTGTGGTTGTGGCTCTCGGCATTGTGCCCGCCTTTGGCCGCGATGAAGAAGCCCTCGGTGCTCCCATCCCGGCATCGGGCCGTCATAACCTGGATCCCGTCGAGCCAGACATCCCGCACCAACGGCGGTTCCGCCCGCGCCTCGGCTAACTCGGCCGCGTTGAAGACCTCCGACAGATACCGGCCGATGGTATAGACCCTCCGGTCGGCAAACGGAGAGTCATCGTCCAGGTTGCGGCGGAACACGTAGGCGCCGAACACCGCGAGCCGCTCGTCGCCGATTCGCTTGCCGTAGCGGTACACCAGTTCCGCCGGCGGATGCGCCCTCGCGGAGGCGTCGGCGAAATTCACGAACAGATCATCCGCGATGTGAACGCGATAGATGTACCGGCCGATCTGTTGAACGAGCGGCCGGTCATACACGTTGATGGCGCCGTCGCTGGCGCTGTGAAGCATCTCCAGGCAGTCGAACAGCGAGGCCCCCGCCCGGCTCCAATAGCCCGGCCCTTCATCACAGCCGCCATCGTCGGCGTAGGCGTCCAGGAAATGATCGAGGCTCCGCACGATCTTCGCAACGGCGGCGGTGCGCCGGGACTCGTTCGGCTCGACCAGCAAGGCGCAGCAGAGCCAGCTTGCGTTGCACCACGGGTTCCAGTTATTCACACGTCCGCCGCGAAAACCCATCCAGCCGAAGTCGTCCCGTTCGAGGCACGGCGTCAGGATGCGACGGTCCGTCTCAAGGCGAATTCGCTTACGGACCATCGGCGAGACGCGATCGAGCTGTTCGGCCAACAGATAGTCGGTCCAGGCGAGGCTCTCGCCCGTCTCGGCGACGAACAGCGCGACGATGGGCTCTTCGGGATCGGGCAAGCCGGAGCCGGCCCTTTGCGCGCCGACGTGGGCGGGCAGACCCCAGAACGATTCCTCGCAGATGGCCCAGACGCCGTTGACGACGTCGTCGAGGAAGCGGCCCTTGCCCTCGACACATTCCGCGAGGACAAGATGCGTCAACGCCGTGCGGCGGGCGAAGTGCTCGCGCTCGTACCGGCTGCGATTGCCCTCGCGCCGGTATTCGAGGAACAGCGTAGCCGGCAGGTCCGGCCAGGCATACCCCAGGTATTCCTCGCCATTTGCGATCAGGTCTTTGCGCACCGGCTCGGGCAGATTCTCCCACGCCGGTCGCTCGCTCCATTTCGGGCACGGATGCCACGAGTCTCGCGGCGTGAGGACTTGCTCGATCTTCTCCTGCGGGTACAGCTCGCGGAGCTTGAATCGGCCCTCGGCCGCGGGCGTCGTGCCGACGAGACATACGGCGACCAGCAAAGCCATAACAAGGACGCTTGCACTATTTCGCATCTGCTTCACAGAAACCTCCATTCGTTACGAGCGATAGCCGCTACGGAACTCGTGTAACATCTTCGACAGTTCCTTGAGAAGATCGGCGTTCTCGGGCCGCTCGGATATGTTGACGTTCTCATCGGGATCGAGTTGCTCATCGTACAACATGCGCGCACGAACCTTCCCGTCCTCTCGCGCCCACTCGGTGTAGCAGTAGCGATCCGTGCGCACCGACTGGCCGTTGAAGTATCGGCTGTAGATGACCTTCTTGCCCGGTCGCTTCGGGTCCTTCAGCAGCGAGACAAAGCTCCGGCCTTCCGTGTGCTCCGGCGTGGGCACACCTGCCAGCTCGCACAGCGATGGATAGATGTCGACGAATTCCGTCAGGCCATCGGCCTTGCCGCCGCCTTCGATCCCCGGTGCGCTGACGATCAGCGGCGCCCGCAACGAGGTCTTGAAATGGCAGTGCTTGCACCAGAGCGTGTGTTCGCCCAGGTTCCAGCCGTGATCGCCCCACAGGACGACGATGGTGTTGTCACGCAGGCCAAGCGGGTCCAGCTCGCTCAGGATTCGGCCGATCTGGGCATCGGTGTAACTCGTGCAGGCGTAATAGCCGTGAATGAGCGTGCGGGCCATCTCCTCCGAGAGCGGACCTTTCTGGGGGATGCCATGATACTGTCTGAGCTCGCCCCAGTTGTGGATCGCCGCGTCGGGTGCATCCTTCGGCCGGAACATGTTGTCGGGCAGCGTGATATCACGGTCTTTGTAGAGGTCCCAGTACCTCTTCGGCGCGTTGAACGGCAGGTGCGGCTTGAGGAAGCCGACAGCCAAAAAGAATGGCTGATCCATCCTCTTGAGGCGCTTCAAATCGGAGATCGCCTTGCCGGCAATCGCTCCGTCGGGGTAGGCGTCGTCGGCCACGTCGGCGCACTCGTAGGCGGGCCCGAGCCCTTGGGCCGCACGGGCGATCTGCTGATTCTCCTGTCGCAGATACCCGCGTCCGACCCAATCGCCCTTCGGCCGCCACGCCGGCTCGTTCCAACTGCCCGCGCCGTCGTCGCGATGGTGGTACACCTTCCCGTTCGAGATGGCATAGTAGCCGTGATCGCGGAAGTGCTTGGGCAGTGACAGCGGCCCTCCCCAATCCTTGTCCGCGTGCTGCAGGTAGCCTTTGAAGGCGCGGTCGGGCGTGGGCCGAATGCCGGAGAGCAGGCTCGCGCGCGACGCCCCGCAGACCGGCGATTGGCAATAGCATCGAGTGAACGCGACGCTGTCGGCGGCCAACTTGTCGATGTTGGGCGAGATCATCTTTTCGTGGCCGTAACAGCCGAGCTGCGGCCGCAGATCGTCCACCGCGATGAAGAGCATATTCGGCCTCGGGGATCGCTTCTGCTCGCCGAACAGGACGCCGGGGAGAGCCAGCGTCGCCGCCCCTTGCCCTAACGTTCTCAAGAAATGCCGACGCGAGTAACTCGTTACACTCATGGCCTGGCTCCACTGGATCATTGGCTAAGGGGTCTCCGTCGTCTGTCAGGGTCTGGGGATCACCTCAACTACAGAGACGCCACGCAGATCGTTTCCGATGAGGACCGGCCGATGTCCGACGACCATCGACAGGCGATTCGCCACGAACTCGGCGCGACGGTCTGTCCAATCGCGGAAGCCCCACGGCGTCACGCAGGAACGCTGCCCCACGCAACAGATCGTGACAGCCCGGGCGGGTGACTCCGTCTCCAGGATCACCTGACGGTCGCGATCATCCGCCGACCACAGGACCCAACAGTCGTCGCCTCCGGCCTTGAAGCGCAGCACCCAGAGGTTCTCATCGTCGGTGGACAGCCGCTCCACGTATTGTCCGCGGGCCGCGACCGGCGCGATATCGGCCATGGCATGATACGCCGGCTTCGGCGTCAGGTCCGGGCGCACCAGCCCGAAATTGTCCTCGTTATACTCGGGGTTCCACCCGTCGTCCTGAAAGTCGTACCACCACAGCCCTTTGAAGGATGGCGACGTGCGAGCTAGAAGGTATAGCCTCGCCAGGTACGATGCGGAAAGCTGCGGGTCCGTCCCGTGCCTCGTGACGTGCGTCGGCCAGCCCATCTCCGTGACATAGAACGGCACATCCTTGCTGTCATGGTAGCGACGCAGCATCTCCTGCACGCCGGTCATCCAGGCCGAGCAGGCCTCGGGACCGCGCTCGGGGAAGGCAGCACTGTAGTTGTAGCTGTGGATGGAGATAGCGTCGCAAGACCCGAGCGCGCCGAGCTTGACGATCTCTTCGAGCCAGCCCTTATTGACGCCGCCACTGGTGCACCCTCCCGCCATGATAGTGACGCCTGGATCGACCGCCTTCATTCTCGGATACACCGCTTCCAGCAGTTTCACGTAATCGGCCGCCGAGCCGCCTTTGCGATATGGCTCGGGCAGGCCGATACCGATGTCCCATTCGTTCCAGATCTCGTAGAGCCGCACGTCCTTGCCGAAGTGCCGAACGACGAACTCGGCATACTTGCAGAAGCCTTCAATCGCCTCCGACGAGCGAGGCCGGTCGCCGTCGTCGTAGAAGCGGTTCGCGTAATCCAGGATGAGCAGAACGTTCACGCCCATACGAGCGGCCTGACGCACATAGGCATCGAACCGCTCCGGCATCGCGAGCCTGCCCTTGGCCCGCTCGACCGCGCCCCAACTCACCTCGTCACGAATGGAGCCGACCCCGGCCCGCTGGAGGCTGTCGAGGTTGAGCTCGACGACGCCCTTGCCCTGGCTGAAATGCGTGCACGCCCCAACGAGAAACGCCCCCTCGGGCGCCGCCGGCTGTCCGTATGTCACACCGACGACAAACAAAAGAATCAACAGCGAACGCACAACAGGACCGACTCTTCGCATCACTGGCGTCTCCTTGCTCACACTTATCACACTCTCGGTTGCGCCCTCTGACGAGTCTCCGCCCCACAGATGAGCGTACCGCACACAAGATATCTGATGATAGCAGAAGAGCCGCCCGCGGGCCACCCTTTCCCAGCGGCATCGACAGACACGGTGCACGACAAGAACGGGACGGGTCGGGATGAGAAGTAGGTCATTGCGAGGAGGTGGACGCCGACGAGGCAATCTCCGAGAGGCGAGAGATTGAGATTGCCGCGCCGGCCTTCGGCCGGCTCCTAATGACAACCGGGGCGTTTGCCATGATCCTATCGTACACTGGGCAAGTGCGGCCCGCCGATGGTCTGACTGTGACTCGATTACTCGATCGGCTCGTCGAAGCCGTAGAGGCGGATGGCCGGCGGGGTGTCCAGCCACTCGGTGGGCCGACATTCGCGGGCGCCCGTGGTGAAGTAGATCAGACGGATATTGTTGGCCTTGAGCTCGTCGAGGATCTGTTGCGAGATGCCCGGCTCGAGGGCGGGCTCGAAGAAGAAATTCTTCGGGCACAGGTGGGCGCCGCCGCCGACGCTCTGCGAGAAGTAACCGCTCAGGACGATCGGCTCGGTGGTCAGGCCTTCGATCCGCGTCTGCGCGAACTGAACCGAGGTGGGTGCATCCCGACCCCAGCCCCAACGTGAGTACACGCGGGTCGAGACGGAGACGCCCGTGTTGGGATCGTCGAAGGAATACTCTTCGGGTATGTCCTGCTCCGTCGGGTCCCACCGCTCGTAGAGGGCGACCGCCTCCGTGGTCGTCATCCGCGCGTCGTCGAGACCAACGGGCCGCTCGTACTCGACTTCGACCGCCAGACGCATCTCTTCCAATGTCACCAGCGGGTCAGGCACTGCCGCCCGGAACAAGGGCGTGGTCGTCAGACGATAGGTGCGCGGGTTGCCGAGGTCGGGGAACCGCCAGCTATCCGTCAGGTCATACTGGTCGAAGTCCCACTCGGCTGGTTCAAATGTATGCTCGGCATCGGGCAACACCGACAATGCAGAAGTGATGCTTCGAACCTGCCCGTCGGCGACGTACTCGATGGTGACTTCATCGTAAATGCACTCGCTGAGGTTGTCCTCGCTGAGCCAAAGGCCTTTCGGCCTGAGCGTCCAGCGCGACTTGAGACGGTGGTTGCTGAAGACGCTGCTGCCCCGGCCCTGGAGTGTGTGGTATTGCTCGGGCTCGCTGAGCATAAATGGCGTCGCATACCCCGCGCGGCCTGCCTGCGGGATCTCGCGAATCTGCTTAACGACCAGCTTGCCGTCCGGGGCCACTTTCTTGAACTCGAAGTCGAGGACCACGTTCTGCCTCTGCGTCACTTCGCAGTATCGCTCGGCGGCCGCGACCAGCAGCTCGTACAATTCGAGGTACTCGGCCTCCCATTCGAGCACGGTGTTCTCGCGCAGGGGCACGAGGCTCGAACGCCGGACGAGCCAGGGCATCGGCCCGTGGAATCCCGAATCAATCGTGACCTCCTCCGGCACGGCGTCCATCGGCGGGTTTGTCACCGACACCGCCCCTTTCTGCGAGACGACGCTGGCGGACCAGCCCGGCCGGTCGCCCTTGGCCATCGTGGCGACGCCGTTGGCCAATTCGATCTCATCGGGGAACGAATGATGCACCAGCAGCGCCATGCCGACCTCAGCCTCGTTGGCGCCGTGCTTGAGCCGCTCCAGAAAGGCGTTGTCGTTGTAGAAGCTCGCGAAGACCTTGCGGATCGCGCGAAGGACGCCCCGCTCTTTCTTCTCCGTCGGATCGCACCCACATGGCCCACCGTCATCGTCGTCGAGGTCATCGGCTAAGCAGCCGCTGAAGCTGTCATACAGCCCCGCGCCGGTGAATTGGTCGCTGTCCTCAACGTTCGTCGAGCTGCGGAAACGAATCTTGCTGTTCGGATCGAAGCCGAATCCCTGAAGGGCAGCGAGAATGGCCGATTCCAGCTCCGGGCTGAACTCGGTGAACTGCCGGTCCTGGAATACAGCCCGAATCACGCCCAAGTCATTCGTCAGCGCCGACAGATCGCTGGGCGGATAGGTCGTATACTTCGAGAGCCGACTGTCGATCTGCTCGCGGAGTGTCAGGTCAAAGACCGGCTGATCGAGGAAGGTGCTCCACAAATCGAAGGAGAAGGCCATCGCTTGCGGTGAGCTGTCCGGGATCGCCTGACGCAGGATGCCGAAGTTCGCGGCCTTGCCGCCGAAGAAGCGGATGTCGGCCGGCAGCAGGTCGTTCGTATCCGCCCAGAGCTCGCCGCGAGAGGCCATGGGCGATAGGGTCAGTGGCGGCGCGTCCTTGAGCGCCAGCAGCGAGGCTTTCTCCGTATCGCTGAGGAATCCGACGTCGAGCAGCTTGACCCGACACGATTGCTCGTACTCGGCCTTCGTGACGGCTAAATAGATATATTGCCCGATGAACGCCTGCGCGCGGCCGGCGTCGCGCTCCAGCGCCATGTGAACGAAGGGCACGCCCTGGGAGCGTGCCAGGATCGCAACGTGCGAGTTCGGCGTGGACGCCGTCAGCGTGATGATTCCCGCGACGGAGGGCAGCTCGGCAGGCACGCCATCGGTCAACAGGATGTCCTCCGACCGCAGCTCGCCTGCGACATAAGCCGCCTGGATTTGGGCGGCGGGAAAGAACTTGAGCGTCCCGAGCGCCCAGCCCTCGGAATAGCTCGTATTGCCCTCGGCCCATTGGGCCGTCGAGCCGATAGGGATCCCCTGCTCTTCAAACCACTGGCGATTCTGCTGCGCGACAGGGTATTGCTCGTAGGTCGGGAAGTAATAGGCCGTGACGTTCGGGTCGGCCACGACGGCGGCCTTGACGCAGTTGAACCATCGCACCGTTTCTTCGGGCGAATACGGATCGTTGCGGACGAGCTGAATGCCGTACTCATCGAACGGCGGGTCGTGCCACGGCGGCAGGATGACCGCGCCGAGCACCGCCTGCTGACCGGCCGCACGAAGGGTGACGCCGTCGAATTCCTCGATCGTCATTCCGATAAACGGCTCAAGAAACTCCAGCGCGAAATCGAAATGGAACTCGTACTGCCCCGAAGGCTGGAAGTAAACAAGGTTAGGATCGTATCCCTCCTTGGTAATGATCGTGAACTTGATATAGGCCGGCGACGTCCAGCTCTGGAACGGATCATCCGGGACGACAATCTCATGCTTCCAGGGCGATTCCGGCTCACCCTCCTGCCCCAAAGCCGACAGGGAAAAGACCGATAGGATCAATAGCGGGACAAGGACTCTTCGACTCACGGTCACCACTCCTGTCATTTCCAAATAGCCCTCCACGTCACTCACAAGGAGCTTTCCAAACCCCAGTCAATTATACCCGAATGAAGGTAGGAAATCAATATCACGGCAGCAGACGCCGGGAGAAACTCCGCGTCGCTGACTGGAAAGAAATGAGCTGAAAACGATGGTCGGCCCCGTGGTTCGATCGGCCAGTCAATCATCCATAGTCGTCACGGCTCGCCGGGCGATCCGCCGGCCTGTGCGCTTGGCTGCCAGAGGGTCGGGTCGCCGTAGCCCCCCGGGTCGGCCGTTGACGGATCTTTGACCGCGAGCGAGAAGCCCAAGCCATCGGTGAGACTGTACCAGTCGTCCTCATACCGGAAGTTGTGGATGACCGCGCCCGCCGCGTCCCGAAGCTCGATCCGCTCGCCGCCGTTGCTCAGGCTGCCCTCGTACTGCCCGACAACGGGCAGGGCGCCCGGATAGTGGGCCTCGAATGCCGCCGGGTCCTTGACCACAAGACAGTATTCGCCGGGGGCCAACTCGACGCTCGGGAACGTGAAGTCGATGCCGTCTGTGAACTGAACAAGGTTCAGGCTGATGGTCTCGGCCCCGACGTTGGTCAATTCGATGTACTCTGCGTTCGGGTCGTCGGGGTCGCCCGTATCGGCCGGATGATACATGATCTCACTGATCCGCAGGCTCTGGGCCACCGGCCCGACGGCAAAGACCGCCTCATTCAGGGCGCTCCACGCGTTGCCGCTGCGCGTCCGCGCCTTCACGACGGTGCTCTCGGTCAATGTCACAGGCCCGCTGTAACGAGTCGCGGTAGCAGCGACGCCCCCGCTCTGCGGGGCCGTGCTCTTGCCCACCTCCAGCTCCGCCGAGATGATAAAATCGGAGCTACTCGTGGAGACGTTGAGGGCGTGGATGGCGAGCATGTTCTGCCCTTGTCGCAGCGATTCGAGAGAGCCGCTGATGAAGAAGGACTCCGCGGCATCGGCCTCATGGTTCCCGTCGGCACGGGAGTCCCAGCTCGGCGCGCCGCTGACCAGGGTCCGCTGGATCTCGACGCCGTTGAGATAGGCGACGAACCCGTCGTCGTACCGGACCTTCAGGACCATCGTGTCGTATTCATCCGGATCTGTGGCGACATCGAAGGGAATGCGGACGTAGCAACCGGTCGTGACGCCGTACATTTGCGAGCCGACGTCGAAGCTGATCAACGACTCGTATCCCGAGCTCCGCTCATAACCGACACCGCCCGGACTGCCGGTGACGAGTCTCCAGCTCGAATCATCAAAGGCCGCACTGCCCTGCCAGGCATCGCCAATATCCACCGTCGGTACGAGAACCCGCTTCATCGCCCACTCGGGCACCAGCGTCTGGGCGGAGATCATAGTCGCCGGCTTCTCCGGCAGCCGCGGATCGGCGCCGTCCAGCGTGTAATAGATGTCGTTCGACGCCTGCATCTGCAGGACGGAACCGGACGAGACAGATCCGCCGTGCGGACTGAACGTCGGCGGGTTCAGACTGGGATACCAGCCCTGCGATTTGAACTGGTTGAGCACGACGCCGGTGCGATAGGGGAAATAGTCGGCGACCATGCCGTTGATGTCCGGCAGCCAATCGTCGTCCTTCGTCCGCGGACGAGATCGCTTGGAGTCGCCCCATCGTGCGGATTCGGCGATGATCGCCAGGTCGATCTGGGCGGCGCGGGCCATGAAGCGGTCGATGCACCGCTGCGGCGTCAGCACGCCGTCGTTGAAGAAATGCTTGTACACGCGATCGGCGAAACGCATCCGATATTCCGGATGCAGGACGAGATGGGTGTGCATCCACAGAGGGTTCGACTGATTGAAGCGCGCGCCGACAGCGATCGTGCTGGCGGCGAAGAGACGTGATTCGTTCAGGCCGTAAAGGGAGTGCTCGCCGTCGTGCCGGAAGAAGATGAACCCTTCCGGCTCGACCCGATTGTAGATCGCGTAGAAGTTGTTGGCGACCAGGGCCCAGGCGCTAACGGGCCCATCCGGGTCGCCCACGTAGTACGTGCAGAGCATGTAGTCCAGCAGGTTGTCCACGTCGAGCAGCTTCGGATAGTCGGGATTGGGCGTACCGTCAGGATTCAGGCCCTGGACGCGGTAGTAGGTCGCGTCGTCGTCGAAGCCGGTTTCCGCGGCCTCCCAGAGCTCGCGCCAGCCGTCGAGATTGCCGTCCGTCGCCTCGATATCGTAGCCGCCGTTGCCTGCGCGGGATTTGACGACGTCGTAATCCTCCTTGGCGCCGCCGAAATACGTCTCCGCGTACGACGCCTCCGAACGTTCCTGCGTCTGGAACAGACCCCAGTAGTGGCCGTTGATGTAGAGGTGATAGTAGCGGCTGCGCGTATAGGGCTGGCTCATATCCCGTTGCGTATCGCGTGAGAAGACCTCGCGCACGAACGTGTCCCGGTTGCCGCCTTCGAAGCTCCAGGAGTAGTTCTGGCTGGTCCGCAGGTCGATGTTCTCGAATTCGTCCACACCCTCGTCGCCAAAGAGAGGGTATTCGAGCTTCGATGCGCCATACTCCGTGCGAAAGAACAATCGAAACGCGTGCTTGGGATTGCCGCCGCTGCGGCTGTAGCCTCCGCGTATCCGCAGGCCGGCGTCGATCTGGAAGCCCTCCGTGCCGTCGGGATAGATCAGCTCGACCGAGACGGGCCGCTCCCACGTCTGTCCCTGGGCGCGGGCATTGACATAAATACCCTTCTGGGGATCGAAAAGATTCGCCAGGTCCGTCGCCAGCGAGATCGACGGGATAGACAGCAGAGCATCGTCCATCAGGTCCCTATAGCGCGGGTCGTTGACCACCTCGGGGTCCATGCCATAGTCGATCGCCTGGCCGTTGACGTTGCCGGTGGGCCATCCGTATCCCGGCGCGGCCCCGGTCGGAGACTGATGGATGATGTCATCAACGAAGAAATACGTGCGCGTCTCCGCCGGTGAGGGCTTGAACGCCAGCTTGACGGCGACGGCCCGCAGACAGGTGGTCTCGTTAATTCGCACGGGCTCTCCGTAGATGGCGGCCATCGGACCGGGACGAGTGCCGTCCGCCATGTACGGTTCGCTCCCATCCGTCGTATAATAGATCACCGCCCCTTCGGTCTCGCACGCAATGGCGACAGTGATCTCACTGTCGTAGAAGCCGTGATCGACACTGAACTTCGGTCTCTCGACGATCCCCTGGAAAACCTGGAAGTTCGGCCCGCCGGCGGAGGGGAACCACATCAGCACCCACGTATCGCTCCCATCGGGAACCCGGCCATAGGAGACATCCGACATCTGCTGGTCGAAACGGATGCTGTCGATCAAAGTGGCCCCGTCCACGTCGAACAGCGCAATCTCTTCGCCGCCCGCACTGAGGGAGAAGTCCGCGTGCAGCCCTGAATCGGAAACGTCCCCGTCGGCCCAGATGAGCAGATAGCCGCCGGCCGGAATGGTCGTCACGGCGGGATCGTCGCCGGGAATCTGCCATTTTGTCGGGGTGGCTTCATCATCCGTCAGGTACATCCCACCAACATCGATTGGGACGGCTCCCGCATTGTACAGCTCGATCCAGTCGTCCGCCTCGCCCTGGGGATCCACGTACATCTTGCCCGAATTGGAGGCAAGAAACTCGTTGATGAAGACCGGGATATCGGCCCCCTGTCCCTCAAGAACGGCAATCTCAGGATCGGCCTGGGCCGCCATGGCCAAAGACGCAAGCCCAAGGGTATACGCCAAAAGCAGGATAACGTTCTTTTCCGGGTTCAATACCATCTGTTCCTCACTCCGGTGCCGCCGAGACGACACGACGGGCATAAATCCAGATTCTGCAATTTCCTCCGCCGCAGCCGGAACCCTTATCCGGCCCAATCGGCAGAAACTCACGAATTACTCCTATCCTATTTTACCACACACACCGGCAGAATCAAAGGCATACCCGTGCAAGGCAGGCCCGGCCGCCAATCCAGAACCGTATGCATCTTGCCTCCACGGGCGAAAGCCGCTACGCTTGGGCCGGTCCAGGTTTGATGCTGCCGATTGTATGGACGCAAGGAATTCAGTCATGGCGGTCTCTCGTGCACCGGAAAATCCGATCATCCGGCCGGAGGATGTAAAGCCTTCGCGCGAGGATTTCGAAGTCATCGGTGTCTTCAACGCCGGTGTGGCCCGATTCGGCGATGAGGTGATCCTTCTGCTGCGGGTGGCTGAGCGACCGATTGACGGCGGTGCCGACCCTGTTCTGTGCCCCATCTATGACGTGGACGCACGGGAAACGGTCCTTCGTCCTTTCTCCAGAGACGATCCGCTCAACGACTTGGCCGACCCCCGGCTGATCGTCCGCGGAAAGGAGACCTACCTCACGTCGATCTCCCACCTGCGGCTGGCCCGCAGCACGGACGGGATTCGATTTCAGATCGCTGACGCGCCGGCGCTGGCCGCTGCGAATGAGTACGAGACGTTTGGCATTGAGGACCCGCGAATCACCTCCCTCGACGGAACGTACTACATCGCGTACGTCGCGGTCTCACCTCTCGGTGTAACCACGTGCCTGGCTTCGACGCGCGACTTTGCCTCGTTCCAGCGCCACGGCGTTCTCTTCCACCCCGACAACAAGGACGTGGTGCTCTTTCCAGCCAAGATCGACGGCCGCTTCTGGGCTCTGCATCGGCCCCAGTCGTCGCTGTTCGGCCGCAACGACATCTGGATCGCGGAATCGCCCGATCTGATCTGCTGGGGCCACCATCGGCATCTCATGGGCACGCGGGACGCCATGTGGGATGCGATCCGCATCGGCGCCGGCGCCGCCCCTTTCCGAGTGCCGGGAGGTTGGATCGAGGTCTATCACGGCGCGAACCGCGAGAATCGCTACTGCCTGGGCGCCGTGCTCTTGAACGGCGAACAGCCCTGGCGTGTGTCCGCTCGGACCGAGCAGCCCATCTTCGAGCCGCAGGCCCCGTACGAATGCACCGGCTTCTTCCGCAACGTCGTTTTCAGTTGCGGCCTGCTCTTCGAAGAGGACACGCTCAAGATGTACTACGGCGCCGCCGATACATCAATCTGCTACGCCGAGATCCCACTGACCGATGTATACCGGGCTCTGCATGTGTGACCCACGGACAATCCCCCGCCTGCCATGAAGAACTCAGATGGTTTGTGCGTCTGTCCTATCGATGATCGCTATGTACCGCTTCCGACGATCTTGGTAGAATGTTGCCAGGTATCGATGATGCGACAGGCACAGTGTTCTGAGAGAATGGAGAGAGATGTTCTTCATCATTCCGTGGCGAGTCGACGTCCCCCAGGACCGATGGCCCGTGATGAACTGGCTGATCATCCTCGCTACGGTCGGCGTCTTCTGGCTGCAGATCGTCGATCCCGGTCAGTACGAGGCACAGGGCGATCCACCCGTGCGTCAGGGGCAGTTTCGTGACTCAGACTCGGCACCGCCCGGCGGGACTTCCGAGCCATCACCGCGAGAGTTCCACGAGCCACGAGGAATCACAGGCGAGCTGATCCTGCGCGGCTGGAATCTTAAGGGGCTGGTCGGGTACATGTGGCTGCATGCCGGCCTCGTCCATCTTCTCGGCAACATGTGGTTCCTCTGGATATTCGGCAATGCGATTTGCGCCAAGGTCGGGAATCTCCGGTACCTTCCCCTATACGTGTGCCTCGGAGTGGTGGCGGCCGTTGCCCATTTGCTCGGTGGCGGCGACAACGCCGTGGGAGCCAGCGGAGCCATCAACGGCATCGTTGGGATGTACCTCTTTCTGTTCTTCGAGAACGAGATCACCTGTTTGTTTGTCCTCTGGCTCATCCTGCCCATCTATGTCCGCCGGTTCACGGTCGGCAGCGTGTCGATGATCCTCTTCTGGTTGTTCTGGGACGTCTTTGCTCTGGCCGTGTTCCGCGGCAGCTCGAACGTGGCCTACTTCGCCCATGTCGGCGGTTTCGCAGCGGGCTTCGGCCTGGCGTGGCTCATGTGCAGGACCGGCTGGATCACGATGGAGCGATACGAGAAATCCTTGTTGGAGTGGTGGCAGGAACGGCGGGATGGGCACAAAAAGGGCTCCTTCGACGCCGCCTACGCCCGGCTCCGTCTGCCAGTGACCGAAGACGGAAATCAGCCGGAACCGGAGCCCGGAGGCAGCCGCGAGCCTGAAGAGGCGCAACTCGATCCGTTGGCTGATGGCTTCATCCGTACGACGTGCACCTGCGGCAAGATCATTGAAGTGTCGCGACAGTATGCCGGCAAGGTCGTACGATGCCCAGCCTGCGGAAGCAACGTCGCGATCCCAGCCTGCGATGACTCCCATCGACCCACTCGAAGGCATGAAAAGACCTCGGGGAAGATGCTGGATGGCTATATCCGCCTCACGTGCAAGTGTGGCAAGAGGATCAAGCTGTCAAAACAATATGCCGGATGCACGGCGAAGTGCCCGCAATGCGGCCATCACCTCAAAGTGCCGAACACCTCCGACGGCCCGGCAGCCGAATGAACCCTCCACACACGCCCGCTAAAGCTGCAGACGGATAGTCTCCGCCGAACGTGTGTGGCGGGCGAGGGCGCCTCGCTTCACCGCCGCCGCGATCTCCATGAATCGCGGGACGGCATGATTAAAGAACTGCCTGTAGCTATCGCAGAAGAAGCTGCTCCGGCTGGGCTGGGCCGGGTGAAGGCGGATTCGATCTTTCATGCAGCCGCCCCGGCAGAGGGCCAGATGCCGGCATACCAGGCATTGACTGCACAGCCGCTCCTTGCTGCGGGCAAACGCGCTCTTGATGCCGGAGGCGGCGAGCTCGCCCAGCGGCGTCTCCAGCAGATGGCCCAACCGCCCTTGCGGCTCGACGAAGAACTCGCAGCAGAACGCCTCGCCGGAGTGCTCCACGACCACGAATCCCGCGCACTGCCGGCTGTACGTGCAGATCGTGTGATGGCCCAAGACGTAGTAGGTCACGATGGAATCGAAGTCGCGGATGTTCATCTTCTCCGGCCCGTGTGCGGTCCACAGATCGAAGAGCCGGCACAGGAAGTGGCCGTACTGCCCCGGCGTGATCGAGAACGCGGCGGGCTCGCCTGTGGCCGGATCGGCTTCGACGCATGGGATGAATTGCACGTAAGTCAGGTCGTTCTCGACCAGGAATTCAAAGAGTTCATCGGGGTGGTCCGCGTTGCGCCGGTTCAGCAGAACCAGCGTGCTGAACGGCACGCCGTGCTCTTTGCAGCGCTGGATGCCTCGGAACACGCGATCGAACGTCCCGTTGCCGGCATGGTCCACCCGATAGGCGTCGTGGGATTCCTTCGGACCGTCGATGCTGATGCCGAGAAGGAATTTGTTCTCGCGCAGAAACCGGCACCACGGCTCGTCGAGCAGCGTGGCATTCGTCTGCATCGTGTTGCTGACCTGCGAACCCGCTTGGCCGTATCGCCTCTGCAACTCGACGGCCTTGCGAAAGAAATCCACGCCCATCAGCGTCGGCTCGCCCCCCTGCCAGGCGAATCCCGCCAACGGGAAACCCAACGCCATGTACTCTTCGACCATCTTCTCAAGGACGGCATCGCTCATCCGTTGCCGGCCCTGCCCGAATTGGGCGTCACGGCCCTTGTAGAAACAGTACCGGCAATCGATGTTGCAGTCCGAACCGGACGGCTTGATTAAGAGTGTGAAAGGTTGCATGACGACGTGTATGAATCTCTCTTCAACATTCCCTATTCTGTCGAGCGGTGTCGTTCGAGCCAGGCCTGGGCCCACTGCTCGGCTTGCTCGCGCGTCTGCACGTCGCCTTCGAGCTGGGCCACATAGAGTTCCTCGGCCAACTGTCCGAGGGCCGGCCCCGGCACGGCGCCGAGGCGCATCAGATCGCGACCGTTCAAGAGCGGCTTGGGTTTGACATCGATACCATGAAGGTCGCGGACTCGTCTGCGCAACCGGCTGAGAGAGGCCAAGCCCTCCTTTGCCGCTGCCGTTCTTTGGATCGCCCGCTCCAACTCATACAGGTCCCGGAAGTAAGGCTGGGCCAGCAGCCTCTTGAGTTGAGCAAGCGACATATCTGCATCGAGCAGCCGGCCACGGTGGGAGAGCAGAAACTTGATGTGCCTGGTCTGCTTATTGCTGAGCTTCAAGATCCGGGACTTTTCCAGAGCGAAGTCGGTCGGACAACCCACAAAGAACGCCGCCAGGGCCAACGGGAAATCCACTTTCTTCCGGAGTTGCGCCAGAACCGTAACGGCCCGCTCGGCCTTTTCACCGGCAAACCCAGGGAGGATCGCTCCAGCCAGCCCGGTCTCGATCAGCATGGAGGCGCCGCTGGCACGGTTTGGATCGATCAGAATTCCCTCCAGTTCGATGGCGATTCGTTCGCCGCTGATTCGGGCGATTCTCACGGCGTTACGGCCGATGGCGGCATATGTCTCCGGCTCGATCGCAAACTCAAGCTGCGTCGAGAACCGCACGGCGCGAAGCATCCGCAGGTAATCTTCGCGGAATCGTTCCTCCGGGTTGCCAACGGTCCGGATGATCCGCCTGCGAAGATCGGCCCGGCCCCCGACGTGATCGATGACCCGCTCCTGCGACGGATCATAGAACATACCGTTGATGGTGAAGTCGCGTCGGCTCGCGTCCTCGGCGGCGTCGGTAAATCGCACGTCGCTGGGATGGCGGCCGTCCTCATAGCCGGCCTCCGAGCGGAATGTCGCCACTTCCACCGGCCGGCGCCGGATCAGGACGATGACGACGCCGAACTTCGCCCCGACATTCAGCGTGCGAGGAAACAGACGCATCACATCCGCCGGCCGCGCATCGGTGGCCACGTCATAGTCCTTGGCCGGCCGCTCGAGCAGCATATCGCGAACGCAGCCGCCCGCGAGCAACGCCTGGAAGCCGTGCTGCTGTAGCCGACGTATGATTTCATTGGCTGCTTGTCGGTTGGTCATCGGCTCCCGCCTGCAGCAAAACAATCGACATCGTGCCCCACTGCCGCCTGTCCATCACGCGAAAGGGCTCGAAATCCTCGAGCGGTGCGACACTGTGGTGAGTCCTGACCGCGACTGTACCACCGACGGCCACCTGATCCTGGAGGACGTGTAGCAGATCGGCGAGTTGGGATCCCTCGCCGACTTCCCGCGTGGCGGCATACGGCGGATCGACGAAGACGAGGTTGTACCGCTCGCCGGCCGAACGGACCGGCGCCCCGACCCGAAAGGCGCTGGCACGAACCACGTGCGACCGATCGGCAAAGCCTGCCTTGGCGACGTTCTTCTCGAGGGCCACGAGAATCTCGGCGCTGTTCTCGACGAACGTCACAAAGCCTGCCCCGCGACTCAACGCCTCCAATCCCAGCGAGCCCACGCCGCAGAATAGGTCGGCCACGCTCGCCCCGGATAGAACATCATAGTTCTGAAGGACCATAAACAGAGATTCTTTGACCCGGTCGGTGATCGGCCGCGTGATTCTTGTCTTGGGACAGAACAGCATCATCCCTCGCTTTGTACCGGCAATGATTCGCATACGCAGAGTATTGTATCTGCCCGGCGGGACGCCGTCCATCCCAAGCCCGCAAGACACACGCCGGACCTCTCATCTCCGCTCTCCCTGCAATGTCACCGAGTCGTTGAGAACCATTGAACTTAGGATCCGGGAACTTCCGCCGTCAGGACAATACGGCTCATCCTGCTGAACGGCCCATCCATTTCCTCCGGCGCCCTGCCGACATCAAGGGATAAGAATCAACGATCAAGCAGCCTAGCCCGCGACCCATTTCCCCGAATCTCCGCGCGACGTTGCCCTCTGCTATCCATCTCAACAGAAGCAACGGCAAATGACGTGCCTGACATCCACCGACCCCATAAACCGTTCATTTACATAGACTTAGGAGCGACCGCCATCTCTTTCGCTCCGTAGCGGGCTGCCGTTTTCGCCACGAATCTCGTCCCTGCGAGCACCAATCTGGCCATTTGGGCCGGGCGGCCGGAACGACGAGGCGGCAACCTCCGCGTTATGGGACGGATCGGGTCGGCCGGCGCCATGGGAAAAAAGAAAATTCACATGGACGAAAATCTTGACATGGGTGGCGTATGGTGCTATAATTACCATTACCGTCAAACAACCAGCGTTGAATTTCAGGGTATTAGCAAGTGGGAAGTCTCTCGACTTGCCGCTTGGCCCATGGGCGCGGAGTTCGCGCGAATTCACGATGAGTTGTTTGAAAAAAGACCCAGTCAACCAGCACCCTCGGCCCTCGGAGGCCCCCGCCCGCGAATCTTTCCGGACGTTAGACTCATTCTGCATTGCAGATGCATCGGCGGAGAGTCAAAGCAGGCCATCACTTCATCGGGAAGGAGGAAGACCATGGAACGAGCAGTGTGAACCGGTGTATGTACGGTGTTTTATGCCGGAGACGCGTCGATCCGACATTATTGAGTACAGGAATCATGTATCCGTACGAAACCTTGTAGGGAGGAATACCCAATGAACAGTGTGAACCAAACCAATGCGAAACGCTTTGTGGTGCTTGCGGCGTTGCTGGGGATGCTTGCGACCGTAAGCTACGGAGCGCCCGTGGTGCTGTCGAACGGCGTGCCGGTAACCGGCATCTCCGGGTCGGCCGGCAGCGAACTATTCTACACGATCGAAGTGCCCGCCGGTCAGGATGAGCTGGAGATCAGCACCACCGGCGGCACCGGCGACGTCGATCTCTACGTCCGCCGAGGCTCACCGCCAACGACTACCAGCTACGACTACCGGCCGTACAAGGTCGGCAACGAAGAAACCGTAACCGTCGAGAACCCCGTGCCCGGAACGTGGCACATCATGCTCCGAGGCTACACCGCCTATGCCGGCGTGACGCTCCAGGCCGCCTATTCGGCCGCGATCACGATCACGCCGCTGGCGAACGGGGTCCCGGTGACCGGCCTGGCCGGCACCGAGGGGACCGAGAAGTACTTCCAGGTCGACGTGCCCGCCGGCCAGACCAAGCTTGAGATCGCCATCTCCGGCGGCACCGGCGACGCCGATCTCTACGTCAAGCTCGGGGCCCTGCCCACGTCGACGGATTACGACTACCGTCCCTTCCTGTTC
>Ga0207752_1000022_pt1 | contig 65076 bp, 45 predicted proteins | sample Pon2CUnioCityCA_6_FD_187272 | JGI IMG/M metagenome (GOLD analysis project Ga0207752, IMG submission 187272) | Marine sediment microbial community from Union City, CA, USA - Pond 2C Sediment 2 (SPAdes) | ecosystem: Environmental > Aquatic > Marine > Intertidal zone > Salt pond sediment ... | reverse complement strand
CCTTCATGAACGCCCGATTGATTTCCGGGATCGACGAGATCATGTCCCGCAGCGGTCTGTGCGACGCGCTCGCCGATGCCGACTGGGTCGTTACGGGCGAGGGGCGATTCGACGCCCAGTCGCTGCGCGGCAAAGTCGTTTCGGGCGTCACGCGGATCGCCCGACAGGCGGGGGTGCGTACGGCCGTCATCGCCGGGCAGGTCCTCTTGCCGCCCGATGCGTATCAGCCCGCCGGCATTGAGACGGCGTTGTCCTGCATGACAGACGGAATGGACCTGGAGGCCGCTTTGGCCGATAGCGAACAACTCCTGGCCCAGGCGGCCCGCGAGTTCGCGGGCCAGATCACGGAAGGTTGAATCGAAGACGCGGCTGCTTGGGAGACGACGGCACAAATGAAACGAGCACAGGTGAATCCATTAGCTCTTGTCACAATCATCACATGGCTGGTCTGCCTGCCGGTGGGTACGGCCAGGAGCGGGCAGTATCGCATCGTCGAGCGAGCCGGCCGATGGGAGCTGCTGAGAGACGGCGAGTCGTTCTACGTCAAGGGCGCAGTGGGGTGGCAGCGATTCGATCTCCTTCACGACTGTGGCGGCAATGCGATCCGCATGCGCGCCAGGAAGAGGGACCTGGACCGGGCCCATGCGGCCGGCCTGGCGGTGATGGCCAATCTGCCCGTTCGGGGCGAACGCAGCGGGATGGACTGGGCCGATGATGAGATGGTCGCCCGGCAGAAGCGGAGGGCACTTGAGGTTGTGCGCGAGTTGAAGGACCATCCGGCTGTGATGTTCTGGGCCGTGGGCAATGAACTCGATTGGATCCCGCCTGGCATCCCTCACCATCCCGAGCTATGGCAGCGCCTCAACGACATCGCCCAGGAAATTCACGGCATCGATCCGAACCATCCGGTCATGACGGTCGTTGGGACCGGCCGGTATGAGCAGAAGATCCAGGAGATCGCGAAACAATGCCCGGACATGGACCTGCTGGGCATCAACACCTATGGCGACATGAAGGAGGTCACGGCCCTGACCCGGCGGTTCTGGCCCAAGCCGTATGTGATCGCCGAGTGGGGTCCCACGGGACATTGGCAGGTGCCGAAGACCGAATGGCGGGTCCCCATCGAGCAGACCAGCACCGAAAAAGCCCGCGTCATCCACGAGCGATACACGAAGGTCATCCAGGCCGACGCCGAGCATTGCCTCGGCTCGTTCGTATTCCTTTGGGCCCAGAAGCAGGAGACCACGCACACGTGGTACGGCCTGTTCCGGGACGGCCTGCAGACCGAGGGGATCGACGTCATGCGGCGCCTCTGGAGCGGCACATGGCCGGCGAATCGCGTACCGGCCGTGCTCGCCCTGCGCATCGCCGGATTCGAGGGCCCCAAGGGGATCGTTCTCAAGCCGGCGGGCAGTTATGAGGCGACGGTTGTCTGTTACGACGCCGACTATGACGCCCTGGAATTCGAGTGGGACATTCGGCCGGAGGTGGAGATTCCGAGGAACTCATACGCCGGGGGCATGGAGAAGCCCGCTGTTCCGGTGCCGGGGCTGATCCGCGAAAACGCCGGCACGCACGTCCGCTTCACCGCGCCCGAGACGGCGGGGCCTTATCGACTCTTCGTACAGGTCCTCGATGGGCACGAACACGCCGGCTATGCCAACGTCCCCTTCTACGTCAAACCCTGAGCGGTTCGTATAGGGTTCGACGTAGCAGCGTGCGCGCATTTCGGCGCGGTCAGGACGTCGCGAGGTCGTACTCGATTTCGAGTCGGAGCTTGTGCTCGGCCTCCTCCTGCGCCAGGCGCAGCAGGGTGTCGCGCACGTCCGCCTTTTTGGCGATGGCGGCGAGATTCGTGTAGGTGCGGAAGGCGAGCTTCTCCTTGTTCATTGCGAAGATCAACAACTCGGTATAGCTCATGTCCGGGTACGGCTGCATGTCCGGGAGCGTATCGGCGATCCCGAGGCTGCCCACCTCTTCTTCGCGGAAGGCCGTTTCACCGGCTTTGATCGCCTCCAGGCGGATGCGGTGGCGCACCTCGTCGAGCGCGAAGTTCTCGATGGCGGCGCGCACGTCGGGCTTTGTGACACGCGGGGCCATGCCGGTGTAGAGGTTGTACGCATCCGTTTCTCGCGCGATGGCGTAATCGAGAACGTCGTTCGCGGACTTGAACGTCAACATCTGTACACCCCAGGCGACCTGGTCGCGACGGCCGGTTCGTTTGCGGCGGTGGTCGTCGCCGTCATTCGCGGATGTCATTGTACCGTCGCCGGCGGATAGAGCAAAAATCAAACTGCAAAAATCAAAACGACAAAGCAAAATCCCAAGATGTGCCGGGTGCCATGGCTACGCTGGCGTAGCCATGCCGCGTCAGGAGGCGAAGACATGCTTACGTCGGCGTAAGCATGGCACCCGTTTCTTGAGACAGCCTCGGCCGAAGGCCGAAGCCGCAATTTTGCTATTTGACCCTTGCCCTTTGATCTTCCGCTGGCTGATCTACTCGAAGGCGTACCAGGCAATGCCTTCGAGGACCCATTCGCCGCCGTACTCGCGCTGCAGTCTGTCCTTCTCGCTCTCGCTGGTCGAGTAGAAGTGATGTCCTGTGTCGCTCGACCAGTAGCGGTAGATGGGCTTGGCGCCGAGCGGTTGGCTTTCCGGCAGATACGCGTAGAAGGCGATCCCCTCGTAGGTCCAGGTCTGACTGTAGTTGTCGATCAGTTTGTTCTTCTCGCTCTCGCTGATGGTATAGAAATGAGACCTGGATACGCTGGACCAGAACCGATAGACCGGAGCCAGATCGCGGTCGGTGGTGCAGGAGCCTTCATTGGTGAGTAGCTCGAAGGCGAGGTCCCAGGCGACGCCGGCCGGATGCTCGATTGGCGAGCCGCTGAGCCATTGACCGCCGAAACTCGGCGGCCAGGTCGGGGCGAGCGTATCAAGGTCGTCGACCCCTTCGATTTGCACGGCGCCGTCGGCGAAGGACAACGGTCGCGTGGTCCAGCCCCATGCGTGAGGCGGGGCCGCTACAGCTATGTCGTAGATGGCTGCGATGCTGAGCCAGTAGGTCGTCGGGGCCGGTCCCGCGTTCGGGTCTTCCCCGGCGACCGGATAGAACCACTGGTCCTGAGAAAGCAGCGAGGTGAACTGGAAGCACGTATCGTCATGGATGGCTCGCGGATCGCTGTTGTAGCCGGCGATGTTCCACGTCCAGTTGGTGCAGAACGTCTCCCAGATCAGGATGTCCGGATGGCCGGCGGCTTGTGGGTCGGTTCCTTTCGGGTCGGCGCTGCTGGTCCAGATGGCGATGTGAAAAGCCAGCGGCACCTGGGACGGCAGCAGGGCGCCGGTCCAGCCCTCGAAGGAGCCCCACCACTGGAAGCCGGTGATGGGCCGGTCGTCCTCGCACCGCCAGTCGTCGGCGGCGATTCGGTGCAGGTGCAAGCCGGAGAGCTCGTCCCAACCGTTGAGAAGATAGGGTGTGACGGCGTCGAACGACTGCGGCGGCTGGCTCCACTTGAGCCCACCCTTGCCGGAATTCATCGTCGGCTCGAGGTCTTCGGCGACAGTCACCATGTAGTCCTCGACCTCCCCGTCGGAGGCCGGACCATACGAGGAGAGCAGACCACGCGTGTTGAAGCGGAATCTTGCGAACGTCTCTCCCGTGACGGCCGACGGCGGAATCGCGAACTGCAATGCGTTCGTCCCCTCGCTCAGCAGCTCATCCGTGAAGATCTGTTCGCTGGTCTCATCGAAACGACCGTCCCGGTTGAAGTCGAGCCATGCGTTCAGATACCCCTGCGTGGAGGCGGTCACCTCGACGGTTGTGGACCTGCCGGGCGAAAGCGGTGATGTGAACGTCACGCCGTCCTCGTCGTCTCCTTCCCGCAGATCATCGCCCGTGGCGGTCGGATCGGGGTTGGCATCGAGCTCCGTGTCCAGCTTATCGCCCAGGTGAACGCCGTGGATGAACGTGTGGCGGGCGCCGTTGCTGTCCAGGAGCGTTCGGAAGCCGACATCGGGTGCATCGCCAAAGTCCACCCAGGACGCGCCCTGTGTGCACTTGTCGCACGTGCTGCCCGGACCGAGCCATTTGTAGGGCGTTTCACACTCCTCTTCCGGGCAGATGTAGCAGTCCTCGTTCGCTGGGTTGCAGCAGGCGCCGTCCTTGAGGCGGCAGTCGTGCCATGCGCCCCGGTAAACGTAGGCGTTTCGGCCGCGGATGTCGATGGAGACCCAGGCCGGGTTGTAGTCCTGGATCGTGAATGTGACGATTGGCTCGATGGTCCCGATAAACCAGTTGTCCACGAGGTAGACCCGCCGATTCTGCATGAACCGGGCCTCGTCATCGGCCGTGGGGGCGTCCTTGGGCAGTGGCGGGCGGCCCAGGCCCTGCTGGTACCATTCCGGCTTCGCCCAGTTGAAGTTGATCTCGACGTACGCCGGTCGGTTGGCGTCCACGGCTTTGATGTAGACCTCGTAGCGCAGGACCCCTTTACGGTCGGTGTCGTAGGGCTGGTTATAGTACCACTGTCGATACCATCCGGTATCGGGATAGTAGTACCAGGTGCCGTCGTTGTACCCGTGGCCGTCGCCCAGCATGTAGTTGCCGTCCTTGTCAAAGGCGATGCGATACCAGGCGCCCGGGAAGTTGTTGGGGTCCTCGATGTCGTTCTGCGCCAGAGCGGGGGAGCCGGCGACCGTTAGGATGGCCAGCAGGGACCATGCGAATTGTCGATTGATTCTCGATGCGTTCATGACCGGACCTCGTAGCAAGGTTCTTTTGTCGCGGCAGACGTCGATTCGGAGGCCGGAGCCGTCGGCATCTCTGGATGGAGCAGCCCGGCATCCCAGGGGCTCAGGTTCCCACTTGCGGCCCACCGCAGGTGGAGTCCCTTCCCGAAGGCGATGCACCGTCTCCGGGGACCCGCTGCTATGGAATCGGCGTTAAAACGACCCGACTCCAGCAAAATGCGGCCTTGGAAGCCACTCTCGGGTTTTCGGACTTTGCGGACGATCCTATCTGTGGTATCGTCCACATGGAGTGAACCTGTGGGCCCTGCGAGTGTAGTACTCTCGTGCCCGGGGCCTCGGTTCCCCGGCCGGATCGAGTGTGGGTTCTGGGAAATCGATGCGATCATGATTCAACGTGAACGGATTCATCGGCTCAATCGCTCGTCGCGAGTCTTCGCAACGAACGGCGAGCCGGTCCGTGACGGTCGGTATGTCCTCTATTGGATGCAGGCGGCGCAGCGGACACGCTGCAATCATGCGCTCGAACACGCCATCGACCGGGCGAATGAGCTGAACAAGCCTGTTGTTGCCGCATTTGGCCTGACGGCCGATTTCCCCGAGGCCAATGCCCGTCATTATCACTTCATGCTGGAAGGGCTCCGGGACGTCGTGGAGGATCTGAAGGATCGGGGAATTCGGACGGTCGTCCAAGCCCAATCGCCGGCTAAGTGCATTGCGGAACTGGCCGATGAAGCCTGTCTCGTCGTTGTCGATGACGGTTGCCTGAAGATTCAACGACAGTGGCGCGCAGACGTTGCCGAGGCGGTTGCGTGCCCGCTGGTGGAGGTGGAGACGAATGTCATCGTCCCCGTCGAAGAGGCGGCGGACAAGGAGAACTTCTCCGCCGGGACGTTCCGGCCGCGAATCGGCAAGAAACTCGATACGTACTTGACGGGATTAAAGTGCCGCAAGGTCCGCAAGGACTCGCTTGGCTTGCGATTGAGCGGGCTCGGGCTCAAAGACATCGATCGTGTCGTAAGGCAACTCAAGGTCGATACGTCTGTGGGCAGAGTCACCGCGTTCCGCGGCGGCGGCGTAGAGGCCCAACGGCGACTTGACGATTTTATCCGGCACAAGCTCAACGATTATCCCGACCGGCGAAACGATCCGAATGTCGATGGTCAGTCCGGCCTGAGCCCGTACTTGCGCTTCGGACAGATCTCGCCGCTCGATATCGCATTGCGAGTTGCCCGGACGGCGAGCAAGGGCGCCGAAGCCTTCCTCGAAGAACTGATCGTGCGCCGCGAGCTCAGCTTCAATTTCGTGCATTACAGCAATCAATACGACTGTTTCGAAGGCCTCCCGCCGTGGGCGAAGCGAACCTTGAACTTCCACGGACGCGACAAACGCGAGTATACTTACTCGTCGGCCGAGTTCGAGGCGTCCCGGACGCATGATCCGTATTGGAACGCCGCCCAGAAAGAGATGGTCTTCACGGGTAAGATGCACGGGTACATGCGGATGTACTGGGGCAAGAAGATTCTCGAGTGGACGAGGCGGCCTGAGGAAGGATTCCGGATCGCACTGTATCTGAACAACAAATACGAGCTGGATGGGCGCGATCCCAATGGTTTCGCCGGCGTCGCCTGGTGCTTCGGCAAGCACGACCGAGCCTGGGCGGAGCGGCCGGTCTTCGGGAAGATTCGCTATATGAACGCCGCAGGACTGAGACGTAAGTTCGATGCCGATGCCTATGTCCGGAAGATCGAACGGCTGGGAGCCGCCGGGTGAATGCATATGACTGCGCGCGTGATTATCTCCGGGGCGACGGGATTCATCGGTCGAGCGCTGTGTCGAGAGTTGCACGCCGATTACGAGTTAGTCGCCCTGTCGCGTGACGCGACGAAGGCCGCTGTCAGTGTGGGCGAGCTTGCCAAGGTTGTCGAATGGGATGCGAGGACCACCAGCGGCTGGGCCCGGTACGTGGAGGGGGCGCACGCCATTGTCAACTTAGCGGGTGAGAACATCGCCTCGGGACGGTGGACGCAGGCGAGGAGGGACAGCATCGTCCAGAGCCGAACGAGCAGTGCGAATGCGATTCTCGACGCGATTCGCGGGGCTCGGAAGAAGCCCGCGGTCGTTGTGCAGGGCTCGGCCACCGGCTACTACGGCTCGCGGGGCGACGAGGTGCTCGATGAGAATTCCGAGCTTGGACAGGGTTTCCTCGCCGACGTGTGCAGGAAGGCCGAGTCCATCGCGGCGCGGGTCGAGGGCGAGGGGACCCGGTGCGTGGTGATCCGCACCGGGCTCGTGCTGGGCCGGGAAGGGGGGATCCTGGCGAAGTTCATGACGCCGTTCAAATTTTGCGTGGGTGGGCACGTGGGCAGTGGCCGGCAGTGGATCTCGTGGATCGGCCTTGACGACGAGATCCGGGCGATCCGATTCCTGCTGGAAAACGGCCAGGCCATCGGCGCGTTCAATCTGACGGCACCGAATCCGGTGACGATGAAGCAGTTCGCGCGGACCCTGGGCAGGGTCCTTCGCCGGCCGGCCTGGACGTTTGTTCCCGGTGTTGCGGCCCGGTTGGCGCTCGGCCGAATGGCCGACGAGACCGTGCTGGCGAGCCAGAGAGTCGTGCCGAACAGATTGCTGGAAGCGGGTTTCGAGTTCCGACATCCGGATTTACAGGATGCTTTAGAGACGATCATTGAAGGAGAGAATAATGGATCTGGCTGATTATTTTGAGAATACCGAGGGAACCGGCGTGTTGGGCACGGCCGATGCGGACGGGAAGGTCGATCTGGCCATCTATGCCCGGCCGCATGTCATCGATGAGCATACGGTCGCCTTCATCATGGCAGACCGGTTGAGCCACGACAATATCACCGCAAATCCGCACGCGGCCTACCTGTTTGTGGAAAAAAAGCAGGGGTATCACGGCCTGCGGCTGTACCTCACCCAAACGGCCGAGGAAACCGATCCGCAGAAGATTGAGGCGATCCGCCGGAAATGCCGAAAGGACTCCCAGGAAGCCGGCGGACAGAAGTTCCTCGTGCAGTTCAATGTCGAGCAGACCCGTCGGCTTGTCGGAGATTAGGGGCTTTCTTGCGCCCTTGCGGCGCCGCGACAACGGTCGCGGGGTCGGAACTGCCATCGCGAGCGATTTTTTTCCGTCTCTGGTCATGTTGATCTAACCACATGGAGGAAAAGGGCTTATGATGAGCCTTGGGCCCGTGTCTGCGTGAAAAAAACGGGCCATGCCGTTGACAGGTAGGGGACGGACACCTATAGTTGCGGCCTTTGTTCTGTGATTGTGAACACAAGTACGAACTCTTCGTAAGTATCGGATATGAGGTATCACAAGATCCCAGACGAAACGGTGCGCCGATTGCCTGTCTATCTTCGCGGCCTGATGGTCTCCGCCGGGCAGGGGCTGGAGCACATCTCCAGCCAGTCGCTGGCGGATGTAGTCGGGGTCAACGCGGGGCAGATTCGCAAGGATTTTTCGTACTTCGGTGATTTCGGTACGCCCGGGGTTGGGTATAACATTGAGACGCTGGCCCGGGAGATCAAGAAGATCCTCCGCCTGAACGCGGTCCGCCGAACGGCCCTGGTGGGCGTGGGCGACCTGGGCTCGGCACTGCTGGCCTACCCGGGCTTTCGCACGTTTGGCCTGGATATCATAGCGGCCTTCGATATCGACCCGAAAAAGGTTGGCAACGTGGTGCACAGCGTGCAGATCGAAGAGCTCTCAGAGGTCGAGACGCTGCGCCAGCGCCAGATCAGCCTGGCGATTGTCGCAGTGCCCCGTGCGGCGGCGCAATCGACCGTCGAGAAGCTTGTGGCGGCCGGGGTCTGCGGGATTCTGAATTTTGCCCCGTGCAAAGTCCGCGTACCCCAGCGGGTCAAGGTCATCACGCTGGATATTGCGATGGAACTCGCCCGTTTGCCGTACTATATGCCAGCGGCAGAGCTGGACCAAAATTCTGGCGGACAAGGGCGGGGAACGATACACTCGGTGGCGTGAGAGAGCGCGTGAAATGATTTTTGAGGCTTTTGGAGCCGGGATTGTCACATGACTGCAAAGAAGATCAAGAAGGATGATTTCGCGAAGTTTGTCGATGCCCTGGTCGGGACGGAGGATGTCATCGGCGTCCAGGCGAAGGGGGATCGGTTCGACTTCGCCCCGTTGGAATCGGCGAAAGACCTGCGGCTGGACTACGATGTAACGCTACAGCCACCCAAGAAATACTTCCTGCCGCCGACGGAGGTGCTGCTGACGTATGAAGTCGGCGGCCCCTACCAGTCGCAGCATGACGACGGGAACTTCATTCTGCTGGGCGTGCACCCCTACGACATGATCGCCATCAACCAGATGGACGAGCTGTTCCGGCAGGACAACTACGACACGCATTACATGACCCGGCGGAACAACGCCACGATCATCGCCTGCGACGTGGCCCGGCCCTCGGAGAACGTGTTCGCCTCCTCGATGGGGACGGCGGTCGTGAAGGACGGTTTCGACGTTCTGTTGACCGATATCGGCGACAGCTACGTGGCCGAAGCCGCTACGCAGAAAGGCAGGGACCTGCTGGCGAAGGCCAAAGGCGCCGTCAATGCAGATGCGGACGCATTGAAGAACAGAGAAAGCGTCTGGGCCAGTAACAAGAAAGGGCTGAATCGGCACAAACTCGAATGCGATACGGGATACCTGCCCAAGCTCCTGGATCAGGCCTACGACCATCCCGTCTGGGAGGAGATGGCCAAAACGTGTTTTTCCTGTGGCTCGTGCAACCAGGTGTGCCCGACCTGCTACTGCTTCAACGTGCAGGACGACGTGAACTGGGATCTCAAGACGGGCCAGCGCACCCGGGCCTGGGACGGCTGCTTGTTGGATGGATTCACGAAGGTGGCCCCGGATCACGAGTTCCGCAAGGCGCGGGCCGACCGTTTCCGGCATCGGCTGTACCGCAAGGCCAAATACGTGCCGGAGAAGATCGGCGGGCAGATCGCGTGTGTCGGTTGCGGCCGCTGCGTCGCAGCGTGCCTGCCCAACATCGCGAATCCCGTGAGTGTCTACAACCGCCTCATCGATGACCTGGGGATCGGCTGATCGGAATTGATGATTGATGATCGGACCGGCACAAGACGCGATCCGTCAGAATCAATCATCAATCATCCATAATCAATGATAGGAGTGGACCGATGTGTCAGTGTTGTGTTGAGAAGAAAGATATTTACCTGCCGCAGTTGGCGACCGTCGAGGACGTCCGCCAGATGAATGTCACCGAGAAGTACCTGCGGCTTGCGATGGATGACGGCCCGCTTGACTTCATCCCCGGACAGTTCGTGGAGGTCTCGATCGCCGGCATCGGCGAGGCCCCGATCACGATCAGCTCCTCGCCGACCCAGAAGGGCGGCTTCGAGCTGGTGGTTCGCAAAATCGGCAACGTCAGCGGCGCCATTCACAATCTGGCGCCCGGCGACAAGCTCGGCATTCGCGGCCCGCTCGGCAAGGGCATCTATCCCGTCGAAGAGGCCAAGGGCAGGAATGTGGTCTTCATCTGCGGCGGCATCGGGCTCGTCCCGCAGCGCTCGTTTATCAACTACGTGCTCGACAACCGCGACGATTACGGCGACGTGGCGATCCTGCAAGGGACCAAGTGCTGCGACCAGCGGCTGTTCAGCGAAGAGATCGAGGCCTGGGACAAGCGCGGCGACGTGCAGATGCTCGAGACGATCGACGAGCCGGATGCACGCTGGAAAGGCAACGTCGGCGTCGTGACCAAGCTGATCGCCGAGGTCGAGACCGACCTGAAGTCGGCGATGGTCCTCGTCTGTGGCCCGCCGATCATGTACAAGTTCGTGCTGATGGCCCTCGCTGACCGCGCTGTGTCCCATGACAGCATCTTCCTGAACCTCGAACGCAAGATGAAGTGCGGCGTCGGCAAGTGCGGGCACTGTCAGATCAACAACGTCTACGCCTGCATGGACGGCCCCGTGTTCCGATATTCCGATTTGGCTTCTCTGCCGGAGGCGATTTAACCATGACGAAACCCAAGATTGCGATATTCGATTTTGCCTGCTGCGAAGGCTGCCAGCTCCAGATCGTCAACCTCGAAGAGGAGATTCTCAGCCTGCTCGGCGGCGCCGACGTCGTGGAGTGGCGCGAGGCACTGAGTGAGAAGAGCGATGAGTACGACATTGCCATCATTGAGGGCTCGATCACTCGCCTGGAAGACGAAGAGCGACTCAAGCTGATTCGCAGCCGGGCCAAGGTCCTGATCGCCCTCGGCGCCTGTGCGACCATCGGTGGCGTGAACAAGCTCAAGAACAACTTCGACGACCTCGACGAGGTCAAGAAATGCGTCTACGGAAAGGCGGCGAGCAAGCCGCACCTGCATACCGGCCCCACGAAATCCGTCGATGAGGTTGTGCAGGTCGATTATTACGTACACGGCTGCCCCATCGACAGGAAGGAGTTCACCTACATCGTGCGCTCCCTGCTGATGGGCAAGAAGCCCGAAATCCCCGACTATCCCGTCTGCGTCGAGTGCAAGGCGAACGGAAATCCGTGCTTGTGGGAGTACGACCAGATCTGCCTTGGGCCGATCATTCGGGCCGGCTGCGGAGCGCGGTGTCCGTCGAACGGGTTCCGCTGCTTCGGCTGCCGGGGCTACATCGACAACCCGAACGTCGAGGCGGCTCGGGACGTTATCAACCGCTTCGGCCTGAACGTCGACGATTTGAAGACCAAGATGGTTCTCTTTGGAAGCCAACAGGAGCCGACGATTTATGAGTAAAGGCACAGTCAACATCAACGTCCATCACGTGACCCGCATCGAGGGGCATGGGAACATCGTTCTGAACGCCAGGAACGGCAAGATCGAGAAGCTTGAGTGGCAGGTGCCCGAGGCCCCGCGCTTCTTCGAAGCCATGGTTCGCGGGCGCAGCTATGCCGACATCCAGACGATCGTCAGCCGCATCTGCGGCATCTGCTCGATCACCCACTCGCTCGCCTCCACCAAGGCGGTCGAGAACGCGATGGGGATCGAGGTCTCCGAGCAGGCCGACAAAGTCCGCATCCTCATGCACTACTCGGAGCAGTTGCAGAGCCACGTGCTGCACGTCGGATACTTGGCGGCCCCGGACTTCTTCGGCGTCCCCTCGGTCGTGCCGCTGGTGGCAATGGCTCCCGATGCGGTCAAGACGATCATCGGACTGCACCGCTTGGCGAATGAGTGGTCGGACCTGATTGCCGGGCGGACGACGCACCCCGTGACGCTCACGCCGGGCGGCCTGACGAGGTTCCCCACCGAGAAGCAGTTGCGCGAGCTCCAGGAGCGGCTCCAAAAGAGCATGGCCGACCTGAAGGTGGTGGCCGACGTCGTCCTCTCCGTCGCGGGCAACATCCCGAATTTCGACCGACAGACCGAGTACGTCTCGCTCAAGCAGGACAATCCGCCGACGTACACCTTCTATCATGGCGAAATCACGTCTACGGATTACGATGGGACCGTCGCGATTAACGACTGGAAGACGGTGGCCAACGAGTACGTGAGCGATCAATCGACGGCGAAGTGGACGAAGTGGCATCGCGACGCGTACGCCGTCGGCGCGCTGGCCCGGTACAACACGAATGCCGAGCTGCTCTCGGAGACCGCCAAGGCGGTGGCCAAGATGTTCGGCCTCAAGAAGGGCTGCTGCAACCCGTTCATGAACACGGTCGCCCAGCTCGTCGAGACGGTCCACATCGTCGAGACGAGCATCGAGATGATCGATGAGCTTTTGACGAAAGGGCTCAAGCCGGAGACGGTCCGGGTTAGTCCGAAAGCGGGCAAGGCCAGCGGCTGCGTCGAAGCGCCGCGCGGTATTCTATTCCACGAATACGAGTTCGATCGCAAGGGCAACTGCGTCGGGGCCGATATCTGCATCCCGACGAACCAGAACCACGCGAACATCCAGAAGGATTTCGAGAAGTTCGTGCCGGAGATCCTGGACGAGCCCGAAGATGCGATCCGGCTCAAGCTCGAGATGCTCGTGCGTTCCTACGATCCGTGCGTCTCGTGCTCGACCCATATGCTGAACGTGCAGTTCGTTCGCTGACGGCGCAGCCATGAAGAAGCCAACGGTGGTGCTTGGTCTCGGCAATCCGCTGATGGCGGATGAGGGGATTGGCGTCCACCTGATCGAGCGGCTCGCGGGCTCGGCGGATGAGTATCCGGACGTGGAGTTCGTGGACGCGGGAACCGGCGGGCTGTCGGTCCTGCACCAGATGGAAGGTCGTCACAGGGCGATCGTCATTGATTGTGCCTTTATGGGGCAGCCGCCCGGCACGATGCGGCGTTTTGCCCCGGACGAGGTTCGCAGCACGAAGGTGCTGGCGCATCAGTCGCTCCACGAAGCGGACCTTATGCGGGTCATCGAGATGGCCCGGCAGCTCGGGCAGGCCCCCGAGCAGATCGTGATCTTTGGAATTGAGCCGGAGCGGGTCGAACCCGAACCGGGCTTGAGTGCAACCTTGATGAACCGAATCGACGAGTATCAGGCGGCGATTCTGACCGAATTGGTGGGCGTTTCCTAAGGAGAAGACATGGGACAGGGCGCAATTCTGATCATCGATGATGATCCTGATATTATCGAGGCGATGAAGGTCGTTCTGGAGAACAAGGGCTATGACGTCCGCAGCGCGCAGGACGGCGCCGAGGGCATGGAGCGGCTGAAAGAGGCCCGCCCGGACCTAATCATCCTCGACGTGATGATGCGGACCTCCCAGGAGGGCTTCGAGCTGTCGCGCGAGCTCAAGCACAACGCCCAGTACAAGGATATCCCGATCCTGATGCTGACGGCCGTCAAACAGAAGACGGGGTTGGATTTCAAGGACACGGCCGGAGACACCTCCTGGCTGCCGGTCGAGGAGTTCCTGGACAAGCCCGTCAGGCCGGATGTGCTGCTGGACAAGGTTGCGGAGCTCCTTTAGAGGTACTGAGGAGCCCGAAAGCCCTTCTTCCGAGCGGCACTCCAATGCGGAGGGCGTACAGGCTCATCAACCGATGACTTCTGCATCACTGGTCTTGAAGGCGTACTACGAGCAACTGTACGAGCTGATGGCAGCCCGTCGGCCCGAGATGCTCGCGCGGGTTGATGAACTGTTGCCTGCTGAGGTTGCGAGGCAGAGGTTCGGCGACCTGGGGGCCGACAAGCTCGCCGCCTACCGCGAGGCCTGCATAGCCTTCATTGACGAACGGCTGGAGAGCTACAATCCAATCGGCGTTCAGTACACGTTCGGCGGAGCCCCGTCACGCATGGCGGCGGAGCTGGAATTCGAGCTCAATTGGTACAACAGCCGACCCGAGTTCGCGGACCTCGTCGCCGCCGCGCGATCCCTGGCCGGCGAGAGCGTGTCGGATGATATGCTGGAGGCGCTCGCCGGCGAGTTGATCGGCCGGGCCGGCGCCTTCCCTGACCGTAGCATTATCGAGACCTATACCGCCGAGCCCACTCTGCAGAAGCTGCCGGATTACATCGTCGCCTGCGTCATTGAAGAGATCGTCTGCGGCCGTGACGCAGCCGGCTGACCGCTCAGCGCCTCAAATCATGGTGGAAGCGGGCGAGGTGGTGCGGTATGATGTCGCCCGATGGCCCCGGCGTGTGGCCGATGGGTCGTGACGTTCCGCCCGAGGTCGAATCCGGATACAGGAGGATGCAATGGCGCACAAATCAAGAAAGACGAAATCCTTCATTTATCTGTTCCTGATCGTGCTCTTACTGGGCGTGACGGGCTACGCGGCGAAGGAGAAGTTCTCTGTCCATGATACGTCGCGGCCCAATCCTCCGGTCGTGACGCCGCCGGCGCAGCTCGGGCAGCCGCCCTCGGATGCCGTCATTCTGTTCGACGGCGCCGACCTGTCCCAGTGGAAGAGCGACAAAGGCGGCGAGGCGAAATGGCGCATCGTGGACAACGACTACATGGTCGTTCCGCCGAAAGCCGGGGGGATTCACACGGCCCGGCACTTTGGCAACTGCCAGTTGCATATCGAATGGAGGGCCCCCGAGGGCGTCCCCGCCAGCGTGACGGACCAGAAGCGCAGCAACAGCGGTGTGTTCTTCATGGGCCGCTACGAGGTCCAGGTGCTCGATTCCTACACGGACGACAACTATCAGACGAACAAGACCTACGCCGACGGTCAGGCCGCCGCGATCTATGGTTCGCACCCGCCCATGGTCAACGTCATGCGCAAGCCGGGCGAGTGGCAGACCTACGACATCGCCTTCCTGAAGCCGTTGTTCGACAGCAGTGGCAACTGCGTGCGCAAGGCCCGCATCACGGTCTTTCACAACGGCGTGTGCGTACACAACAATCTTGAGATTGAAGGGACGACCTCGCACAAGAAGAAAGCCGCCTACAGCCCGCACGGCGACGGCCCCATCGGCCTCCAGGACCACGGCAACCCGATCGCCTTCCGCAACATCTGGGTGCGTCCCCTGCCCGAGCAGCCATACCTGATTGAATAGCGACGTTCACCTGCGGCTAACGGTCGTTTCGACATCAGCGCGCTTGCGAGGAGTTGACGAAGTTGGCGGATTCACGGTGCTCGCGTATCCTGCTTTATGCCTTCGCTTTGATTCTCGCGGCGTGTGCGCCGACTGCCGGCCGGGCGGACGACTGGCCGATGTTAGCTCACGATTGCGCCCGTTCGGGCGCCACGGCGACGGAGATTCGGCCTCCTTTCGAGCGCAAGTGGTATCGGCTTCTTCCCGATGAAGGGCTCATGACCGGCGTGCAACCGGTGGTTGCCGGCGGCAAGGTCTTCGTCGGCACCCTGCGCGGGACCTTGCACGCCATGGATTCCGAGACGGGGCGGGACGTGTGGCTGTACCGCGCAGAGGGCGCGATTCTGCACACCTGCGCGGTCGGTGGTGGCAAGGTCGTGTTCGGAGACGCCGCCGGCAGGGTTTGCGCCGTCAGCGCGGCGGACGGGACGCCGGCCTGGTCGATCCAGACCGGGGCGGCTGTCTGGAACGCGCCGCTGATTCACGAGGGGACCGTCCTGATCGGGAGTCGGGATGGGAACCTTTATGCGATCGACGCGAGCACCGGGCGCATCAAGTGGAAGGCGCCGACAGGGGGGCCGCTGCTTTCAAGTCCGGCGTTGAATATCAGGAAGGGCCGGGTGTACGTCGCGAGCGAGGATATGCGCGTGTATGCGTTCGGACTCGGCGATGGCCGGCGGATATGGCGGAGCCCGAAGGTGCCCGGCGTGAGCTTCCGGGGCTATCATCCCGTCATCGCGCCCGACGGCTCCGTCATGGTGACGGTGACGCCGTCGCTTTCCCTGGACTCGTTCGAGCCGATCCTGATGGGCATGGTCAAGGAGATCTTCGGCGACTTCGCGAGCTGGCGGCATACGAAGGAGGAAAATGCCCGCCTGCGCGAGGCGAACTTCAAGAAGATGGCCGAGCCGGGCACGTACGAGGCGCAACTGGACTACCTTCGCAAGCGGTTGGCGGCCGAGCCGGCCTATCAGACGTTCTTCGTCCTGGACCCGAACACGGGGCGGCAGAAGTTCGTGACACCCATCGTGTACGCCGAGAGCATGAACGGGACCGGCGCGCCTCCGGTCGTCACCGCCGATGACAAGGTGATCGTAAAGTTCCAGGCGCTGCTGCGAAGTCGATACGAGCACTACTCGCCGTTTCTCAATGTTGGTTATCTCGATACCACGACGGGGCACATCACACCGATCATGGATCAATCGCGGACCTACGGCTGGCACAACAGCCTGCTGCTCGTCCACGATGAGCAATGCCAGTTGTCGGCCGCGGGGGGCGTGCTGATCAACACGCACCAGGACAACGTCAACGCCATGGACCTCGTGACGTTGCAGGGCTACGGCGAGCCATTCTGCAGGAACGTTCACGAGCCCAAACCGGGCGAGGCGGTCGGCATCTGGGCGACGCTCTTTCGCGAGGAGACTTTACCCATCGGTAAGGAATGGCTGGCGCGCGGCACGGCCGTCTATGGCGGCGGCTCCGTGATCGATACGGCCGTCTCGGTGGCGGGCGACAGCTTCTACTACGTCCCGACCCACGAAATGAACGCCGGTGCGGCGGTGATCGCCTACAGGATGACGCCGCAAGGCGATGCGAGCCACGAGTCGGAACCACCTTCGGCCAAGCTCACAGATCAGCAGTGGCGGAAGGTCCAGACGCTGTCGTGGGACTGGGACCTCCTGGGCTTCCAGAGACTGAGCCACGTGTCGGCGGCCCTGCCGGGCAAGGTTCCAGGCACGGTCCAGAAGCCGCTCACGAAGGAAGCCGCCGAGCGCGTCGATCAAATTTCGGACAGCGAGTTGGATCGATTCATCTGGCAGGTGCGCGTCGTGGAACCTACCGCCGGCGGCGCTGCCGACCTGAGGGCCAGGCTCGCCGACCAGGTTCGTGAGCTGATCTCGCAACGGTGGCAGCCGCTTGTCTTCCCGCCCGGCAAGCACCCGAGGGAGGCGTATCGCATCTTCGCCGACCCCACAGAGACTCTACTCACGCTGGCCTACGCTTATCCGCACGTCGATAGGCAGTTGCAGGAGGATGTCAGGGCCTATGTCGGGCAGCTAAGTCGTCCGGGCGGCCCGCTGGAGAGCCCGCTCGGCAGATGTACGCTCGATCCTTCGGCCGGCGCGGTCCGTTCGTACTACGACATTGCCCCGGATAAGCTGTTCCGCGTGATGGACGATGTCACGCGCAGCGCCGTGGCGCGGCTGTATCCGCTTTGGCTCTGGGCGCATGTGACGGGCGACTGGGCGCGCATCGAGAGCAACTGGGAGCGATTGAAACCACTGGTGGATCAGCCGCCGAACAAGATGGAGGAGGATTGTCGCAATGGCTACCTCGCCGGGCTGATCGCGTATTGGCGGATCGCCGACCACGTAGAGGATAGCGAGGCCGTTGATCGGGGATTGACGGTGACTCGCGCGGCCCTTCGCGAGCGATTGACCTACGAGTTCGCCCATACGAAAGGCGGGCTGATCTCGGAGGTTCCCGTCTCGCGGAGCGTCTTCGCCCGCTGGCGACATCTCACTCCCGAGGTCGGACGCATCCTTGCCCATTACGTCGGGCGGACGCACAGGCATCTCATGGACGTGTACGTGGACTACCACCGTCCGACCTGGCATTTGGCCTGGGGCATCGAGGGCTTGTGGCGCAACGAATCGGCCTTTGCTTTTCCGACGATGTCCGCCGAGATCTTCGCCGCGAGGGCATGGGGCCTCGACGAGCGATCTGAGGAATTGACTCGGTTTCTCGACGTCCCGTGGTGCCATGCGGACTTGTTCTACATTCAGAAACTCGTCCTGTGCATCGAGGCCGGCGGCTCTCCACGTTGGGAGTCTGCCGATCCGCACTGATGTGAATCGTTGGCTCTCTTCGACGGAGGGATCACGACGCGAGACGACGGGTCCATAATGAGATGGGAAAGGGCTGCGAGCGATATCGCAGCCCTTTGCTGTACGGATGTCATCCGTTTCAAACGCCGTTTGTTCATAGTCTCCGGCTACGGCCTGGTCAGCCAGATGTCATCAATGTAGACGGTGCCGGTCTGGCCGCCTTCGACGCCGATGGTGAGCGTCGTGACGTTCGTCAGATTCACGCCGACGGAGGCCAGGTCGATGTTCCAGGCAAACCACTTGGCCGTGGCGATGTCGGCCGGGTCGCCGTCGTAGGGCGTCTCGGTGCCGTTGACCTTCACGTACAACTGCCCTGCGTTGTCGGGAGCGCCGCGGAAATGCACAACCAGTGTTGTGATGCCCTCGACCGTCCAATCCTGGGCGGGCGCAAATGTGAGGTCGGCTTCCGAGTACCCCGGCCCGGTCGTGTTGTCGTATTGCAGCGGCATGGACTGAGCGCCGCCGTGTACGATACGCGTCTCCGCGAAGGGGGCGTCGGTATAGCCGACCTGCGAGCCGCCGTTCTGCGGGTCCTCCAAGCCATCGATCCAGGCCTGCCAGATCGCCTCCCCGGCTTCAAAGTTGTCGGTGTACCTCTCGAAGTCATCCACGATCAAGTAGGGCGGGACCGTGAACTTCCAGACGTAACCCGTGTGGACGGTGGCCGTATCGCCTTCCACCTCGTCGATCCGCCAGTAATAATCGCCGCCGCCGATTTCGACGAGATCGCCGAGTGAGAAGCTGGTCGCGGCTTGGTTGCCTCGGAACTCGGCGGAGTCTTTGTCCGCAACAGCGACAGCTTCCCTGCTCGCGCCGAGATAAACGTCATGAGAGGTGGCCGTATCGCCCGCCGACCAGCGCAGGGAACTGACGTCGCGAATGTCCATCACCGCGTCGGGCGCCGGGCTGGGGTCCCAGGCCAGCAGCGGGTCGCCCCGCATGACCTCCATCAGCTCGGCCGCGCTCAGGGCCTTGTTGTAGAAACGCACATCATCGACCGTTCCTTTCAGGTCGCGGCCGCCTTGCGAATCCTGGCCGATGCGAAGCGCTCCGTCGAACGGGTCCGGATCGTGTGTCTCGGCGTTCGTAGCGGAGGTGCCGGTCCCATTGTAATAGAGTGTCCCCTGCGTCGGCTCGACGACGAGGGCCGTGAAGAACCACTCCTGGGCCGGCGGGAAGATTCCCGTGACGAAGTCCCAATACTGGCCCGTCCAGTGGTATCGCAGCTCGTTGGCGGGGCCGAATCCCATGCCGGAGACCGCCGAGCCCTCGCGGCTGAAGAGAATCCCCGCCCAGTCGGCCTGGCTGCCGTCTCTCTTGACCCAGGCGGTCATCGTGACCGTATTGGTTTCGACGTTCAGGGCCGGGATTTCGACGTTGGCGCCGCCGGCCAGATACAGGGCGCCGCCGTGGACGCCGTAGGTCCATTGGGCGCCGCCGCGAATCCGGCCGTGGTGGCCGTGGCCGGACCAGTCTACCGCTGTCGCCCCCATTCCTTCATCAAGCGTCCACCAGCCCAGCAGGTCTGGATCGGTGACCGCTACCTCGGGAAGCGTGGTGAAACTCCAGATGTCGCCTCGGTGCTCCACTGCGCCGGTAAACTCGTCGACTCGCCAGTAATAGGTCTTGCCGATCTCCAGGGGCGGGGGGGCGTACGTGGGTGTCAGGGTCATGTAGCCCATGCCCGCGGCGCTTTCGACCCCCTCGAACGTTTCGCCGAAGAATACCTTGTGGAAGATATAGTCCAGGCCGTATTCCCAGGTGAACTCCTGGTCCGGGTGGACGTACAAGACGCCATCGGCGGGCGTGGGATTCCAGGCGGTCAGAGGCCGCACGCGGAAGCTCCACACAGCACCTGTCCAGGGGCTCTCCGGATTCAGATCGTTGACTTCGTCGACTCGCCAGTAGTAGATTTGGCCGGGGGTGAGCCCGCCCGCGTACGCGGATATGTCGTTCGTATTGAGGGACGCCGCCGTTATGGAAATTGCCTCCACCAAGCCTTGGTCCACCTCGTCGAAGGTCTCTCCAAAGTACACGTTATGCGAGTTCGCGAAGGCGCCCGCCCTCCATTCGAGCGTTGCCTTGGTATCGTCATGGATGCTGCCATTCGCGGGTTTGGGCCCCATGGCGTGGGGGATGGCCTCGGGCTGCATGAGCGCCTGGATCTCTTCGGCCGGCAGGGCCTCGTTGTAGATCCGCGCGTCGTCGAGCATCCCGTCGAAGAAACGGCCGGACGCTTGAGAGTTGTTTCCCAGCGTGACAGAATGAGCGGCAGTCCCGATCGTCCCGGCGAAAGTCAGCGTGGCCGCTTCCTCTCCGTCGAGGTAGAACTTAAGCTCCGCTCCGTCGAACGTTCCGGCCATGTGGTGCCACTCGCCGTTCAAAGAGGCCAGGTCGGTGGCATATTGAGTCGAGTGCCAAGCGCCGTCATAGACAAAGAACTCCAGGTTATTGTTGGACTGGTGCTTGATCGCGTACGTGTTATCGCCCTTGCCCAGCCACGGATTGTGCTGGCCGTTGAGCATGTCACTGGCGTTGACCCAGACGGCGAGCGTAATCTGTTCGGTAATGTCGAAGATCGGGTCGTTGCCGCAGTCAACGTAATCATCGACTCCGTCGAACTCCAGGGCGCCGCCGACCTGGCCGGCCACCCACTGCGGACCGCCTTGGAGCGTGCCGTCGTTTCCGTTGCCGGAGTCATCGGCCGCCACCGTTCCGCCCGATTCATCCAGCCGCCAGTGGCCGACGAGCTCCGCCCGGACTGGGCCTGCGGTCAACACGAGAACGAAAGTCAAGATCGCAGGGACAAGACATTTCTCGTACATGATAATTCTCCTCTCAACAAGATCGTGAAGTATCGAAACGGATGTCATTCCATTCAATACGTATGCCGGCTCCTCCAGAAGACGTTCCAAGACTAACCGGGGCCGCCCGTCCACCGGCTCAACTTCAGTATAGCAGGCCGGCTTTACCCATGCAACCGGCAGGGCGGAGTTCTTGGCCTACAGCCGCAAGCCCGCGGGCGAGGACGATGGGGCTGCCGACCGACGTCCATATCTTGTCCGTTGCCGCTCCCACGCCCCGGGGTCTTGATGGGATATGCTGGCCGCCGGCCCTTGAGGCTCTTGAGCGACGGCGCGGAGTGAAAGTGGCCGTATTGACTCGAGGGCTGAGATCGGCTATACTATTTTGCGTATGCCCGCCTTGCGAGGGTGGTTTTTGACTCGGAGAATCGGTGTTTTCCGGACCTGAAGTCGCATGTGTGTGGCTCCCGAGGACGACCGAGGATGAGCATTGCCAAGAACGTGTTCGGGTCCCTGCCCGTGAAGTGGCGTGCATGGGATTCGGTTCTGCGAGTTGTTGCCCAGGTGTTATTTCCCGTATGTCTGATTCCTGGTCTGGGTCTGTGCGCAGGCGGCCCCGGAGACGGGCCGACCGTCGCGATCAACGAGCTCATGGCGCAAAACGTCGGCTCGATCCAGGATTCCCGGGGAGACTACGACGATTGGATCGAGCTCTATAATTACGGCAACGCCCCCGTCGATGTCGCCGGCTGCTTTGTGACCGACGATCCGGCGAATCCGGCCAAGTGGCAGATTCCCACGGGCGATCCGGCCGTCACGACGATTCCGCCCGGCGGCTTTCTGCTCATCTGGGCGGACGATGAGGCCGCGGAGGGATGGCTCCACGCGAATTTCAAGCTCAGTGCCGGCGGGGAATCCGTCGCGCTGCACGATCCCGAGCAGAACCTGATCGACAGCGTGACCTTTCCGGCCCTGGACGCGGACGTGTCGTATGGTCGTCTTCCCGACGGCGGCGACCAGTGGCAAACCTTCCCGCGTCCAACGCCGGGGGAATCCAACAATCCCGCGGCCGGCGGGATCGTCATCTCCGAGATCATGTTTCATCCCTATCATCGGTCCTTTCGCGAGGACACGAGACAGGAGTGGATGGAGTTGTTCAACGCGGGGTCTGAACCGGTCCACTTAGCGGGCTGGAGATTCACTGACGGCGTCGAGTATATCTTTCCATATGTCGTGCTGGAGGCCGGCGAGCACCTTGTCGTGGCGGCCGATGTGGCTGTCTTTTCGGCCGGTCACCCCGGCGTGACCAACGTCGTGGGCGGCTGGACGGGGTGGCTGAGCAACTCGGGCGAGAGGATCGTGCTCGAAGACGATCGCGGCAGGGCGGTCGATACTGTGACATACGCCGACCAGGGCGACTGGGCCGTGCGCGAGCTTGGGCCGGACGACCTTGGGCACCGGGGGTGGGAATGGTCGGATCAGGCCGACGGCGACGGCATGTCGCTGGAGCTGATGAATGTCGCCCTGTCGAATGGGTTCGGCCAGAATTGGGCCGCCAGCGAGGTCGATGGCGGAACGCCGGGTAGCACCAATTCCACGGCCGCCGGCAAGATCGCGCCGATCGTCCTCGATGTGCAGCACAGCCCGCTCATCCCGGGTCCGGCCGATCCCGTGACAGTCACGGCGGGAGTGATCGAAGGACCCGGTCAGGCGGCGACGGTTCGGCTGCGCTATCGCGTGGATCGCTCCGTTTACATGGGGCCGGATGATTATCCACAGGATGTGGACGATTTTGCGACCCTGGTCATGTCCGACGACGGGGCCCATCGCGACGGTGTGGCCGGTGACGGCCTGTACGGCGCCCAGATCCTTCCCTACCCGGACGGTACAACCATCGAGTTCTATGTCGAAGCCCTCGATGCCGAGGGGCGAATCCGCACGTGGCCGCCGCCGAGCCTCGTGGATGGACAATGGCAGCAGGTGACCAACGCCCTGTATCGCGTGGACGCCGCGCTCGATCCGGATACGTATTGGCAGGTCGGGGGCCAGCCGCTGTACTACCTCATCATGACGGAGATGGAGCGGGGCCGGCTGGCCTATATCGGGACGCACAGCAGCCGGAGCGGACCGGATTCCCGGATGAACGGCACCTTCATCAGCATCGACGGCACGGGCGCCGAGTGCCGCTACCGCGCGGGGATTCGCAATCGCGGGCACGGCACGCGCAACGGACCGCCCAACAATTACCACGTCAATTTCCCGCACGATCGACCGTGGAAAGGCGTCGGTGCGGTCAACTTCAACTGCCGCTACACATACGCACAGGTCATGGGCAGCGCCATCTTCCACATGGCCGGTTTCGCCGCCCCCAATGCGACGGCCGCACAGGTGCGGATCAACGGCGCCGACCTGGCCTACTCCAGCAGTCTCATGTATGGCGCGTATGCACGCATCGAGACGTTCGACAACGAGTTTGCCGGCAAACACTTCCCCGGCGATCCCGATGGGAACCTCTATACGTGCTTCCGGAGCGACTCGGGTGGGGGAGAGGCCGAGCTGCGATATGAAGGTGACGATCCCAACGCGTATCGGGACCGCTACTTCAAGGGGAACCACGAGACGCGGGACGATTGGTCTGACCTGATCCGCCTCGTGGATGTGCTCAACAATGCCCCCGACGACACGTATCTGGAGGAGGTTCGTGAAGTCATCAACCTGCCAAAGTGGCTGCGCTATATCGCGGTCGATTCGATCCTGTTGAACTACGAGACGGGACTGAACATGGGCATGGGGGACGACTACTTCATGTACCGCGGGGCGGAAGATCCTCGGTTTCTCCTGGTCCCGCACGATTTGGATACGATCCTGGACATCGGGAACACCCACGGCGACATCAATCAGAGCGTCTTTTCCATCGTAACGGGAGTGGGGAGCCGCAACGGCGTCGACGGGCTGAAGCGATTGTTCGATCATCCCGACATACCACCTCTCTATTACGGCCAACTGCTCGACTTGATCGACACGGTCTTTTCGCCGGAACGATTCGACCCATTCGTGGATCAGGTGTTGGGCGGCTGGGTGCCGGAGCAGACGCTCGCCGATATCAAGCAGTTCGTGGTGCGGCGCAATGCGGCTGTCCTTGACCAGATTCCGCAGCAGCTCACCGTCACCAGCGTCCTTCCGGTGATGGATGGCTATCCGCGTACGACCACCGAGGTCTATACGCTTTCCGGGACGGCAAACGCAGTCACGACGCGGTCCGTGCTTGCCAATGGGATTCCGGCTGCATGGTCGGCCCGGGAGGGGACCTGGCAGTCCGGGGGCGTGTTCGGGCCGGCCGAATCGCTGATCGGCACCGGTGCCGAGTGGAAGTATCTCGATGACGGCAGCGATCAGGGCACGGGTTGGTACCATCCCGGCTTCAACGACGGCGACTGGCTCAGCGGCAAGGCGGAACTCGGCTATGGAGATAACGACGAGACGACGACGGTCAATACCGGGCCTTCGGGCAACCGGTATGTCACGACGTACTTTCGCAAGTCATTCACGGCGACCAACGTCTCGCAGTATCTCATGCTGCGTCTTCGCCTGTTGCGCGACGACGGGGCGATCATCTATCTCAACGGCGTGGAGATTTGCCGGAGCAATATGCCGGAAAGGCCCGTGGACTATTCGACTCTTGCCCTCGTCAACCAGAGCGGTCAGGAGGAGAGGACGTTCGTTGAGTACGAGCTGCCTCCGGGACTGTTGCAGGAAGGCGTGAATGTATTGGCCGTTGAGATTCATCAGGCGTCTGTCAGCAGCGCCGATATCAGTTTCGATTTGGCGCTCGAGGCCGTGCGGGCAGGTGAGGGCGAAGGGACGCTCCTCCCGGGGATTAACCGGATCGTGGTCCAGGCGTTCGACAGCCGCGACGGGGCCGGCAGTATGGTGGAGGAAGGCTACATCGACCTCTGGTATGATGACGGAAACGCCTCTGTGATCTCGGGCGCCCTTACCGCCGATACGGTCTTGGCGGCGGCCGCGGGGCCATGGTACGTGATGGATGATCTGACCGTATCGCCGGGCGTGACGCTGCGCATTGAACCCGGCACGACGCTGTTCTTTGATCCCGATGCCAGCCTGATCGTCGAAGGCCGGTTGATTGCGGAAGGAACCGCGTATCGGCGCATCCGGTTCACGAGAGTCCCCGGCTTCTTCAACTGGGCGGGCTTGCAGTTTGTCGATGCGCAAGAGGAAAGCCGCCTGGCCTACGTCGATATGGAGTACTGCGATTCCGGCTCCTGCGCCGTCCGTGCGGACCATGCGAACGTGTACATGGACCATGTCACCTGGGGCAATCACGCGAAACAGATCCTGAACCTTGATGACTCGTCGATTGTCCTGAAGAACTCGGTTCTTCCCGGCATCCAGGGCGACGAGCTGATTCAGTGTTGGGGCGTCCCGTCGGATGGGTACGCGCTCTTTGAGGGCAACCGGTTCGGGAGCACGACCGGCGACAATGACATCATCGACCTGGCGGGCGGCCAGCGGCCCGGCCCCATCGCGCGTTTTATCAACAACACGTTCACCGGGGCCGGCGGCGACTGCATCGACCTGAACGGCGCCGATGCGCACGTGGAAGGCAACATCTTCATGTACGTGCACACCGATGGGCTCGGGCAAGGCCAATCGCACGCGGTTAGCACGGGAGTGGAGGATGGCCATTCTTCAGAATTGACGGTCGTGAGAAACCTGTTCTACGACGTCGATCACGCTCTTCAGTCCACGGATGGCGGTTTCATCACCGCCGTCAACAACACGATCGTCGGCGCCACCCATGCAGCCTTGAGTGTGTATGACCCGACAAGTGGCCAGGAAGAGGCCAGAGGATTCTACGGGGACGGGAACATCTTCTATGATGTGGCCTATGCGTTCGAGAATCCCGATTGGACGGGCCATCCGACCGCGATCACGATGAACCGTTCGATCTTCCCGACCGTCGCGGGCGACCCCGTGGTCTGGACGGGCATCGGCAATATGGAAGACGTGGACCCGCAACTATCGAACGCCGTCAATGTCACGGACCCGCGGCGCGACATGAAGCTGCAGCCCACGTCGCCGGCGATCGGAGCCGGGCCTAACGGTCGGGACATGGGCGGGATCGTGCCACCCGGGGCCTCAATCTCGGGTGAGCCGTTCTCGGTGACATGGAGGACTGACGCCACATTGACCGTGGGCGGGCCAGACCTTCACGGCTACAAGTATCGCGTCAACAACGGTTCATGGAGCGCTGAGGTGTCTCGGCCGGATGCGGATTTGCCTGGCGATCCGAAACCGCTGCCGCCCATTGAGCTGGACCGTTTGCAGGACGGACGATCCTACACCGTGTCGGTGATCGGCAAGGATTCCGCCGGGATCTGGCAGAGCGAAGACAGTCCCACCGTGTCGCGCAGGTGGACGGTGGACACCTCCCATCGGCGTCTCGTCATCAACGAAATCCTCGCGGTCAATCAATCGGCTTTCGATCACGCAGGGACTTTCCCGGACGCGGTCGAGTTGTACTACGATGGTCCGACGGCGATGAGCCTGGCGGGAATGAGCCTGAGCGACGATCCGCAAGAGCCGGCGAAGTTCGTCTTTGCCGCGGGTGCAAGGATAAACCCCGGCGAGTATCTGATCCTGTTTGCCGATGCCCAGACGGCCCTCCCAGGACTGCACCTGGGATTCGGCCTCAACGCCGGGGGCGACGCCGTTCATCTCTATGATGCAGCCGGTGCGCTCGTCGATTCCGCTGAGTTCGGCGCGCAATTGCCCGATCTGTCCGTCGGTCGCGTGGGGAATTCCGGCCGATGGCATCTGACGGTCCCGACCCTGGGCGAGGCGAATGTTTCGCATCCTCTCGGCGATCCCCGGACGGTCCGGATCAATGAATGGCTTGCCAGCGAGGCGGTGCTCTTCACCGCCGATTTCGTCGAGCTCTACAATCCGCATCCATTGCCGGTGGATCTCGGCGGCTTCTACATCACGGACACGCCCCAGACCGAGCCCGACAGGCATCGGCTCGGCCCGTTGAACTTTATCCCGGCCGACGGCTATCTCGTCCTGGCGGCCGACGACAAGATCGATCCCGGCCACCTCGGCTTCAAGCTCTCTTCCGGCGGCGAGATGATCGCTCTCTTCGATGCCGCGTTCAACGAGATCGACAAGGTTCTCTTTGGCCCACAGACCACGGACGTTTCGCAGGGCCGGTCTCCGAACGGTTCCGTTCGATTCGGCTATTTCCTTCTACCGACGCCGGGTCTGGAAAACACGGAGCTGCCGGAAGTGAATGTCACCGTCGTCAGTCTGGTCACAGAGGATGCCGCCAAGCGCGCGATCGTCCCGACTTTCCCCGGTCAGGTTCCCGACGACTGGAAGTCCGCACCTTCATTCGATGATTCCGGATGGCTGAGCACCTCCGGCTCGCCGGGCGGCGTGGGATATGAACGCAGCTCAGGCTACGGACACCTGATTAGTCTGGACGTACAGGCGCAGATGTACGGACAACAAACAACTTGCTACGTTCGCATCCCGTTCGAGGTCCAGGCCGGTCTGCCTCTCCGACTGAGCGAGTTGTATCTGAGCGTTCGGTACGATGACGGCTTTGTCGCCTGGCTCAATGGCGTCGAGGTAGCGCGAGCCAACGCGGATGACCCCCTGCAGTGGGATTCGTCCGCCAGCGGCAGCCACGAGGCGGGCCGGCAGGCGTTCGATGCGACCCTCGATCTTTCCAGCCGTATCGATCTGCTGCGTGCGGGGACGAATCTGCTGGCGCTCCAAGGACTCAACGTATCCCCGACGAGCGGCGATTTCCTCATTTCAGCTTTCCTCGAAGGCGGAACCGTGCAAGTAGCCGGCGGCGAGTACCCGTACCTCCAAGAGCTGTACCTGCTCGACGCGCTGCGCGTGACGGAGCTGATGTACCACGCGCCGCAGGGCGATGCGCAGGACTACATCGAGCTGCAAAACATTGGCGGCGAGCCGCTCGATCTGACGGGACTTCGCTTCACGGCCGGCGTGGATTTCACCTTCCCGTCCATGGTCCTGGCCCCCGGCGAATGCACCGTCGTGGTGAGCGACGCCGCGGCGTTCCAGTCCGGCTATGGGACCGATATCAACATCGCCGGCGCGTACGCCGGCCGTCTGGGCAACAACGGCGAAGACATCGTGCTCCAACTGGCGGCGCCACTGGAGGCGGCGATCATGCGCTTCCGGTACTCGGACACGTGGTATCCGGCCACGGACGGCGGCGGCGAGTCCCTGGTGATCGAAGATCCCACCGCCGCGGTCGCGACCTGGGACGAGCCCGAAAGCTGGCGTCCTTCCGAGCCCACTCCCGGCAAGCCATAAACGCGAATCGGCTCGCGCAGCGTTCTCAGTTCCTGGCGTACATCGTAGGCCGGGTCGTGCTGCGATCGTCCGTGTCCAGCTTCGGACAGGATTCCAGCGCGGCTACAATGGTCTGGGCATCCGACGCGGTCACGTGAAGGATCTCGCCGCCACGTTGCTCGAATCGCGCGGCGAAACTCTCCCAATCCCGTTTGTACTTCTTGCAGGCTTTCCGCCTGGCTCCTTCTGCCGCATCCAGCATCTCCAGCGCGTCGGGATTCCAGTACTTGATGAGGAGGTTGCGGTCCGCCAGCATGAAATCGACGCTCACAAGCTCGCTATCGATTCTCAGTATGCGATTGATCGCCGGCGCATCGATGCCCCTCGCCCGCAAGTGCTGACGGATGATGTCCATGCCGTCCGCCTTTCGAAGCCTGTCGCGCGGGACTGAGCGCGTGTGCCGAGTCAGCCGCGTGCTTGAGCCGGTGTCGCGTCGGTTCCCCTGTGCGACGCGACTGTCTGCACCGCGAGGGCCGCGGCGCACAGTCTGTGTCACCGCGTACACGACGGGGTGCGCGGGGTGCGCATACGGCGCGGACACGTGATAATAGTCCTGGATCAGGCCCGAATGGTCATAGTTCAGGGCGTAGGGTGTGTACCGCACGCCTTCGAAGACCAGTCCCGAGCTGTGATAGCCGAACTTGTACATCGAGTAGTCGAGCCGACCCGGGACCAAGCCGGAATGGTCGTAGCTCAGCGCGTAAGGGGAATAGTGGACGCGGTAACGCGGCGGAACGTGGTGATAGTACCAAGCTTGGGCGATTCCCGGCGTCAAGGCCAGCAGGACCAGCCATAGCGAAATCCGTTTCATAAGGGGCTCCTTTCCTCAGGAAGATCAACTCCTTCACTCCGGCGTCATCCCCCTCCTCCCAAGGACAGAGAACCCTCCTCCTATGCAGTCGATGGTCTAAACGTCGTGCGACTCCTCCTTTCTTCCCTCGACATTACCCTAAACCTCCTATTTTGCCAGGCAGCCATACATGGCGTCACCTTGGCTCTTATCTAAATACTTATCGGTCCTGTGGCAAGAATTCTGTAGGTATTTTGCTGAATCTCCTCGCGTTTCATTTGTTTCCATCACGTGTGTTCTGCAACCTCCGTGCGTGCGGCTATCAGTCGGCCCTTTGTGGACATTTTCATTATTGGACCTATGCTACTGAATACGATCGCCTGCCGGCTTCGTTCGGTTGCGTCGTGTGCCTATCGAAGCTCCGCGCTGAGGCGGATCGCCTTGTCCTTCGTCGTTCTGACTTGGACAGTTCGATCCTGGTAGCGCACCGTGCACGGCTGATCCTTCAGGCTCGTGATCGTCGCCTCGGTCAGCCTGCCGTGGCTCCATGCGATGTCCACCTGGAATCCGCCGCGGGCGCGGAGCCCTTTGACGTGGCCGGATGGCCAGGCGCTCGGCAGGGCCGGCAGAAGATGAATCTCGCCCGCGTGGCTCTGGAGGAGCATCTCGGCGATGCCGGCGGTGCCGCCGAAGTTCCCGTCGATCTGGAAGGGCGGGTGCGTGTCGAAGAGATTCGGCAGCGTCGATTTGGCTAACAGTGCGACGACGTTTTCGTGGGCCTTCCCAGCTTCCCGCAGGCGCGCCCAGAAATTGATGATCCAGGCCCGGCTCCATCCGGTGTGTCCGCCGCCGTTGGCGAGCCTGTATTCGAGTGACTTGCGAGCTGCCGCAGCCAGTTCGGGTGTGCCGGTCACGGAAATCTGATTGCCGGGGTGCAGCGCGAACAGATGCGATACGTGCCTGTGTCCGGGCTCCGGCTCCTCGAATTCGTCGTTCCATTCGAGCAGGCGGCCGTCGGAGCCGATTTTCGGTCCGGCCAATCTCGCGCGAGCCGCCGCGATCTCCTGCACGAAGCTGTCGTTGATCCCGAGGATAGCTGCGGCGTCGAGGCAGCTCGTGAAGAGATCGTGGATGACCTGCTGGTCCATGGCCGGGCCCATCGTCATGTTGGCCGTCTTGCCGTCGGGCGTGCGGAAGCGGTTCTCGGGCGAGATGGAAGGGCCGCTGACCAACTCGCCCGTGCGCGGATGGACCACGAGCCAGTCGAGAAAGAACTCGGCCGCTTCCTTCATGGCGGGATAGGCCCGTGTGGCCAGGAAGTCCCGGTCCTGTGTGAAGGCGTAATGCTCCCAGAGATGCCGGCACGACCACGCCGCGCCCAGCGGCCACATGCCGTAGCCGACGGCCCCGATCGGGCTGGTCCACCACCATGCGTCGGTCGTGTGGTGCGCGACGAAACCGCGACAGCCGTACACATCCCGTGCCGTCTTGCGGCCTTGCGGGCGCAGATTGTCGATCAGGTCGAAGAACGGCTCGTGACACTCGGCCAGATTGCAGACCTCGGCGGGCCAATAGTTCATCTGGATGTTGATGTTGATGTGATAGTCGGAATTCCACGGCGCCTTGATGTGCTCGCACCAGATGCCTTGGAGGTTCGCGGGCATGCATCCCGGGCGCGAGCTGCCGATCAGCAGGTATCGGCCGAACTGGAAATACAGTGCGGCCAGGTCCGGATCATCCGCGCCGTCTTTGACGGCGCGCAGCCGTTCATCCGTCGGGACGTCGCTCTTGTCGGGCCCGAGCCTCAACTCGACTCGCCTGAAGAGACGGCGATGCTCAGCGATATGGTCCTGTCGAAGCTCCCTGAAGTCCTTCCCGGCGGCGGCCGCCAACTGCTGTTCGCAGACGGTCCCGGGGTCTTCGCCTCGATAGTTGCCTGTCGCCACCAGCAGGAGTGTGACGGCATTCGCCTTCTGCACGCGCAGTCCGCCGTCGGACGCAGTAAGCTCGCCGCCCTCCGGGACGATCTGAAGGTGCGACTCGAAAGCGACGCCTTCATGCCCGTCGTCCTGCTTCGCCAGGCCCTTCATGATGATCTTGTCCGGCGATGCGAGTTCGACGGAAGCATCCGACGGCCGCGAGAGCTTTGCGATAAAGCCAACCATCCCGGGCTTGTCGCATGAAATCCTCACGACGATGCACTGGTCGATGGGGCTCGAAAGTACTTCCCGCGTGAACGTGGCCCCGTTCTGTTGATAGCGAACAGAGGCGATTGCTGTATCGAGGTTCAATTCCCGGCGGTACTCTGTGACATTGCCCGTCGCATCGAACTGAAGGTGGAGGTCTCCGAGCGTCTGGTAGCTGCGGATCCATCGCGGGCCGAAGAATTCCTTCTGCACGAGATCCTGCGCCTCGGCGTACTTGCCTTCGAAGAGCATCCGCCGGACGGCGGGCAGGTGCTTGTACGCGCCGACCCTATCCCGATCAATGGGATGGCCCGCCCAGATGGTGTCCTCGTTGAGTTGAATGCGCTCGGTGTCGGCGCCCCCGAAGACCATGGCGCCGAGCCGGCCGTTGCCGACGGGCAAGGCTTCGGTCCATTCCTTCGCGGGCTGCCGGTACCACAGCTTAAGCTGCGTCCAGTCGTCGCCCTCGGCTGCGCCGCCGACAACCGTCGCCAACAAGACGGCGCCGGTCACGATTCGATTCAACTGGTGATGTTTCATCAGGTTTCCTTCCTTCGATCCCTTCTCATTCCAACGGCAGGAGAGTGTACGCTTTGCCGGATTCGGTCTGGAACAGGACGACGTTTCTCGCCGATCGCGAGACGCGCACATCTTGCCCATCCGCCTCAACACGACTGGCGGCGGGAGTGCGGACCTTGCATTCGTTGCCGAGTTTGGAGCGGATTGCCGCCTGGGCAAGTCGCCCGTCTTTCCAGGCAATATCAAGCTCGAAGCCGCCTCGCGCGCACAGGCCCTTGATGCAGCCGTCCGGCCATGCATCCGGCAGAGCGGGCAGCAGGTGAATCTCGCCCTCGTGACTCTGGACGAGCATCTCCGCGAGGCCGGCGGCGCCGCCGAAGTTTCCGTCGATCTGGAACGGCGGGTGGGCGTCGAACATATTTGGATACATTCGCTGCGGCGTCAGCAGGCTGCTGAGCATTTTGTACGCATGGTTGCCGTCCTGGAAGCGCGCCCAGAAGTTCACCTTCCAGGCCATCGACCAGCCGGTGCCGCCGTCGCCGCGGAACTCCAGCGACTGGCGGGCCGCCGCGAAGAGGGCGGGTGTCCCGCGACGCGTGATCTCCTTGCCCGGATGGAGGCCGAACAGGTGCGAGACGTGCCGGTGCTGGTTCTTCGGATCGTCCTTGTCTTCGAGCCATTCCTGAAGCTGGCCGTACCGGCCGATCTGGTTCGGTGCGATTCGAGGCATCAACTCGCGGAGTGTCTCCCTGAAATCATCGTCCACATCGAGGACCTCCGAGGCCTCGATGCAGTTGCCGAAGAGATCGCGAATGATCTGGTGGTCCATCGTCGGCCCGGCCACGAGGCCGCCGTTCTCCGGCGAGTTCGACGGCGTGCTGATCAGCCAGCCGGTCTTCGGGTCTTCGATCAGGAAGTCCACGAAGAACAGCGCTGCCTCGCGCATCAACGGGTACGCGCGCTGCCTGAGGAACGTCTCGTCGCCGGTGAACAGGTAATGCTCCCAGAAGTCCTGGCACAGCCACGCGCCGCCGGTCGGCCAGATGCCGTGGTTCGAGTGGTTGATGGGGGCCGTGCCGCGCCAGATGTCCGTGTTGTGGTGGAGGACCCAGCCCCGGCAGTTGTAGTGGACCCTGGCCGTGTTGCGCCCGGACTCGGCCACGTCTTCGAGCATGGCGAAGAGGGGCTCGTGACATTCCGACAGGTTCGTGACCTCGGCGGGCCAGTAGTTCATCTCCGTGTTGATGTTGGTCGTCCACTTGCTGTCCCACGGCGGGTTGAGATTGTCGTTCCAGATCCCCTGGAGATTCGCCGGTTGCCCTCCCGGCCGCGAGCTGGCGATCAGCAGGTAACGGCCGTACTGGAAGTACAACTCCACCAGCTGCGGATCGTCGCTCTCGGCGAATTCCCGAATCCGCCGGTCGGTGGGTAATTGCGCCCGGTCCGTTGTCCCGAGATCCAGCGTCACGCGGCGAAAGAGCTCCTGATAGTCGGCAATGTGCCGTTGTCGCAACTGCTCGCAGCTCTTGTCGGAAATCGCCTGCAGGGCCGTGGCGCAGGCTTGCGCGGGATTGCCGCTGACGTCCTTGTAGTTCTTGTAGTTCGTCGCCGCCACCAGGAGCAGCGTGGCGCTGTCGGCGTTCCTGACCGTGACGCTCTTCTCTTCCGCAAGCAGTTCCCCGCCCTGGTGCTTCACACATACGCGCGCCTCGAACCGCAGCACGCTCGGCATTTCTTCATTCGGCAGTTTGTTGACGTATCCCGTCACCCGACCCTGCAGTACGAGAGTGTCGCGTCCGGACACGGATACCTGGTTCTCTTTGTGCGGACTGGCGAGCTGGGCCGTGAACGTGAGTTTCCCTGGCGTGTCCGATGCCAGGTGGATCACGATAACCTGATCCGGGAAGCTGGAGAAGACCTCGCGCGTGAAGGTCACGCCGCCCGAACGATACTGCACCCGAGCGACGGCTCGATCGATATCGAGCTGGCGCCGGTATTCGCTCGCTTCCTCGTGCCCCGGAAAGTCGAGATACAAGTCGCCGAACGGCTGATACTTCTCCTGGCGCAGCGGATCGCTCATAATCTTTTGCATGGCCAGTTCTTCAGCCTCGCGTTGCTTTCCCTCGAAGAGCAACCGCCGCACAGTGGGCAGATATTCGGCCGCCCCTTCATGGGCGTAGTCATGCGGCCTGCCCGTCCAGAGCGTGTCCTCATTGAATTGCAGCCGCTCGCGCGACGTCCCGCCGAAGATCATGGCCCCGAGCCTGCCGTTGCCCACCGGCAACGCCTGCGTCCATTCCTTCGCCGGCTCGGTGTACCAGAGCTTCAGGTCCGACCCGCTCGCGCAGGTCACACACATCGATAGCGCGAATGCCGCGCACAGGAATCGTCGAATCAGCTTCATCATCTTGGTCTCTTGCACCTCCAGTTGGTGTTGTGTTTGTTTATCGTACGCCGGCAGCATCCTGCTCCTGGAAGACGCGCCGGTTCTTCACGTCGAAAAATGTTCTGTCTCCCAATGGGACCCGGTTGGGCGGAATCCCGATCAGCCTCAATGGATTGTAGAAGCACATGCGGATCAGCTCGCCCGGGCTGACAATGCCGAGTGAAGCGAGGTGATTCGCGCAGGTGAGAATCGTCGCGGACGACCCGGCCATGTAGCCGGTAGCGGGATTGTACAGCTTTCCGTTGGCTTCCAGGCGGACTTTCGCTCCCATGGAGTCGTACTCGCCGGGCGCCAATCCCGCCAACGGCGAGGCGTCACTCACGACGATACAGCGCTCGGGACTCTTGGCCCGAATGATGGTCTTGAGCAAGGCGGCGGGCAGATGGTGTCCGTCGGCGATGATCATGGCCGACAGACCGTCGTTCGCCAGTCCCGCCCAGATGGGATTCTGATGTCTCGGCAGCAGGGCGGGCGCGCCGTTGCCGAGGTGGGTAAGGGCCTTCGCCCCCACGGCGACCAGTCTCTCCAGGTCCCGCTCGTCGGCCATATGATGTCCGAGCGAGACGGTGATGCCATGACTCGTCGCGCAGCGGGCCAACTCGTCGGCGCCGTCCTGGTCGGCCGCGAGGGTGAGGAGTCTGACCTTGCCTTCCGCCAGGGCGATGAGTTTCTCCAGGTAAGTGACATCGGGCTTCCGGATCCACTCGGCGTCGTGCGCGCCGCGGGCGCCTTCCCGGGGTGAGAGGAAGGGCCCTTCCAAATGGATGCCGGGCACGCGCTCTTGAAACTCCCGTCCGGCAATAACCTTGGCGATCACGGGCAGGTTGCGCTCGTAGACGCCGGCGGGGCTCGTGATCAGCGTCGGCAGAAAGGCCGTGGTTCCCGCGTCCAGCATATCTCGACAGGCTTGTGCGAAAGCCGTTTCCGTCAGATCCGCGCCGGAGAAGTCGACTCCGTGGAAGCCGTTCACCTGAAGATCGACGAGGCCCGGAATCCTCATCACTTCGGTTTGTTGTCCGTGGTCTGCTTCTTCCACGGGGTACACGTCCTTTTGCCCCATGCTCGATGCCTTTCTATTGCCGGTCATCATAACCGCTCTTTCATTTCGCGTCAAATGAGGTCCGTTCTCCTGCTGTAGGGCATTCCCCATCACGGCCGGTAGATGCCCGAGACCGTTGGCTGTAGAAGAGAGGGGCTTTGATTGAGCGGACCTTGTGACTATAATGGGGAATGACATGATGGCGGTCGGCCGGCAGCGGGTCTGTAGCCGGCCTCCTCGGAGATGAGAGCAGGTGGGTCTACAGAACGTGGCTTTGCATCCGGTAAGCGTTTGGGTACGTGCCGTGGCGGATGTTGACAGTCGGTTCAACCGCGCGCTTCTGGCCGTCTGCGCGGGCAGCGAATCCCTGCGCCGGGAAGCGGCGCGGATGTGCACCCAGACGCTGGAGGCCTTCGGTCGAGCGTACGGTACCGATCGAGATGTCCTTGTGATTCGCGCCGCCGGCCGCGTCAACATCCTCGGCACCCATATCGACCACCGCGGCGGCTCGGTCAATCCCGTGGCGATTCATCATCTGTGGCTGGTCGTCTCCCCGCGCGAGGACGATCTCGTGGCTGCAAAGAACGTCGAGTCGGAGTACTTTCCGGACGAGCGGTTCCGAATCGGCGAATGCCTGCCCGCCGGGACGAAGATCACGGATTGGGACGCCTGGTGCCTCGCGGAATTCGAGAAGCGAAAGGGCGATCGCTCGATCACGTGGTCGAACTACATCCGTGCGGCAGTCCTGTACCTGCAGCACGTTCACGCGGACGACAGCGGCTTCTTTCATCCGCGTCTGTGCGGCATGGACATGGTGTTCTGTGGCGATATCCCCCGGGCCGTCGGATTGAGCTCGTCTTCCGCCGTCGTGGTTGCCACGGCCGAGGCGGTTATCCGCTTGAATTCCCTGGACGTCAATCGCACCGACATGGTCCGGCATTGTGGCTATGCGGAATGGTACGTCGGCACGCGGGGAGGCAGCGCCGACCACGCCGCCATTATCTTCGCCCAGCCGGATGCCATCGGCCATGTGAGCGGCTTTGCCGCAAGCGTTGAGAGCATCCCTGTGCCCGAGGGCTATCGCCTGGTGCTGGCCAACAGCGGCATCGAGGCCAAGAAGCAAGCCGGGGCGCGCAGCGCGTTCAACAGTCGTGTGGCGGCCTACATCTTCGGCCTGATGCTGATCAAGAAGCGGTTCCCGCAGTACGCGGATAAACTCGAGCACCTCCGGGATGTCAATTCCGACACGCTCGGCGTCGGTGAAGGCGAGATCTATCGGATCCTTCGATCATTACCGGCGTGTGCGCACCGCGCGGAACTACTCAAACAACTCCTCGAGGATCGGGCCAAGATGCACCGCGTCTTTCGCAGCCACGACGAGCCCGCGGACGGCTATCCGATCCGCCAGGTGTGTCTCTACGGAATCGCGGAGTGCATCCGTGCAGACATGGTCCCGGCGCGCCTGAAGGCGGGTGACATGAAGCGCTTCGGCGAACTGATGAATCTGTCACACGACGGCGACCGCGTGACGCGACTGGTCGACGGTGTTCGTATGCCGACCGACAATACCTGCCCCGACGAGCGGATCGACGCCCTGATCGCCGACCTCGAATGCGGCGACCCTCAGCGTGTCGAGCGAGCCCGCCTCTGGCGGCAGGGGGGCGGCTACAGCGTCAGTCTGCCCGAGATCGACGCCCTGGTCGATATCGCCCTGGCCACGCCCGGCGTGACAGGTGCCGGATTGGTCGGCGCCGGCATGGGCGGCTGCATCGTGGCCGTCGTCGAATCGCAGCACACCGACGCCCTGATCGAGAACCTGGCCGAGCAATACTACCGCCCGCGCAACATCGGCGTCTCTACCGAGATCATCACCCCCGTCGGCGGTCTGACCACCTTCGATTTGTAGTAGTACTGCATACCAGAAATCGTGCGACTATAGATTGCTTCGCTTCGCTCGCAATGACATCCAATTGCTTGTCTCTGTCATTGCGAGGAGCGCAGCGACGAAGCAATCTCTATCCCGGATAGTCGCGGAACTTGCGAGATGCGGTAGTAGTTTGGCAATCGGTCGTGCTGTATCCTATTTTTCGGCAAGCAGCGCGGCGGCGGGCTCGTCGAGGAAGATGGCGCAGTTCGGGTGCTCTTGCAGGATCGAGGCGGGGCAGCCGGGTGTCACAGGGCCCTCCAACGCGTTCTTGACGGCCTCGGCTTTGCGCTCGTCCGGCACGGTGACGACGATCTGCCTGCTTTTCATGATCTGGCGAATGCTCATCGAGATCGCGCGCGAGGGGACTTTGTCCAACGTTGCGAACCAGCCCTCGCCGAGCTGTTGCTTTCGGCAGCGTCTGTCAAGCTGAACCACGAGGTAGGGCTCTTCCGTCTCGAAATCGGCCGGCGGGTCGTTGAAGGCCAGATGGCCGTTCTCGCCGATACCCACACAGGCGACGTCGATCGGATGGGCGCCGATGAGCCTTGCCAGCTTGCGGCACTCCCGGGCCGGGTCGCCGGCGTTGCCTTTGACGAAATGCACCTCCCGCAGGGGGGCGACCTTATCCACGAATCGCTCCTTGAGGTACTTCCTGAAACTGGCCGGGTGGTCGGGCCCGAGCCCAATATACTCGTCCAGGTGGAACATGATAACCTTTCGCCAGTCGATGTCCTCGGCGGCGACGAGGTGCTCGATCATCTCGAATTGACTGGCTCCCGTGGCCAGGATGATGTAGGCCAAGCCGTTTTCCTGTATGGCGTGCCTGATCGCCTCGGCCGCAACGGTGGCGGCAGCAACCCCCATCTCGTCTTTCGTCGCATGGACGGATATCTTCATCGTCGGTCTCCAACCTGAACCGGTTTTGCCGCATGATACGCCGCAAGAAGGGAGCCGTCAACTGTTGCGCGATTGCCTGCGGTGACGCCGCGCGGCATTGGACCGGAATTCCCTTGCGTTCGATGTGCACGGACGCCTATAAACTGTGCGGGGAGAGGCCGGCTCGAATATGGAGGTCTTGGTCGTAGTGCTTGGAGGTGAGTCATGAAGCACCTGCTTTGCGTTTGTGCAGTATCCCTTTGTTCGTGGGCCTCGGCCAGTGCGGCGGAGCAGGCCTCGGTGTTGTCCACGCTTGATGCCAGCCATCCGCGGCTGATGCTCAAGGACAAGGACCTCGGCCGGCTGAGGGCGTGCTATGCGGAAGACCCGGCCCTGCAGAAGTGCTGGCGCGATGTGAAAGAGGATGCCGACCGATGTCTGGAGAGGTCGCCGCTCGTGTACAAGAAGGTCGGGCCGCGGCTGCTCAGTGTGAGCCGGGATTGTCTGCGGCGGATCTACGCGCTGGCTTTGGCCCACCGCTGGACGGAGGAAGAGAAGTACGCGGCCCAGGCCAGGCAGAATCTGCTGGAGGTCTGCGCATTCCAGGACTGGAACCCGTCACACTTTCTCGATACGGCGGAGATGTCCCACGCGGTGGGCATTGGATACGACTGGCTCTATGATTATCTCGATGAGACGACGCGGGCGACGATCCGGGAGGCCCTCGTCGAAAAGGGTCTTAAGCCAGGATTGGAGATTTATGAGAAGGACGGCTGGTGGGCCCGGAGCGAGCATAACTGGAACCAGGTCTGCAACGGGGGCATGATCGTCGGCGCGCTGGCGATCGCGGGGACGGACCCGAGCTACGCCGAGCGGATTGTTCCCGCCGCCGTCAGGTCGCTGCCCCGCGCGCTCAAGAGCTACGGGCCCGACGGGGCCTGGGGCGAAGGGCCGGGCTATTGGAGTTACGCGACGCACTACACCGCCTATGGCTTGACGGCGCTGGAGACGGCGCTGGACAACACATTCGGCCTTCTCGAAATCGACGGCCTGTCCAAGGCAGGGTTCTTCCCGGTTTACACGGCGGGACCGACCGGTTTGTATCTGAATTTCGCCGACGTCGGCGAGCGAAGCGCTCGTCGGCCGATGTCCTGCATGTTCTGGCTGGCGCGCACGTTCCACAACCCACTGTTCGCGTGGTCCGAGCACGAGCAGATTGCCGAGCGATCCGCCAGTGCCGCGCATTTAGTCTGGTACTCGTCTCGTCCGCCGGCCCGGGCGGCCCGCCGGCAGCTCGATTACTATTTTAAGGGGGCCGTCGAGGTGGCCACGATGCGCAGCGCCTGGGACGATCCGGAGGCACTGTTCGCCGGGATCAAGGCGGGGTACAACCAGGTCAATCACGGCCACCTCGATCTGGGCAACTTCGAGCTCGACGCCCTCGGCGTTCGTTGGGTTCGCGACCTCGGCGCGGAGAACTACAACCTGCCCGGCTATTGGGACGGCAAGCGGGGCGGCCAACGATGGTCGTATTACCGGCTGAACTCCGCCAGTCACAACGTCCCGATGCTTGGCGGCAAGGACCAGGACCCGCTGGCAAAATCCCGTTTCACGAAAGCGGAAGTGAACGGTGCGCGACCGGCTGTCATGGTCGAATTGACCGAGGCTTATCAGGAATTCGCACGTTCCGTCTCGCGGGGCATGGCGATGGTCGAAGACCGGCGGGCCGTGCTCGTGCAGGATGAGTTCGATATCAAGACGCCGTGTGAGCTGACGTGGGGTGTCACGACCGATGCCGAGATCGGACTCAGGCATGAGACGGTCGCAGTGCTCAAGCTCAAGGGTAAAGAGTTAATGGCTCGGCTGTATTGTTCCGACCAGGCTCGGTTCACCGTGGAATCGGCGGAGCAGGAAGCGCCGCAGAGGACGAACAAGGGTGTCCGCCGGCTCGTGGTCAGACTGCCCCAGGCCTCGGACAACGTTCGTATTGCGGTCTTGCTGTCGCCCGTGTGGGCCGACGGCAAGGCGGTCGAGACGGTGGAGATCAAGCCCTTAGCGGATTGGTGATTCAAGGTTCCTTGATTGAGGTGCAGTATGCGGAGTGTGTTGAAGTGCTTTGTGGTGATCGCGGTGCTGCTGTCGTCTTGGCCTGTCCGGGCGGCGGTGGAGGAGCCGGAACTTTGCGTCGGCAACTATCAGACCGAAGAGCAGGGCAAGGAGCAGCTCGCGCGGTTTGCACGGACGTATTCGACTCGATCCGAGTGGCAGCAGCGGGCGCAGCGAATTCGCGAGGCGATCCTTCACGGCACCGAGCTGTCGCCGCTGCCGAAGAAGTGTCCTTTGAATCCGATCGTCCGCGATCGGCGGGAGTACGATGGATATAGCGTCGAGAACGTGGCGTTCGAGAGTTTGCCGGGCGTGTTTGTCACCGGTGCACTGTACCGGCCGACGAGCGGCGGCAGCCGATTCCCGGCCGTGCTGTGTCCGCACGGACACTGGGGCAGCGCCGATGATTACGGGCGGTTCCGACCCGACATGCAGAAGCGCTGCGCCACCTTCGCGCGGATGGGAGCGATTGTGTTTGCCTACGACATGGTTGGATACGGCGACTGGGCTCATGCCGGCTGGGAGCACCGCCGGCCCAAGGTGCTCAAGCTGCAGCTCTGGAACAGCATCCGGGCGGTCGATTTCCTCACGTCGCGAGACGACGTTGATGCGACGCGCATCGCGGTAACCGGCGCTTCCGGCGGGGGGACGCAGACGTTCCTGCTCACCGCCGTGGACGACCGCATCGCCGTGGCCATTCCGGTCGTGATGGTCTCGGCCCATTTCTTCGGCGGCTGCGTATGCGAAAGCGGCATGCCCATCCACAAGTGCAAGGGCCACGAGACCAACAACGTCGAGATCGCCGCTTCGGCGGCGCCGCGTCCGCTCATGCTCATCTCCGACGGCAAGGACTGGACCAAGAACACGCCGACCGTCGAGTATCCTTACATTCGCGATGTCTACGGATTGTACGATGCGGCCGACAAGGTCGAGTATCTGCACCTGCCCGAGGAGGGGCACGATTACGGCCGCTCGAAACGCATCGGCGCCTACAAGTTCCTCGCGAAGCACCTCGGCTTGTCCCTCGCCGATGTCATCGATGGCGCCGGCTGCATCAACGAGGACTCCGTGGTGATTGAGCCGAAAGACAAGCTCTACGTCTTCAACGCGGAGCATCCGCGGCCCGCGCACGCTATTGATGGGAGCGCTTCGGAGTTGCCCTGGGACTGATGAGCAGGGCGGACGCATTTGGAGGCATGCTTGCGTCGCGCGGGCTCGGTTATCCCCGGTCGGGGTTCTTCAGTTCTTCCGCTTTCGGGAGGTCTTTGAGCGAGTTCAATCCGAAAACTTCGAGGAACTTCTTCGTGGTGCCGTAGAGCATCGGCCGGCCGAGGACTTCGGCCCGGCCCACGATCTTGACGAGGCCCTTATACATGAGGCTTCGGACGACCTCGCCGACGGCTACGCCGCGGATCGCCTCGATGTCCGCCCGGATGATCGGCTGCTTGTAGGCGATGATGGCCAGCGTTTCCATCGCGGCCGGACTGAGCTTGCTGTCGCTGCGGGCGCGGAGCATCTTCTTGAGCCAGTGATTGTACGTGCTCAGCGTGAGCATCTGGCAGCCGCCTGCGATCTGCTCGATGCGAAACGCACTGTGGTTCGCTTGGTATTTGGCGTTCAGGTCCTTGATGCACGTACGGACCTGCTTGGCGCTCGTTTCCACAATATTCGCCAACCGGCTCTCGGTCAGCGGTTCATCCGTCGCGAAGAGAATCGCCTCAACGACGGATTCCACCGTGGGCGCCTCCTCCGGTTCGGCGGGCTCTTCCGTCATCGCACCGCGCTCATCTTCATCCGATGGTTCGTCTGCCTCGTCCACGGATTCGATGGGTTCCTGATCCGGCTCCTCTTCGCCTTCGGGCAAATCTTCCATGGTCTGCTCGACCGTCTGCAGATCCTCGTCGGGGCCCTCGGCCGGGTCTTCGTTCGTCGATCCGACTTCTTGTTCACCTTCCGGGAGACTGCCCCCGGCCTCCTGCAGATTCTCCGATGGGTCCTCTTCCTCGTCGACCGATTGGGCGAGCTCCTGAACCGGCTCGTCGTCGCCTTCGGACGGATTGACGACGGTCTGTTCGGCCTGCTGCAAATCCTCTTCGGGCCCGTCGGCCTGTTCAACGGTTATCTGATTCTCTTCGTTCAATTCTTCTCTATTTTCGTCCGTCATATCGTCTTCCACGTGAATGGGTCGGCGTCTTTTCTGCTGACCTTGACGGTCAACTTGGGAGCCAGTTTTCGAATCCGCCCGGCGACCTTCTTCAGGATGAACCGTTCCGAGACGGTATGGCTCAGGCAGATACAGGTCAGGCCGGCTTCCTGGGCCGCCAGGGCCTGATGGTGCTTCAATTCGCCCGTCAGGTACAAGTCGGCCCGCGCGGCGATGACCAGATTGAGGATCTCGCCGCAGGTGCCGGCACAGACGGCCGCCTTTCGCACGAGCCGTTTCTGATCGCCGACCAGTCCAACGGCCCTGGCTCCCGTCTGCTGTCTGACTCTGTCGATGATCCGGCTCAGTTGCATCGGCTCGGCCAGCGTGCCGATTCTACCCAATCCAAACCGGCCTTCATAATCGAAAAGCTTGTAGATGTCAAATGCCGGCTCTTCGTACGGATGGGCCTTGCGGATGGCATCGACGACGGCCTGGAGTTTCTCAGCCGGTACGAGTGTCTCGAATCGCACCTCCTGGACCCTTTCGAGCCGGCCCTTGCGGCCGACAGCCGGCTTCGCTCCTTCCAGCGGCTCGAACGTCCCGGTTCCCTCGGCCTGGAAACCGCAGTTGCGGTAATTGCCGATCCACCCCGCGCCGGCCTCGAAGACGGCGTTGGTTACGACCGCCAACGCATCGGCCGGCACAAAGACCACGAGCTTGTGGCTCTGCCGCGGCGAGTACTCCACGTAGTCGCCGAGCGGTTTGGGGTCCTGGATGCCGAGGATCTCCGCCAAGCCATCGTTGACGCCGCCGGCGACGGCGTCCAGGGCCGTATGGATGGAGAATACGGCGATGTCGGAGCGAATGAGCTCGTACACGGTCCCCGACCGGTCGTCGGTCCTGACCTTCTTGAGACCGTCCCAGATCACCGGGTGATAGCTCAGAATCAGGTCGGTCTTGAGCTTCTTCGCCTCGGCCACGACGGCTTGTGTCACGTCGATCGTCAGAAGGATATTCCTGATTTCGCGCTCGGGATCGCCGATGAGAAGACCGACGTTATCCCACCCCTGGGCCAGGCCGAGCGGCGCAATCTCTTCCACGATGCCGGCAATGTCTTTTACCTTCATTCCTGCTCGGGTTCGCCAAGCGCGGATTCATTGCGCTCGGGCGACCCCCTCCTGCACTGCTGTTCCATTATCTGTAGATAGCTCTCTCTGAGCTTGCGGGTCAAAGGCCCGACGCCGCCGTCGCCGACGACGTGCTTTTCCACACTGATGACCGGCAGCACCTCCATGATGACGTTGGTCAGGAAGACCTCGTCGGCTTCGAGCACGTTGGAGATGGTGAGGTCTTTTTCGATGAGCTCGATGGCCTGCTGCCCGGCCAATTCGCAGACCGTCTTGCGGGCAATGCCGGGAAGCACGGGCGTTCCCACGGGCGGTGTCTGGAGGATTGAATCCTTCACGAGGAATACGTTGCTGACACACCCTTCCGCCAGCCGGTTGTCTGTCGTGAACCACAGCGCCTCGGTAGCCCGCTTTCGGTGAGCCTCATTGAGGGCGAGCAGGCGCGGATAGTAGCTCGTGGTTTTGTGGCCGCAAGTCGGGTCCGTCGGATTCTGCCGGAACGGGCAGAGCGTCACCAGCACGCCCGCGCGGTAATATTCGGCCGGGTATGGGCGAAACTCCACCGCCGTGATCAGCAGTGTGGGTTTCCGCTGCTCTTCGGACCCGCTCAGCGGGCCGCTGGTCAGCGTCAGCCGCAGGCGCGCGTCGGCCAGTTCGTTGGCCTTCAGCACTTCGTACACGGCCTGCCGAAGCTGCTCCTTCTCGTACGTATGAGCGATCGAGAGGGCGGCGGTGCTGAGGAGGAGCCGATCCAGATGGTCATCCAGGCGAAAGACAATCCCGTTGCGGCTGCGCATGGTTTCGAAGAGTCCTGCTCCGTACAGCAAACCGCTATCGGTGGCAGAAACACCGGCTTTCTCGGCATCGACCACTTTGTCGTTCAAGAAGACTTTATTGGACATCGTCATCCGCCACGGTTATTGCAGCCGGATTAGCACGACGGCTGTGCCGTCTGGACGGCCCGGATGCCGGCCAGTAACGCTCTGGCCTTTGTCATCGTCTCATCCCACTCAGCCTGGGGGTCGGAGTCGGCCACGATCCCGCCTCCGGTCTGCACAAAGGCCCGACCGCCGCTGATGATAATCGTTCGGATGGCGATGTTCAAGCAAACAGTCCCGTCGATGCTGATGAAGCCGATGGAGCCCGTATAGACCCCGCGCGTTGTCGGTTCGAGCTCGTCGATGATCTCCATGGCACGGATCTTCGGAGCGCCGGTAATGGAGCCGCCGGGAAACATGGCCTTGAGGACATCCTCGAAAGTCACATCCTTCCGCAATTGGCCGCCGACGGTCGCCACGGCGTGAAAGACCGTGGGATAGGTCTCAATCGTTCGTTGCTGCATGACGTGGCGCGTGCCCGGCTTGCAGATTCTGGCCACGTCATTGCGCTCCAGATCGACGATCATGTTCAATTCCGCCCGCTCCTTCTCGCTGGTGAGCAGGTCGTCGAACCTCTCAGCGTTGATCTTCGCGGCATGGGGTTCGCAGGCACAGATGCGCGGGCGAGTCCCCTTGATGGGCTTGGTCTGGATCAGGCCGTTGCGTGCGGTGATGAACATTTCGGGTGAAGCGCTGACGATCTGAAAGCGGCCGGCGCCAATGTAAGCGGCGTAGCCGCTCGGGTTGTAGCGATTCTGCCAGTGAAATAGTTGAATGGGTTTGCCCTGGAAAGGTGATTCGAGGCGATGCGAGAAGTTCACTTGGTAGACCTCTCCATCATATATATAGCGCTTGATCCGTCCGACGGCTTGCAGGTAGTCATCCCGGCTCATATTCCCGCGAATCCCGGCGAGATCGATGTTCTCGATATTCCCCGGAGGCGGCTGGGCCGGCCGGATTCTCTCGGCTTGCTCCAGACAGCGCGCCAGGGCCGCGATCTTCTCCGCCGGCGTCTCGCGATCCTCCGGCAACTCCACCGCGACCAGCCAGAAGACATTCGAGCGGTGCTCGTAGGCAACCACGCGGTCGTAGAAACACAGTCGGACGTGGGGCATCGGGAGGTCGTCGACCGCCGTTTCGGGCAGTCGCTCGATGGCCCGCCCTAATTCATAACTGAAGTATCCGATCCATCCGCCGAGAAACATGCCCTGCGGTAACGATGAATTCCGCCCATCGAGTGCGGCCCCGCCGGCGAGGGTATATCGATCCAGGACGGTTTGCAGTCCCGAGAAGAAATCGCGCCCGCCCGACTCGAATTCGAAGATCTCTCGCGGCTCGGCGGCCCAGTAGCTGAATCCGTCAGCATCGGCCTTGGCCGGATTACCGCCGAGAATCGAGGGAGACGGCCGCGCCGAGAACGTTTCGGTCAGGGACGCAAGAGGTGTGTTCGAGCGAACTTTCCTGTGGTGGACCCGGCAGACCACGTGTCTTTCGTCCGCCGCCGCCTGTCCGCGCATCATGGTTGCTCCGTCGTTCCAAGCTCGTTCATGATCTGGACGCCGCACGAAGTGCCGATCCGTTCGGCCCCCGCGTCGAGCATGGCAATGGCCTGCCGGGCCGTCCGAATCCCGCCCGCGGCCTTGATCCGGCACTTCGGAGCCGTTTCCTTCATCAGTCTGACATCCTCGACCGTTGCTTCTCCGGCCGGATGCAGGCCCGTGCTGGTCTCGATGAAATCCGCGCCCACCTGCTGGGCGACCTGGCATGCGAAAACCTTCTGATCGTGCGTCAGCGCCGCCGATTCGATGATCACTTTCAACAGGACCGGCGGTTTCATGGTCCGGCACGCCTTAACGACCGCCAGCAGTTGTTGCAGCAGGTACCTCGTATCGGCCTCGATGATCGCGGCTAAATCGGCGACCATGTCGATCTCGTCGGCGCCGGCGTAGATGGCCTCTTCGGCCTGGGCCACCTTGATCCTGGTCGTATCGGCCCCGAGCGGCAGGCTCACGACCCCGCCGACCTGGACCGCCGTGGCGTGCAGTCGATCTGCAACCAGCGGAAGCCAACGGCCGTTGACGCACACCGTGTGAAAGCCATGCGAGATGGCTTCATCGCACAGCCGCAGGATCTCGGCCTGTGTCGCTTCGGCCTTCAGCAGCGTATGGTCGATGTGTTTTGCCAGATCCCCGCGATATGGGCTCTGTTCGTCCGCCGTCGTCTGCGGTTCCAATGCCATGGTCGAGAACTCCAGGATTCCACGGATGGTGCTCTTTTCGGCAAGGCAATCCTACCGGCCAGCTACAGGTCGTGCAAGCGGCAGCGCCCTGTCTCAGAGACTTTCGTCTGCCGCGGAGCAGATCTCTTCAGGAGTGTGTTTCTTCCGGAAGAATTCCACGGCGTCATCGACGCTCGCGAACACGGCGTTGGCGGTCTGTGTGACGAAGACGGAGGGATTTTGTTTGGCCGTCCAGATAACGTAGACCTCCTTGGCGGCCTCGTGGGCGTGCTGAAGCTCGCGCTCGACGCCGCTGGAGATGGCGGCCCGTCCGTCGGGCAGGGCCGGCACGAAACTCACAATCATGTCGGCTTGGTCGATGAGCAGGAAGTCGCGCGCGTAAATCTGGCTGTTGATATCATGCTCGATCTGGAGGACCTCCTCGACGCTCAGGCGAACCGGCTGCCCCAGAGCCATGACGTCGATGGAATCGAGCCGGTGCTCGCGGGCCTGCCGCGCCACGTGGGGAAGATGCGCCTCCTCTAAATCGCCGGGATCGAAGCAGGTGAAGAGCTGTTTCATCCGTCTGCGGAAGCGGTCAATCTCCTGGGTGACGGCCTCCAGCCTCGCCACGGCCGTCATCGGGAAACTGAGATAGACCTTCCGGACGCTCCGCTCAAATATGAGACGGTAGAAGGCTTCGGTCGTGTCCTCCTGGACACCGCGGGCGAGGCAGTAGAAGGGCACCTTATCATTGATGCCCTTGCAGAGCATCTCGGTGCCGATGATCTCCTCCTCGCGCCAGACGATCAGGTCCTTGAGGCTGTGCTCGACGGTGTGGTCTTCGAGCAATCGCAGGTGCATGGCGACGACGCCGTCGATGAGGCAGATGTACATATCGGCATCGAGCTGCCGCATCTGATCGAAGTCCACGGCTGGAAAGAGCCCGTGCCTCCACCGGAACGTGGCGTGCGTATTGACGATCAGATTCGCCGAATCATTCGCCTGGGCGATGATGTCCTTGAACACGCTGCGGCGCAGCGAATGGAGCCGCTTCAGGGAGATGTCGAGGATCTTTCCCGGCGGGACATCCGGCGCCTCCGCGTACATCATATCCCCGACGCTGCGAAGCGCGATGTCCTTGTCCTTCCCGCCGGCATGGCGGCAGACCTCCTCAAGATAGCTCTTCTTGTTGAGGCCAACCATTCCTGTGACGACAATGATCATATCGTGCGTAAGTGCGTTCGTCCGGTCACTTCGCCGCCGAAGCGTCCGCTTGCGGAGAGGGGTTGAAGTTCTTCAATCGTTGCTGTCGGTCGTATTCCCGCAGAGCCGCAATCAGTGCGTCCATGTCTCCATTCATGACCCTGTCCAGACTGTACAGTGACAGGCCGATTCGATGGTCGGTCACCCGGTTCTGAGGGAAGTTGTAGGTCCGGATTTTTTCGGACCGGTCGCCCGAGCCGATCATGGTTCGGCGTTGCGAATCGCGCTCGGCCCTGCGTTTGCTCTCGTGGTGTTCGTAGACCCGGCTGCGGAGGATGCGCCACGCCTTGGCGCGGTTCTTGTGCTGACTCTGCTCGTCCCGCATGTTGACCGTGATGCCCGTGGGGACATGCTCGAGCCGAATGGCGCTGCTGACCTTGTTGACGTTCTGTCCGCCCGGTCCGCCGGCCCGGCTCACATGCTCGACCACGTCGTCGGAATTGATCTGGATATCGACTTCCTGCGGCTCCGGCAGGACGGCGACCGTGGCGGCGGATGTATGGATTCGGCCCTGGGCCTCCGTCTCGGGGACGCGCTGGACGCGGTGGCCGCCGCCCTCATAGCCCAACTCGGCCCACACGCCCTCGCCTTTGATATTGAAAATCACTTCGCGAACGCCGCCCATATCCGCAGGGTTGAAGTCGAGCTGCTCGACCTTCCATCGCCGGCTATCGGCGTACCTCACGTACATGTCATAGAGGTCCCGTGCGAACAGGGCGGCCTCCTCGCCGCCCGTTCCGGCCCGAATCTCCATGATGACCGAGTCGATGTGCAGATCGTCGGCCATAATCAGCGTATCCTGTATCTCGGTCAGGAGCCGGTCCCGGGTCGCGGTGAGCTGCTCGATCTCTTCGGTGGCCAGAGCCTGAAAATCGGCGTCCGCGTCCGTGTCGTTGAGGATCTCTTGTGCGTCCGCAATTCCGGCCACGGCTTCCTTGTATTCGCGATATTTCGCGACGATGGGCCCGATTCGGCCCCGCTCCTTCGAGATCGCTATGAGTCTGGCGGGCTCTTTGGCGATGGCCGGATCGGAGATTTGCCGCTCGAGCTCCGCGTAGCGAGCGTCGATCTCATCGAGGACTACAGATAAATCGGTCTGTTTCTCTGCCATCGGTTCGGTACACTCTCAAGTCGATCGGAATGACCGCTCGCCGCGAGTCGTCGCGACGGGCCGTCCCGGCATAAGAAAAAGCCCCTGCTGTCCGTTGCCGCGGGAGCAGGAGCTTCCTGGTATCGTGACGTGCGCAGCTACTGCTGCTGTGGCTCTTCTTTGGCCTTCTTGATGTACGATTTGCCATATTTCTTCTGAAATCGCTCGATGCGACCGGCCGTATCGACGTACTTCTGCTTGCCCGTGTAAAAGGGGTGGCACATCGAGCAGATTTCCGCATGGATCGAATCAGCCGTGCTACGCGTCTCAAACGTGTTTCCGCAGCCGCAGTGGACCACGACTTTATCGTACTTCGGGTGTATCTTGTCCTTCATGATTGAACTCCCAAAACAGGCTACAAACATAATATTCTACTGCGAAATGCGTACGTTTCAATAGAATTTTTGCCAATCCCGGGCCTTTTGCAGGGTTGAATGGAACTTCTTGCCTGCGAAACCGCCGAAAGCTACAATACGTGCCTGAACCAATGTTCGTGCGTTTCATTTGGGAGTATACGAGATGGCCGAAGAGCAAGGAACTCAACGAATAATTGCCCAGCGGAGAGGGGGGGATTGGTTGTTTGGTCTGCTTTTGGCGTTTGGCATCTTCGCGCTGGTGCTGCCATCGGGTTGCCAGCCGTCGGCATCAAGCGGCAAGACGTCGGTGACGCAAGTGTCCGCGGACACAACCGGGCAAGCCGGCGCATCCAATCCGTCGACGAGCGGGGCGGCCAAACCTGGTGAAGTCCAGGTTACCATGCTCCTGCCGAAGATATCCGTTGAGAAGGCCGTCTACGATTTCGGGGACGTCGGTCCTGAGACCACCCAAACGGCGAAGTTTGCGTTCAAGAACACCGGTAAGGGGCCGCTGAGAATCAGCCAGGTGAAGACCTGCTGCGGCGTCAAGGCCCGGGGAGTCAAGAACGGGCAGGAGTACGCCCCTGGGAAAGGCGGCGTTCTGGAACTCGATTGCATCTTCGGTTCCTCTCCCGGGAACCTGAGGCGGACGGTCCACCTGTATACGAACGACCCCGATCAGAACGTCGTGGCCCTGGCACTCAAGGCCAAGATCGTCCGTCGAGTGGACTATAAGCCGCAGCGATTGCGTCTCTTCCTGAGGCAGGAGAATGGGGGATGCGGCGAGATCACACTGACCAGCCTGGATGGCCGGCCTTTCTCCATCACCGGTTTCAGATCGACGGCCAACGCACTGGCCGCAGAGATCGACCCCGCCGCCCAGGCGACCGAGTTCGTGCTGAAACCCAAGGCGGACATGGATAAGCTCAAACGGAATAAGAGAGGGCAGATCAGCATCCAACTGACGCATCCGGAGTGCAAGAACGTACGGATCCTGTACGATGTCGTGCCGGAGTTCACGATCAACCCGCCGCAGGTGATGTTGTTCAATCTGAAGGCCGAGCAGCCTGCCCAGCGCGATATATGGATCATCAGCAACTACCAGGATGCGTTTGAGATCGAGTCCACCAGCTCCCAGAAGGGGACGATCAAGGTTGTCAGCCAGGAGAAAGTTGGCAATCGTTACCAGTTGAAGGTCGAGGTCACTCCACCGGCCCAAGAAGGGGAACGTGCCGTCTTTTCCGACGTCCTCGAACTGAAGATCAAAGATGGGGAGATGTTGTCCATCCCCTTCCGGGGATTCTATTGAGGGCGTTGAATTGGACGCGTCAGATGCGAGCAGACCGGTCGGTGGCGTTCGTCGACCATTGGGCCGACGAGCGAGCGTAACGCTTGTGGCGGCCAGCATTTGCGTGCTGGCTATCGGTTTGTCCTGCCCCTCCGAGAAGGAAGGGGCATTGCCGAGGGCTCCGCAGGATGAGGGCGAGTTTGCCATCTTTGTCACCGGAAACGAGCTGAGCGCGCTAAGGCCCTGCGGCTGCTCGGGCGGTCAGCTTGGCGGCCTCGAGAAGCGTCCGGCGATCTTCGACCGCGTGCCCGCCTCGAACAGGCTTATCGTCGAAACGGGGGCCCTGGTCGGGGGGGACCGGGAGCAGGATCTCGTCAAGTTTCGCATCTTGTTCGAGGGACTGAGACTCCTCGGATACGATGTCGTCCATCTGACGGATCGAGACCTGGAGATTGCCTCGAATCTGGGCCTGTCGACAGGTTCGCAGCAGGGATTCGAGGCCATTGGCGTGGGCGAGGACGGCTGGTCTGGCGTATTCACGGAGCGTTTCGCCGTCCGGGGGCGGGATTTCATCGTCAATATTGCGGCCTGGGATCCCAACGTTGCCCCGGCACAGACCGCGACCGAGCTTTTCGGGGACACCGGCGGCATCCCGGCGGTGGACATCCTGCTTCTGCGACGTTGTGACGAGGGGCTTCTTGAGACTCTGGTCTCACAGGTTCCCGGGATTGACGGCGTCATCTGCCCCTCGGATTCCGACGAGCCGCGGCTTCTGAGCGATCCGGGGGCCAGGCCTCTGGTCTTCACGGTGGGCCGCTTCGGTCGCCATGTATGCCGGCTCGATGTCGCTGTCGGCCGGCAGGCCACCGAGCCGGTCTTGCAGTTTGAGGCGATTCCCGTCGCTGAAGGGCTTCCGGACGATCCGGCCCTCGTTCAACTCTACAGGCAATATCAGCAGTTGGTCAAGGACAGCCGCCTGCTGGAGGAATACCCGCGGATTCCTGTGGCGGAGGACCTTGCGTTCACCGGCTCAAAGACGTGCAAACGCTGCCATGAATATGAATACGACAAATGGAGCACCAAGGCCCACGCCAACGCCTTTGCCTCGCTGAAGGCGGTGGGTTCGGACTACGACCCGGAATGTGTCATCTGCCACGTAGTGGGCATGGAATACGACAGTGGATTCATCACGGAGGACAAGACGCCGCATTTGAAGGACGTTGGCTGTGAAAACTGTCATGGGCCGGGCTCGGAGCACGCGAGCACGTCCGGGCAGACGGCTACGACGCAGCCCCAAATGGCCTGTCTGGACTGCCATACCCCGGAAAAGAGCACCGGATACGCCGGACACGAGGCCGAGTATATGCAAAAAATCGTGCATTGGAGGGAACCCGCCGCCGTCGGCAATGTCAAACACTAAGGAAGGGGTGCCTTATGATACAGACATTGCGTATAACAGGTGTGGCGGTGGTCATCTTAGCGGGCGTCGTAATCGCCTCAATTGCCGGGCCTGCCTCGTTGCTTGGCTTCGGGGTCAAGGGCGACGCGCAGATGGAGAAGATCCTGAACGCGCCCAGTGCGGTCGACCGGTTCAAAGAGCAGCACGGCGACAAGCCCCAGAGCAATCAGGATACCACGCCGCCGCTGATCAGGCAGGCGGAGCTTCTCGCGAACATCATCAATCCGCCCGCAGCGCCTGTGGCGCATACGCCGACGAAGACCGGCACAGTGACTCCGCCACCGCCTCCACCGCCGAGGACCTCGGCCAAATTCAGCCTCGTGGGCACGAGCTATTCTCCTCATGCGAAGGAGTCGTTTGCGTACGTTCGTCTGGCGGACAACAGCTACATGTGGGTTCGGCCAGGCGAAACGGTCGGGCACCTTGTCGTCAAGGAAATCCGAAACGGCTCGATCCTGTACTCGGATGGCAGTCAGGATGCCGAAATGATGGTTGAGGCCGCGCCGGAGACGGCCAGCCTGCTTGAGGCCGGGACGGCTTCTACTCCTATCGTGTCCGAGCCTCGCGGGCCGTCCGCTATGAGGATCACGGGTCGTCCCGTGGAGGCAACCCCAACACCGGCCTCCACTCGGCCGGTCACTCGGGCCCCGTTGCCCTCGCCCCGCCTGACCGAGGAGGACCAGCAGGCTCTGGGCGACCTCGTGGAGCGCCTCAAGGAAATGGACACGGATCCCGCCGCCCGGGCGAAACTGATCGCCGAGCTGAAGTCCTCGCGGGTCAGCCCGGAGGAAGCCGAGAAGTTGGAGGGCATGGGCGAGGAGTTGAATGAGAATCAGGATGCCTTGCGGGATGCGCGACGCCGCGAGTTTCTCAGAAGGCTGAGCGCCCCCCGCCCGACGCGAGACGAATAGGTCCTGTAACGAAAGCATCGTGGGCCGCGACTCTGCGGCCGCAAGTTCCCGCCCACACAGGGGAATCATTCCCCACCCATTGAGCCATTCGCTCACGCATGGCGCGGATTATCAGACCGCAGAGGCGATCCGGCGGTTATCGGCACAGGAAATCGGGATTGGGGGCGGTACTGCGCGAGCGGGCGAACGTTCGCTTTCGCCAATCAATACTGAAAACACGGTTTTTTGTGGCCGGAGCGGGAACTTTTCACCCTCAAACCTGTCTGACTATGTAGATGGCGCCGCGTACCCGGTTGATCGCCGGCAGGGAATTGTTGTTTGCCGAGCGGTCCGGATGTGGTTGGCCATCGTTTCGTGTGCCGAATCAGGTTGTGCTTGAAGTAACGCGGAGTAGGGTGACTTGGAGTAACGAACGATGACGGAATGGCATGTCTTCCGAAGGGAGTGTGGTGCCGACAGACCAGCTTGCCGGCGCTCGTTCGATCGAGCTTGTGCAACGAGAAAGCCGCGGGCCAACGCGTGTGTTCGTGCCATCGGCGTGACGCTCCTGGCAGTTCTGGTTCTGTGCGGCGGACCACTATTTGCCCTCGACCAGAGCACCTCGTCAGGGACCGCACGTCACGAGTTCATTCCCCTGGAGCAGATTTCGCCGGGGAGGGCCCGCCAGTTGTTGACGCGGCTCGGTATTGGGACGGCCTCCCAACTGCCCGGCACGAAAGCGCTGCTGGTCACCGCCGAACCGAGCGAGTTGCAGAAGGCGATTGCCATTCTGGATCTCGTGGATACCCGCACCGAATTTGACATCAAGGAACTCGGACCCGCCCCGGCGGCCGGGGCACTGCCCTCCAACGAGCAGATTGCCCAGGCCGTGGGCGGTATATCCATAGGGACGTTCACACAGCCCCCCAGAGACAGGACGAAGATGAGAGCGATTGTCGACGTTCACAAGGGCTCCCTTGTGGCCATCGCTCCCATCTTCCAGCTTGAGGACATCCGGGTCGCCGTAGAGTTGGGCCCGGATGTCCTTCGGCAGCGTAAGGCGCTGGGCGGGGCCGTGAACGAGGGCGGGATTGCCGAGACGATCCAGGCGACGGCGCTGGCCGACCGCATTTCCGAGGGGCCGGTCGGGGAGACAGAGAAGATACGCTCCGATGGGTCGCAGAGCAGTCAAGAGAAATTCGTGCTGCCGAAGGAGATGCAGCAGAAGATCGACGAGATGCGTCGGCGTGCGGCCGAACTCCGGGCGGAGCGTCTGTCCGCATCGCAGCCCGACGTACGGCCCGCATCGGTTTCAGACGTTGACGGTCAGCAGGTAAGCAGCGATCTGTCTCTGGGGCAGTCCGATGAACGGGCGGCCGAGCCGCCGCTGCCGGCCGATGCTGCACCGGTTACCGCAGAGCCGCAGGAAGACCTCCAGCCGGAGGAATCCCTGGAGCTTGTTGGCGAGGAGCCCGTTAGTCTTCAGCCGGGGCAGGTCGTCCCGACCGATCGGGCCCAGGAGCCGCCGCCTGCCGCCGAGCCAAAAGCCGTGGATGCGAACGACAGTGCCGCGATATTCGATCTGATGGAAGCAGCGAGGTCGTCCGCGTCCACCTACCGGCCCCCGGATTTCGCGAATGGGGACCGCAAGATCGATCTGATGCTGCCGGAGAGATTGCCGATCATCCAGCTCGTGGATCTGGTGGGCAAGTATCTGGGGCTGACCTACATCTACAATCCGGACGAGATCAAAGGCGAGGTGACGCTCAAGCTCAACGGAGACTTGAGGGGATCGATGAGCATCCGAGATCTGTATCTGCTGCTCGAATCGGTCTTGAAGTTCAACAACTTCGTGATGACGCGACACAAGGGCAACGTCGTGACCATCGTGCCTGCCGCAAAGGCCATGGAGGCCGATCCGACGCTGGTGGACCCGAACGCACCGAGCGTCGATGCCGGGGACATCATCATCACCCGCGTGTTCGATCTCGAGCACATCGACACGGACAGCGCCGACAATCTGCTGCAAAGCATGAGGCTCAGTGTCGGCACCGTGCCGGTTGCGGATCGGAGCATGTTGATTGTCACGGCGTACGCGCATCGCATGGAGCGTGTCGAGCGGCTGCTGCAATTGGTGGATCGCCCCGGCGAGCCACGGAAGTTCCGGTTCCGGCAGTTGCGATACACCATGGCCAAGACACTGACGGAGAAGGTCAAGGCGCTGGCGGAACAGCTTGAGAGCGTCACCGTGACCGTGGGCGAGCCGGAGACTTCGACATCGACGAGGAAGCTCCCGAATGAGACGGATGCGCAGTACCGGACACGTTTGGCACAAATCCGAGCGGCGCAGGCTGCTGCCGCGCGGGCTCGCGCCGCCGCGGCCGGGAGGCAGCAGGCCCAGGAGCCCAAGCCGGGCGTGTATCTCGATGCCGATGAACGAACCAACAGAGTCCTCATGATCGGTGTGGAGGAGCAGTTGGCCGTTGTGGAGGATCTGGTCAGCGCCCTCGACGTCGAGCAGCAGGACCTGCGCGCCCTGCAGCTCTACCCGATGAAGCACGTGGACGCGGAGGAAGTGGCCCAGAAACTCCAGGAACTGGGGATTATCAGCCGGGTGCCGGAGACGCCCTACGATTCCACGAGGATCACGGGAAGGGCCAGGACCGCCCGCCAGGCGCCGGGCCAGCCCCGGACCCCCCAGACTCCCACCCCGGAGCCCCCCGGGGCCACAGAACTGACCGAGGAGGGGCTTGTCGGAGAGCCGCAGGTCGTCGTGGTCGAATCCACCAACGCCTTGCTGGTGAACGCCACGCCCGAGCAACACGCGAAAATCACTTCCATCATCGAGTACGTCGACAGCGAGATGCTTCTCGATGAGATCCCGTACAAGATCTATCCCCTCGAAAACTCTTCCCCCGCCCACCTGGCGGAGGTTCTCCAGAGCCTGATCCAGGAAACGGTCGAGCAGGAGAGGGAAGGCAAGATCGAGACGACGGTCGTCAGCCGGGAGGAGAAGATCAGGATCGTTCCCGACCCGAATACGTACTCGCTCATCGTTTACGCCAAGAAGAAGAACCAGGAATGGATCTCCGCCCTGGTTGACCAGTTGGACAAACGTCGTCCGCAGGTCCTGATTGATGTCACCCTGGTCGAGGTGACGAAATCGGATGCCTTTACGTACGATCTGAATGTCATTGCCAACGGTTCCGACACGGACCTGAGGGACCTGAGGGATGCCAATGACGTGCTCGACAGATTCGTCCAATGGGGCAGTGGGACGCTCACGGCCTTCTACGGGGACGCCCAAGTCGAAGCTCTTCTGGAGACGATGCAGACGAAGAACTACGGGCGCGTGCTGGCCAAGCCCAAGCTGCTGGTGAACGACAACGAGCAGGGTATTATCAAGACGGAGGATACGACATATGTGAAGGTAACCTCGTCGATTCCCACGCAATCGGCTACGGCCGGTCCTCAGACGACTTTTGTCGAGACCTCTGTCAACTATGAGCCGTATACAGCCGGCATAACGCTTGATATTACGCCGCACATCAGCGAAGGAGATCTGCTTCGACTGGACGTCCTGCTGACGAGGTCGGACTTCCTGAAGAGCCTCCCCACGCAACCGCCGAATACGCGGTCGAACGAGGTGGATACGGCGGTCACGCTGCCCAACGGCAGTACCGTGATCCTGGGCGGTTTGACGAAGATGAATCAAAACAAGGGCGGCTCGAAAGTGCCTCTCCTGGGTGACATTCCCATCATTGGCGGATTGTTCAGGAGCATTAACAACGAGGACACGCAGAGTAAACTCTATGTCTTTGTCAAGGCGGAGGTGATTCGACCTGCCGAGACGGCCGAGCACAGCATGAAGGACCTCGAAGCCATATCCGAGAGAAACAGAATGGCGTTTGAGAGGCACGAACTCGAATTTCAGCATCACCAGGATTGGCCGGGCATCAATCCGGCGCCCGTCGATCCCCCCAGAGTGCTCGACGCGGAGTGACGGCGACTGTTGAATCGAAGGGTCGATACCGGCATGAAGGACTTACTGATACAAACCGCCAAGAGGACGCGGCTGCTCAACGCCGAGCAACTGGCTCAGTACCTTGAGGAGAACAAGGGGCGCGGCCGGCTGGACGAGGTCCTGCTTGCGTGCCCGTACTTCACGGAGGAGGTGATCCTGAAGCTGTTCGCCGAGGCGCTGGGCTGGTCGTATCTGACGGAGATCTCGGACCAGTCCGTTCCCTCCGAGTTCGTTGAGAGCGTCCCGGCTACGTACGCCCAGCACCATCACCTCGTCGGGATCAAGCCCCAGGAGGATAACGGCGAGCTGACGGTGGCACTGTCGCGGCCGCTGGACATGAACCTTCTCGACAACGTCTCCAAGATGACGCGGATGCCCGTCAAGCCGGCGGTTTCCACGCGAACCGCTATCACGGCGGCCATCGACGCCGCCTATCAGCAGCGGAACACCGTAATCGAGGAGGTCGCCGAAGAGCTGGACTCGCAGAACCTGGACCAGTTGGTCGACGAGGTCTCCGCCTCCGACGACCTGCTCGACGTCGTGAACCGTCCGCCGGTCATCCGGCTCGTGAACGACATCCTGTTCCGGGCGCTGCAGATGCGGGCCAGCGACATTCACGTCCATCCGTACGAGACGAAGATCCAGATCCGCTATCGGATCGACGGCATTCTATACGACGTCCTGAGCTTGAACCGCAACGTCCTGCCGCTGATCATCTCTCGGATCAAGGTCATGGCGGGCATGGATATCGCGGAGCGCAGGCTGCCGCAGGATGGCCGGTCCACGGTCCGTCTCGGCCAGCGCGAGGTCGATCTGCGTGTGAGCACCGTCCCCACCAGTTTCGGCGAGCGCTGCGTGCTGCGTGTTCTGGACAAGAGTTCGGGCGTGTATGGCTTGGACGAGCTGGGGCTGTGGCCGGACGACCTGAAGAAGCTGGACTCGCTGCTGACGCGCGCCCACGGCGTGATCTTCGTCACCGGACCGACCGGTAGCGGCAAGAGCACCAGCCTCTATGCCTACCTGAACCGAATCAACTCCGCGGAGAAGAACGTCATTACGATTGAGGACCCCATCGAGTATCAACTCGGGGGAATCAGCCAGATCCAGGTGGCCAGCAAGAAGGGCATGACCTTCGCCACCTCGCTCAGACACGTGCTGCGTCAGGACCCCGACGTCATCATGATCGGCGAGGTTCGTGACGTGGAGACCGCCCGCATGGCCATCCAATCGTCCCTCACGGGTCACCTGGTCTTCAGCACGCTTCACACGAATGACGCCGCCGGGGCGGTCAGCCGATTGCTGGATCTGGGCGTCGAGCCCTATCTGGTCAGTTCGTCGCTGATCGCCATCATCGCGCAACGACTCGTGCGAAAGATCTGTCCGGACTGCCGGGAACCGGCACATCCCACGGCGCAGGAGCTCAGCGAACTGGGCCTGGGGTCTCCGGAAGATAACCGGGATGCCCGGTTCTACATGGGGGCCGGATGCGACCGATGCTTCAACACGGGCTACCGCGGCCGGACTGGCATCTACGAAGTCATGCTCATCGGCGATAAGATCCAGGAACTCATATACAAACAGGAAACCGCTGGTACAATCAAGAAGGTCGCTCTTGAGGCGGAGATGCAGACGCTGCGTATGGACGGGGCCCGCAAGGCGCTCGCCGGGGTGACCACCGTGGCCGAAGTGCTCAGAGTGACGCAGGCGGATGTGCTTTAGCGGCTTGGACGTACGGATTTCCCTATGCCGAGATATCAATACATAGCCCTTTCCGGCACCGGCAAGAAGGTCAAGGGGACGATTACCGCCGAGACCCCATTTGCCGCGAGGAAGCAGTTGCGCGTGCGCAGCGTGCATCCCTCTTCCATCACCGAGGTCACCTCGGCCGCCGAGAGCCGGCATGTCCTCTTCGCGGCCTTGCACCGAGCCAGCAAATCGCAGCTCATCGATTTCACCAAGCAGCTTGCCACGCTGCTGAACTCGGGGATCAAGCTGACCGAGGCCCTGTCGGTCCTGACCCTGCAGACCTCCGACCCGCGGTTCAAGACCGCGTTGACGGAGATCCGCGACCGGGTCGTGACCGGGGAATCGTTCACCGACGCCATGAAGGATTACGACGACTACTTTGACGTGATCTACGTGGCCATGGTCCGCGTCGGCGAGGTGACGGGCACCCTGGGAGCGAGCCTGAGGACCATTGCGACCTTCATGGAGAAGCGTCAGCGGGTGGAGTCGAAGGTGCTGACGGCCATGATCTACCCGATCGTCCTGCTGATCTTCTGTCTGGCCGCCATCCTCATCCTGACGACGAAGGTGATTCCGACGATCGGCGAGCAGATTCAGCGGGCCGGCCAGGAATTGCCGTGGATCACGCAGCAGTTGATGGGCTTCAGCCACATATTGACCAGTTGGCGGGTGTTTGTCCTGATAGGGAGCATCGCCGGTCTTGGGCTGCTGTTCAAGCGGTTCTTCCGAACGGAGCGCGGCGCGTATCTGCGTGACCGATTCCTGCTGTCCCTGCCTGTATTCGGACCGCTCATCAAGCAGCGGGTCGTGGCACGGTTCGCCTCGACGCTCTCGACGTTGATCGGCTCGGGCCTGGCGATGGCCGAGTCGCTTCGCGTCGTCGCCGAGACGACGGGCAACACGCTCATGAAACGGGCCATCCAGCAGGCGCGCGAGCGCATTCTGGCCGGCGCCGACATCGGCACCCCGTTGCGTGACAGCGGTGTGATCGATCCCGCCATCGCACACATGGTGGCGGTCGGAGAGAAGAGCGGCGAGCTCGAAATGATGCTCAAGAGCATCAGCGAGAACCTGGAGGCCTCGACGGATGTCGTCATCGAACGTTTGAGCGCCGCCATCGAACCGCTTATCATTATCGTCATGGCAGCGGTCATCGGCTTGATCGCCTACGCAACGATTCTGCCGATCCTGCGAATTTCGGCAGTGGAGTTTTAAGTCTCGTTGGGAGTAGAAGGAGTATGAAGGACAATAGAAGAATACGAGTGAGAAGTGGTTTCACGATGGTTGAGCTGATGGCCGTGCTGATCATCCTCGGCTTGCTCATGGCAGTGGTCGTGCAGAACTTCGTGGGCCAGGTGGACAAAGGACGCAAGACGACCACCATGGCGAACCTTCGCCTGCTGCACAACGCCGTGAACCAGTTCCACATGGACACCGGCCGATGGCCGGGCGAGGATGAGGGCCTGATGGTGCTTGTCGAGCCCCCTTCGGATGTCATGAACTGGCAGCCCGGCGGCTATCTGGATACGACCGATCTGCCCCGCGACGGCTGGGGCAATGACTTCATCTTCGAGCTGTATCCCGAGAGCGGCAAGCCATTCGTGATCAAGAGCCTGGGAGCCGACGCTCAGGAAGGCGGCGAGGGCTATGATTCGGACCTGTACAGTACCGATGCCGGTTGAGAGACCCCGTGCCCGACAGGGCGCCGAGAGGGGTTCGCGACCCGGGTCGATCGTAGGTCACCCGGGCGGCAGGCGCACGGGGGCGTTCACGCTCGTTGAGTTGCTCATCGTGATGTCGTTCATCGGGCTGCTCGTCATGCTGGCCCAGGTGAACCTCTTCGGCGTGCTCCGGCGCAGCACCTTCAAATCACAGGTGCAGGATTTTGTCTCCACGATGCAGATGGCGGCCTCCAACGCGGCCGAGAGCCATCGGCGGTACGAAGTGATCATCGACCTGGCCGAGCAGAGCTATCTCCTGCGGGAGATCACCTCGTCGAATCTGTCGGATGTGCTGGATGAGGAGATCATTGCACAAGGCTGGTTCGGCAACAACTGTCGGGTCGCCTACGTGGAGTTTGACGACGCCGACTACACGAATGAAGACCGGGCGAAATTTCGGATCGGCCATGCGGGCTGGCAGTACGGCGGCAAGGTCGTTTTCCTCGATCAAAGCGAGCAGTCGTATGCCGTGACGGTCAGCCGGCTCAGTCCGATCGTTCACTTGGTCCAGGGCGATCCGGCGTTGATGACGCCCAAAGCCAAGGATGAAGTTCCGTTTCTCCAATAACGAGGGTTTGTACGCCCACAATCGATGATGAGTTGCAAAGCAGACAATCCGGGCATTGCTGAAGCGACCGGTCGCCGGCCGTTCGCCGACGGATTCACGCTTCTCGAAATCCTGACGGCCCTGGGAATCCTGGCGCTCGTCAGTTCGAGTGTGTTGCTGGTGATGAATCGTTGCGTGAGTGCGGCGGGGGATTCGGCTTTGCGCATGGAGGCCTTCCGGCTTGCTCGCGAGAACCTGGAGAAGGTCCTCGTCGCCGATGCCGTGGAGGAGACCGTCGACTACGGAATGAGCGAGGAGTACTCCGATGTCTCGTGGCAGACGGTGATCGAGGGCTTTCCCGAACCGGCCACGGGGCAGATGTGGGTGCGCGCCGTTTGTTCGGCCGAGTATATCGATTCCAGGGGAGAAATGCAGACGGTCGAGCTCGTACATTGGATTACGCAACTGACCGACCAGCAGGCCGGGCAGCTCCTGCAGGACGAGGACCTGGAACAGCTCGAGGTCGAACAGCTCGTCCGGACGGTGGAAGAGGCGGCCGAGTATGCCGGCGTCAGCGCCGAAACGATCGAGCAGTGGGTCGAGAAAGGCCTGCTGAAGACGGACGATGGCGCGTTCATCCGCTATAACCTGGACCTGTTCGTGGAGGGCAACGGGGATCCGACTCCCCCGGAGAAAGCCGAACAGGTCGAATCCATCCAGGAACTGGCGATGAAATTGCGAGCGGAACGGGAGGGGACCTTCGAGGGAGGCGAAGACGCCGATCAGGGCGATTCACGGACGGGCCTCTCGGGCGACCAGATCGACAACATGATGCGGATGAGGCGATGAATCTGTTGCGGGAAAGACTGGGGTAGATTTTCTGCACCGGCGGGTGCGGGAGAACGTCGCATGAAGCGTACATTGGGACAATGGAGACATCAGGCGGGATTCTCGCTGGCCGAGATGCTCGCGGCCGTGATCATCGGCGCGATGATTCTTACGGCCGTTCTGGGCATTTACGGCCGGGCGAATCGGGCGGCGGACGCCGTCCTGAGAAAGATCGAGAGCCCCTCGGTGGCGTCGGAAGTTCTCCAGCTCATTGCGGAGGATCTCGGCCGTACTCTGGGGGCGGGTGACGTGAGCGTCCAGATACGCAATGGATTCGATAATGGTTTCGTGCGGGCCGAATTGGTCCTGCGACGCACCTTTCACGACAAGGACAACAAGGAGCAGACTCTCGAAGAGATCACCTGGCGCGCCGGGTACGACCACGAGGGCCTCAGGCCCGGCCTGATTCTGTATCGCAGCTATGAGGGAATCGCACCGGAAGACAAATTGCTCGACGACAACCGTGCCGATTGGGAGAAGAATTATCCCTTCGTCCCGATCTGTCGCGGCATGACGTTCTTCCAGGTCCAGGCGTACAAGGGCGACGAGCTTCTCGAACAGTGGGCGGCATCGTCTCCGCCTCCCGGCGGCGTCAAGGTCACGATCTCCTTTGTCGAGCCCTACGAGACGGTTCGTGGGACGTATGATGTGCTCGAACAGGACAGGATCAGCCGGACGATTGTTATTGATGCAGCGAGAAAGATCAAATTCACGCTGCCTGCTTCGCCGGATGCGAATGACCGGAGCGAGCCGAAAGAACCGAACGAACAGTCGCCCCGGGAGCGGACGTCCGCCGAACCCGGAGCCAATGAACGGTCGCCGCGGCAGCGAGCGACGAGAGAACCAGGAACCAATGAACGGCCATCCGGATCGACAAGACGAAAGTAGCCGACGGGAATACCAGGGCGTGATTCTGCTGATCACGCTCGTGATTCTCGTCATTCTGGCCACGTTGGGCTATACGCTCACCGTCCGGGTCGCCGCGCGCCGGCACCGCGATCAATACCTGATTGACTACAGCATCGCCAAGCACGCCTGTGCCTCCGGGTTGAAGTACGCCTTGGCCTCCATGAACGAACTCGAGGTTCAACTGATCAGCCGTCCGAACGAGCCGGACTTTTCGGATGTATTCGCGCTGCCTGAGCCGCAGTACCAGGAGCTTCTCGCCCAGATGGATCTGAATTTGACCGACGGCAGTTTTCCAGATGTGGATTTGGGTGAGACCATGATGGGGGCGCCGGACTTCAACGATCTGAATGATGTCGATCCGAACAAGGCATTCTCGGCGAATCCGAAGCCGCCGGAGATCCCGGGGCCCTACGGCGTGCCCTGGCCGTTGGTGACCGAGCCCGTCGAGTTCGAGATCGGATCCGCCAAGGTGAAGATCGAGGTGGAAGACGAGAACGCGAAGTATCCGTTGGGCTGGGCGATGCTCGAAGACGAGAACCTGCAGGCCGAGGCGGCGGTGGGATGGACGACATTCTGTGAGTGGATGGGTTATGCGGCGGCGGAGATCGATTCGTTAAGCGCGGACCTTGGGAAGGTTCGTGAGGTTCGGCCGTTCAAGGTGGAATTCAAGCCGGAGTCTGAAGCAGTGAAGCCTCCGGCGAGCCTCCGGAGCCGGACCAGCCGATCCAGCAGCACACGCGCCCGCACCCCCGCGCGAACGGCCGTTCGACGAAAAACCATTTCCGTATCGGACCAGATCACCCGGCAGAACAAGGAATTCGCCACGCTCTTTCACAGTTCCATGATCGATGCGGACCTTCTGGCCCGCCCGAGCATCGAAAGTGACAGCCGCCGCGAATCGGCCCTGAAGTATCTGGGGCTTTGGGCCACGAGGCACGTCAACATCAATACGGCCCCCCGGCACGTCCTGGAAGCGGCCCTGGCCTTCGGCAGCATCGCCGATGCTCCGAAAATCGCCGACGCGATCATTCTGCAGAGAAAAGTGGCCCCGGTCGCGGATGTCAATGAGCTCAGGCGGACGATTCTCGGCTATTCGGATTCGATTGACGACTGTAAGGACTTCATTACGACAACGAGCACCGTATTCACCGTTCGCGTCACGGCCGTCAGCGGCGTGGCAAAGGCGACCGCCATGGCCGCGGTGACCAAGGAGGGCGATAAAATCGAGCAGATCGCCGTGATTTGCGACTAATTACTGAATGCGCGTGCCGCTTTTGACGACAAAAGAAACGTGTCGGTACGAGCTTAGGAGATCGTAGACCGTGGAATCTCGAAACCATTTAGGGATATACCTGAGGAAAGACCGGGCAACGGTTGTCAACCTGGCCTGGCAGGGCCGCGACCGGAAGCTGCTCGATTGCTTTTCCATTTCTATCGAGGGTGAGGAGCCGGATCAGCAGGTTCTGGCTGACCGTATAACCCAGGCGTGCAAGGAACGAAAGATCAAATTCGCCGAGGCGGCCGTCGCGCTCGACGGCGCCGCGTTCATGCAGCACACGGTGCACAGTGAGTTCGGCGATCCGAAGAGAATCGCCGCCACGGTCCGTTTCGACACGGAGGAGGCACTGGCCACGGACGTTTCGGATGTGGCCGTGGCGTTTCGTGTCGTGTCCAGCGGCCAGGAGGGCTCGATTCTCGATGTCTTTACGGCCGAACGGGCGATTCTTTCGGACATTCTGCTGTCGCTGCAGAGCAACGGGATCGACCCGGTCACTGTGGACCCCGATGTCTGTTGCCTGTCTCGCTATCTGCTCGAGTATGCGAGGGCGGCCGAGACGCCGGAGCGAAGCACGTTGTATGCGATGCTCTCGGATTGCCGCGGGTACCTCGTTGTCGTTACGGGATCGCACGAGGCCCCGACACTGCGGACGTTTCTGATCGGGTCGGCGCAGGACCGAAACAAGCTGCTCCAGCGGGAGACTCTGGTGACCGCCGGAGCGACGGAGGCGACGCAACCGGTTGACCGGCTCCGCGCGTTTGACGTGAAGGGCGAAGTTGTTGCGCAATCGCTCCATGACAACACGGGGCTCGACGTCGGCCCGTGCGATCTCGTCGCCATGGCGGCAGTGGAGTCGGGCGACGTCTCCGATTGCTCGAATCCGGTGGACTTTGCCCTTGCGTACGGGG